>ERZ808242.1126-NODE-1126-length-16304-cov-21.483907_pt1 | contig 16304 bp, 10 predicted proteins | sample MGYA00521244_ERZ808242 | MGnify/ENA primary metagenome ERZ808242 (study PRJEB31516, sample SAMN03275573) | gut metagenome | biome: mammalia-associated habitat; material: feces | host: Papio cynocephalus | place: Kenya | collected 2012-07-27 ... | reverse complement strand
TAAGTGCCGAAATTCCTGACTACGACCTTTCCAGAGCCATACAAAACGGGATGATTCCAAGGCATTATATGGTTGACAATGCTGTAAGGCGATTGAAAGGGTATGTCGAGATTTACCTCAAAGAAGAGATTCTTGAAGAAGCGGCTGTCAAAGACATCGGGATATTCGAAAGATTTATGGAAGTGGCAGCGATAAGCGATGGTGAAATCATCAACTACGAGAACATCGCGTCAGATTGTGGCGTGGCGGCCAACACCGTCAAGGCATATTTCCAAATACTCTATGATACTCTCATAGGTTATGAGATTCCGGCCTACCGGAAAGTGATCAAAAGAAAGTTGACGCAAGCCCCTAAGTTTTACTACTTCGATGTCGGAATAGTCAATTATCTGATGGGAAGAAATAATCTGAGACCAGGCACTCCCGAATATGGCCACGCTTTTGAACATCTGGTGATGCAGGAACTTATTGCCTATCTGGGTTATAGCGACAGAAAAAAGGATCTTTCATATTGGCACACATATTCTGACATTGAGGTAGACGCCATCCTCGGTGACGCCAAAGTTGCGATTGAGATAAAATCCACCGACGATGTTCAAACCAAGCACAAGACCGGACTCAACCGCTTTTCCGAAGAGCACCCGGAAGCAAGGCTGATTCTGGTGTCAACCGATCGGCTCACACGAAAATCAGGGAACATCGAACTCATCTACGTGCGCGACTTCTTTAGGATGCTTTGGGCCGGTGAGATTTATTAGAATGTTTAACCTTGACAGAAGCAAAAATAAGGTTTATAGCTCCTGTCAAGGTTAATTTACACTATGAAGGAAGCATTTTATGAGGAATATGCTTCCGTTTAAGGAAACTATGATATTCACCGACAAATTCAGAATTCTGGCACCAGACTGTTAAGCCCAATTATCATCCTAAAACTTATAGTTGGAAAGTGTTAAACAACTGGCGCTCAAGGGACATAAGGTTGACGTTTTCCTCCTTGGATTTGGTAATCATATCACGCCAATACGCCTTTAGGTTTCTGAAGTTCACCTTCTTGTGAAGCAGATTCACGGACATTACCTTGTCAAAAATCGGGAATGCATCCTGTTTAAGATTCACATATGTCCAAAAATGGATATGTTTCGTAATGAATGAAACACCTATATTCTTTACCTCATTGAATCTCACAAATGCATCATACAACCTGACAATCGATTCTTCCGAAAGGTCGTTTATATTCAAACATGCGTCCACCAAATTTTGATATTTTGGAGCTATCGAACTCCAGCTGAAATTCTGCCGAACATAGATGTTGCGGCCAGTGATACCACCCCAAATCTGAATCTTGTGGAAAATAGATTCAAGATCATCTCCGTGATGATACCCGCAGACACAATCAAAAATGTTCTGTTCTAGTTTGTTAATGTCATTATCAAACTGTTCGGAAAAATTCTCCTTAATAAAATGAAACTCCGGGTGAGTCCCCTGACCAGAAAGGAGGGTTATCATAGATCTTGGTACAGGTCGTACATTATCATCTTCTCCTCTCAATGTTGTAAAAGTATTCGAATACTCGATATTCGGAAAATTACAAACCATACACATATATTATTAATTATTAGTAAATTACTATCTATAATAAGAGTTTATTCGCTCTCTTAAGAAGCCTACACCTTGCAGGATAAGATTCTGATTTCATAGAATCAGCTAATTGCGCTTTAACACCGGGATCATCAATTATATTTATAACATCGCTCAACTTTGCATTGACTTCATCATTCTTCTTGGTCAAGAACGACACAATTTCCGGTTTTGACACCATATCGGCCTCTTGGAACACAGCGGCAGCGAATTTAGGTTCTTTGCTTATCGCCTCTTCCAAATATTTTTTTGATTCTTCAAAACAAGATTTATGAGAATAGTACTTAGCCAAATTGTATGTATGTCCGGGGGTAGGATCAAGTTCATACGCCTTTTGCTGGTACTTGACTGCGGAATCCAAATCCTCAATCACATACGAAGCGAATGCGGCATTGTCGTACGAATCAGAAGAAAAGGTTCGTATGGAATCATTATCCGTTCCGAGAAATACACCACTGTTCGCCGGACTGACCATCAATTTTGCCAACTTGGCATATTCAGGATCTGTCCCAATGGTGGCATACTTTGCCGCTCTCGAAAAATAGGCTTGCGCCTTTGTCGGATCCAAGCATCTTTCCACATACAAATATATGCTTGCTATTCTATAAAGGACAAAAGGATCCTGCTTCCGCAATGACTCGGCCTTAAGGAATTCTTCCAAAGCATCATCATATAATTCAGGGTTCTTGGCAGCGTTCTGGAACAGTTTAAGTCCCATATTGATTGATTGCCATCTTTCCTTTTCGGAATCTGGAAGCTTGAGCAAATCCACAATGTTAGCCAGCAGCATATTGGTGACTTTCTGCTGCTCCACAACAATCGCGGCTCGTCTGTTCAAAACGGAAAGTTCTTCTTGAACATCTCCAAGTCCTTGACAAATCGCATTAGCGGCCGTTTGTATTGAGCCTACAATCTGACCTGTACTTTGCTCTATTGTTTGGCCAATATGGCCAGCGACATCATTTATCGTTTGGCCAATATGATCAGCCGCATCATTTATTGTTTGGCCAACACAATTGGCAGCATCGTTTATTGATGTTGCCAATGCGTTTGTCTGTGAGCGAATGGCATCAGAAATCAACCCTGCACCATATTCGATTTTCGATCTGTCCGCTAAATATTTTCTATAACGCTCTACGGTATCACCTGGATAGGCATCCACATAACGTTCATCATAACTAAATGACAAGTTACTCATACCCCTATTCTAATTAATAAAATATACGCGAACCAATTGTCCAATTGTAATCTAAATCAGTTATTGTAAGGGCTTTCTTGAGTTTCTCTATTTCTTCTTCTGGCAAGCCTTTATTAGGACAATCAATGAAAAAACTATATATACCTAACCCAATAAAAACATAAATCGAAAGTGCCATAACAATACCTAATACCTCAGGGACTCCATCAAAATTCGGATACACCACACCCACAAATACATAAAAAATTAATAGGTACAAAAGGGATCTATTTACAATTCTTTTCCTTTGCCTCTGATTTATGCCCTTTAAAAAATCTGGGTAAGATGACGTTTGGCAATATTCAACTTCTTTCAAAAAGGGATGCTTTTTACCCCTCCTTTTACAGTATTCAGATAAAGCGACTACAGACGGAATACTATAAGGGGACTTGACCAGTGTTTTAATAAAAGAAAAATCCTTCCAGTCCGATTGCTGTATAGCTCTCAAAAGTGGTGTGAGTTCCGCCTTTTCAGATAGTTTAATTTCTCTTTCTCGCTCTTGTCTGATTCTCTTTTGCTCCCTCTCTTGCTCTTGTCTGATTCTTTCCTGCTTTTTCCTCTCCTCTAATTCAGCGTTTCTCTTCACCGAACATACTATATCATACAACAAAGCAGCTTTTCTCTTCTCCGAACATACTACGAGAATGTCGTACAACGCATCTATTCTATCTTCGCTCAAGTGAACATTTCCGACAACCAATCTATACCAATCCAATAAGGAACAGCCATAATGAGTTATCTTGCAATCGACAGAATCAAAAAGTTTTATGCGAACTTTGGAACCAACAGCAAAAACCAGTCCGGCTATTTCTTCAGATATTCTGAATAAGATATCAATTTGGTAGTAATTAGAGACGGGTATAATTCTAATAACGTCACCATCAAAACAATACCGTTCATTGTCAGGCGCAAGGAATACAAGTCTTCCAAAAGGGCTACTGATACCTTTTTTGCTCCAGGAATATTTAGTAAAAATCAATTCACAGATTATTTTACCATTTTCATCTCGATTGTAACGAGAACTAACCTGTAACTTATCCCCTTCAAAAATATCGCTGCTATAAAGGCAACGGTACGCATTATCATCAAAATCACAAAATTTGTCACCAAATTCATCAGTTTTTTCAACTTTATACTGACAAAATTCAGAGTGAAAGAAATCTATCAAAAATTTCTTTTCTTCTTCAATTGATAATAACTTATTCATAAACGTCTTATTAACAATCAGTAGGTACCAGCGCTCAATCTAAATCTGATGGTCTCATACTCTCGGTTTGGCTCTGGACGGGCCGTGCAATGAATAGGATTCCTCGACTCGCGCTTTTGCTATGGTGTGGGAGAAACCCAACGATAGCCAACGCGGGGCGATAACCGTTATTCCCATTACACTTTTGAATTGTCCAGATTCAACCGAAGGAATAAAAGCTAAGCGCTCTCTTATGTAAAACGTATCACCGGCGCATCAATCCGCCTGATACATTCACAAAGTTAGTAAAAAATCCTATTCATTGCTTATACCCGTCTCTAATATTTCATTAATTATTTTCAGTCATAAAACGCAGTCTTCTCCTCTGTGTCACTCTATGACCTTCAACCTTTCAGCATCGAAAAACCTGTAAAAACAGCTCCCCTTTGCTCGCCCAACTTCCTTTCGAAGCCTTTGCCTCAGCCTCAGATTTGTTCCATCCAATCATTGCATGAATATATTAATAGGTTATTTTCTCACAACCATATACGAAAAAAGGCATCCTCACATAGAAGATGCCATCACACTATTAATGCAGTTGCAAACTTAGTAGAAAATATTCAAACCTCCAAATTTATTTTTTCACAGCAAAACGCCGTAGCTCCTAAAGAGCTGACAGTAAGCGACAAAAGCAAAACTCTGATGCCAAGATCGACAAAAACGCATTGATGAATTGCTTCCGTTGACAATGATGTCGATGCAAAATAAGAGATTTCTATATACTTATTATGCTATTATATGTAATTTTAAGAAATATTAACTATTTTTGCATGGTTAATATGCGCGAATATGAACAAATACGACCAGCAACAGAAAGAGCAGATTATAAAAAGGCTTGTCTTTGACAATCCATGGTGGCTTACCGGAAAGATAGCGGACGACTATGATGCGATGCCGCGCCGGCCTTATATAGACCTCTTTTATCCAATAGTGGCCGATCTTTCGCTTCGCAGGGCCGCCATTCTGATGGGGCCGAGACGTGTCGGAAAGACAGTAATGATTTATCACACCATCAAGCGGCTGATTGACAGCGGAGTCGCTCCACAGAAAATCATATATATGTCAATAGACACACCGATTTACAGCAATGTTTCTCTCGATGAACTGTTCTCATACGCGCGTGCATCTCTTCATAAAGAAGATGTGGACGGGTTCTTCGTCTTCTATGATGAGATCCAATACCTGAAGGATTGGGAGGTCCATCTTAAATCCATGGTCGATACATACCGCAAGACCAAGTTTGTGGCATCCGGTTCAGCCGCGGCCGCATTAAAGATGAAGAGCAACGAGAGCGGCGCCGGCAGGTTCACCGATTTCATGCTCCCGCCATTGACATTCTTCGAATTTCTGAAACTACAGCAAATGGATGGCAATGTCGTTGAGGTTAAAGACCGTTCGATATGCCCATACGACACGCTTGACATTGATATACTGAATAAATACTTCTTTGAGTATATAAACTATGGAGGTTATCCCGAAGTCGTTTTTTCGGAGAAAATCAAGGAGAATCCCGGACAATACATCAAGAACGACATTGTTGAAAAAGTCTTGCTTCGGGATCTTCCAAGCCTCTATGGAATTTCTGATATTCAGGAGCTCAACAAGCTCTTTCTTCATATCGCGTTCCGCAGCGGCAATGAGTTCTCGTATGAGACCCTCTCAAGCGAGGCCGGAATCAAAAAAGATACAATCAGGAAGTATCTTGAATATCTGGAAGCCGCCTTCCTGATAAAGGTTGTGAACCGCATCGACCAGAATGCCAAGAAGATGCAGCGTGTCACATCCATGAAGATATATCTTACCAATCCTACACTGCGTTGCGCACTTTACACGCCTGTCACCGAAAGTGACGATGCCTGCGGGGAAATGGTGGAGACAGCTATCTATGACCAGTGGATACTTGGCGACAAGACTAATTTCTATTATGCCAATTGGAGCAAGGGAAGGGATAAGGGAGAGGTTGACATTGTTTGGGTGGAAGCAGGCACGCAGAAGGCTTTTTCACTTGCCGAAATCAAGTGGACAGACAAGTTCTATGAAGATCCGAGTCAGCTCAAATCGCTGAGGAAGTTTCTTGAGGCGAACGACGGAATACGTAAAGTCATTGTCACCACAAAATCAAAGCGCGGCAGCGCGATCATTGACGGCAACACGTTCCTCTTTATTCCATCGGCACTGTATGCCTATTGGGTATCAAGGTATCTTTTCGAGGATAAGGTGAACCAGATTCTACTTCCCGACCGCGATGCATAATAAGCATAAAAAAATCCCTTATTCCGACATTTCGTCATAAGTAACTGAAATACAACAAGATGCTAATGTAAAATAAGAGAATAAAGGATCAAAAACTATTGCCTTTCAGGCATCATGGAATCTATCGACTGACTAAATCGCCTCAGACCGCGACGGGAGCCTTGATGGCGGGCCATGGGTCGTAGCCTTCGAGGGTGAAGTCCTCGTACTTGAAATCGTACAAGGATTTTACATCTGGGTTGATGCGCATTGTCGGGAGCGGGCGGGGCTCACGGGTGAGCTGCTCACGAACCTGATCGAAATGGTTCAGGTAGATGTGGGTGTCGCCGGTGGTGTGGATGAACTCACCGGGCTTCAGGCCACAGACCTGGGCGATCATCATCGTCAGCAACGCATAGGATGCAATGTTGAACGGGACTCCGAGGAAGGTGTCGGCGCTGCGCTGGTAGAGCTGGCAGGAGAGTTTGCCTTCGGCCACGTAGAACTGGAACAGACAGTGGCAAGGCGGCAGGGCCATCTTGTCAACCTCTCCGGGGTTCCAGGCGGTTACGAGCATCCGCCGGGAGTCCGGGTTGTTCTTGATCATATTCACAACCTGCGAAAGCTGGTCGATCGAGCGGCCGTCAGGGGTCGGCCATGAGCGCCATTGGTGGCCATAGACCGGGCCAAGATCACCGTTCTCATCAGCCCACTCGTCCCAGATGGAGACACCGTGATCCTTTAGGTACTTGATGTTGGTGTCGCCGGAGATGAACCAGAGAAGCTCGTAGATGATGGATTTGAGGTGAACTTTCTTGGTCGTGAGAAGCGGGAAACCTTTGGAGAGGTCGAAGCGCATCTGGTAGCCGAAGACGCTTTTGGTGCCTACACCGGTGCGGTCGTGCTTGACCACGCCGGTCTCCATTATGTGACGCAGAAGATCCTGATACTGTTTCATCTGTAAATATTCTCAATTGTTTTGGTCTCTTAGAATCTGTTTCGGCTCTTTGGTAAACTCTGTTACCGAAAGACAGAATAAGGCTGGTCGCTGAGCCTGTCGAAGCGTACCAGCCTTACGCCAAATGCAAACCACCTACTTCCTGACCGAGAACGCCCAGATGACAGCCTCGCTGAAGGTCTCCCCTGGACGGAGCACTGTCGTAGGATAATCCGGCTTGTTAGGCGAATCCGGGCAGTGCTGACACTCGATGGCGACACCTTCGTAGTCGTGGTAGCCTCGCCCGCACTTGCCGGCAGGACAGCCCTCAAGCCAGTTGCCGGTGTAGATCTGCACGGCAGGCTGGGTGGTCAGCACCTCGAGCTGACGGCCGCTCAGAGGAGAGTACAGCAGAGCCGCGGTCTGAAGCTGGCCAGCCTCATAGTCATTGATCATGAAACAGTTGTCGTAGCCCTTGCCGTAGTTCAATGCCGGAAAGTCAGCTTTGATTTCAGCTCCGATCTTCTTGAACTCCCGGAAATCCATCGGAGTGCCGGCGACAGGGTCCGGCTCCCCTACCGGAATCAGAGTCTCGTCTGTCGGCAGATAGACCTCGGCGTTGAGTCTCAACTCGTGGTCAAGGATATTCCCGTTGCCCTCGCCGTTCAGATTGAAGTAGGCGTGATTGGTGAGATTGAGCACTGTGGCCTTGTCGGTCTGGGCCGTGAAAGTCAGCTTCAAAACATCGTCCTCGCTCCATTCGTAGTGAGCAACGACCTTAAGATTTCCAGGGTAGCCGGCTTCTCCATCCTGTGAAAAGTACTGGAACTCAACGGCTTCACCCTCAATGCGGCTGTCCCACACCTGATTCTGGAATCCGTCCGGACCACCGTGCAGATGGTTAGGGCCGTTATTGATCGGCAATGAATATTCCACCCCGTCGAGCGTGAACTTTCCGAGGGCTATGCGGTTGGCGTAGCGTCCAGGGCATTTTCCGGCGCAAGGACCATCCCCGAAATAGCTTTCAGCCTTCGGGTAACCCAGAACCACGTCAGCGATCTTGCCGTCCTTGTCCGGCACGGCAATCGAAACGATCCCGGCGCCCACGCTTGAAAGGCGCACGAACGAACCGCTTTCATTCTCAATAGTATAAAGGAATATCTCCTTTCCGTCAGGGGATTTGCCCCAAAGTTCTTTGGTGATCTTCATATTCAGTGTTATTTAAGATTGTCAAGATAAGGGACGACCACCTCCACAGGAGCGTCCTTCATAATCACTTTCTTCTCAGAATCAAGCACATAAAGCGATGGAATAGCCCGAACGCAATAGGTGACATCGGAACGGATGATGTAGCTCTGGTCGTAACCGTTGTACCAGTCCTTAGGATAGACGGAGGCATATTCACGCCACCGATCCAACTCATTATCAATGTAAATGTTCGCCACCGCAAGCCGTCCGGAAGCGACCAGAGCGGCGATCTTTCCGTCCGAAGTCAGGCTCTCCATGATCTCCTTACAGGCAGGGCAGCCGGGGTTGGTGAAGAACAACAGAGTGGTCTCGGCCTTGATGCCGTAAAGCGTGTGCCGTCTGCCGGACAGGTCAGTGAATATGAAATCAGCGGCAGGCGACCCTATCATATTCAAAGAACACATCCTGGAATCATGGTCATAGGCCGGCTTCATGTCAGGATCGACATATTCCGAGACAGCCAGGCGTGAGACGAAGGGCAGGTAGAGATCTTCGTTGCGCACCGGGGAGTTCGGGTCGTAGAGGTACTTGGGGACCATCTCCTCAAAAAACTCGAACACGTTGGAGGAGGTGTCGGCGGCCTCGAATCTCTCCACTTTGTCGAAGAAATCAGCCATCGCCTTCCTGCCGAAATCTATCGGACAGCTTCTTTCCAGAAGAGTCACGTAAGTTCCCAACGCCTTCTCAACCTCATCAGCCGAGACACCGTTCACGAGACCTGAATCACAAGGATACGACTTGGCCAGAAACTCATCCCAATAGTTCGAGGCGACATATTCAGTTTTCTCCCGAGGCTCGGTGATCACGGCCGGCGGCACCGGCATCGAAGGGAAATGATGCGGCCGGAATGCAGCTTCCTTGCTGCCACGGCACCCTTTGCACCCAACGGTTATCAAGGCGCAAAGCATTATCAATGAATATGCCAACAGACGTTTCGTCATATTCAGTCATTCTTTTCCAGCAGACTCTGGGAAATGTTGATGATAAAGTCGCCCATCTTCTCAAGCTCCTGGACGATGTCAATGTAGAACACTCCTGTCTGGTAGTTGCAGCCTTCCTTCTCAAAGTTGACAATCTGCTCCTCGCGCAGGCTGTTGCGGTACTCGTTGATGTTGTACTCCGCGTCCTCGGCATTGGAGATGTCCTTGAGGAACAAGGCCGGGGACTTCAGGTTAGCCACCATCGCCTTGAAGGCCACATCGAGAAGATCCAGCATCCTGTCAAGCCTCTTGACCATCCCGTCATCGAAGGTCTTGCCGTAGTCAAGGGCGCGCTTCATCATACGGCCTATGGCCTCACCCGAGTCACCGATGCTTTCCATCTCACCGATCACCCTGTACATCGACTTGATCCTCATTGCCGAGACCGCGCTTATGTCACCCTTGGAGACCTCGTTAAGGTAGGATGCGATCTCGAATTCAACCTTGTCTGTGATGACCTCGTACTTGACAAGTTTCTCATTGACTGGTTCCAGCTCGGATTGGGTCTTCGCGCTCACAGCACTGCGTATGAAATCGACCTCACGGCAACATATTTCCGCAAAATGGATGATCTCCTGCTTGGCCTCGTCGAGGGAAAGCTCCGCCGTGGAGAGAGGCCCGCCCTGGATGAACTTGAGGCGATAGACCTCTTCCTCGCCCTTAGGGGTCGGGATGATCCTGTTGACGGCCTTGACAAGCTGAGGAATGAACCAGACAAGGATCAAGGTCGTGGAAAGGTTGAAGACTGTGTGCAGGATGCATATTCCGTAAAGCATCGAGTTTTGCTGCTCGAAAGAATAGCCGTCCGCCGCGATTGAGCCATTGAACAAAGTGACCGGATTGTCGAAACCTATCGCGGTTGTCATCGCTCCGACCAGTCTCATCAGAGGATTGAAGAACAGCAACGCCAGCACGACACCGATGACGTTGAAAAGGGTGTTGGCCATGGCCGTACGCTTTGCCGAATAGTTTCCGACAGTGGCGGCGATGTTGGCTGTGATCGTGGTTCCGATGTTCGCTCCCAGGACCATCGCGGCGGCCATCTCGAAGTTGATCCAACCGTTCGCCACGAAGACCATCGTGAGCGCCAGGGAGGCGCTGGAGGCCTGCACGATCACTGTTATCAAGGCGCCCACAAGGGTGAATATGATCACGGAGAAGAAGCCGTAGCTTGTCAGGTTCTTCACAAGAGCAAGGACATCAGGGTACTGGTTCAGATCCGGCACCGAGTCCTTCATCGTGGCGAGACCGATCAGCAGGAACGCGAATCCGATGATGAACTCTCCGACGTTGCGGTTCCGGTTGCTCTTGAGGGTCATCATGAAGAAGCCCAAGGCGATGAACGGAACGGCGAACGCACCGATGTCGTAGCTGAATCCGAACAGGGAGATCATCCATGCCGTGAGCGTAGTTCCTATGTTGGCGCCCATGATCACACCTATGGCGTTGCCCAGGGCGAGCAGACCGGCGTTGACCATACTGACGACCATCACGGTTGTTCCGCTTGAGGACTGGATGAGGGCCGTGATGACAATTCCGGTAAGGATTCCTTTGAAAGTCGTTGACGTCATCGACGCCAGAAACGACCGCAGCTTGTCACCCGCCGCCTTCTGAAGACCCTCGCTCATCATGGTCATTCCGTACAGGAACATCGCCATCGCTCCGAGCAGGGTAAGAATCTGTAGAAAAATCTGCATCTATCTTCTTAAGAATGTTCCTACAAATTTACTGAAAAATATTTTGGGTTAAGTAATCGTTCAAAAATAAGTTGGTGATCTTTGATTGTCAATTCTGTCTAGAAGTCCTTTCCCATCAGTAATGCTCAACCAACACACACCTTTCCTCCTCAAAAGGAGAGCGTGATTCTCAACATCTTATAAATCAATAAATTAAACTCATGTCTTTAGTAAAATTACACCAAAGACAAGGGTTTAATTCATTATCCTTCAATTATTTACAAAACACGCAATTTTTCAAGGCCATCACTGGAACACGATGCAGACAGGCTTGTCAAGGACGATGGTGCGGCCGGTGTCAGACAAGAGGCCGGTGCGGGCATCGCGGCGGAAAATCTGGATGCATCCGCTGTCACGGCAGGCGACCAGCAGGAACTTTCCGTTCGGAGTGATGTTGAAATTCCTTGGGTGAGCGCCTGTGTTCTGATAGCCGGCATAAATCAAAGTCGCGTCAGGATCAACTTTGAATATGGCGATTCCGTCATTCTTAAGCCTGTTGCTGGCATAGAGGAATTTCCCGTCGGGAGAGAGGTGGATGTCAGCGCTGCCTCTGGCGTGGACAGTGTCGGCGCTCACGGTCTGGACGATGCTGTCCGATTCAGTGTCAATGACCGCCACCTTTCCGGACAACTCTCCGAGGACATACGCCCTGCTTTCGTCAGCGTTGAGGATTATGTGTCTCGGGCCGAAATCCGACGGAAGCAGAATGCGGCTCCCCTGCCTTGTGGCCACATCATACCTTGCCACGGCATCCGCGCTGAACTCGGACACGTACAATTCCGTACCGGCGGTGTTGAACAGCGCGCAATGCGCGTGCGGCAGACTCTGCCGTGTGCTGTCAGGTCCACCAAGGCCTGTCTCGTAAAGGAAATCGTGAGGCAGCAACCGCCCGTCTTCTCCAACAGGAAACTCCGTGACATTTCCGGACGAGTAATTGGCTGTCATCACAACCTTTCCGTTTGTCGAGACGTAGCACGGATCCTTCCCGTCAGTCGGCTCACTGCCAAGCAGTTGCATCTCGCCGGTTTTTGCGTCAAGACTCATCGTTACCGCCGAGGCGGAACTGTCCGCGACCTCGCTGACGGAATAGATGAACTTCCCGTCTGCCGACAAAGTAAGGTAAGATGGATTCCTCACTTCCACCAGGCCGACAGCACCTGGAGCCTCAGCGAACCGGTCTCCGCCATCTCCGCTGACCAACTCACCTTTCTCCTGATCAAAAAAGTAGCTGTAAACACCCCTGCTCGCACACCCATCAGTATAAGTGCCCACAATCATCGTCAAAGGCTCGCTTCCACACCCCGTCAGCGCCGCCAACATCAACGCCGCCACGCCGCAGGGCAACAAATCTGCTTTTCTTCTGTACATCTTTTCTGTTTTTTCATCAAATATATTCAAAATTAACAACTTTTACCGTGATATGCAACACTTTATCAATCAATAACATAAACTTTTATCTTTGGCGGAATCAAACCAAAGACGATATCCTTGTACGTTATTTATCAAGTAGTTATCAAGCATTTATTCACCTACATATCAAATCTAATGGTAAAATCACTATCTTCGCAGATGACTTTTGAATATGACTTTATGTCCAAGACTGGAATCAAGATAATGGCGGTGGGAATCTTTCTCGCGATAGCTTGTTGGAAGGCCGACGCGCAGTTCTCGCTGACGGGAAGCGATCCGGCGGCGCTGCGGTGGAGGCAGATGGAGACGGAGAACTTCAGGCTGATCTTTCCCGAAGGGAATGACTCGCTTGCAAGGGTTTACGGAACCGAACTGGAGCAGGCCCGAATCCGCAACGCAAGGTCGTCCGGCTACCTCATCGGGCAGAGTTACAAGGGGAAGATGCCGGTCGTGCTGCACAGCCGCTACATCGTGCCGAACGCCTCGGTCACATGGGCGCCGAGGAGGATGGACATATTCACAGTCAACGACCCTTACTCTCCGATGGCGATGCCTTGGGTGCGGAATCTGGCGATCCACGAGGGACGGCACGCGGCGCAAATGCAGTTCGGGGCGGCGGGCGGATGGGGCAAAGCCCTGCATTGGCTCTTCGGTGAAATGGCGGCGGGAGCCTTCGCGGGAATATACCCGGGACCCGCGTTTCTCGAAGGTGACGCGGTTGTGGCGGAGACGGCGCTCAGCCGGAGCGGACGCGGACGGCAGGCCGACTTTCTTGAATATATGAGGCCGGCGTTCGACTGCGGGGACTGGCGGGACTACTACAAGTGGTACTACGGTTCGAACAAGCGTTATGCTCCTGACTACTACAGGGTAGGGTACATGACAGTCGCAGGATCAAGGGTGTTCTTCAATGATCCGTTGTTCACAAAGAGGTACTTTGACCGTGTCACCAGATGGGGAGGGTTCTTCAATCTTCAGAGAACAGTCAAGGACGCCAGCGGAAAAAGTTTCAAGGAATCTTTCCGGACCATAGAGGATAATTTCCAGCGGATGTGGAGCGAAGAGGCCGCGCGCAGGGAGCCGTTCATGCCGTCAAGGCAAGTCACCCGGAAGCCTTCGATGCACACTGAATACGCCGGAAGCGTCATCGCGGATGGTTCAGGAATATATTCGCTCAAGTCCGGTCTGGCTGTCCCGAACTGTCTGGTAAGACTGGACGCATCCTCAGGCAAGGAAAAGAGAATCAGGAGCTTCCCGTCATACGCCAGCGACCTGACGCTTGACGGCAAGGGGCGAAGGTTGTTCTGGAGCGAATCCGTGGCGGGACGCAGATGGACACTCGGAGGCCACTCACGGATCCGTTATGTTAACCTCTCAAAGCCTGGAAAAGTCCACGACCTGACAAAAAAGGGACGCTATTTCAATCCGGCTCCGTCTCCTGACGGAAAGGTCATCGCTGTCACTGAATATCCTTACTCAGGCGGCTCGCGCCTTGCCCTGCTCGATGCAGTAAACGGCTCTGTCAGGGAATCATACACCGCTCCGGACTCCCTCCAGTTCACGGAACCGGCATGGATAGGGAAAAGGCTGTTTACGATCGGGGTGTCTGAAAACGGAATGGGGGTGTACGAGATAGTGGGGGTGGATTCTGACGGCAAGACCCTGCTCAGGACATTGCTAAGGCCGCAGCCTGTCACCATGACGCTTCTTGGCTTCATTCCGGCCCTTGGGAATGCCCGGGGAACTGAAACAGTCGTTGACCCTGAAAGTCACTCCGGCAAGTCCGGTGGCCTGTCGCCTGACCAGAGCCGCAGCAAGACCGGTCTGCCATCCGAGCAGTCAACCTCCGAGGACACCCACCTTTCATTTTTGTGCGACAGGACGGGAGTGACGGAATTATATTCATTGGACGTGGACAACCTCAAGCTGTTCCAGCTGACCTCAACCCGCTACGGCATCAGCGACTCTTTCCTCAACGCCGAAGCCGACACGCTGTACTACAGTTCGTTGGCTGCGTCGGACAGGCCACAGGACTACAAACAGGGCCGGATGATGTACGCCACGGCGGTAAGCGACCTGCCCGTGACCGAAGTCCGCTACGAGGATATTCATAAATACCCTGTCGCGGAAGCGCTCACGGCGCAGGAAACCGCCCTTGGCGACACGGCCTCCATTGCTGCGGAGGTTAAGTTCTCGCGGACGGAAAGATATTCAAAGATCAGGCTCCCGCACGTACACTCGTGGGCGCCGGTCTACTTCAACTACGACAATGTCGAGTCCTTAAGCGGTGACGACTACTACAAGACCGCCTCGCTTGGCGCCACCGCCCTGTTCCAGAACCTGCTGAGCACGGGCTACGGGATGGTAGGCTACGGAGCGCACGAGGATCCGTACAAGAAAGGCGGCTGGAGACATTCCGGGCACTTCAAGTACATATTCACAGGACTTTACCCCGTGTTTGAGTTCACCGCCGACTTCAACGACAGGGCCGCTCTTGACATCCAGAAAATCCAGGTCAGCAAAGAGAAGCTGTACAGTCTGCACAACAAAGGCACTCTGACCGGCAGGCCTTATTTTGAGGGAGGGTTGAAGGTCTACATTCCGTTCAACTTCTCGTCAGGGGGGATCAGCCGGGGATTGATCCCACAGGCCAGGTACAAATTCACCAACGACCGGTACAATGACCAGATCCTGCTCCAGCACGTTGTGGAGAAGGACGGGAAAGAGGTGACCGAGACCTACAGCACTATGGGCGAAGACCACATCTCTCCGCTTCAGACCCTGGACCTGTCCCTGAGAGGCTATGTGATGAGGCAGAAAGCCCCGTCGCAGGTCTTCCCTTCGCTCGGATTCGGGGCCGAGCTGGGATTCCACTTCAGGCCGGGCCACATCAACGCCTACGCCCCGACGGCTTACCTCTACACCTACGGCTATTTGCCGGGGCTCACAGCCCGGCAAGGACTCAGGCTCACCGCATCCTTGGAGGCATGGTACGGGCCATACGAAGAGGGCGGCGTCATGGAAGGGGCGCTGACAGCAATTCCGAGAGGATTCGCGGGCACAAACCTCAAGGGCATCATAAATTCCTGCTCGGAGTCCAGATTGAGGGTCACCGTCGACTACGCGATTCCCTTCGCGGATGTTGACTGGTCGTTCCTCAGCCCGGTGGCCTACGTCAAGAACTTCGAGCTGACTCCGTTCTTCGACTGGTCGTACCAGACATTCAGCTGGGACAGCAAGCTGCATTACAATCCTGGAGCGGTCACGGGCGAGAACCTGTTCAGCGTCGGTGCCGACCTCTCCGTCAATCTCGGAAACTTCTTCTGGCTCCCCTACGACACCCGGATCGGCCTCCGCTACGCCCGAAACTTCTGGCACTACATCGACCGCTTCCCTATCACCGGCCTCGACAGGAACTACATCGGCTGGATTTTCAGCATCAGTCTATAGCCTTGTACTTGGAAACAGTTTCTTATGTACAGATTGGTCTTAAAACGACCATTGGTACCGGAAAAAGTCTCAATGACGTACCAAAAAGACAATTTTTACTTTTGAAAAAGTTTTGCGAGAAACCGTCGGTTGTTATATCTTCTCATCTTTGACACTTTTTTTTGAGATATCAAGCCCCCAGTTCGCTGTA
>ERZ808242.1122-NODE-1122-length-16325-cov-7.112170_pt1 | contig 16325 bp, 13 predicted proteins | sample MGYA00521244_ERZ808242 | MGnify/ENA primary metagenome ERZ808242 (study PRJEB31516, sample SAMN03275573) | gut metagenome | biome: mammalia-associated habitat; material: feces | host: Papio cynocephalus | place: Kenya | collected 2012-07-27 ... | reverse complement strand
CCTATCTCTGTCCTATCTCTGTCCTATCTCTGTCCTATCTCTGTCCTATCTCTGTCCTATCTCTGTTAAATTGACTAAGATACTTTTTGAGTATTCCACATTCTATCTGGATTTTGAAAAATAGATCGAACGCCGTTTGGATCGAGATTGATGTTCCAGTGATTGTAAACAGAATTGTAGACGTTCCTGATTTTCAGGAACGTTCCTGAATAACATACAGAAACAAGGCGATAGGAACATTACTTCTATACAATTCTGTAGAGAAGTTACATCTAAGCACCATTATCGGAGAGGAATCGCCATCGAAAAGAGTAGATCGTCTATCGGATAGAATACAGGATTGTAGACGTTCCTGGTTTTCAGGAATATTCCTGGTTTTAAGGAGCATTCCTGAAAACCCTTCTTCAGAAAATGAGAGTGTATCATACAGACGAACTCTGTACAATGTTGTAGAGAAAACGGTTTCATGACACGATTCTAGATAAAATCCGTCTTTTGAGTAGAAACGATCCGCCAATTAGAAGAATACAGAATTGTAGATATTCCTGGTTTTCAGGAATATTCCTGGTTTACAGGAACGTTCCTGAAGAACATATAGGGATGATGTGCTGGGAACAAGACTTCTATACAATTCTGTAGAGAAGTCTGCTTTCAGGCACCATCATCGGAGGGGAATCATTCCCGAAAAGAGCAGATCTTTTGATTTTTAGAATACAGAATTGTAGACGTTCCTGGTTTTAAGGAACGTTCCTGAAAACCATACTTCAAAAGTATAGAGAATGCTGGTTGCATATCTCTATTCAATATTGTAGAGAAGACCGATTAAAGACACCGTTATCGGAGGGAAAGCGCCTCTAGGAATGGAATCCCTCCTTGATAATCGGAATACAGAATTGTAGACGTTCCTTGTTTTAAGGAACGTTTCTGAAAACCTTTCTTCAGAAATGAAGAGTAGGATGATGGTGTGACTTCTATACAATGTTGTATAGAGGTTCTATGCCAAGTCGTATCCGAGGGGCGGGTATATACGATCGGAACGGGGGTTCGAGGACGATCCGCTGCCTGTCGCCGGCCTCCTCCATTCCGGAGCAGTCGCCGATGAGTCTTCCGATCCTTATCATCGGGAAAGGCGAGACGGGCTTTCCGTCCTCACCGCTGAGCGGCGTCGGTCCGAAGAAGAAGCAGATCGCGTCGGGACCGGGCCAGTATGCTATGTCGCCCACGTCAAACTCCGTCCTCCGGCCTTCCTTGGGTTTGATGGCGTAGAGGGGGCATTCGCAGTAGGCCATCCCCCCGAGCATGTTGACTGTCAGCTCGAGGGGAAGGGAGAGCCAGATGGCATTCGAGATGTCTGAGTCGTCGAGTTCGGCCGGGAACGTTCCGTTCCTGGTCCTGACGGTCAGCCTGCTCATGCGTCGTCCGGCTCCTTGGAGTTTCAGTGTTTCCTCTCGAACAGCTTGCGGATCTCTTTTCCGGTAGCCTCGAGCTGGAGCTTCTTCTCGGCGTCCTCCATCTCGTGGAGGCCCTTGAGTCCGTTCTCGAAGTCGGCCCTCCACTCGTTCTTGAAGGTGCCGTCGTGGATATCGTTCAGGATGGACTGCATTCCCTCCTTGGACTCGGGGGTGATGACCCTGTCCCTCCTGGTCAGTCCGCCGTACTCGGCGGTGTTGGAGACGACGTGCCACATGAGCTCGAAGCCGCCGGCGTAGATCAGGTCGTCGATCAGCTTGGTCTCGTGGAGGACCTCGAAGTATGCCATCTCGGGGGGATATCCGTTCTTGGTCAGGGTCTCGAATCCGGCCTTGATCAGAGCGGTCATTCCACCGCACAGGACGGCCTGCTCGCCGAACAGGTCGGTGTAGGTCTCGTTGTCGAAGGTGGTCTCGAAGACTCCGGCGCGGGTGGATCCCAGGCCTTTGGCGAGCGCGAGGGCGATAGCTTTCGCGTTGCCGGTGTAGTCCTGGTGGATGCAGATGAGTGCAGGGACACCGAATCCGGCGACGAACTCGTCCCTCTCTTTGTCTCCAGGGGACTTGGGAGCCATCATGATGACGTCCACGTCCTCGGGGGGAGCGATGAGCTTGTAGGTGATGTTGAATCCGTGGGCGAACTCGAGGGCGGCTCCCTTCTTGAGGTTGGGGGCGACGAACTCCTTGTAGATGTCCGGCTGGATCTCGTCGGGGAGCAGAATCATGACAACGTCTGCGCCCTTGACGGCGTCGGCGAACTCGGCGACCTTGAGGCCGTCCTCCTTCGCCTTGTTCCAGGATTTCCCGTCTTTCCTGACACCGACGGTGACGTCGAGTCCGGAGTCGTGGAAGCAGAGCGCCTGGGCCCTGCCCTGCGCACCGTATCCGAGAACGGCGATCTTCTTTCCATCGAGGACCTTCAGGTCCGCGTCATGGTCATGGTATAGCTTCATATTGCACACCTTGATGGACCACCGATTTCCTATGTCGTTGATATACTTTGTTCGACTACTCGCAGGCACGCGCGAGGGGTCTGTGATTATATCGGGGTAAGGTTTTCCCGTCATTTGTGCAGACTATGGATTCCGAGCGCAACGAACTGATCGACCTCATGATGGTGTTCCCGCGGAAGATGAGCATGTTCACGCGCGCCGTCGCCTCGAAGTATCTGAAGGATTCCCGCATCAAGCCGTACCATCTCATGATGATCCACGGCATAGGCTCCGGGGACGGTATTTCCCAGAAGGATCTGGTCGAGATGCTCCCGTTCGACAAGTCGTACATCTCCACCGGCGTCAGGGAGCTCATCGACATGGGCCTGGTGTACAACGAGAGTGAGGGCAAGGTCCACAGTCTGAGACTCACAGACATGGGGAGGGATCTGATGGCTATGGGCGAGATGATGTTCGATCTCATCCAAGGCTCCCTGACCAGCATCCTCGATGCCGAGGAGCGCGAGACGCTCGTGAGACTGATGAAGAAGGTCAACGCCCATACGGACGAGCTCATAGAGCAGATGGCGGAGAAGTATAGTTGAGTTGTCAACTAACGTCGGACGCTCTCTTTTCGCCGTCTATATTCATAGATATATAATGAGGAGGCAGGTTATCCGCTGTTTATCTGCTATTTTGGAAGCCTCCGCGTTCGTGTTTGTTGTATCCCCAACCTTATATAGAGCATCCATATCTGGCGATTTCTGAACCAATCCCGCGGAGGGATTCTATTGACTGTTGAGCAGATCACCTATGAGAACATAGACCCGAAGGTGCGCAACACCATCATGGCCGGTCTGTGCGTCGCCATGCTCGCGGCGTGCTTTGACGGAACCATCGTGGGCACCATCGGAGCCAAAGTCGCCGAGGATCTCGGCGGCGAGAGTCTTTATGCATGGATGGCGACGGCCTACATGCTGTGCGAGACCATCATGATCCCCATCGCGGGGAAGCTGTCCGATCTGTACGGAAGGAAGCCGCTCTTCCTCATCGGACTCGGCCTGTTCGTCGGAGGGTCCGTTCTCGCGGGTCTTTCGATGAATATGGAGTTCTTCGTCTGCTGCCGTGCCATCCAGGGTCTTGGAGGAGGTATCCTCATCCCCGTGGCCATGGCGGCTGTCGCCGATCTGTATTCCCCGTCTGACAGGGCCAGGATGCAGGGTATCCTGGGAGCCATATTCGGAGTAGGAAGCGGAATCGGACCCCTCCTCGGAGGATACATCGAGGGGGCCGTGAGCTGGCACTGGTGCTTCTACATCAACGTGCCTCTGGCCATCATCGCCTTCGCGCTCACCATCAAGAAGTTCCCCACGCCCATCGACGACGGCGTCAGGCACATCGACTTCAGAGGGATCGGTCTCCTCACCGTGTTCCTCGCAGACATCCTGCTGTTCATCGAGTTCGGCGGAAGCAAGTTCGACTGGATCAGCCCCGTCTCCGCAGTCATGCTCGTCGTGGCGGCCGTTCTTCTCTTCCTCTTCGTGAAGACCGAGAAGAAGGCCGTGGAGCCCATCCTGGCGCCTCATCTCATCAGGAACAAGACCGTCATCATGGCGGCCATCTTCATGTTCGTGTTCGGAATCGGGATGATCGGAGCGATGATGTTCACCAATATGTTCGTCATCTACGTTATGGGTCTTACCACCCTAGAAGCGGGCGTATGGTCTCTCGCGATGGTCGCAGGAATGATGATAACATCCATGGCGTCCGGAGCTCTGGTCGAGAAGACCGGATACAGGGTCTGGCTCATAGTAGGTCCGATACTCTCGTTCCTCGGTCTGTACTGTCTTTCCGGAATGATTGTGGACTCGGAGATGATTGTGACTCAGGCAGTCCGCGATGCGTACATGACACGCTATCTGATTGGACTCTTCGTTCTCGGTCTCGGACTGGGATGCATGATGTCCGTCGTCATGACCGCGGTCCAGAACAGCTCCAAGCCCTCCGAGATGGGAATGACCACGTCCTCCGTCAACCTCCTGAGGTCCATCGGATGCACCATGGGTACCGCCATCTTCTCGCTGGTCATCAACTCCAAGCTGTACGGGGAGCTCCAGGACAATGTGTCCCCCGATGTATTCCAGCAGATTCTCGATGCGAACGGAGGAATCATCAACACGGGAGTTTTGACATTCATTATGGATCAGAATCCGATATTCATGCCTCATGCCGGAGAAATAATGGCCGCTTTCGCGAACAGCGTGGACTTCTCGTTCATCGCAGGCGGAGTCATCATCCTTCTGCTGGTGATCATCGGTGTCATCTTCAAGGCTCAGAAGCCTGATGCCGACGAGGAGTTCGAGGCCGTCAAGAAGGAGATCGAAGGCAAGAACTGATCCAAACAGGGGCTCCGGCCCCTTTCCGCAAACCGCTTATCTTCTGTACAGGATTCCCGGGCATGCTTTCCAAGGGTCGCATCTGCTCGGGGAGGGTCCTCCGATGGACGAGCTGCGTCTGCGCATGGTTTCGTCGCATTCCGTTCTCGGCGACTTCGATTCCAATCTCAGGACGATGGCCAGGCACTGCAAGGACGCGGCTTCCGACGATGTAGATATGATCTGCTTCCCGGAGCTCTCGCTCACAGGCTACTCCATGCCGCACAGCCGCTTCCATCCTCTGGAAGGCGATGATCTCCGCATAGGCGCGATATCCGATCTCTCAGGGGAGCTCGGAATGGCCGTATGCTTCGGATACGCGGACTCCGAGGGGCATATCGTTCAAGCAATGGCAGAGAACGGACGCATCGTCGGCTCATATTCCAAGACGCATCTCGGCGAGAGGGAGGCGGAGGCGATGGTTCCCGGCGATGCTCTTCCGGTCATCGCCACATCGAAGGCGAAGGTGGGGATCTCGCTGTGCTGGGAGGCCCACTTCCCGGAAATCGTCGGCACATACGCGCTCGATGGAGCGGATATGATCCTCATGCCCTTCGCATCCGGGCTGGGAGGCGAGAGGAGGCAGTCCTCCTGGGACAGGTTCCTTCCTGCCCGGGCCTATGACAACACGGTGTTCGTCGCAGCCTGCAACATGTACGGGGACAACGGGATGGGAGTGGAGTTCGGCGGCGGAGCCGCCGTCTACGATGTCCGCGGCTTCAGGATGGCATCTGCCGAAGGCGAATGCTCCCTGACCGTCGATCTGGATCCCGAGCAGATGAGGAGGATACGCAGAGGGAGGTACGAGTCGATGCGCGACGTGTACTTCCTCGATAAGAGGCGCCCCGAGCTCTACGGAAGATTGGAGAAGAGGCTGCGAGAGAAGAGCTGGTAGGCGCCCGGCCGGGGATACTATGTTGGCTTTCCGGCCGGGCCAGGTGACTTGTGTAGAATCGATGCGTTCACGCCATCCTCTTCAGATCGACCTCCTTGACATCGTCGTTCCCATCCAGGTAAGCGTCTTCGCAGAGCGGTCCCATCCTCTCTATGAATCTCCTGATGCCCATTATCATGCGGCTACCTTCGCTCCGAGGCTTCTGCAATCGGCCGAGGCGGCATCGTCGGGGTACTCGTTGGCGATGACATCGCCCACCACGTTGGCCCCATGCTCCTTGCATCTGTCGACCCAGTCTCTCATCCACTGCCCGTCCCCCCATCCGTAGGATCCGAACAATCCCACGGTCTTCCCGTCGAGGGAGCCCTCGACTTCGGAGAACATAGGCTCGAACACCTCCTCTTCGAGGACCTCGTCGCCCATCGAGGGGCATCCGAAGGCTATCGCGTCGTATTTCCTGACGTCGGATGCGGAGAAATCGTCCGCATTGATGAGATCCGCCTTCTTTCCCGCTCCTTCTATGCCTTCGGCGACGAGCTTCGCCATCGCTTCGGTGTTCCCTGTTCCGCTCCAGTAGACTACAGCTATCTCAGCCATGTTGAATTTAGGAAGTCCTAAATGATATTTATAATTTAGGAATAACTAAATCAAATCGTTTGACGGTTTCAAGCAGGCGGAGCCTTCTCTTCCGTTCCGTTCGTCGGCTTCTCCTTTTCGGGGACGGTGTAGACGTCGATAACCTTGGTTGAATCCGGCGGCGTATAGCCCGGAACGATCGACAGGCAGCTTTTCGGACAGGATTCGGCGCAGTATCCGCATTGGACGCACTGCATTCTCTGTATCGTCACCGTGCGGGCCTTCTTGTCCGCCTGTATGGCGCCTGCAGGGCACCTCCTGCCGCAGATGTTGCACAGTATGCAGTCCGACGGATCGTACTCGAGATGTCCGCGGCTGGCGGGAGGGTATTCGCGTGGAATGGCAGGATAGTTTCTTGTTTCGGGCCTTCTCACCAGATTCGAGAGGAGCTTCGCACCCATCTTCATGAATCCCATGCCATCGCCTCTCTGTGCAGCTGATGCACGGATCGATCGTTATGATGATCATGGACACGTCCTGAAGGCTGCAGCCCTGGAGCATCCTGGTCATCGCCGCGATATTGATGTTCGTCGGAGTCCGGACCCTGGCCCTCTCCAGGAACTTGGTGCCGTTGCCTTTGACGTAGTAGAACGCCTCTCCGCGCGGCTGCTCGACCCTGAACGCGTATTCTCCGACAGGCGGGTTCCCTTTGACGGGCGTGCGCCATTCCCCGGCGGGAAGCCTTCCGAGAGCTTCGCGGATTATCCTCAGCGACTGCAGCAGCTCCTCGATGCGCACCTCGCATCTCGCCAGGCAGTCTCCGTCGTCGCGTAGCACAGGCGAGAATCCCAGCTCCCCATAGAGCGGATCGAGCCTCCTGACGTCGTTGCAGACGCCGGATCCGCGCGCCGTAGGGCCGACTCCGCAGAGATCGATCATGTCATCGCGGGATATCGCTCCGACGCCCTTCAGCCTGCTTCTCACGGACGCGTCGCGGAGGAACACCGGAGCGGTCGCCTCCACCTCCTTCTCGATCCGGTCGACGGCGGACCTTATCATGCGAATCTGCTCGTCGGTGACATCCGTGCTCACTCCGCCGATCCTGCAGAACGAAACTATGACCCTGCCGCCGGTGATTGCCTCGAACACATCCAGGACCCTCTCTCTGATCCTCCAGCAGCGCATGAAGAGGCTGTCGAAGCCCATTCCGTCGGCGAGGAGGCCCATCCACAGGAGATGGCTGTGCACCCTGGATAGCTCGTGGAACACGATCCTCAGCATCCTCGCCCTGTCGGGGATCTCCACGCCCATCAGCCCTTCGACTGCGCCGACGTATCCGTATCCATGGCCGAAGCTACATATCCCGCAGACCCTCTCCATGATGTACGTCATCTGCTGGTAGTCGCGCTTCTCGACCAGCTTCTCGAGTCCGCGATGGACGTATCCGATTGACGGGATCGCTCTGACCACCGTCTCATCTTCGAGTTCCAGGTCGAGATGCACCGGTTCAGGAAGGGCCGGATGCTGGGGTCCGAACGGGACTATCGTCCTCTTGCCCATCGCTCCGCCTCCTTCGCTTTCCAAGGGGTCTTCGTTCCGAGGCGGAAGAAGCTGCCCTTGTAGTCCATCTCCATGCCGTCGAACTCCACATCGAACAGGTCGTGGATCTCGTTCTCGTAGACGAATGCCGACCAGTAAGAGGGCGTTATGCTGTCGATCCGTCCTTCGGGGGATACGCGGACCCTCAGGTTCCTGAGGACCCCGTCCCTGTCGAAGCTGTACAGCAGCTCCGTTCCGTCGCCCTCCGTCAGGGCGCATATCTGGACGATCCGGTATCCTTCCCTCTTCAGATCCCCCGCCGTGCTGCGGATCGATCCCGCGTCGGCATCCTCGAACGTCTGGTCCTGGCGCATCGCTTCTCCTCCATGCGGGCGCGCTTCTCTTCAAGGACGGCCGCGCCCTTCAGTATCCCGTCCAGTATGGATTCGGGCCTCGCGGCGCATCCCGGGACGTAGACATCCACCGGGACGGCTTTGTCGGCTCCTCCGATGATGTTGTAGCAGTCTCTGAATATGCCGCCGTTGCAGGCGCATATCCCGACGGCCACGACCGCCTTCGGATCCGGCATCTGCTCGTAGAGCCTCTTCACCACGGGCATGCTCTGGCTGTTCACCGCCCCGGTGATCAGCAGGATGTCCGCCTGCCTGGGGTCCCCTGTGCTGACCACGCCGAGCCTCTCGGCGTCGTACAGAGGCGTGAGGCAGGCCAGCACCTCTATGTCGCATCCGTTGCAGCTGGAGCCGTCGTAGTGGAGAACCCACGGGGATCCCGACATCCTCTTCATGATATCACCATCAGCACCGCCAGGTTCCCCAGTCCGAGGACCAGCGCGGCGATCCATCCGGCCTTTATCGCCGTGCGCCACCCCATGCGGGCGAACCCGTTGCCCACCCATGTCTCGAGAAGGAACACGAGCAAGGCCGCGATAGTCCCCGCCAGCAGGCCGGCCCACGTCCCGTTCAGGAAGAACAGCGCCGCGATTCCGAGCATCATGACGGTCCCGTACCAGTGCGAGACCTCCATCATCGCGTACGTGCGACCGGAGAATTCGGTCGCCATCCCCTGGACTATGTCCTGGTGGGCGTGATGGGACATGCCCAGGTCGAACGGGGGCTTGCGGAGCATCATCGCGAGCACGACGACTAATCCGGCGAACAGTCCGAGCATCGACACGATATGGGGGCCGCTGCGGGCGATGTCTTCGACCATCAGGCTGCCGCCGGAGGCCAGGTAGAATCCTGCGGCGATCATCAGGATCATCGGCTCGTACGACATCGCGACGTAGAGCTCCCTCTGCGCCCCCACCTGAGAGAACGGGGATCCGGTGCAGTATGCGGCCAGGACGAGGAACGTCTCGGCCAGCGTCAGAGTGAACACCGCTAGCAGCAGATCCATTCCAGCGAAGAGCAGGGCTCCGGCGACGGCGGTCCATACGAGATGGCTTGCGACGTAGAAGTCCTGGAACCTGTTGGGCGCGGAGCGCTCCTTGGCCATGAGCTTGCGGAAATCGCGCCAGGGCTGGATTATCGGAGGTCCGCGGCGGCCCTGCATTCTCGCGGAGACCTTCCTGTCTATCCCGGCGAGCAGGCATCCCATCGCCGGAGCCAGGACCACGAAAATCAGCGCCAGGACCACGTGCATGATGCCGCTCATGCCATGCACCCCCAGCATGCCGTTGCGATGCATATCGCGATGACGGCGGAGGCGATGGCCTCCCCGGTCATTCCGATCCTCTTCTCTCCGAACCAGCCTTCCAGATACCAGTTCCTGAGGGATATCTCCACATGATCGCCCATCGACCCGGAGTATCCGCCCTCCACCGGCGGAAGGCCGGACATGTAGATGCCGGACGATCCCGTCCGCCCTCTTCCGAAGAACGGCAGGAAGACCATCACCAGGGCGGCCGCCATGATGGGCAGAAGCAGCGCGTTCCCGCCGCTCAGGACGTCTGCGACGAATCCTCCCGGGAAGGCCGAGTCCACCCAGGGAGCGACCAGGCATCCGGATATCAGCGGGTAGCAGAGGCATGCGGCCACCGCCATGATCGCAAGGGCCGCGAGTACGAATCTCTCCTGGGGCCTTACGGCCCCTTCGACGTCTTCCTGGCCGCCGGCCGAGCATGACAGCTTTCCGAGCCACTTCGTCCAATAGAATCCTGTGGCGGCGCTTCCGAAAGCGACGAAGCCGACGAGCATCAGCGACAGCGGATCCGACGGATCCAAGAACGATACGAAGGCGCTCCATTTGGCCACGAGCATGCCGAACGGTGCCAGGAACATGGCAGCGATTCCAATCATCATCACCCGAGCCAGGCGGGGCATCCTGTCGAACAGCAGGTCCATATCCTCTATGTTCCTGCTTCCTATGCGGTGCTCGGCGGTTCCGACGCACAGGAACAGGAGCGATTTGGTCACGGCGTGGAATATCATCAGCATGATTCCCGCCCAGACCGCGTCGGCTGTTCCGACTCCGGCGCAGGCTGCGATAAGGCCCAGATTGGATACCGTGGAGTATGCGAGTACCCTCTTGGCGTTGCTCTGGGAGATCGCAGCCATCGATGCCAGGAGGAACGTGATCCCTCCTACGGTCATCGTCATGCATCCGGCGATGTTACCGTGGAGGAGGGGGGACAGCTTCAGCAGGACGAACACTCCCGCCTTCACCATCGTGGACGAGTGCAGCAGCGCGGATGTAGGCGTGGGAGCGACCATTGCTCCCAGGAGCCATGTATGGAACGGCATCAGTGCGGATTTCACGATTCCGGATACGGCCAGCAGGATCACTGCGACGAGGATCCATCCTCCGATCCCGGGGCCCGATGCCAGCAGAGACGACAGAGACAGGACGCCTTCCGTCTCCGACAGGACAATCAGCGCTGCGACGAACGCTATGCCGCCCACGAGATTCATCGTCAGCTGGCGGAACGAGCTGTCCTCCGCCTCGCCGGTGCGCGTGAATCCTATCAATGCGAATGAGCACAGCGTCGTAATCTCCCAGAAGAAGAACATCCACGAAAGGTCGTCCGACAGGACGATGCCGAACATGGCGCTGAGGAACGTGAACAGCAGGAAGAAGAACCACGGCCTCCTGTCAGGGGCTCCGGTCTGCTCCTGGTAGTCGCGCATGTATCCTACCGCGTACACGCAGATCAGACTGCCGATCACTCCGACGATCAGGACCATCGCGATCCCGAGATCGTCAAGATACAGCCCGCTTCCTCCGGCATCCTTTCCGAACACGGATTCGAACGATATCGTCAGAACGAGCTGGACCGCCCCCAGGACGGATGCCGCATACCGCCTGCATCTTATTCCGAGGGCGATGACGATTAACCCGAGGATCGCTTCCACGGCGAACATGGCCGCATCCACGGTCTCGCTCGGAGCGAGGAACGGCTCAGGCTCCCCCAGATGGATCGCCGCCACAGCGATCGATGTCGCTGCGACTCCTGCGGCCCCGATCCCTACGACGGCTCCGCGGACCCTGTCGTTCCTGACCGCGAGCAGAACGCATGCGATCAGGAACGGGAGAACCATCAGCAATACGACGTCATCCATATTCCCGCTCCCGGCTGTCTGGAAGTTATGTCTATGGAGCGATTCACCGACTATATATCGTCTTGTCCAGAGTCATCTCGATGTTCAGTTCCGTGTAATCTTGACGCGTGCTTTTAATCTGGAGATGCATACCGTTCTGCATGGATGGATGTGTTGGGCGCTCGGAGGAACTGGCATTCCTCAACGACCTGTGGGCGAAGGCGCCCATGTCCTGCGCGGTGTGCGGTCGCCGCCACCTCGGCAAGACTACGCTGCTGAAGGAGTTCGTGAAGGACAAGGACCACATCTACATCACGGGGACTGCCGGATTGCGCTCCGACAATCTGGAGGAGATCAACCGCGCTCTCGGGGCCTTCTCGGGGAAGAAGGAGAAGATCACCGACATCATAGACCTTTTCCCCCGCATAAAGCAGATCTGCGGGAAGAGGAAGGTGGCCGTCATCATAGACCGCCTGAGCGATCTGGCCTCCAATTTCGAGGAGATCAACGCCTATATCCGCAGCTTCATGAACAGGGAGATGGGGAGCACCAAGATCTTCCTGGTCGTTTGCGACAACGACAATTCGATCTTCGGACGCTTCTACTACACCCTGGAGCTCAAGCCCATGAGCTACCTGGACTGCAAGGGGTTCCATCCCGGATACACCGACCTGCAGCAGCTGCAGGCGTTCGCCATGCTCGGAGGGACTCCCGCATATCATCACATCCTCGGCGACAGGGACCCCATCGACGTGCTCCGCAACGAGATGTTCGATCACATGTCGGTGTTCTCCCTCGAGGCGGAGAGCATGGTGTCGTCGGAGGTCTTCTCGCTCGACGGCTGCACGAAGGTCCTCGCCGCCATGTCCAGAGGGGCCGAGGGGATCCGCGAGATATCGTCCCGCACCCAGATGGCCTCATCGTACTGCTCCAAGCTGGTCGAGGAGATGGAGCACAAGGGCCTGCTGCAGAAGGAGGTCTCGTCGGGCATCTCCCGCAGGGCCGTCTACACGATCAACAGCAACATCCTGAGGTTCTACCACCAGGTGATCTACAGATACACCCACATGGTGGAGTTCGAATCCGCTTCCGACGCGTTCGCGGCGGCAGAGATGGACATCGCCATGTACATGGAGCGCGGCTTCAAGACGGTCTGCATGGACTACGTCGCCCAGAATTACGAGTACAAGTTCATAGGAAAGCTCAGAAGGAAGGACGACACGGTCGACGACGTCATAGATTTCGTCGCATCCGTCAACATCGACGGGAAGCCACGCACCATGGTCGCAAGATGCAGGCTGTCCGGGAATCCCGTGGGGAAGCCGGATCTGGACGAGCTCGTCGCCCGCGCCAAGAAGGTGGACGGCTCCTCCAAGATGTACGTCCTGTTCTCCGGATCCGGTTTCTCGCAGGACCTGGTCAAGGCCGTCCAGAAGGATGCGAGCACCGTCCTGCTGACTCTAGAGGACGTCTACAAGGGTCGATCATGGGATCGATCGTCTCCATCGACGCGGGGACCACCAGCGTCCGCACCATGCTATTCGGCCGGAGAGGCGAGGTCCTCGCGGTCGCCCAGAGGCCGATACGCCAGATCTATCCGAGTCCGGGGATGGTGGAGCACGATCCCGCCGAGATCTGGGAGGCCTGCAGGACGACCGTCCGCGAGGCGATGTCCCGCCGTCCGGATGGAGCGGACCCGATAGCGCTGGCCGTGGCCAACCAGAGGGAGACCGCGGTCATGTGGGACCGCTTCACCGGGAGGCCGCTCTGCAACGCTATCGTCTGGCAGGACAGGAGGACCGCCCCGTTCTGCGATGAGCTGAAGGATAGGGGGCTCGACGACGAGGTCTTCGGGCGGACGGGGCTCCATATCGACCCGTACTTCACCGGGACGAAGATCAGGTGGATGCTCGACAACGTCCCGGGCGCGAAGGAGGCGGCGGATTCCGGCAGGGCGATAGCCGGCACCGTCGATTCGTGGCTGATATGGAATCTGACCGGAGGGAGGGTGCATGCGACCGACCGCTCCAATGCATCCCGCACCATGCTATTCGACCTGAGGGGCCTGGATTGGGACCAGGACCTTCTGGATATCGTCGGCGTCCCGCGCCGGATGCTTCCGGATCCGGAACCCACTGGGCACGTTTTCGGAACCACCGATCCGGATGCCATCGGAGCGGAGATCCCGATAGCGGCATCCATGGGGGACCAGCAGGCCGCGCTGCTCGGGCAGCTGTGCCTCGATGAGGGCGACGTCAAGATAACGTTCGGAACGGGAGGGTTCCTGCTGATGAACATCGGCTCGTCGCCGAAGCTATCCCGCAACGGCCTTCTCACCACGGTCGCACGCTCCGCGGGAGGAAGAACCACCTATGCGGTCGAAGGCTCGATATACATAGCCGGGGCGGCGATCCAATGGCTAAGGGACGAGCTGCAGATCGTGGAGGCCTCCGCCGAGACCGAGCGCATGGCCCGCAGCGTCCCCGATACGGCGGGATGCACCATCGTCCCTGCATTCACGGGTTTGGGGGCCCCGCATTGGGACCAGGGCGCCCGCGGCGCGATAATGGGTCTGACCCGCGGAACCAACAGGAACCATCTGGCCCGCGCGGCCCTCGAATCGGTCGCGCTGCAGGCATGCGACGTCATCGGAGCCATGGCCGCCGATGCCGGAAGGCTTCCTTCGTCCGTCAAGGTCGACGGAGGAGCGAGCGCCAACGGATTCCTATGCGAATTCCTGGCCGACATGGTCGGAACCAGGGTGCTGAGGCCGAAGGTCCTGGAGTCCACCGCGCTGGGCGCGGCTTACGAGGCCGGACTGACTGCGGGATTCTGGAACGGTATCGATGATCTCCGCAGCAATTGGGTGCTCGACAGGGAGTTCGATCCTTCGATGACGGAAAAAGAGCGTTCCGACAGGCTCTCCCAATGGGAAAAGGCGATCAGATGCGCCAAGATATGGTCCTCGATATGCAACAGAGGTCGACGTGTCTATCGATTCGGTGTCAACAATATGTATCGATTCCATATTCTATACACATTATAGATTGAAATCAGTATTCTATGATAGTAAATATTAATAGATGCGCCCTGCTCTTTGGCCCCATGGGGGAGTACGACGGAGTGATCTGCAGCAGGCATGCAGTGTCCATTCTTCTGTTCATGATGGATCACGAGGGCTGCACCATAACCGAGATCCAGGCTGCCGTCACCAAGAATTTCGATACCGTCCGCAACACCTGTCTGAAGCTCATGGACAAGGGCCTCATGGACGACTACCTCTCCCGCGACCGCAAGCTCATCAACCGCTACTACCTGACTCCGAAGGGCGTGTCCGCAGCGATGCTGCTCAGATGCACCCTGGACCTGATCGATTCCGATGACGGGTCCAGGTTCGATTCATTCCTTAAGGGGTACTTCGGCGGGGACTACGACAGGCTTGCGACCATTCCCGACCACCCGAAGGACCAGGGAGCATCGCTACTCTGATATCTTCTGCCGGAGTAGACGCCTTACAGAATCGACAGTCCCTCGGCGGGGATCTGTTTCCGGTATGTGGGCCTGCCCGGATTTGAACCGGGGTCAATGGCTCCCAAAGCCACAAGTATACCAAGCTAGCCCACAGGCCCAACGCACGGTCCATCTGCTGTTCCGTAATTAATGTTTGTCACTGGAATCAGGCTTCTCCCAGGGCATCCTGGGGTCCAGAAGGCGTGTCAGAAGCCCCGGATCCGCAGTTTCCAGCGTCTCCGCGTGTCCCTTCACCTTCATGGCGGATGCGTCGAAGTCCTTCCCGATCCCGGAGATCGCCGCTTCCTTCTCGATGAGTCCGCATGCCTCGGAGTGCAGACGGGGAGCCACCACGATCCATCTCCCGTCCTCTATGAACGGTTCGCCGGTCGGATTCCCCCTCCATCTGTCGAAGAATCCCTCGGAATCGACCCATGAGGGCGGACCGATATGGCGGTGCGTGCGAGAAAGCGCATCGGTCTCGAGCTCGAATACGACATCCATCTCGGAATCCGTCATCGCATGGGCGGATCTGACGACGCCGAATCCCGTATCATCCAGCTTCCTTGCGAGAGCGCCTTCCGTCTTCCAGAGCTGCGACTGCAGGTTGTCGTCTATCAGTCCCGCCGGTTTGGGGAACGATACGGAGACGAGTCTTGTCCCGTGCGATACGGCTGCCTCCGCAAGCTCCTTCCTTCCCAGCGGTTTCCTCGCTACGGGGAAGAAGAACTCCATACGGGGTTCGCGGAGGTATTCGCGGGCCGCGGTTATGAACAGCGAAAGCGTATCGACGTGCACGGCCGACGCAGCGTTGCGCTTGTTGTCGACCGGATCGTAGACGACCAGGGGCGCATCGAACTTCGGCCCCTTGCCGTCGACCTCCACCACGGTCCCCTTCCTCCATCCGGTCGCGGCCTTCAGAACCTCGTCGAAAGTTCCGTAGCGGACGACGAGGATCTCGCAGAGGTATCCGGAGAATCCGCGGGAGTCCTGCTCGGCTCCGTAGGCGCCGATACCTTTCATGAATTTCTTGAGTAGGCGGACCTGGTTGCATCCGGCCGCATTCAGACGCGATTTTATGAACGCGGTGTGGAACGGCGTGCGGTCCACAGCGCTCTTCATGTGCTCGGTGCTGTCGATGCGGAAGCACGGGACCATGTCCACGTCCAATCCTTCGAACACCCCTCTGGTATAGGGGTGGTCCGAGTACATCCTCATGCCGTGGAGGATGTCCTCGCCGGCCTTCAGCCCGATCCTCTTCAGGTCCTCCGGATCCGTGTCCGGAGGGAACATCAGGAACAGGTCGAGGTCCGGGTCGGACAGACAGGTGTTCTTCGAGTAGGATCCCGCGAACCTCGCCTCGACGTCGATGCCGTGGGATGCCACGTACGATTCGACCTCGGCCTTCAGCC
>ERZ808242.1121-NODE-1121-length-16330-cov-4.120860_pt1 | contig 16330 bp, 19 predicted proteins | sample MGYA00521244_ERZ808242 | MGnify/ENA primary metagenome ERZ808242 (study PRJEB31516, sample SAMN03275573) | gut metagenome | biome: mammalia-associated habitat; material: feces | host: Papio cynocephalus | place: Kenya | collected 2012-07-27 ... | reverse complement strand
ATGAACAAGCTGGAACAAAAGCTGATTGTGGAGTTGACCGCCCTGCCGAATGTCCGCTGGTGGCACAGGAATATTGCCCGTCAGGGTTTTGCAATCAACGGCTTTATCAAGCACTACCCCGATATTCTGATTATGACCCAAAGCGGCAAGCTCATCTGCGCGGAAACCAAGGGCGAACACCTGAAAAACGATGACAGCCGGGAGAGGATTGCTCTTGGTCAAGCGTGGAGCAGTCATGCAGGTAGCCAGTTCCGGTACTATATGGTGTTTATGGATGATAACGATCTTCCTAAGGGTGCTGTCAGTATGAGCAAGTTTTTGGAGATTACAAGGGAGCTGTAAATCATAAGGGAGGTCTCAAGTGTGAAGTTTTGCAATTTTCTTCTCCGTGTAGATGGCATTCGTGAAGCATCGCTGGAAGACTTCCGGCAAGTGCTTTCTAAAGGTAACCGGACTTACAAACCGGAACGCCAAAAGTATTTATACTCTATTGACATGGAAATTATAGACAACCGATACTTTTGGATGTCTTGTGATTACGATGACGCAGTTCGTTTTAGAGACTATGTGATAAACAGGGAGACGGGTGAAAAAGAACCCAATCCACGTTCAAAAGAGCAAATCGAACCGCGTCAGCTCTACTCCATCATGGATCATATCTATTTACAGCACAGGGGCTGCCCCTTATGCTTTTCCGATTGTCTCTTGACATTTCCCTTCCGGTATTATACCATAAAAATGAAATCTGGCCGTGCTTACCGTTTCCGACGTGGCCGGAGAAACAGACGGCCTTAAATCGGAATATCCTACCTGCTTTGCAGATAAGGGATTGTACAAAATCAAAATAAGGAGATGTTATGTATGGCTACCATATCCACCGGTATTCTCGGCGATGCCAACCTGCTGAATCTGAAAAGCGTCTCTGCATCCCAGATTCGCCCGGAGGTCAATGAATTTCTCGTCCCCGGAGAAGAGATCATCCAGTGCTTTCAGACCGTCCGTGACCAGGTCATCTTCACCACCAAGCGCGTCTTTGTGGTGAACGTCCAGGGCATCACCGGCAAAAAGGTCTCCTACTTCTCCTATCCCTACTCCAAGGTGCAGTACTTCGGCATCGAGACCGCCGGTGTGCTGGATATCGACAGTGAGCTGGTGCTGGTCTTCAGCGACGGCAATCGGCTGCAATTTGATTTCAAGGCCGGTGTGAACATCCGGAGCATCTGTGCCAGCATCTCCAAGTACATTCTGTAAACATTTTTCCTGATGGCGGCCAGTTTTTCACGCAGAAAGGAGACGCCATGGCCTGTGTTTCGGTGGATACCTGTCAGTTCAGGGGAATCCTGGCCGCTCTGCCGGAGCTGCCGCCCCACAACTGGCTGATCACCGATTTGGAATGCTATGATTCCAGCGGTTGGGACGGCTGCGAAAAATGGGCTCAGCGAGAGCTGTTTCTGACAGACGAGGCACTGCGCCGGGACGTAGCGCTGCGGGACATGCAGTTCATCTGGGGCGTTTTTCCTGCCATTCCCGCAGAATACTCCCAGGCGGAAATCCGCCGCTATCCCCTGCCGGAATCGGAAACGCCCCGGTATATGGCTGACCGCATTCTCCCGCAGCATCCCCTGGCCATTCTGGAGCTGTACGCGGAGGACGGCGGTCTGACCCTCGTCAGTGCCCGGGAGGATTCCCTGCTGGAGCCTCTCTACCGGCTTCCCTGCAATGTTCGGGATAAGGAGACGGACAACCGGGTGATGAACCTCCAGCTGCGCCGGATTCAGGATGTCCTCCGCCAAGCGGTGCCGGAGGTCTCACCCCAAATTGCCAACGCGGTTCAGTGGCGGGTCTGGTGGGCACTTTTCCGCAAGAAGGCTGGCAACGTCAGCGGCAAGGCACTGCACGCCGCCGTCATGGCGGAGTATCATGCCCAGCGGCTCTCCCCCAGCCGCTTCCCGGCCGCCTATTGGGATCCTTACGGGCAAAAATAGAAAATCAGGAGAGAACTATGGGCTATTTTGGGGTCATCGACACGGAAACCAACTGGTTCGACCAGGTCATGTCCATCGGGGCAGTGATCGGAGACGAGGAAAGTCTCCGACCCGTGGCCGCCCGGTATTATATTTTTCCGGAGGAAGCGGTGATGGGCGGCATGTACGAAGGCGTTCTGCTGCTGGACACTCCGGTCAGACCCCTCCATGTCTCTCGGGGGGATGCCATGGAGGATCTTTCGGGCTGGCTGGCCGGAAAGGGCGTTTCCTCCCTGTTTGCCTACAATGCGGGCTTTGACCGGAATCACCTGCCGGAGCTGGGCGGCTTTTCCTGGTTCGACATTATGCGCATAGCCATCTACCGCCAGAATAACCCCAAAATTCCCCCGTGGGCGGACTGCTTTTCCACCGGCCGGATGAAGCGCAATTACGGCGTGGAGCCTATGCTCCGGCTGCTTTCCGGAGATCAGAGCTATCAGGAGACCCACAATGCCCTGTTCGATGCCCTGGACGAGCTGGAAATCATCCGGCTTCTGGAAAAGCCCATTGGGGAATACATACCGCTGTAAAAGCAGTCTTCTCCGGTTTCCCCAATATGCGCAAAAACGGCGCGGTGCTGAGCACCGCGCCATTTTTTCACTACCCTCTCAGGCCTGCCGCATCCATGATGGCCTCAATGGGTGCCACCGGGTCGCTGCCCCAGAAGATTTCCGTGTCCTGGCATCCGGCCTCGTCCAGAAGCTCCCGGGCGTTTCCGGCAAGCAGCTGGTTGTAGGCGTCGTCCACCGCTTCCAGCTTCTGGGCGAATTCCACTTGCGCGTCATTGCCCTTATCTGCCAGCCAATTCACAGTCGCCTGACGGATTTCCTCGGTGTCCAGGCCGGTATGCTCGCCCCAGTCCAGCAGCTTTACCGCCACCTGCACCGCCCGCAGGGAGGCTCCCGCCGCCCCCGGCATCACATCCTGGTCGATGACATCCAGAATGGGCAGCTCCAGGGCAGACTGGGTCTCCGGGGCGGTGGTTTCGGGAGCCGCCGTCGGAACCGGTCGGGTCTCGGCGGCGATCTCCGGTGCTTTGGTTTCCAGGACGGTAGCGATGGTGGTTCCCTCCGGCAAAACGAGAGCCAGAATCTGCCTTCCGTACCGCTTTCCCACAAGGAGCAGTCCCAGCAGGATCGCCAGGATCAGAATGAACTCAATGAGCTTTCCAAGAATTTTCATAGGTTTCCCCTTTCTGTGGTTTTTGAGGGCATTATACACCGTCTGCCAGGAAAAGACAAATTAAGTCTTTCTTAAGGTGCCGCTTTGCTTGCTTTTTTCTGTGCAGTTTGCTATAATGAGGTGTCTCATTTTTGTAACCAATGATGAAATCAGCAAGCCTTATCAGCGGTTACCTAGGAGGTTTTTCCCAGTGGCGCAGAGAAATAAGCCCCTGGCTGCCCTGGGGGCGGCGTTCCCCCACACCATTCCCATTCTGACCGGATACCTGTTTCTGGGAATGTCCTATGGGGTTCTGATGAAGGTTTCCGGTTTTTCCTTCTGGTATCCCCTGCTCATCAGCCTGACGGTTTATGCCGGCTCCATGCAGTTCGTGACCACCAGTCTGCTGCTGGGGGCTTTCAATCCCATCCAGGCCTTCGTCATGACCCTGATGGTCAACGCCCGGCACCTGTTCTACGGCATTGCCCTGCTGGACAAATATCAGGGCACCGGCCGGAAAAAGCCATACCTGATTTTTGGACTGAGTGACGAAACCTTTTCCGTCACCTGCTCTGCCCGGATTCCGCCGGAGGTTGACAAAAGCTGGTTTCTCCTTTGGGTCACGGCGCTGGATCAGCTGTACTGGGTTGTCGGCGCCACCCTGGGCGGGCTTTTCGGCTCGCTGATTTCCTTCAACACCGAAGGACTGGATTTTGTGATGACCGCCATGTTCGTGGTCATTTTCCTGGAGCAGTGGCTGAAGGAGGAAAATCATGCTTGTTCCCTGCTGGGTCTGGGGCTGGCTGCCCTGAGCCTGGTGCTCTTCGGCTCGGATCGCTTCATGCTTCCGGCCATGGCCGCGATCCTGGCCATTCTGCTGCTTCTGCGCAAAGCCCTGGAGAAAGAAGGTGCCGCCCCATGACCCTGACCCAGAGAATCCTCACCATTGCCGCCGTCGTCCTGGGCACCATGCTCACCCGGTTCCTGCCCTTCCTGCTCTTCCCCGCCGGAAAGCCCGCCCCCAAGGCGGTCGCCTACCTGGGTAAGGTACTGGCTCCCGCCGTGTTCGGGCTTCTGGTGGTATACTGCCTGAAAAATGTGAGCCTGCTCACGGGGAGCCACGGTCTGCCGGAACTGATTGCCATCGCCGTGGTGGTGGGGCTGCATCTGTGGAAGCGGCGGATACTCCTGTCCATTGCCGGCGGCACGGTGTGCTACATGCTCCTGGTGCAATTTCTGTTCTGATGCGAAAAGCCTCCGGAAACTTTTCCGGAGGCTTCTGGTTGTCGAGAGACCCGCCCTTACCGGGGCGGGTCTTGCGTTACTTGTCTTCCGGGAAGGGAACGATCTGAAGCTCCTTGGGATAGTGGTTCAGAACCTCACAGCCGTCCTGGGTGATGAGCACCAGGTCTTCGATCCGCACGCCCAGGTTTTCCTCCGGCAGGTAAATACCGGGCTCCACGGAGAAGCACTGGCCGGGCTGGATAATGGCCTCGTTCACCGCGGATACGTCTCCCGCCTCATGTACCTCCAGGCCGATGGAGTGGCCGGTGCGGTGGGTGAAATACCTGCCGTAGCCCTTTTCCGTGATGTAGCTCCGGGCGGCGTTGTCCACGTCACACATCCGATTTCCCGGCTTCGCCGCGGCGATGCCCCGGCGGTTGGCCTCCCGGACAATCTCATAAATCTCCCGCTGACGGTCGGACACCGTGCCCAGGAAGACGGTTCTCGTCATATCCGAGCAGTAGTCGTCCATCAGACCGCCGATGTCCAGCACCACCCCGTCGCCGTAGTGTCCCCGGGAGCCGTCCGGCCGATGGTGAGGATCGGCGGCGTTTCCGGCGAAGGCGGTGATGGGTTCAAAGGAGAAGCCCTGGAAGCCCTCACTCTGGTAGGCCTTCAGAAGAATGTCCTTCAGCTCCAGCTCCGTGTGGTTTTCGCTTAAAATTTTCACAAGCTTCGCCATGACGGCATCGTTGCCCCGGGAAGCCTTGCGCATTTTCTCCTGCTCGTCCGGTGTCTTGATCCGGCGTACCCCGTCCACAACGGCGGAGCTGTTTATATACCGGCTGCCGCAGCCCAGCTCCTGGAGCCGCAGGAGGAACCGGGCGGGCCAGTTTTTGTCGATGGCAATGGGTGCCTTGGGGTCGGCGAAGGAGCTTAAGATTTTCACGCCGTCCTGGGTATCGTTGTAGTAGCAAATCTCCACGCCCAGGTCTTTCGTCTGGCGGAACAGGTCGTTGACCAGGAGCTTGTGGCCACCGTCCTTGTTCAGGTACAGAGCCAGCAGCCGCTCGCCGGGTTCGATTTTCGCGCCGGTGAGATAGAAGATCACCACCGGATCGGAAACGATGATCTGGGGAATTCCCTGGCTTTCCAGGGCGGAAAGAATGGCATTTACTTTCAGCAAATCCATAAACTGACCTCCAAATGCAAGATGTCATCATGTTACCATGGATGGCAAAAAAAGTCAACGCCGCCCGGAAATCCGGGCGGCGCGGATATCATCGTTCTTCCCGGAAGTAGGGCACGCCCAGGCTCTCCGGGGGCTGGTTCTCCCGCTTGTTGCGCATGGAGGTCAGCACCAGCACCAGAATGGTTACAACATAGGGAAGCATTTTGTACAGCTCCTTCACCGCCAGGTTCGTTCCCGTGGGGATGAACAGGTACAGAATGTACAATCCGCCGAAGAGAATGGAGCTGAGAATGCCCACGTTGGGCCGCCAGATGGTAAAGATGACAAGGGCAATGGCCAGCCAGCCCCGGTCGCCGAAGGCGTCGTTGGACCAGACACCGCAGGCGTAGTCCATGACGTAGTACAACCCGCCCAGGCCGGCGATCATGCTGCCCACACAGGTGGCCACGAACTTGTACCGGCCAATGTCAATGCCCGCCGCGTCCGCAGTGGCCGGGCTTTCGCCCACCGCCCGGAGCTGAAGACCCACCCGGGTTCTGTTCAGCACATAGGAGGAAGCCAGTGCCAGAATGACGGCGAAGTAGGCAAGGAAGCCGTAGCTCAAAAACAGCTTTCCGAAAACCCCCAGCTTGTCCGCGATGGGCAGGCTCCGGCTGAAATAGGCGGAGGTGGCGGACAGGGCGATGGAGGGTACCTCACTGCCGGTGAGCTTGATAAGGGAGCCGCCGAAGAAGTTGCCGAAGCCTACGCCGAAGGTGGTCATGGCAAGACCCGTCACGTTCTGATTGGCTCGCAGCGTCACGGTGAGGAAGCAGTACAGAAGCCCCATGAGCAGCGACCCCAGCAGACAGCACACCAGGGGGATCAGCACCGCAAGCAGCCCATTCATGTTGCCGGACTGCTCATAGAAGAAGGCGCCGATAACGCCGCAGATGCCGCCAACGTACATGATGCCGGGAATGCCCAGATTCAGGTTGCCGGACTTTTCCGTCAGGGTCTCGCCGGTGGCACCGAAAAGCAGCGGAATGCCCTGCATGACGGCGCGGGGAAAGAAAGAGACAAAATCAAACATTTCTCAGCCCTCCTTCTTGGTCTGCTTCAGGAAGCTCAGTCGATAGCTGATGAAGAACTCGCTGCCGATGATAAAGAACAGGATAATGCCGGTGAGAATGTCGCCGAAGGAATGGTTCAGGCCATAGATGGTGGTGATCTCGCTGGCACCCCTGCTTAGGAACACCAGAAGCAAGCTCGTGAGTACCATCACCAGGGGGTTGAATTTGGCCAGCCAGGCCACCATGACCGCGGTGAAGCCCCGGCCGCCGGCAATGGTGGTGGTGATGGTGTGGTCGGTGCCGCCCACCAGCAGCAGTCCCGCGAAGCCGCACAGGCCGCCGGAAATCATCATGGTGCGCACGATGACCTTTCCCACGTTGATGCCGACGTACCGGGCGGTGCGCTCGCTCTCGCCCACCACGGCAATCTCGTAGCCCTGCTTGGAGCGTTTCAGATAGAAATACATGACGAAGGTCAGCAGAGCCACGATGATAATATTCAGCAGATACTTGTAGGAACCGATCTGGGGCAGCCAGCCGGCCTGGGTGTTCTGGTTGATGATGCCGATCTTGCCCGCGCCCTTGGGCACCTCCCAGACGATGACGAAGTAGGCAACCAGCTGAGTGGCCACATAGTTCATCATCAGGGTGAACAGGGTTTCGTTGGTGTTCCACTTGGCCTTGCAGATGGCGGGAATGCCGCCCCAGACGGCTCCGGCGGCAATGCTTGCCAGCACCATCAGCACAATGAGCAGCCAGTTGGGGACTTTATCTCCCAGCAGGATCATGCAGGCCGCGGTGGCAAGGCCGCCGGCGAGAATCTGCCCCTCGCCGCCCACGTTCCAGAAGCGCATCTTGAAGGCGGGTGTTACCGCCAGGGACACGCACAGCAGGATCGCCAGGTTCTGACCCAGGATCCAGGCCTTCCGCTGGGTGCCGAAGGCTCCCTCAAACATGGTCTTGTAGACCCCGATGGGGTCCTCGCCGGTGAGGGCTGTGGTGACGATGGCGCAGACGATCAGCGCCAGCACAATGGCGGCGGCGCGGATGCCCCAGGCCTGATACCAGCGGAGGGCGGATCGCTTGGAGATATGCAGGATCGGGCTTCGATTTTGTTTACGCATTGGCTTTTCCTCCCAAACGAGTCATCATCATGCCGACCTCAGGCTTGGAGGCTCCCCGGCCGGGAACAATGCCGCTGACCTTGCCGCCGCAGAGCACCAGGATCCGGTCGCACAGCTCCAGCAGCACATCCAGGTCTTCGCCCACATAGACAACCGCTACACCGGCCTTCTTCTGCCGGTTAATGAGATCATAAATGGTATAGGAGGCGTTGATGTCCAGACCCCGGACGGCGTAGGCCGTCAGCAGCACGCTGGGGGCGGAGGCGATTTCCCGGCCTACCAGCACCTTCTGAACATTGCCGCCGGACAGCCGACGCACGGGGGTGGACACGCCGGGGGTGACCACCTCCAGCTCCTGTACCACCTTTTCCGCCAATTGTCGGGGCTTTTTCCGGTCGGTGAAGAAGGAGCGACCCTTCCGGAAGGAGCGGAGCATCATGTTGTCGGTTAAGTCCATGGAGCCGACCAGACCCATGCCCAGCCGATCCTCCGGCACAAAGGACAGGCACACGCCCATGTCCGCAATGTGCAGGGGGTCTTTTCCCACCAGCTCTTCCCGGTTTCCATTGTCATCCACATAGCAGATGCTGCCGGACTCAACCTTCTGCAATCCCGCGATGGCCTCCAGCAGCTCCTTCTGGCCGCAGCCGGAGATACCCGCGATGCCCAAAATCTCGCCGCTGTTGACGGTGAAGGACACATCCTCCAGCTTCAGCGTTCCCTCCATGTCCCGGACGGTCAGGTGCTTTACCTCCACCCGGGGCTTGGGGTCAACGGGATCGGGACGCTCGATGTTCAGCGTCACCGGACGACCCACCATCATGTTGGTCATTTCCTGGGCATTGGTTTTCGCCGTGAGCATATCGCCCACGAACTGACCGTGGCGCAGGATGGCCACCCGGTCGGAAAGCTCCTCCACCTCGTGCATTTTGTGGGTGATGATGACAATGGCCTTGCCGCTGTCCCGCATGTTCCGCAGGACGGCAAAGAGCTTTTCCGTCTCCTGGGGGGTGAGAACGGCGGTTGGCTCGTCCAGGATCAGGATATCCGCCCCCCGGTAGAGCACCTTGACGATTTCCACGGTCTGCTTCTGGGAAACGGACATGGTGTAAACCTTCTGGTAGGGATCCACGTCAAAGCCATAGGTATCGCAGATGGTCTTCACCTTCTGGGCTACCTTGTCCATGTTCAGCCGCCCCGGCTCCTTAAGTCCTAAAACGATGTTCTCCGCCGCACTGAACACATCCACCAGCTTGAAATGCTGATGGATCATGCCGATGCCGTAGCGGAAGGCATCCCTGGGAGAGCGGATCACAGCCTCCTGGCCGTCGATGAAAATCTGCCCCTCGTCCGGGAAATAGATGCCGGAGAGCATGTTCATCAGGGTGGTCTTGCCGCTGCCGTTTTCTCCCAGCAGAGCTAAGATTTCTCCCTTATAGATGTTCAGCCACACCCGGTCGTTGGCAAGAACCGTGCCGAAACGCTTGGTAATGTTGCGCATCTGCACCGCAGCCTGTTTCTCTTCCAAAAAGCTCACTCCTCTTTCTTGGATATGCGTTCACGCCTCCGCTGTCTGCGCTGTTACCGGCAGGATCCCTATAGACATGGGGATTGCCACACCAGTGTGTTCCTACTTTCGCAATGACAGGAACTGGGAATGCCGCAAAGGGCAGCGCGGCGAATGGTCACTGCGCTGCCCTTTGCAGCATTCCCAGGGCTCCAGGCGGAGCCCTGGGATATTGGTTTTTAGAATGCGGTATCCAGCAGGTTGATGCCGTCGATCTTCAGATCAAAGTAAGGGGCGGAACGCTTGGTGGACTCCTGGAAAGCACCGTCCTCGATGACCTCGGTATCGGGGGTGTAGTCGGGATCGGTGTCCACGTCAGCCATGTAGGACTCCACAGTCTTCCCGTCCACGGTGAACTTGGTGATGTCAAAGACCTTCACGGAGCCATCCTCAATGGCAGCCTTGACCTCCTCCAGCTTGGCGGCGGTGCCCTCGGCGCAAACGGCCTCGTTGATGTCGGTCAGCACAACGGAGCCGGTCTCGATGGTGCCGGTCCAGTCGGCGGCAATGATCTCACCGCCGCGCACACAGTCCACAACGTACTTATAGTAGGGAGCCCAGTTGATCCGGGAGGACACCAGGAAGGTGTTGGGGCAGGCGGCCACGGTGGAGCCGTTGTAGGAAACGTTGGGCACACCGGCGGTCTCGCAGGCAGTGGGAGCGCCCATGGAGTCGGCGTGCTGGGAGATCAGCTTGCAGCCGTTGGCGATCAGCTTGTTTGCGCCTTCCTTCTCGGCGGTCTCATCGTACCAGGAGCCGGTAAAGGTCACGTCCATGGTCACGGTGGGGCAGACGGACTTGGCACCCAGGAAGAAGCTGGTGTAGCCGGAGACCACCTCGGCGTAGGTGAAGGCACCCACATAGCCCATCTTGGCCTCATCGGCGGTGAACTCACCGTTTGCGATCATCTCGTTGAGCTTCAGACCGGCAACCACACCGGCCAGATACCGACCCTCATAGATGGCGGCAAAGGCGTTGTGATAGTTGCTCAGACCCTCGGTGTGGGCCTTGGTGCCGGTGGAGTGGCAGAACTGAACATTGGGGAATTCCTTGGCAGCCTGGATCATGTAATCCTCATGGCCGAAGGAGTCGGCAAAGATGATGTTGCAGCCGGCATCGGCCAGCTCGCAGGCAGCATCATAGCACTCCTGCCCTTCGGGGATGTTGGTGCGGAACAGGTACTGATCTTCGGTCAGACCCAGGGCGGCAATGGCCTCCTTGGCACCGTTCATGAAGTTCAGGTCGTAGGTGGAGTTCTCATCGTGCAGGAAGATGAAGCCCAGCTTCACATCGGCGACGGCGGCGGGAGCTTCGGTGGCAGCTGCGGCGGCTTCGGTACCGGCAGCAGGGGCGTTGGTCGCGGTGGGAGTGTCGGTCTTGCTGCCGCAGGCCACCAGACCCAGCATCAGAACCAGAACCAGAGCCAGGGAAAGAATCTTTTTCATGTTTCTTGTTTCCTCCTAAAATAGATGTGTGCTTCCATTTGCCGCCCTTCCGGGCAGCCGCTCCTATCCGTGGCGCGCCTGTCAATTTCTTCACAAATGCGCCACAAGAAGCATGTTAGTTCAAAATTCTTTTTTTGTCAACACAGCCTAAATCAATTCGACGTTTTTTTCCCTTTTACACAAAAAGCCACAGGATTTTACAAAAATTTTAGCCATTATCCGGATGCTCTATTTTCGTACATTTTCTTTGGCCTGCAAGTCTTTTTGCTATATGAGGATTCCGTTGCAATGGTCGATTTCGTGCTGGATGATCTGGGCTGTCCGGCCGGTGAAGGTTTTCATCCTTACCTGAAAATCCGCCGTTTCATAGCGAACCTTGATTTTTTCAAACCGCTTTGTTTTCCGGGGGCCGCCCAGTAAGGACAGACATCCTTCCTCCGTCTCGTACTCCCCCGCCGTCTTCACGATCTCCGGGTTCAGCATCACCTGATAAGTGTCCTGGTTATCGAAGGCGATGATCCGGACGCAGTGGCCGATCATGTTTGCCGCCATGCCCACACAGGTATCCTTATGGGCTTTCAGGGTGTCCAGTAAATCCTGGACGGTCTGCAAGTCTTCTTTTGTGGCTTTTTCGCTTTTGCGGCCCAGAAAAATCGGGTCGTGTACCAATTCTCTTACCATGTTTTACTCCTTGCGGTTTTTTCCCCATTTTATCACGAAAAATCCCCGGACGCAAGGCAAAAGCCTGCCCGGATTGGGCAGGCAATTTTCAGGTTCTATCAAGAATCCGACCGTCGGTGGAAATCGTCACCACGCTCCAGGGAATCTGCTTCCCGCTGGCCTGCAAGGCTCTGCGGGCGGCGTTTTCCAGACCGCCGCAACAGGGCACCTCCATCCGCACTACGGTGACGGAGCGAATGTCGTTGTGCTTGAGAATTTCGGTGAGCTTTTCGGCGTAATCCACGCTGTCAAGCTTGGGGCAGCCCACCAGGGTGATGTGGCCCTTGATAAACTCCTGGTGGAAATTGGCGTAAGCGTAGGCGGTGCAGTCCGCGGCGATGAGCAGCTTCGCGCCGTCAAACCAGGGCGCGTTCACCGGCACCAGCTTGATCTGCACCGGCCACTGGGAAAGCTGGGAGGGCTGAGGCGCGGCAGGAACCGTCGCCTCAGAATCCCGGTGCATCGTCCGCAGCCGGGAGCCGGGGCAGCCCGGATGCGGCTCCTTTTTCGCCTTGGCTGCCAGCACCGCCGCCTGGTCATAGGCCGCCGCCTCCCGCTCCACGAAGGAGATGGCCCCCACCGGGCAGCCGGGCAGGCAGTCCCCCAGGCCATCGCAATAGTCGTCCCGCATGAGCTTGGCCTTGCCGTTTACCATGGCGATGGCTCCCTCGTGGCAGGCCTTGGCGCAGGCACCGCAGCCGTTGCATTTTTCCTCATTGATCTCAATAATTCTGCGAATCATTTGTTTTTTTCCTCCGTTCGCTTGACTTTATGGCCATAGTCTACTATACTTGCGGCAAACAGTATGTTGGAATTCCAACAAAGGAGTCATGATGGAAAAATATTTTGCGGTTCTCGCCCGGTGTCCCCTATTCGCCGGGATCACAGAAGAAGCGTCCGCCGAAATGCTGGAGTGTCTCGGCGGACGGGTTATGCAGGTGCCCAAGGGCAGCCCGGTGTTTCTGGAGGGCGACCCGGCAAAATTCATAGGCGTGGTGCTCTCTGGCACGGTGCAGGTAGTCCGGGAGGACTACTACGGCAATCGGAGCGTGCTGACGGCGGTAGACCCCGGCGGGCTTTTCGCCGAGGCCTTCGCCTGCGCCGGGGTGGACACCCTGCCCGTCAGCGTTTTCGCCCTCCAGGAAAGTGCCGTCCTGCTGCTGGACTGCCAGCGGCTGCTCACGGGCTGCGCCAACGCCTGTGCCTTTCACGCAAGGCTGATTTCCAATCTTCTGCGGGGTATTTCCCGGAAAAATCTGAATCTGACCCAGAAAATCCGCTATATGTCCCGGAAAACCACCCGGGAAAAGCTGCTGGAATATCTCATGGATCAGGCCAAGCTCCATGGAAGCGACACCTTCACCATCCCCTACGACCGGCAGGCTCTGGCGGACTTTCTGGGGGTGGAGCGCAGTGCCATGTCCGCCGAAATCGGCAAGCTCCGGCGCAACGGCGTGTTGGAAACTAAAGGGGCTTGGTTTCGGATTTTGAAAGCAGAGTAGCGCAAAGCCGGGAGCATCGCTCCCGGCTTTGGCATTTTATGTACATTCTTCGTAACACGCTGTCATTGCGAACCAGTCCGCAGACTGGTGTGGCAAGCCGTTCCCCATAGCCTATGGAGATTGTCATTATTTGACCAATCTATCCCTGTTCTTCCCTGATGGAAGGGGCAGCAACATCACGGAAGAACCTGTTGAACCCAGATTCGTTTCTGAATATGTATACCCTTGCATCCTCTGCTTCACCAATACGGTGTTCTTGATAGTCGCATGCAGTATCCTTCTCAAAAGCGATGAGGTCACTCTTGGACACTCTGTACTTGCCGCTTCCAATTCCTGAACTCTGGTGCCATGCTACAAAAAACTCCAGATGGCCAAAGCAGGTTATAACATAGGAAGCTCCTGATTTTATCACTTTTGTGTCTTCTTCGGTGAGCTTGGATACATATTCATCTTTTTGATAGTCTGCGGCATGCTTTCGGTTGGCATACTTATGACAAAAAATTTTGTCAGCATCCAGAGATTGGTCAATGTTTGCGAGACAAGTCCGCAAAAAATTCTCTCCTCCGGCGATGTTCATGTATTCTTTCCTCCAATTTATTCTATCATCCTTCATCGTAGTGCAAACCATGTTATAAACAATTACGGCAGTTTTATATCTGTCCAATTTAATACATTACATTGCCCAAAATTATTATTTCCAGTAGCCACTACGGTACCATCCGCTTTCAGACCTATGGCATTGTATACATATGTGCTAATAGCTACGATATCTGTCCAGTCTGATACATCATATCGACCATCATTGTCCCACCCCGCTGCAACTACAGTACCATCTGCTCTCAAGCCTACAGTACGAGAGATATCTACGCCAAGAGCTACAATATCCGTCCAACCTGATACTTCACATTCACCGCTGATATTAGCTCCAGTTGCCACAACAGTGCCGTCTGCTTTCAAACCCACAGTATGGCAGTTGTTTGTGCCAACCGCCACAATATCCGTCCAACCTGACACATCATGACCCCATTCATCATTATCATTGGTCGCCACCACCGTACCATCCGCCCTCAAGCCTACGGTACGAGAGTTGTCTATGTCAAGAGCTACAATATCTGTCCAATCCGATACATCACATTGCCTATATTTATTATCTCCAACCGCCACTACAGTGCCATCTGCTCTCAAGCCAACAGTATGATTGCAATATGCTCTGATAGCAACAACATCCGTCCAGTCCGATACATCACATTGCCCATATTCATTATCTCCAGCTGCTACTACGGTGCTATCTGCTCTCAAGCCAACAGTGTACCTTTCGCCTGTACTGATGGCGACAACATCCGTCCAGTCCGATACATCACATTGCCCATATTCATTATCTCCGGCTGCTACTACAGTGCCATCCGCTCTCAGGCCCACAGTATGAAAGATACCTGCGCTTAGGGCATTAATATCCGTCCAGTCCGATACATCGCATTGCCCATATTCATTATATCCAGTCGCCATCACTGTGCCATCCGCTTTCAGGCCTACAGTATGATTGCCACCTACGGTAATAGTTTTTCGTGCAACGATTTGTTCCCATAACGCAAAACTTCGCTGTTGAGAATCCCGGAAGGATCCCAGGTTATTGAAAGCAATAGCAGCCTTCACAATTTCCCCGTTATTTAGTAGCTCTTCTGCATCCTTGTATTTTCCATTTGGAATAATCACACTATTGCGTACAGACGCAATTGCCATTACTACTATCACCACCACAAGTGCAGTAGCCAATACCCTCTTTATTCTTTTTGCGTTCTCCCGTGCCGCAGCCGCTTCTTTCTCCGCCTGTTCTTGTTCCCTAATCAGCCGCCTTTCCTTGCGCTCTTCCAGAGCCACAAGGTCAAGTTTCTTTAAGTCGTGAATGGACTTCCCGCAGGAATGGCACACTGTTTCCCCTTGGCGGTTCACCGCCCCACAGACACAATGCCACAGGTCTTTCTGCTCCAGAAGGAAGTTTTTCGCTCTGCTTCCATATTCGATCTGGAACTGCTTGACCATTTCGCTGTCCAGCCGGGAAGTCAAAGCCTCCGGACTTTTCAGCGTTTCCCATGCTGCATCGTCGGCATTCCAAACAGAATTGTCTGCGAATATAACTTCCGCCACAGCAACGCTAAAAGAGCGGGTAGAAGCATCTGGCAGTGGAATGGCTGATTTGCTGCCAAAGTCTGCATCCCGGGTGCTGCTCAAATCCAGATACTCATAGCGGACGGCATCGCCCAAAGGCTGGCCAGCCGTGTTCATGGGGAACAGGCGGACTGTAACCGCCTTGATGGTTTTGGGAGTGATATTGCGCAGCTTCAGCTGGGCAACCACCCGCCCGGTCTGGTTGTCCTTGAGCAGTGCCCCCGCCGCGATCACCACCGGCGCGCCCTCCGCGTAGAGGTTTTCCGGCAGGGAAAAGACCTTGCTATATCGTTCGCTCATGCGGCATTCTCCTTACAGCTCCGGAAGCTCATCACTGACTGCTCGCCCCCCTTTGGTATTCTCCTTCAGGTTTTGCAGCAAGTCAATGATTTCACCCAGTGCAAAGATTAAAAAGCTCGCAACCAAGACAAGCGCAAACATAATCCATGCCAGCACCGCGCCCAATTCTTTGTTCAATGCCAGAGCAAGGATCAGGCCGGACGCAGCATTCACATAGGCATATACCTGCAAAATTTTCGCAACAATATTATTGGATTTCATCGGATTCATACTATTACCTCTCCTTTTTGCTTTTTATGTGCATCTGCATTATACCGCAAAATATCAAGTAATACAATATATAATTTATACAATATTGCTTGATGTTCTTTTGTACAACTATCACCGATACTATAGGCTGAGGTGATAGTAAATGTATCAGCGAATTCGCAAAGCTCGTGAGGATTTAGGGTATACCCGGGAGAAATTCGCGGAAAAACTGGATGTCAGCGTCTCCTATCTGGCGGAGCTGGAACGGGGGCGGACAGGCATTTCCGTGAAAATGCTGGTCAAGGTCTGCAATGTTCTCGGCCTGTCCGCCGACTACGTTCTGTTCGGAAATGACCGGCAGGAGGATGCCCGGCGGCTGGATGCCATTCACCGCATTGACGAAAAATACTTACCTCTTTTGGATCATGTAATTACAGAGCTGCTTGCGTTGAGCGATAAATAGGAAAAAGAAGCACATCACTTCTGATTTTCAGAAATGATGTGCTTCTTTAATTGGGAAACGGATTGCCACGTCGGCTGATAGCCTCCTCGCAATGACATGCGTGATATGATAGTTCTCGGAATGACCGGGGGATTGCCACAC
>ERZ808242.1120-NODE-1120-length-16349-cov-21.966613_pt1 | contig 16349 bp, 16 predicted proteins | sample MGYA00521244_ERZ808242 | MGnify/ENA primary metagenome ERZ808242 (study PRJEB31516, sample SAMN03275573) | gut metagenome | biome: mammalia-associated habitat; material: feces | host: Papio cynocephalus | place: Kenya | collected 2012-07-27 ... | reverse complement strand
ACCAGTACTAGGCATAAGGAGCTAAGTAGTCAACTAAATATAGGGAACTACAGTCTATCTAAATGTCCCCTTCGAGAGACATAATGTTTCTTAGGCAGAGACAAACATTTTCCTCGAAGGGGACGAAATGTTCCATAGGGAGAGACGTATTGGCATTGTTTTATTTAAATTTGTCGCATCCCTCATCTCACCTCTTCTCTCACCTCATCCATCACTTATTAATGGTCTGTCTATCAACGAGTAAGCATGCAAGAATGAGGAAATGAGGGATTTTTATTCGTTTTTTCATTACTTTAGCTCGAATGCTTTCTTGAGTTTGAGGTTGTCGGCGGCAAATGCTATCTTTGCATTGTAATTTAAGTTTGTTAGATATAGGTTTATTAGATTTTGGTCTATATTTATTAGTTTGACTTTAAGTTATAGGATAAGGGTGAGCCATCTGTGAAAGACTGCTCACTCTTTTTTTATTTCTTGTTTGGTTATATCAAATAAAAGTCTTACTTTTGCACCATGGAAAAGGAAAATCGAAATTGGTTATATCATCTTGTGGCGTTTGTCACTGTTGCTATCTGGGGAACCACCTTTGTGGCTACCAAGGTTCTCATGCTCCATGGCTTGTCGCCAGCCCAGATCTTTACGCTCCGTTTTACGATTGCTTATGTCTTGATGCTCTGCGTGAACCATCGCCACCTCTTCGCTCGCTCTTGGAAGGACGAGGGCAAGATGGCATTGCTTGGCATCACGGGTGGCTCGCTCTACTTCTTGAGCGAGAACGAGTCGATGAACTTCACCACGACCACCAACACCTCGCTCATCGTATGTTCGTGTCCGCTCTTTGCCACATTGCTGGTGAGGTTGGTTTATCGCCACTCTTCTCGCATCAATTTTGTTCAGCTACTAGGCTCGTTGCTGGCATTCTTAGGAATGATTATTGTGGTGCTGAATGGTAGGTTCGTGCTCCACCTCTCACCTGTGGGCGATGCCTTGGCTTTCACGGCGTGTATGTGCTGGGCTGTGTATTCGCTCCTGATGAAATCGGTGACGGGCGAATATAGTGCGGCGTTCATCACGAGGAAGGTGTTCTTCTATGGTGTGCTCACCATCTTGCCTTATTATATCTTTGTGCCGGGATGGCTACCGTTGGAGGTGTTCAAGCAGCCACAGGTGATAGGCAATCTCTTGTTCTTGGGATGCCTCGCCTCGATGATTTGCTTCCTCACATGGAACTGGTGCATCTCCAAGCTGGGGACGGTGAAGGCAACCAACTGGGTGTATTTCAACCCTATCACCACCATGATATTCGCCTCGTGGGTGCTGGATGAGAAAATCACCCCATACTTTTTGGCAGGTGCCGCCTGCATCCTTGCTGGTATGTACATCGCCGACAAAAAGACATCGGCGGAAAAACATCGTTAATTGAATAATTTGGCACGGATTAAACGGATTGCACAGAGGCTGATGCCGACAGGCATCGCTATCCCAAAAAGTGCAATAGTGCAGCTATGCAACTGCAAATAAAATTCGTGTAATCCGTGCCTAATAACTATTTTCCAAAAGAAACCTTCAAAGGTGTTTTTAAGGCTTCGAGGAATTCATGTATTCTAAGTTGCCACTCGGCATAGCTCCTCACATCGTATTTGCTCCAAGCTGCACCGAAGTAATAACTGTATTTCTCGCCATTCTTCAAGCCTCGCTTCAAACCGATGGCATGACCTGTGGCTCCATCGTGCTTTTGGTCGAAGAGCTGATAGTAGGTGTTGTCAATGCCGTTCGGGAAGAGAACTCCTACATATACTTGACTTTGGTTCACCTCGATGTTGTCGGTAGGGTCGGCGTAGCTCACGTAATCCTTGGCGAAGGTCTTGCTCTCGGTATCCTCCTCGTGGATCGGGAAGCCGGTGGCGAAATCGGTAGGGGTGGTCAAGCCATCATACCAAACCGTCATCTTGTTGAAGTTGCTGCCCTTGTCAAGCGAGATAATGCGATGCTCCACCACGTTCTTCATGTCACCGATGGTGGAAGGGTTGTAAGTCAGTTCCACGGTGAAGCGGAGCGGTCCATTGTCCAATATCTTATAAGTCTTCCAGCAATAAGGCAAGTACTGCGTCTTGCCCACCATGAGACTTGGCGCACCGATGCCGAGGGTAGCCCCCACGCGATAAGGGTCGAGACCATTGCCGTGGTCGAGGTGGAAGGAAGTGGTGACATCGACCTCTCGTGATTCTGCCCAAAGAGCCTTAGCTTGCTCGGTGAGCTTGGCGGCCTTGGCTGTGTTCTTTTCTGCTTTTGCTTGTTTCTCCAAGGCTCTTGCCTTAGCGTCAATCTTGTCTCCTTGGATATTGCCGTTCATATCCTTGATGTATCTTTCATAGACTACGGTGTCGGGAGTGTTCTTTACCCAGATGTCGGTTCCGAAAGAACGTTCTCCTGTTTTCTGCAAGGCTGGTCCGTACACACGATAAGCGCATCGGTCGTTCTCCCAAGCGATGTCGTCCTTACGAATCTTATACAAGGCTCCGGTTGTCCAAGCCTTTTGTGGGTATGGCTTGCCGATGCTGATGGTGTAGGTGGCAGTGCCATTGGGACGAATGCTGGCATCTATCAAGAGCTTGCCGTCGTGGGTAATCTGTGAGCCAATCTGCTGACCTCGCTTGTTCTTCACGATGTAAGCCTCTCCCTTCTTGGGGGTGGCGCCAGCGAGTTTTGCCTTGATGTCGCTCATCGAAAGTTCTATCAGTTCGGTACGAGAATTCGATGTTGGATTGCCCACTACGATAGTGGCTTGCTGCTGTGAGGCATAGCCTCCCTTCGCTACATTTTGTGCCTGGCAGTAGTTAGAACCTGCCAAAGCCAAGAGTATCATCATACTTTTTGCCGTAAGGCTTTTCATGCTGATGCTCTTCATCATTTTGTCTTTAGTCATTTTTCCTTCGATTTTTTTTTTATGTAATACGAATGAATAGTTGTCGATACTTATTTTTATTCCTCAATGACCGAAATCTCCATCGAAACGTCTTCCTTTGGACGATCGCCTCTCAGCGTCTCGCAGTTCTGAATCTTCTCCACGACATCGAGTCCTTCCTCCACTTCTCCAAACACGGTGTATTGGTTGTCGAGGAATGGGGTGCCGCCTACCTCGGTATAAGCTTTCATTTGCTCCTCGGTAAACTTAGGATACCCCTGCTCCTTGCAACGCTTCTTGGTTTCATCCACGAGCTCGTCCTGTAGCTTCATCAATCCCTCACGGTCACGGTTGCGACGGAAGTTCATAATCTCGTCGTGATGTTCCTTGGCGAGCTGGTTGAATACGGTCTGCTCCATCTGCATGCCCATCTGTTTCTCCATCTGCTTCAGTTCGTTCTGCTTGTAGGTCTTGCCCCAAACGATATAGAACTGGCTACCGCTGCTCTTACGGTTTGGGTTCACCTCGTCGCCCAGTCGGGCAGCACTCAAGGCACCACGTTTGTGGAAAAGTTGTGGATAAACGAACTCGGCAGGGATGGTGTAGTCTGGGCCGCCCGTACCGAGCATCTTTCCCTTAGGAGCGCCCTTGCTCTCAGGGTCGCCGCCCTGAATCATGAAGTCCTTGATGACACGATGGAAAAGTGTGCCATCGAAATATCCCTTCTTCGCCAACTTAATGAAGTTGTCACGATGTTGAGGTGTCTCGTCGTAGAGGCGAACCGTGATGTCGCCTTCTGATGTCTTAATCAATACTTTTGCCATAATATATTATTTTTTTATTGTCAAGAATTAGAGGATTTAAGAATTTTCTCTTCATTCTTTTTTAGAATTAATGAGAATTATAAGAAGGAGATGTCTCCGACATCTTTCAGCCTACATGAATTTTTTTAATTCTAAACGTAAGTTTTAATTCTGATTTATCAAGAAGAATGAGAGGTTAGGAATTCTATAATTCTCAAATTCTTGATAAAAATATTATTTTTGTGATTTTTCCCAATCGTTCCATTCTTTCATCGCCTCTTTCCAGTCAGTTTGCTCACCGCTCTCGATGGCTTCCTTCTCCTTCTCGGCAGCGTCACGAGCCTTGTCTCGGGCACGCTTAGCCTTCATCGCCTCGATGGTGGCATCGTCGAGAATCTGGATGGCTCCACGCTTGATGGCATCCTGCAACTCCTCTTCGCCGAAAGCCTTGCCTGGCTCATTGAAGTCAGAGATGTTGAATTCATAATCCACTCTTAAGTCGTGGCGTATCATTTTCTGTTGCAAACGGTTGCCGGCGTTCTTGAGACGCAGCAACTTTTCGATTTCCTTGATTTCTCCTGCTGAGTACTTGTTTCTTCCCATTTATATAATATGTAATTGCTTCTAATAATGAAAATCGTTGTAATACAGCTTATTATAACTGTATTTAACCCCTTTTGTGGTTCTAGAGTACCTAAACTAGTACCTAAAGAGCAAAGAAAACCCCACTTTATAGCAAGATTGGTTAAATAACATTGCAGTGCAAAAGCACTCTCTGTGGGGTTTCTGCTGCAAAGATACTAAACTTTATTGATTCTGCAAAGTTTTTAAAAACATTTTTTGCCTAAATGGTATTAGATAAATTTGGTAGAAAAGCCAAATTCAAAAATATTGAAAATAATAAAATAAACTGAAAGTCGATACGTTATATTATACAGTACAGGCTCATAGTCATGGTGAAGCCTTGAATGTTAAACGAGAGCTTATGATTGAGCTTTTGTGTAAAGGAGTCTGTGTGGTCAAGGTATCGTACGATGGTGTTACTTATATGCTAAAGTTCTTTGAAACCTTGAACGAGGAGAAGAAGTATTAATCATTAAATACATTTTAAAGTTATGAAGAAGATTTTATCGGTGTTAGCTATAGTGCTGACAGCTGTCTTTATTGTGGCTTGCAGCAATAAGCCAAAGGAAAAACCAAAGCCAAAGGAAATTCCTTTTGTTACACAGACGAAAGAGAATCTCAAAAAATGGATAGACAAGAATGCTATCAATCCAGAAGACTTTAAAGTTAGCAATTACAAGGTCGTTTGGAAGACAGATAGCCTTTGTGTTATCAATTTTAGAGCTATCGGAGAAAATGGATTTGGAGGTCACGTAAAGAACGAGTTTCAATATCTAAACATTAAGGTTGATGGAGCACTTTATGAGTGGTGTGACAATAAAAGAAATGGAAATGGTGTTCTTGATAGTCCAAAAGATTGGATAAAGTATGATGTTATGATGAGTATGAAAGATGAAACCCTTATGCGTCTCATCAAAAACAAAAGCAAATCTGGTGTTGTGTTCACGTATGCTTATGTTGACGTTTACTCTGATGGTGTAACCAGTGGTGGAAATATTTTAGATACAGGAAATATTCAAGTAGCAGACACTGTTAGATAATACATTTCCCCATCTATCATTCGTTGGCTGTTGGGGATTTACGTATTAAATATAAGATATTATGATGGTTTCTATTCCTCGCCTATCTAAACGAGATAAGCGAGGAATAGGTGTTTTACCACAAATTGGTAATAACAAACAAAGCAAACTATATATAAGCACCACAATTTCTAATTGCATCATCAAGCTCTCTCATATCCTCGTCTGATATGGTAATATTTGCTTTTGTAGCTATATCCTGTAGCTTATTTTTTAAGCGTGTATAATACTTTGGGTCTTTGAACACTCGCTCTTGCTTTAGCTCATCTAGATACTCGCTGATTTGGTCATTGTCGCTCTGGTTTATCAGTCGTGCAAATAATACATTCACAGCGTCTGATACACTTCTTATTTCTCCCATAACTTCCGTCTTTAATTGCTTACTCTTTGAAATTGAAAAATAATTATATTGATACATTTGCATAAGTATTCTATAAAAATTCCTTTCAGACAATGTTGAGGCTTTTACCTCTGGAACACCTATCTGAAATGGAAGCCTATTCTTTAACCGTATTTCATACTTTAGCAAATTTGCGTTTTCTAAGCCAGCAGGCAAAAGCATATTCTTAGCTTTGGCATCAGCTCGCTTATCGTAAAAACACAAAGTCTTTGGCTGCTGTTTTCCTTTGCTTTTATAGTACAATGTACCCACATCAAAGTGGCATCTCTGTAAACGTGGTGCATCACCTAATTTTCTCAAATATTCTTCAGGAGGCTTTTTCATTACAAATTGTGTTCCAAACTCCAATCCTGTAACACTTGCTTCTGCTATATCCAAATGTATCGTATCAGATAATTTTTCTATTGCTTGGGCGGTCGTATGCCTATCGAGTGGGTAAATATTGTTAGGATAAAGATACTTTGCTAAACTCCCAATAATACTATAACCACCATAGAACAAACCAACTTTCAACCCCTCAATATTGCCAAAGGTGCAAACCTCCCCTGTGTCTAGGTCGGTTTGCTCCTTAGCATTATTGAGATAACAGCTTATGTCTGGAGTGTCGCTTGTCCTCTGAACAAACAAATTTAACTTATCGTACATAACTATATCTCCTATCTTTACCAATTTTTGGTAATAACTACAACTTATTATAAAGAGATAGACTTGGCATCATTTCTCAATACTTTGAGAATTTCATCAAAGCCTCCCATCATAAGCTGCTTGCAATATGAGGAAACCATCACTTTAGCACCATCTAAAACTATCAGTTCTATGTATGATGGTCTTAGCTGTTCTTCTGCTGTTATAGCATTGGCATCTTGATGTACTAGGAACAAGAAGGCATCACTTTTTCTTTCGTAAAACGGATTGGGTGTGGCTTCTTTAGAAAAAGTCTGTTCCTGTAATGGATAGCCGTAAGCAAAACCACTCAACTTGCCATCGACAAAGTAATCTTTCAAACCTGTAAAGTTCAAGGACTTCTTTGCTTGCAACCTCATAGATGGTGTGCTGGTCGGCTGATTATCTCGTTTGGGCATCAAGTACATAGATACTCTTCCGTCTCTGCCAACTAGTGATTTCATAGGTTCATATTCCCCCCAAGCCTCAACTATAACATACTTTGGGGTTTTCTTACTCGTTGGGTCATATTTTAATTTTGCATAGTACAAAACTGTAGGCTCAATCATAGTTTACCTCCTTTCTGTAACAAGTACTTAGATGCTTGTTGCTCAGCCTCATCAATAGTGTTTGCACGGTTCTGTAGCATCCAATCTTCAATCTCTTCACGGTTGAAGAATATGCACTTTCCATTTGGACGATAGAAAGGCAACTGTTTTGCACTCGTCATTTTGTAGAGATAAGAAACACTCAACCCTGTGAGCATAGCTACATCACTAATTGTTAAAACTCTCTTTGCTGCAAGACGAGTATTTTCCTCGATTCTTTGCAGCTGTGCCATCAAAGTAGCATAGTCAATTTTACCTGTATCTAACATAAATGTATTTTTTAGATATAGGTTGTGTGCTTAATATGATACTCTGGGATTCATCTATCACACCCCATATACAGAGCATACCAGATTACAGCTCCTTAAATGATGGTGCAAAGATAAGAAAATATGGAAAAGTAGGCAATATGTAATTATTAGACCAATTTATTACATAGTTTTTCTATTTCTTGATATTTTCTTAATCTGTCTAGCTGACAATGAGTTAGGTGCTCGTACCATCTGGATTCATACATTAAAGATAAATTTCCATAGTCTTTATCTATAAAAGTCAAAGCACTGCTAATTTTGCGTTGAGTTATCTCTTTTCCTTGTTTGGTAATATATAGCTTTAAACGCTGTACTGTTGTCTGATAATTAGAGCATATCAATCCTTTTTTAGATAGATTCATCAATAAAAATGAAAACAAGCGAGTGTTAACTATAACTATAGGAGTTTCAATCTCACCTTTCAATAGGTTCATTGCTTGCTCCGCTGTAATCGTTGCCGACAATATACTACTATTAAATAAAGGTAATAAAGTATCAACTTGCTCTATAGATAGAGTACACTTTAAGGGGTTCACTTCATATTCTTTATCCTCTGCTTTTGTCCTCATTGTTGCTTGCATTCTTTCTAGTCTATCAGTTAGTTTTGTAAGGTCACTTGTTCCATACTTTTGCTCTAGTTCCTTTTTCGTTTTCTGTATTTTTTGCATATTTTTGAGAAATGATGGCGTTATGTCAAACGGAACTGATTGGGGATTTCTCGTTTTGTACTCTCTGACGGTATCTTGCTTTCTTGGTCGTGCCATAATTGAAAAAATAAAAAAAATATTTGAGTGAGCTAAATTAGATAAGAAAAATTGTAAAACAGGGGGTGGGGGAGTTTCCCCACCTCTCTGTCAAAGTGCTTTATCTATTAAATTTACAATTTCTACTCTTTTCTTGTTGACGATGTCTGCATAAATTTCTGTTGTTGAAATTTTCTTATGCCCTAGTAGCTTACTAACACTATAAATATCAGCGCCCATAGTTAAAAGCGATACAGCAAAAGTATGCCTAGAAACGTGAAAAGTAACCTTTTTTTTGATGTTTGCTTCTTGTGCCCATTTTTTTATATCTTTGTTTACTACAGAATGCTCGGGCATATTGAAAACAAAATCATCTTCTTTTGCATCTTTTCTTTCTGGTAACCATTTTAGAGCGTTTAAAGATAGAGGCACAATAACCTTATTCCTTGTTTTCACTTGCGTTTTTTCAACAGTGACACTTCCATCTATACTATATTTGATGTCACTCCATTTTAGGGTTATTATATCGCTAAATCTTAGACCTGTAAAGCAAGCAAATAAAAAGCCCATTTTCACAATTTCATTACAGCATGGGGCTATCGTCATTTTTTTTATTTCTTCAATTTCTAAAAAACAAATTTTCTCACTGTTCTTTTTTAAAGACTTTTTGTCGTCTTTATCTATTAAAGTCGTAGGGTTTTTGTCTATCAGCTCCTCTCTTACAGCATAATTTAAGGCAGAAGCAAATGTCGTGAAGTATTTTTTTGCAGTGCCACCACTCATTGGTCTTACCCTGTGCTCACCTTTTTTTGTAGGAGTGCCAACCCCTATAGTCATTCCGTTTGTTAGATATTTGATGAAGCCCAAACAGTATGCTTTATCTATTTGTGATAATAATATTTTATCGCCTTTGTACTTAATTAGATGCTGTAAGGTACATTTTGCTCCTCTTGCATTACTAGCACTTTGTCCTTTTTCTAATTTCTTGTCAATATATAGTTTCATCCAATCAACTAACAAAATTTTATCACCTTTGGTAGTTACCTTGATGCCAGCCTTGCCGTTTGCTGTATCTATGATTCTTTGTGCTTTTATAGCCTCTGCTGCCATCAAAGTATTTTTGTTCTGGTTCTTTGTAGCTGCATCTACTTCTGGTACTAAGTACATACCCAGATTTTCATACTTGTAACTTTTTCCTCCTGTGTTGGCAACATAGCTTCTGAGATAGATGGCTTTGTTGCCATTTCTCAAAGCCTTAAACCAAAGTTTTACAGGCTCTTTTGCTTTTGTTATTTTCTTTGCTCTTGCCATAATTTATTAAAGTTTGATTCACCATTAAGGTGTTTTGATGTTATTTAACCACTGCAAAGATACAATTATTTTATGATATAATAAAACTTATACGGTTAAAGTACCTAAAATGGTACCTAAAAAGTACCTAAAAAGAGCTAAATATAGGAAAATATATATCAGTATTTTTATCGATATGTTATATAATATCTTGATAATCATTGGTGTTTCTTTTCTCTTGCTTTACTGTACTTGTTTCTTCCCATTAAAAGTTGTTTGATGTTATTATTTCGGCTGCAAAATTACGCATAATCCTCGACAAAACCAAATAAAAAACGGTGTAATCTGTGAAAACAGCGGGATATTTATTTCCACGCCTTCTTCTGGTTCAGTTCTATCAATCGGTTGAATTCGAAGTCTGCCTTGATTTTATCCAAGATTCTTTTTACCACGATGTTCATGGCGCTCGCCTTGGTGTAGTTGGCTGGGCACATGAAGTTGGCACGTCCTTCCCGGATAAGTTGTTGGGCAATTTTTTCCTTAGCTTCGTTGTTATATACGGCGATGGAATGCCCGCCGTGTTCCTTCACCATCTTCATGCAAGGGATGTCGGTCTCACCGTCGCCGAAGTAAATCATGCGAGGGAAAGGGATGGGACGCTTGTTGTCGGGCACGTATTGGTTGACCTTGGAGTTGTCGCTCACTTTTGGGATGCCCTTGTTTATCTTGAAGAGGAACTGCGTCTTGGTGGTGTAATCGACTGCGACAGCTGGCCAAAAGGCACTTCCATTCTTGTTGTAAAGAAAAGAGCAAGCATAGATGTTCTCGAATTCCTGTGCGATGGGCGTTCCCTCAATCATCTCCTTCAATCCAGATGAGTTGATATAGTGCTTGATGTTCAAGCCGATGCTTTCTCCATATTCGTTGACCATCGAAAACCACGGTTTGACACCTCTAAACAGTTCTACATTCTTGCCGAAGCTTTGAAAAGATTCACGGGTCAAGGAGATATTGTTTTTCTTGGCTTCGTCGAGCATCAAGTACATATAGGTAAGGATTCCATTGGCATCCTTGCCCTCTGAAAGTTTACGGTTCTTTTCCCAAAATTCCTCCTTGGTCTTGCCTGTGGCCTGTATGAATCCAAACTCCTGCATGTTGCCCGGCGAGAGTGTCCCGTCGAAGTCGTAAATCAGTGCCACTGTTGGTCTTTTCTTTGTCATACGCTTCTAAATTTTGTATATGATTCGTAATTACCTGTTTTTATAACATACAAAAATACGACATTTCTCGGAATTTCTCACAAAAGAAGGTATAAAAAATCATAAATTACTTGTTTTCTGTAGGTTAACTTCCTAGTAGTTAGTTGATAGAGGGGTGTCAAGTTGTGGTTGAAGGGGGTACGTCAACCCTTCAACCACCCTTTATTATTCTTGGCTTTCGGAGATTTTTCTTTTCGGTAAGAGAAGGTTGAGAATCACACCGATAACCGCTGACAGTCCGATGCCGGAAATGGCGAAAGAACCAGAGGAGAGGACTGCGCCTCCCAATCCCATGGTTAGCATCACGGAGATGATAATCACGTTTCGAGTATCGTTCATGTTCACCTTGTTCTGCATCAGGTTCTGTACGCCCACACTGGCGATGGTTCCAAAGAGCAACAGCATGATGCCACCCAAAACTGCTTGAGGTATGCTTTGGAGCAAGGCACTCAGCTTGCCTACGATGGAGAAGCAAATCGCCGTAATGGCAGAGATGCGAATCACGGCAGGGCTTGTAACCTTGGTAATCGACATGGCACCTGTCACCTCGCTATAAGTAGTCTCAGGAGGACCACCTAGGAAGGCGGAGCAGAGACAAGCTACGCCGTCGCCCAACATGGTGCGATGCAAGCCTGGTTCTTTCACGAAGTCCTTCTTGGCCACGGCACTCACCACATATACATCGCCGATATGCTCCAGCACAGGTGCAATCGCCACTGGCAACATATAGAGGAAAGGTCCCCAAGAGAAATGAGTGATGGTGTCGAACGAGATAGGGCAGGAGAACCACGAAGCCGATGCAACGCCAGAGAAGTCCACCTCGCCCATGCAGATGGCGATGATGTAACCTACTACCACGCCGGTAATGATAGGCACGAGTTTCATCAGCCCCTTACAGAAAGTGAGCACAAGAATGGCTGTGATGAGCGAGGAGAAGGCAAGAATCCAGTTGGTCTTTGCCATATTCACTGCACTGCCAGACAAGGAGAGACCGATGAGAATGATGGCAGGACCGATGACTACCGGTGGAAAAATTCTGTCCAAGAGTTTCTTGCCCTGCCATTTCACCAAGGCGCTCATCACGAAGTAAACCAGCGAGACACTGGTAAGTCCGGCGATGGTGCCCGGCAATCCCCATTGTTTGGTGGCGGCGATGATAGGGGCGATGAAGGCGAAGGAACTGCCCAGGAAGATAGGCACCTTACCCTTGGTGATGAAATGAAAGAGGAAGGTTCCCACACCTGCGGTGAAGAGAGCTGTCGCAGGGTCGATGCCTATCAGCAGAGGCACCAAGACCGTTGCACCGAAAGCCACGAAGAGAAATTGCACTCCCACGATGGTTTTCTTGGCGAGAGATAGTTGTTCTGTGTCCATAATTGAGTATTTTGTTATTAAAATTTTGCAAGAATTACAGGATTAGTTCGAATCCGCTTTGTTCCATATTATTCATATTGGCTATAAATTTATGTCTTGTCATATTGATAAATCCCCCTTTAGGGTAATTTGTTGGCAAAAGTACATAAAATTATTGAGGGAGAAAAAGAAAATGGGAGAAATCTTTCAAACTTACAAATCATATTAATATTTACTAGTTATGTAATTTTGCACCAGATAGGTGCAAAAATTGCAAACCGATTATACAAACACAAAAAAAGCCCACAACCGATTCGTTTCCTTATCAGTTGTGGGCTTTCACCTTATATTACCTATCTAATTACTACTCTTTGTAAGAATGAGGAGCTTTGTTGAGGCTCCTCATCGTTAGGAGATATTACTTAACCTCCTCGAAGTCTGCATCCTGAACATCCTGGTCGCCATTGCCACCATTCTGTGCCTGCTGACCACCCTGAGCGCCAGCACCCTGTGCGCCCTGAGGACCAGCCTGCTGACCACCCTGGTACATCTGCTGAGAAGCAGCCTGCATTACGGTGTTCAAGTTGTTGATAGCTGAGTCGATGGCTGCAACGTCACCTGCCTTGTGAGCATCCTTCAACTGCTGCAATGCCTGCTCGATACCTGGCTTCTTGTCTGCTGGAATCTTGTCACCGTTGTCCTTCAAGAAGTTCTCGGTGGTGAAGATCATAGAGTCAGCCTGGTTCATCTTGTCGATCTTCTCGCGCTCAGCCTTATCAGCTGCTGCGTTCTGCTCAGCCTCAGCCTTCATGCGGTTGATCTCGTCCTCGCTCAAGCCAGATGAAGCCTCGATGCGGATGCTCTGCTCCTTACCTGTAGCCTTATCCTTAGCTGAAACGTTCAAGATACCGTTGGCATCAATATCGAATGTTACCTCGATCTGTGGAACACCACGACGAGCTGGAGCGATACCTGTCAAGTTGAACTGACCGATACTCTTGTTCTGAGCAGCCATAGGGCGCTCACCCTGGAGTACGTGGATGGTAACCTCTGTCTGGTTATCAGCTGCAGTAGAGAATACCTCGCTCTTCTTGCAAGGGATGGTTGTGTTAGCGTCGATCAACTTGGTCATCACACCACCCATGGTCTCGATACCAAGAGTCAATGGAGTAACGTCGAGCAATACGATGTCGCCTACACCCTCTTCCTTGTTCAAGATGGCACCCTGGATAGCTGCACCAACTGCAACAACCTCGTCTGGGTTAACACCCTTTGAAGGCTCCTTGCCGAAATAGTTCTTTACGAGTGTCTGAACGGCTGGGATACGGCTTGAACCACCAACCAAGATAACCTCGTCGATATCTGATGTAGAGAGCTTAGCGTCGCGGATAGCGTTCTGGCATGGTACCAAGCAAGCCTGGATCAAGTTGTGAGCCAACTGCTCGAACTGAGCACGGGTCAAAGTCTTAACCAAGTGCTTTGGCATACCGTCAACGGCTGTGATGTAAGGCAAGTTGATCTCTGTAGAAGTAGAGCTTGACAACTCAATCTTAGCCTTCTCAGCTGCCTCCTTCAAGCGCTGCATAGCCATAGGGTCCTTGCGGAGATCTACGCCTTCCTCGTTCTTGAAGCCATCAGCCAACCAATTGATGATTACCTGGTCGAAGTCATCACCACCGAGGTGTGTATCACCATTGGTAGAAAGAACCTCGAATACACCACCACCGAACTCCAAGATAGAGATATCGAATGTACCACCACCAAGGTCGAATACGGCGATCTTCATATCCTTGTTAGCCTTGTCAACACCGTAAGCCAAAGCTGCGGCTGTAGGCTCATTCACGATACGCTGAACTTTCAAGCCTGCAATCTCACCTGCCTCCTTAGTAGCCTGACGCTGTGAGTCAGAGAAGTAAGCTGGTACAGTGATGACTGCATCTGTAACCTCCTGACCGAGATAATCCTCAGCGGTCTTCTTCATCTTCTGAAGAATCATGGCTGAAATCTCCTGAGGAGTATATTTACGTCCCTCAATCTCAACACGTGGATAACCACCTTCGTTTACTACGGTGTAAGGCATTGCCTCAGCCTCTTTCTGGCTTTGTGCGTATGTCTCACCCATGAAACGCTTGATTGAGTAAACTGTGTTCTTTGGGTTTGTGATGGCCTGGCGCTTAGCTGGATCACCAACCTTACGATCACCATCCTTTACGAAACCTACTACTGATGGAGTAGTACGCTTACCTTCGCTATTAGCGATTACAACTGGTTCGTTACCTTCGAAAACGGCAACACAACTGTTTGTTGTACCTAAGTCAATTCCAATTACTTTTCCCATAATTATATCTTTTTTTATTTTTATCGTTATTAATATGTTGTTTATCTCATGAATCGCTGGTTTCAAGAGCCTACCGAAGATATGCATCGTTCGGGAACTCTCATTCAGCGTTCACGCTATCTTATATAACAAAGCATGTGCCAAGGGAAAAAATGGGGAAGTGGCTGACAAGGTGTCAGATATGACTGACAAAATAAAAGGAATCAAAACATCAGGGGCGATAAAGTGTCGCATCATGATGTTTTGACTCCTATATATAATAAGGTGTAAACCTTTATAATAGTTTACGCGTTTGCCCTTTCTGGGCATCCATTGTTGCTCATATAACCTAGGGCGAATGCCCTAGGCTATGTGCTTTTGGGCTTTCAGCCCGACATTTTACTTTTCGTTATTTGCGGCAAGTGCCTCACGAACCTTAGCCTCCAACTCATCGAGAAGCTCTGGGTTGTCCTTGAGCATTGCCTTGCAAGCATCTGCACCCTGTCCGAGCTTAGAACCTGCATAGCTATACCAACTTCCGCTCTTGTCGATGATATTGTTGGCTACAGCCAGGTTGAATACCTCGCCGGCACGGCTGATGCCCTCGCCAAACATGATGTCGAACTCTGCCTTGCGGAATGGAGGTGCTACCTTGTTCTTTACTACCTTTACGCGAACCAAGTTACCTACCACCTCGTCGCCGTCCTTGATGGCTGTCGCCTTGCGGATGTCCAAGCGAACTGAGGCATAGAACTTCAAGGCGTTACCACCAGTAGTGGTTTCTGGATTACCGAACATCACGCCAATCTTCTCACGCAACTGGTTGATGAAGATACAGGTGGTGTTGGTCTTGCTGATGGTGGAGGTGAGCTTGCGGAGAGCCTGACTCATCAAGCGAGCCTGAAGACCCACCACGTTGTCGCCCATGTCGCCCTCGATTTCCTTCTTAGGAGTCAAGGCTGCCACAGAATCGACTACCACGATGTCAACGGCTGCAGAGCTAATCAACTGGTCGGCAATCTGCAACGCCTGCTCGCCATTGTCTGGCTGAGAAATCCACAAGTTATCCACATCCACACCGAGCTTGGCTGCATAGAAGCGGTCGAAGGCATGCTCTGCATCGATGAATGCAGCGATACCGCCAGCCTTCTGAGCCTCAGCGATGGCATGGATGGCGAGGGTGGTCTTACCTGATGACTCAGGACCATAGATTTCGATGATACGTCCCTTAGGATAACCGCCTACGCCGAGTGCGTTGTCGAGGGCGATACTACCTGTAGGGATTACGTCGATGTTCTCCACGTGCTCATCGCCGAGTTTCATAATGGAGCCTTTGCCGAAATCTTTGTCGATTTTCGCAATGGCTGCCTGAAGGGCTTTCAACTTGCCCTCGTTAGGATTCAAAGTTCCTTCTTTTATATCTGCCATATTTTATTTCAATGTTATATGTTGAATGTTAAATGTTAAGTGGGGCTAGCACCTGATGGATTAGTCAATTTCCAAGTCTCCATCGAATACCTCGTGCCAAGGCAATCCCTGCTTGTTGAGCTGTTCCATGAATGGATCTGGGTCGAACTCCTCGACGTTCCAAACGCCTGGCTTCTTCCAGATGCCCTTCAAGAACATCATGGCGCCAATCATGGCTGGCACACCGGTGGTGTAGCTTACGCCCTGCATACCCGTCTCGTTGTACGCCTCCTGGTGCTTGCAGTTGTTATATACATAGTAGGTGTGCTCCTTGCCGTCCTTCTTACCACGGATGCGGCAACCGATGGAAGTCTCGCCGTCGTAGTTCTCGCCGAGATCCTGTGGATTAGGCAACACTGCCTTCAAGAATTGCAATGGAACGATCTTCACCTTGGCTGTCTTGCCAGAGCCATCTGCCAATGGAGCCTCGTACTCGATTTCGTCGATGCGGCTCATGCCGAGGTTTTGGATGCAATCGAGATAAGTGAGATACTGCTGACCGAAGGTCATCCAGAAGCGAGCCTCCTTGA
>ERZ808242.1119-NODE-1119-length-16363-cov-18.546480_pt1 | contig 16363 bp, 14 predicted proteins | sample MGYA00521244_ERZ808242 | MGnify/ENA primary metagenome ERZ808242 (study PRJEB31516, sample SAMN03275573) | gut metagenome | biome: mammalia-associated habitat; material: feces | host: Papio cynocephalus | place: Kenya | collected 2012-07-27 ... | reverse complement strand
TGAAGACCTTATATTTCTCTTTTGCAAAACCTCTTATCCCGAACTGGGGTATATTTTTACAAGCACATGATTTTCAACGACTTATAAAACACCGTCAAAATTTGCGTATTTCCCCACAAAACTTGCCCCGTCGGAGCAGATGACATTTTTCGATAAGTAGTTTGTCCCACATTTTCAGTTCGCAAATTCAAATTGTTTTTGAATTTCAAGTCACTGTCCACGTCGGTGTTGCTCCACCCCACTTCGTCTGGCACAAACGAGCAAGCGCCTAATAACAAAAAGGGTGGGTCTGCCTCACGGCAAGCCCACCCTGTAAACTTAAACAACCAATAAAAGAAATAGATTGCCTATTTAGAAATACACAATTTCTGATTTTGTCGCAGTCGCTTATCGAATGAAGAGCAACTCGCGATACTTCGGAAGCATCCAGAGCTCATCGGCCACCACCAGTTCGAGCTTGTCGATCTGATAACGGATGGGCTGGAAGAACGTCTCCACGCTGTCGTGGTAGGCGATGGCCTTCTCACGCTCGTCCTGGATCTTGTTGGCCACCTTGCGGGCGTTGACCATGTCCTCCACGTTCTTCTCGATAGTGGCGGTACGCTCGGAGATCTGCTCGATGATGTTCATGATGCGCTCAGAGAGTTTCTTGCCCTTCTCGGCACCATAGATGGCCATGAGGTTCTGCACGTCCTTGGCCATCATCGACTGGTAGTGGGTAGCCACAGGGATGATGTGGTTGAGCGAGAGGTCGCCCAGCACACGCGCCTCGATCTGAATCTTCTTGGTGTAGGTTTCCCATTTCACCTCGTTGCGTGCCTCGAGCTCGTTCTTCTTCATCACACCTGTCGACTCAAACATCTGGATGGTCTCCGGGTCGAGGTAACGGTCGAAGATGACCGGAGCCGACTTCTCGGTGTCAAGACCGCGCTTGGCAGCCTCTTCGACCCACTCGTCAGAATAGCCGTTGCCGTCGAAGTGGATGGGCGCGCAAGTCTTGATGTCGTCGCGCACCACGCTGAGGATAGCCGCAAACTTATCCTCACCCTTGGCGATGAGCTTGTCCACGCGAGCCTTGAAGTCGGTGAGGGCCTCTGCCACGGCGGTGTTGAGCACGATCTGTGCGCTGGCGCAGTTGGCGCTAGACCCCACGGCGCGGAACTCAAAGCGGTTGCCGGTGAAGGCGAATGGGCTGGTACGGTTGCGGTCGGTGTTGTCGCGCATGATATCAGGAATCTCGGGGATGTCGATCTGCACACCCTCCTTGCCCTTGATGACGAGGGCATCCTTGTCGGCCTTCATGATGTGCTCCAGCACATCGCTGACGCTGCGGCCCAGGAAGGAGGAGATGATGGCGGGAGGTGCCTCGTTGGCGCCCAGGCGATGGGCGTTGCCGGCATCCATGATCGAAGCCTTGAGCAGGCCGTTGTGGCGGTAGACACCCATGAGCGTCTCCACGATGAACACCACGAAGCGCAGGTTGTCCTCACGCGTCTTGCCGGTGCCATGGAGCAGGATGCCCGTGTCGGTAGAGAGTGACCAGTTGTTGTGCTTGCCCGAACCGTTGATGCCGTCGAAGGGCTTCTCGTGAAGCAGCACCTCGAAGCCGTGCTTGTGGGCCACGCGCTTCATCAAGCTCATGAGCAACATGTTGTGGTCCACGGCGAGATTGGTCTCCTCGAAGATCGGGGCGCACTCAAACTGGTTGGGGGCCACCTCGTTGTGACGGGTCTTCACAGGGATGCCCAATTCAAGGGCCTGGATCTCAAGGTCCTTCATGAAGGCGGCCACGCGCTCAGGGATGGTGCCGAAGTAGTGGTCGTCCATCTGCTGGTTCTTGGCGCTCTCGTGTCCCATCAGCGTGCGGCCGGTGAGGATGAGGTCAGGACGGGCGGCGTAGAGATCCTCGTCGACGAGGAAATACTCCTGCTCCCAACCCAGGTTGCTGATGACCTTCTTCACGTCGGGATAGAAATAGTGGCACACGTCTGTGGCAGCCACATTGACGGCATGGAGGGCGCGGAGCAACGGGGCTTTGTAGTCGAGCGCCTCTCCCGTGTAGGAAATGAAGATTGTGGGGATGCAGAGCGTGTCATCGATGATGAACACTGGCGACGTGGGGTCCCAAGCGGAGTAGCCGCGAGCCTCGAAGGTGGAGCGGATGCCACCCGATGGGAAGCTGGAAGCGTCGGGTTCCTGCTGCACAAGCAACTTGCCGGAGAATTCCTCGATCATGCCACCCTTGCCGTCATGCTCGATGAAGGAGTCGTGCTTCTCGGCCGTACCCTCTGTCAGCGGCTGGAACCAGTGGGTGTAATGGGTCACGCCATTCTCGTCGGCCCACTGCTTCATGCCCTTGGCCACCTCATCGGCAATGCTGCGGTCGAGCTGTGCGCCATTGTCGATCACGTCGATGAGCTTGGTATAGACATCGGCGGGAAGATACTTGTACATCTTCTGGCGGTTAAACACTTTCTTGGCGAAGTACTCCGACGGTCTCTCAACAGGAGTCATCACCGACATTGGCTTCTTCTTGGAAGCATCTGCAACTGCCTGAAATCTTAGGTTTTCCATACTGTTAAATATTTCTTTTGCTTGTTTGTTTGTTTTTCTTTGTTATTTGTTCATCCATTGGCGGATGCGCTCCATGGCCTCGATGCAGTCGGCGCGGTCGCCAAAGCTGGTGAGACGGATAAAGCCCTCGCCCGACGGTCCGAAGCCCACGCCTGGCGTGCAGACGATCTGTGCCCCATAGAGCAGCTCCTCGAAGAACTGCCAAGAGGGCTTGTCGCCTGGCGTCTTCACCCAGAGGTAAGGAGCATCGGTGCCGCCATAGACCTTAAAGCCCAACTTGCCCAAGGCCTCGTGCATGATGCGGGCGTTCTCCATGTAGTAGTCGATGGTCTCCTGCGTCTGCCGCTTGCCTTCGGGGGTGTAGATGGCCTCGGCGGCGCGTTGCGAGATGTAGCTGGTGCCATTGAACTTGGTCGACTGGCGGCGCAGCCATAAGGGGTTGACCGGATGTCGCTCGCCATCCATGGTGGCGGCGGTCAGTTCCTTGGGGACAACGGTGTAACCACAACGCACGCCCGTGAAGCCTGCCGTCTTCGAGTAGCTATGGAACTCGATGGCCACCTTGCGGGCGCCACGAATCTCATAGATGGTGTGGGGTATGTTCTCATCGCGGATGTAAGCCTCGTAGGCTGCATCGTAGAAGATGATGGAGTCGTTGTGGATGGCATAGTTGACCCACTTGCGCAGTTCCTCACGGGTGATGACCATTCCCGTGGGGTTGTTGGGATAGCACAGGTAGATCATGTCCACCCTGTGATCGGGGATGACAGGCACAAAACCATTGTTCTCCGTGCAGGGCATGTAGGTGACATTGCTCCAATGTCCGTTTTCGAAATAGCCCGCACGGCCGTTCATCACGTTGGAGTCGACATAGACGGGATAGATGGGGTCGGTGACCGCCATGGAGTTGTCCCAGCGCACCAGCTCGCCAATGTTGCCCGTGTCACTCTTGGCTCCGTCGTTGACAAAAATCTCATCGGGGTCAAGATGCACGCCCCTTGGCAGGAAGTCGTTCTTTACGATAGCCTCTCGAAGCCACAAGTATCCCTGCTCGGGCCCATAGCCGTGGAAGGTCTCCTTCTGAGCCATGTCGTCGACAGCCTTGTGCATGGCCTCGATGACGGCCGGGCAGAGCGGTTGCGTCACGTCGCCGATGCCGAGGCTGATGACCTTGGCCTTCGGATGGGTGGCCTTGAAGGCATTCACTTTCTTGGCTATGTCAGCGAAGAGATAGTTCTTCTGCAGCTTCAGGAAATGTTCGTTGATTAATGCCATATCTGTGCGTTCTTTTATGTTGTTTTAAGTTTTTTTGCGGGTTACCCCTATGTATTCCGCCGGGCGCTCACTCCCAGCAGCATTGCAGCATCGGCCTTGACAGGCGGCCGTTCACTTTTCGGGCAAGGCAATGTCGCCCTCAAAGGCAAAGGCGGCCGGTCCGGTCATGTAGATGTGGCCATCATCGGCCGACCACCGGATGTCGAGCGTGCCGCCATCCATGATGACGGAGGTGTGGCGCGAGGCCAGTCCGAGATGTGCGGCGGCCGCACCCGTAGCGCAGGCACCCGTGCCACAGGCCATTGTGATGCCGCTGCCCCGTTCCCAGACGCGCGTGCGGATTTGGTCTTCACCCACGAGTTGCGCAAACTCGATGTTGCACCGCTCGGGGAAGACCTGGTCCCTCTCCAACAACCGTCCTGTCTGGGCAACGTCTATTCCTTCCATTCTGTCCACAAATATCACGTAGTGGGGATTGCCCATCGACACAAACGCCGCCTGGCGAACGTGTCCGCGGAGCGACGCGGGCAGGTCCACGGTGCCTCCCGTGTACTGCTCAGGCTGCTCAAAGCGAGGCTCCAGCATGTCCACGGTGACGCTCTCCACCTTGTCGTCGGCCGTCAGGTGCAGCTCCAGTGTCTTCACACCGGAGAGCGTCTGCAACCTGATGACGGGCTGGTGGCAGATACCTTTCTCATAAAGGTACTTGCCAATGCACCGGCTGGCGTTGCCGCACATCATGGCCTCCGAACCGTCGGCGTTGAAGATGCGCATCGTGAAATCTGCTTGTGTGTTGTTGTGAGGTCGGCCGATCAAGACCAGTCCGTCGCTTCCGATGCCCGTGTGGGGACGGCTCCAAGCGATGGAGGCCGCTGCGGGGTCTGGCACATCATATCGCGTGGTGTCGACATAAATGTAGTCGTTACCCGCGCCGTGCATCTTAGTGAAATGGACTAACTGTGTCATTTTGCGTCAATTTTTAACGTTTCAATCAACCTTTTGTCTGAAATCCGCTGCAAAGATAAAACAAAAAGTTATGATAATCACCAATCCCCCACTATTTTCTACCTTCTATTTTAATTAGAATATCAATTTGAAAGCGATACATGTTAATATTATAGCAAATTGAAAGGTTTCGGCAGTCTACACCTTACAATTAGTCAATTTATGAAAAATCGTTCTTTCAAAAAGATTTTATTTATCATTAATTAATAACAAAATGTCGTAATTTTGCGTTTGAAACTTATCAAAAGGAAAGAAATATAAAACTTTAACTCACAACTTTAGCAACCATGTGTGGAATAGTAGGTATCTTCAACATCCAGGAGCAGACTCCTCGGTTGAGACAGAAAGCATTGCGAATGAGTCAAAAGATCAGGCACCGCGGCCCTGACTGGAGCGGCATCTACACGGGTGGCTCGGCCATCCTTTGTCACGAGCGCCTCAGCATCGTGGACCCGGAGTCGGGCCGACAGCCGCTGTTCTCGCCCGACAAGAAGCTGGTGCTGGCCGTCAATGGCGAGATTTACAACCATCAAGCCCTGCGCGCGGAGTTTGGCGATTATGCTTTCCAGACGGGCTCCGACTGCGAGGTCATTCTGCCGCTGATGCGCCAAGGCCACATCGTGGAGGGGCTCAACCGCCTCTCGGGCATCTTCGCCTTCGCCCTCTACAACCGCGAGGACGACTCGTTTCTCATCGCACGCGACCCCATAGGCGTCATACCTTTATATATAGGATACGATCATGACGGCACCGTCTACGTGGCATCGGAGCTGAAAGCGCTCGAAGGCCAGTGTGACCGCTATGAGCCCTTCCTGCCCGGCCACTACTATTGGAGCAAGGACCCGGGCATGAAGCCTTACTACAGCCTCACGGGCGAGGGCGGAGCCGAGGGTTTCAAGGATGTCTGCTTCGAGGGGAAGCCCGTGTCGGAACTGAGCTATGAGGACAGCGTGAGGGCCGTGCGCGAGAGTCTGATGGGTGCCGTGAAACGACAGCTCATGAGCGACGTGCCCTATGGCGTGCTGCTCTCAGGCGGCCTCGACTCCAGTGTCATCTCAGCCATCGCCGAGAAGTATTCGGACAAGCGCATCGAGAACGGTGGCGAGACCGAAGCCTACTGGCCACGCCTCCACTCGTTTGCCGTGGGCCTCAAGGGCGCGCCCGACCTGGCCAAGGCGCGGCTGGTGGCCGACCACATAGGCACCGTGCACCACGAGATCAACTACACCATACAGGAAGGCCTCGACGCCATCCGCGATGTCATCTATTTCATCGAGACCTACGACGTGACCACCGTGCGCGCCTCCACCCCGATGTACCTGTTGGCGCGCGTCATCAAGTCGATGGGCATCAAGATGGTGCTCTCGGGAGAGGGTGCCGACGAGATCTTCGGAGGCTATCTCTACTTCCACCGCGCGCCCAACGCCACCGAGTTCCACAAGGAAACATTGCGCAAACTCTCCAAGCTCTACCTCTACGACTGCCTACGCGCCAACAAGAGCCTGTCGGCTTGGGGTGTCGAGGGGCGCGTGCCCTTCCTCGACCGCGAGTTCCTGGATGTGGCGATGAGCCTCAATCCTTCCTACAAGTTGTGCCCGGGCAAGACCATCGAGAAGAAGATCGTGCGCGACGCCTTTGCCGACCTGTTGCCCGAGGAGGTGGCTTGGCGACAAAAGGAGCAATTCTCCGACGGCGTGGGCTACTCGTGGATTGACACACTGAAGCAGATTGCGGCCAGCAGCGTCAGCGACGAGGAGATGGCGCACGCGGCCGAGCGCTTCCCCATCAATCCGCCTCAGAACAAGGAGGAGTACTGTTACCGCTCCATCTTCGCCGAGCACTTCCCCAGCGACTCCGCCGCGCGGTCGGTGCCCAGCGTGCCCAGCGTGGCGTGCTCCACTGCCGAGGCGCTGGCATGGGACGCCTCGTTCAAGAACCTGAACGACCCCAGCGGGCGCGCCGTGAAGGGCGTGCACGAACAGGCATACTAACCCGACAATCCCTTTCCTGACTACGAAAAAGCGGCACCTGCGCAACCCCGGACGGGCAGCGAAGGTGCCGCTTCGCAGAAACTGACGGCACATTGCGTGACGCATTCATAAACAAAATCCAAGATATTATAACACGACCGACGCTTTTTGTCCGTAACTTTGCAACCACAAACACAAAGGACATCGAGACATCATGACACACCACAAGCAAAAGCTACACGCCACAGCCATCTGCCTGCTGGCACCCGCCTACGCCTTGGCGCAGGCACCCGCCACACAGCCCACTGACACCTTGGGGCACACCACCCAGCTGCACGAGGTGGTGGTGAACAAGGGAAAGATGACCACACGTCGCCTGGCGGGAGCGCAAAACTCACTTTACATCGGCCGCGACGAACTGTTCAAGGCTGCCTGCTGCAACTTGGGCGAGAGCTTCGTCACCAATCCCAGCGTGGACGTGAACTACAGCGATGCCACCACGGGTGCCCAGCAGATCAAGCTCCTCGGCCTGAGCGGCACCTACGTGCAGCTGCTCACCGAGACGCAACCGGCCTACCGGGGCGCAGCCCTCCCCTACCAGCTCAGCTACATACCCGGCAACTGGATGAAGAGCATCCAGGTGTCAAAGGGCAACTCGTCGGTGAAGAACGGTTATGAGGCCATGACCGGACAGATCAACGTGGAATACCTCAAGCCGGAGGAAGAAACGGGAGCCGACTTCAGCGTGTATGGCAACACGATGACACGCCTTGTGGCTGACGCCGACGCCAACTTCCACATCGGCGGGAACCAGAACGCCAGCACCGAACTGCTGGGCCACTTCGAAAACAACTGGAGCCACCATGACGGCAACGGCGACGGTTTTCAGGACGACCCCAACGTCAGGCAGTACAACCTGCAGAACCGCTGGTATGCCAAGGCCGGCAACTACCTGTTCCACGGTGGACTGGAAATGATCAGCGAGAAACGGACGGGTGGACAAGTCGAGGGGCACGCCCACTCGGCGGACTGCATGGACTTGTATCGCATAGGAGTGGAGAACCATCACTATGGCGCCTACATGAAGCATGCGCTCATCACCGACGCGGCCCACGGCGGAAACCTGGCGCTCATGGGACGCGTGTCGATGCACAGACAAGACGCTACCTATGGCAAGCGCACCTACGGTGTGAACGAGAAGAACGCCAACGCCCAACTGATGTACGAGACGGGCATCGGGAAAGACCATAACCTGTCGGCTGGCCTGAGCATCAACTATGACTACCTGCACGAGGACTACACGCTAACCAGCAAGCCCGCACAAGCCATCTCAAGCGAGACCACACCCGGAGGCTACGCCCAATACACCTTCAACCACGGCAACCGCCTCATCGCCATGGCTGGCTTGCGCGTGGACCACAGCAACCTATACGGCACGTTCGTCACGCCACGCTTCCACCTGAAGTGGCAGGTCAACGACATCTTCACGCTCCGCCTAAGCGCAGGCAAGGGCTACCGCTCGCCACATGCGCTGGCCGAAAACAACTACCTGCTGGCAAGCGGACGGCAAATCGTCGTGGACAAGCCACAGCAGGAGGCGGCTTGGAACTACGGCACCAACCTGGCGTTCTATGTGCCCGTGGCTGGCAACACGCTGAAAATAAATGCGGAGTATTACTATACTAATTTCGACCGCCAACTCGTTATCGACTACGACAGCTCGCCATACACCTTGCACCTGGCCAACCTCGACGGGCGCAGCTATTCGCACACCGTCCAGGTGGACGCTTCCTATCCCGTGGCTCGGGGGCTCGACGTGACGGCGGCTTACCGTTACAACCTGGTAAAGTCGACCTATAGCGGCAAACGACTGTGGAAGCCATTGCAGAGTCGCTACAAGGCTCTATTGAGTGCCTCCTACCGCGACCCGCTGGAGCTGTGGCAACTCGATGCCACCTTTGCCCTCAACGGCGGCGGGCGCCTGCCCAAGACATATGCCCTGGCCGAGGGAACGACCACAAGTCCCACCCGCTTCAGGGCCTACGAGAACCTCACGGCACAGGTCACCCGCCACTTCCGCCACTTCTCGCTCTTCATCGGCGGCGAGAACCTCACCAACCGCAAGCAGAAGCACCCCATCCTGGGAGCCTCCAACCCCTGGGCCGACACCTTTGAGCCCACCCTGGTTTACGCCCCCATCACGGGCATCACGGGATATATCGGTATAAGGATTAACATAGGACACAGATTATGAGAAAAGTTATCATGACGCTGGCCGTTGCCCTGATGGGCGTGGCAGCACAAGCGAAAGACATCAAGACCGTCATCTTCACCACCCAGCCGCAGATGCATTGCGCTGGTTGCGAGAAGAAGATCAAGGGCAACCTGCGCTACGAGAAGGGTGTGAAGCGTATCGACACCAGCGTGGAGCAGCAGAAGGTCACGGTGAAGTATGACGCCGACAAGACCTCTGCCGACAAGTTGCAGAAAGCCTTCGAGAAGTTCGGCTACAAGGCACGCCAGGTGAAGGCCGACGAGAAGGTGGAGCGCGAGGCCTCACAGGGTTGTAGCAACATGTAAGCCCGGGCATCAAGCCCACATCACAACGCAAAGGGTGGGACATTCCTTCAATGGAGCGTCCCACCCTTTGAGATTTTTTCCCTAAGTTTATATTTTTTTGCAAGAACATCTTTATTCCTAAAGCCAATAGGAAAATGTACAAAGCCGAAATCAATATGATTTCGACAAAGCTAAATTCAAATAACGTTCGTAAAACCTTACCTGAAAAAAATAAAGACGAGCACGCTCAATATAGGCAAAATTTCGTTTTTCCTTTTGCACTCACGAGCATACATCGCCATTTGAAAGAACAACCTATGGAACGTCTCATGTTCAATATGGGAAATATGTGAATGATGTGTAGAAAAAAAAATAAAAAAGTGCTTTCTCCATGTCACAAACCCGCTACCTTTGCGTAATACAATCGAACAAGAACAAGAAATGACGACCGAAGAATACCAAAACGAAGCGGCCAACCTGCGCCCCAGCCTGCTCAGCGAAGCCCTGCAATATGTGCGGCGCAACGACGTGGCCGAAGATATCGTGCAGGACTGCCTGGTGCGCCTGTGGGACATGTGCAGCGACCTGCGCAGTCCCATGGCACCGCTGGCCAAGGTCGTCACCCGCAACCTCTGCCTCGATTATCTCCGCCGCACGCCACACACCGAGGACGTGACAATCCTGGGCAAGGCCGACGAGACCGACGACACCACCCAGCGCCACGAGGCCGTGGAACGCATGATGGACATCGTGACCGAGCTGCCCTTGGTGCAGCAGACGGTGCTCCGCCTGCGCCACATCGAAGGAAGGGAAATGAGCGACATCGCCCACACATTGGGCATGAGCGAGGCGGCCGTCAGAAAAGCGCTCAGCCGGGCGCGCATGGCAGTCAGGGACAGATACTTAAAACGATTTCAACAAAACGAGATATGAACGAGAACAAAGCAAAACAACTGGTCGACCGGTACTTCGAGGGAGCCACGACGCTCCGCGAGGAGCAGGAGCTCTACGCCTACTTCACGTCAGGCCATGTCAGCGCCGAGCTCACGCCGCTCAAGCAGATGTTTCTCGACATGTGCCAGCTCCAAGGCTGCGAGCCCGCGCCTGTGGCCCAAGTGGTCAGCATCAAGCCACGGCGGCACTGGCGGAAGGTGGCCATTGCGGCGGCCGTGGTGGCCACGGCAGGCATCGTGGCGGCCGTGTGGTTCTCTCAGGCCAACAGCACCGACTATGAGATGATGGCCTACGGACAACGCCTGACCAACCGCGAGGCGGTGATGCACGAGGTCGACCGCACCCTCGACGATGCCCAAAGCAGCGCGCCCAACGTGGGTGCCGAACTGAAAGACGCATTTGCACAATATTAATAATCCTATATGACATGAAACCAAGATTCATCCTTTCCATGCTGCTGATGATGGTGGTGACTGCCGTCAGCGCACAGTCGGCCAACCTGAAGGTGAGCCAGGTCTTCAACGGCAAAGTGGTGCCGATGGAGCGCATGGTGGTGACCAAGGTCAAGGGACGGGCCCTCAGCAAGTACGGGCTCAACTACTACCGCAGCGCTCGCTTCGTGGCCAACCGCCGGGAGCGCAGCCAGTGCATCGAGGCCGTGGAGCAAGACATGCGCGCCGACAAGCACACCTCGTCGGTGCAAAAACGCTCGGAGAAGCGCACGTCCATCGCCTTCAAGCTCAAGCAGCAAGGCGACAACAACCGATACGTGAGCTTGGTCTGCACCAAGGAGGCCAACAACCAGTATGCCATCACCGTTATCTACATGGAGGGACCGGTGAAGAGCCTCAGCGAACTCAACAAACTGATCAACAAATAAACACCAAATAATCATGAAAAAACTGATTCTCATGGCGGCCATGACGGTCGCAACCATCGCACAAGCCGCCGAGCCGGGCGACACCGTAACCGTGAGCAAGGCACAACAGGTGACCATCGTCAGCAACGACTCGCTCCTCCACGTGGATGTGAAGGGCACCGAGAACCGCCCCGACTACCACTACGAGGCCACCCTGCGCAACACCGACGGCAACTACGAGAGCTCATCGGTCGGCAGCCTCTTCAACTTCAGCATCGCCGGCAAGCTCAACAAGCCCCGCCGCCAGCCTCGCTACGACTCCGAATTCCACTTCTTCATCGGTTTCAACGGTGCCACGGGCAACAACGACGTGGTGAAGACCAACCTCTCAAGCGGTGCCAACATCGGCTCCTACATCGACTGGGGCGTCCATCCCTGGCGCAACGGCCACCGCTTCTCCGTGGGCTTCGGCGTGGAGTGGAAAAACTATCGCATGACCTCACGCCGCCAGTTTGTCAAGGCAGACAATGGCTCGACAACGGTGGAACCGCTTGGCGACGCTGTTGATCCGAAGTTCTCGCGCATCAAGACCTTTGGCCTCATCTTCCCCATCATGTACACCTACGAGAAGCGCGACTGGGGCTTCTCGCTTGGAGCGATCATCGACTGCAACTCCCACTCGAGCATCAAGACGCGCTACCGCCTCGACGGCAAGAAGTATAAGCAGACCGCCAAGGACCTGCACCATAACACAGCTACCGTGGACCTCATGGCGACAGTCATCACCCCACTCGTGAACTTCTACGTGAAGTACAACCCCTGCGAGGTGCTCGACACCGACTACGGGCCCAAGTTCCATAGCCTATCATTCGGCATCATGCTCTGACGTCACCACAGGCCTCCCCATTATCTCTCTTTCCATCCCCGCCCTGCCCTCATCACCTTGCCTTCGGCGACAAAATGAGGACTTGGCGGGGATGGTCGCATCATGGCGAAAGGGTACTTATTCGGCCAAATATGCACAGATATCATTCATTCTGCAACGAATAAGCATAATTCCACCCAAAAGAAATATTTTCACGTCATTCCTTGTGGCAAATGACATATCTTTGCACTGTCTCCAACAGCCATTCGGCCATCGCTTGCCAATGGCTTCAACCTTTAGGAGGCAACGTGCGCAAAACTCTAAAAAACTTACAGACATGAGACTCTCTTCCTACCTGTTCATGATGTTCATGCTAATGGGCACCCATAACACCTCCAAAGCCCAACAAACAAGTTTCAAACCTGGACAGACCTGGTATGACACCAGTGGGAAAGCCATCAACGCCCACGCCGGATGCGTGGTGAAAGATGGCAACGAGGTGTTGCTCCTGGAGAAACGTTCCAATCGTTTCATGTCGAGACCAGCCAACTCTTTCGTCATTGATGATGACAATGAGGCATCAAACACGCATTTCATCATTACAGCCACCGACCGCCCACGCACTTACAGGCTGATGGACAAGACGACAGGCCGATACCTCACGTCAATATATGGCTCGTTGCGTCTCAGTGCGGCCGATGCCAGCAACAAGCAACTTTGGACATTTTGGCTGCAAGCAGACGGCACTTATAAGATAGAGAACGTTGATGGTCAAGTGTGCCTCACTATATCGGGCTCAGCCCCATTCGCCAACACGCCCATCTACCTGGCAAAGAAAGCCGACAACCTCATGCAGTCGTTCAGCGTATGCTTCGACTCTCGGCAATATCCCGACAAGGCTGAAGCCAAGATGTTCACCACCGACTATCTCGACCATGTCGCTGAGGAGAAAGCCCGGCAAGAGGCCGAAGCCATGGCAATAAGCGAAATACAATGCTCGCCAGGCGAAGGTCACCAAGCCCCCATCTACGACCTACAGGGCCGAAGAATGGTGCCGGGAAAGCTGCTACCAAAAGGAATTTTCATAAGCAATGGTAAAAAGATAATGATCAGATGACACGGGGCTGGTCTCCTTCACATGGAGTCCAGCTCTTTTTCTATTGGGGACGTAGGCAATCCTGCCAATGATTGGCTCAAGGACAAGAAAAGAACATGCGGAGCTACAAAATACAAAAAAGGAGCTAAAGCCTTACGGTCTCTAACTCCTTAATTTGCGCTCCAGGATGGGCTTGAACCAACGACCCCCTGATTAACAGTCAGGTGCTCTAACCAACTGAGCTACTGAAGCAGTAAGTAATTCATTTCTGAATTGCGAGTGCAAAGGTAGCGACTTTCCTTGAAACCTCCAAACTTTTGGAGCATTTTTTTTAATCAAGGCCCATTTTTCTTGTTTTTGTCGTCCGTCAAGCCCAGTAGGGGTTATGTTTTGCCATCAATGTTCAAAGACAGGGTACCCACCACCTGCTGATGGTATTTCACAACTAAAGATTCTATTCGTTTCATGGTCTATACGCTTTTTCCTTGTTGGCATTCCGATTGATCTGTCGCAGTTCTTCCATGGTAGAATACTTAGGTTGTGAGAAGATATTCTTGATCTCAGACGTATATTCCAAAGTCATGGCGATGCCTATCAGGTTTTTGAGCGAAATCAAACCTTTCTGCTCAAAACGAGTGATGGTACTTACAGCCACACCCGACTTATCCGCCACTTGCTCACGTGTCAGATTCTTCTCTATCCTTCGCCTTCTGAAGTCGTGGGCTATCTCCATGGCAATCTCATCGGGATTGTCATGGAGATAGTTGTCCAATATTGCTAATATATTATTCATTTCTTGCATAAATCAACAGATAACAACAAGATATTATCAGTTACAAACTGATAGTATTTTTAGGCGAAAAGTAGGCTCTACATTAAGTATCTTTTAACAAAATATGCTTGAAATTGCGTATCGTGAGAGCCTTGATGGGCATCGCGAAAGATGGCACCTTGGTGTGAGTCGTCATGCTTGTCCAAGCAGTCGAAACAGGCGCACTTTGAAGAAATCGGACAATGTATATAAAAAAACAGGCGTTATTTTCAACTTCAAAATATTTTGGCCGAAATACGCGAATTTTCGGTACTTTTCATAATCGGCTGATAATTAGACATTTATAAAATTTCGGATTTTATTTGGCTCAAAAAGTAAATACTTTTCATCAAAGAATACCCTTTATCGCGTTGCGATATACCCTTTATCATGACGCGATTAACCCTTTATCGCATCGCGATAAAGGGTATATCGCAACATAAAACACCCTTTATCGCAAAATTACCCCACGCAAATCGCGGCGCGACCGACAAAAAACGCCATTTTCGCGTTCTATTTCATCCCCTCTCCGCGACAAACTTTTCGACCAAAAATCATGACAATACTGACAGCCGGCAAAAACGATGTCAAGACAACCCGTCCAATATCTGTTCCGTTGGCACGAGCCGTTTTCGTTCGGTTTAAATTCAAAACAGTTTTTTCACAGGTAAAACAGGTCTCCCTCAATCTGGTTCCATCTACGCTACCGGAAATCATTCGCAGCGACGTGGGACACATCGCCCACTATACAAAGCAAAAAAGCGAGAAAAGCCGCAAGGTTCATGATGGAGCTTGCGGCTTTTCTCTCGAACTTGAGTAACATTAGTTGTCACGGCGCATCTTGATGATCGTGCCGCCTAAAGAAACTGACACTTTCAGAATGCTGTCATTCACACTTTCAAAAAACAGATTGCTGTGAAACTTAACAGTGCTGGCATATTGCATGATGACGACCCTTTCCTTTAACTTCGAGTCATAAAGCAAATTCCATCTGCCGTAAATATCATTGTCTATTACGCTTTCCCAATCTGTCACGACCTTCTTACCGCCAACCGACACAGAGTCTCTTTTCATGATCAGCGCATGCCCGTTAAAGCTTCCGTCAGGGGTAAAGCAATATTGCAGTTTTATATGCGCCAATGCGGCTGAGTCATCCAATATCCACCTACCACTAACAAGGCTCTGGCACTGTTCCCGGAAGAGCGCTGTCTCTTGGCTATTCTCGTCATCAACGGGCTGGACAGCATCGTGATCGCACGCAACCATCAGCAAAGACAATATCAACAGGCAGAAAAGAGCAAGTTTCTTCATATCTGTACATTAACATAGCTAAAATTCCACTCCAGATTGTCTCCTTTTACAGGATAAGTCAGCAATACTTCCGCACCACCTAACGTGTATTTTAACAAGGTCGCAGCTGTTTGTAATGTTACTTTGGTACCATTTACCACTGACCACGTATACCCGGGTGACTTTATAGAGTCCGATTTTGCTCCCATGTGAGTATAATCTTCATAATTATCATTGGGAATAATAAATGAATTAGGAGAGGGTAAAGTGTAATATTGCAATAACCACACATCTCGCGCAATATATACTCCAGGAGCTATTCCACAAACTTGCGCAGCAGGATCTTTTGAAGAGATGGCCAGCTTATACCAATTACCATTTTTGTGCCCCGTGGTTCTCACTGTCCATTCTGCATAACCTTTTAGAGAAACAGAAACGGGAGCACTAACAGATGATGCTTTGCGAAGCATATTCACATCATTTATACTAAGGGGAACATTGCGTAAAACCATGCTCTTGTAAGTAATGGAATACAGTCCGTTACTTTCAGTCCCCGAAGGTTGAAGTGGCGTAAAAGCTCTTGTTTCAACAGGAATATTCGTTTGTGTCACAGACACTCTTTCAGTGCGTTCATCATGCAGGACATTCTCTGAGTCATCAGAACATGCAACAATTAATAATAGCGCAAAAAACGCGAGAAACTTTAATGAAATTCTCTTCATAACTGAAATTACCTTATTAGAACGTAACAACTGAAATTTGCACCAATTGCAAGTGCAAAAATAACAGTTTCCGACAGCCCCCCCAAAAAAAATAACTTTTTTAACACTGTTGTTCATGTTTTGCGACTCAGTCTTCTTTCCGCCTGAAATTTAGCCCTTTTGAAAACGGAAAAGAGAAACGACATCTCAAAATTCACGGCTTTGTACCAACTGATTTCGGACATGGCACCGCATAGCAATTTTATCGAAAATTTGATTTCAAGGGAGAGCAAACTTGTAGCCCTCCCTTGAATACGTGCACCCATTTCAATATGACTGAGTAGTTACGTTACTGAAGTTTCCCACCCTTAGAAAGATGGCGTAAAATAACAGTTTTTCAAAAA
>ERZ808242.1115-NODE-1115-length-16381-cov-3.662563_pt1 | contig 16381 bp, 19 predicted proteins | sample MGYA00521244_ERZ808242 | MGnify/ENA primary metagenome ERZ808242 (study PRJEB31516, sample SAMN03275573) | gut metagenome | biome: mammalia-associated habitat; material: feces | host: Papio cynocephalus | place: Kenya | collected 2012-07-27 ... | reverse complement strand
TGGGGGTTCGGTTCCGACTGGTCAGATGAATGGGACACGCATAACGATGGTCTTGGGGAGGACGCGTGGGTCGACAAGTATGGTGACGCCCTCGCTGCCTGCTTGCCTCTTGATGACCGCAGCGTGGATCTCCACGAGCTCTACAAGGCGTTCCAAGCGAACGATTTCCGACCTGGGTCTTGTGGCGGCTGCATCTGACAGGAGTAGCTGCGGCGCAGGCGGGCTGTTAGGCAGTCAGCGGCTCTCGTTGACTGCCGATCATAGTCGCCTCGTGATGAGGGGGAGAATCGCCCGTCTTGAATGAAGACAGCGGTCTGACTGTTGGTCTACAGGCGCATGACGTGCGGTCCCCTTGAATGAGTCGAGGCTGGCGACTACGCTGAGTATGCGATCGTCAGCCTCTTGTTCGTCTGTCGTCCCCGAGACGTTATACTGCTGCTGTCGTGGTCGTCATGTCGTGAGGAGACTATCTGCCGATCCACAGAAGTGGGGCCGGGGTCAGTCTTCAGCGTCTCCACTGGGGTCATCTAAGAAATCGTAGAAACCGTCCCCTGCGTCTAGCTTGTCTAACTCTGCTGAAGCGTCGTCTATCGTCTTGTTCAGGCTTGACAGGATAGCCCTCGCAGTAGTCAAGTAGACACCGGCTAGCCTCGTGCTCACGTGGAATTTGAGGTCTGTGAGCGCTAGGACGTCTGGGTCGACCCAGCCAGTAGGCTGCTTCTCGTAGGCTACTGCGCCGGTGTTCTTCACGTAGACTACCCTGTACACGTCTCCGCCAGCCATGTACTGCACGCTAGCACGGTACTTGCCATCATCTCCAGCACTGATGACCAGCGTCATGTCAGTGTAGTCATCAGCGAGAGTGATGAGCTCGTTCAGCTCGTGGTCTGGCATGAACGAGTCGATGAGCGTGATAGTCCCGAGCTGTGGCGTGTACACGTCTGTCTGCGTGCAAGCTGAATGCAGGCCAGGCTCAGGGTATTCTACTATCCGCATGTAGCTGTCGTCTCTGCCTCGCTGGTATAGTCTGATCTGCACGCCAGCGCCAGACTCTTCGCTCTTCAGAAGCCATCCGTCCCCTGGTTCTATGACTGCCATGCTACTCCGTTCTCGCGTTTGATCAATGCGTTCAGCGTCAGTGCTCGCAAGCACTCGTCGTCTCATGCATAATACATAGACTTCCACGTTTCGATGATGGGCGAGCTCTCACTTATAGACGCGATGCCAGCACGTTGCGTTGCTATAGGGCAAGGCCAGCTCACAGACCGTGCTCACTGCGCAGATTGCGTTCAGCGTAGTCTGGGAGTCCCCTTGCGGCTTGCGCGATAGCGTTGATGATCGCCCATGGATCGTATGCTGACAGACTGAACGCAGCCAAGCAGCGCGGCTACCACTGCCGTCTTCAATGAGTGTCTCTTCTTGCCCTCGTCTGGTCTATGGATCTCATGAACCAGGTTGACGGCGGCTATGATAGAACCGATGAGTCCGCCTACTAGTCCCACTAGTAGTGGTCCGATCATCAGGAACAGTACCATCGTGCCTCGTTTCCTTCTTCTCGTCTCCTCATGAGCGCTATGACGGTCAAAAACGCTATCGTGCGCGAGCCAGTGCAGACTTAGGCTGTATTCGTCGTCTCTCATGATCTGACAGTACCATCGTCTCCACGCTATAGGCGGGATAGTAGCATATCACCCTCGTGAGACGAGTCGCTTTAGTCGACGCTGCACGCAGTCAGTAGCCAGTATGCGGCCCGCGTTGGTCTTCGTGGCCCGCGCTCAGCGTTACGCTCGCTTGCCTTGGTGCACTTGATAGTGTCCTTAGCGTAGCTCAGTAGGCGAAGGAAAGGTGGAATGCAGACGTGAATTGGTTGCAGTGCCTGATCGAATTGTTTTCGAGGCTGAGCGTGAGCGCAGTCATAGCGTGGGTCGCGTTAGTCCAGGCTATCCGCGAGGCTATCCCCGTCGTGAAGACAGTCATGTCTACTATGGTCTTGCCTCCAGTGGAGTCTTTGACTGGGCTATTCGCCTGGGTGGGGGTGCTCGCCGTCGTCTACCTCTGGGTGTGGTTGAGTGGAGACGCTAGGATGAAGCTCACGGCTACGCTGTATGGCAGGTGGAGGCAGGCTGCTGGCCTGCCTATGATAGACTTGGACCAGTCTGACCCCGTGTCGTTCTACTCTTCCCTGAAGAACGCTGTCCGGGTCCATTGGTCGGGTTGGGCTAAGCCGGCGAGCGTACGGTTGAGGGGCACTGCTGGAGTAGTGACAGTCGGCTTGCAAGTGCGGTTCTTGCGTGACTTGCAAGCACTCACTGGCGGTAAGGAGAAGTACGTCTGCTCGTTCGATGGCGTGAGCCATGGCTGGCTGGAGGCTAAGGCTGTGGGATGGTTCACGGGCAAGATCGAATCTAAGATGATGAAGCGTCTGACTGGCTTAGAGTTGATGGCTACTGTGAGGCCAGCAGTGTATGATGAGTCAACTGTTACGCCAGTAGCAGAGTCAGAGTCCCCTGTCGAGTCTATGACGTGGGAAGGCGTTCCCGGTGGCATGCTGTCGCCAGTCGAGAAAGACATGCTGGCAGCTACTCTGTCTGACGCCCGTGGCGGAGAGTGGCTTGTGAGCTCTACAGTCAATGGTGACGTGACCGCTGCCAGGAAGCAGACGGGCGACAAGCCTGTGATGGACGTAGATGGCGACGGTGGCTTCACTATGAGTGACGCTACGCCAGACTGGGTGCGGGCGCAGCAGGCTCAGATGCGAGCAAGACAAGCTGATGGTACTGCGGGTCGAGCACCGTATTCTCAGCAGTATGGCGCTGGCTATGCTGGCAGTGGAGACTATGCTCACAGTAGCCGCGGTGATGGTCCCAGCGAGTCTACGGACCCGGCTGGCAACGACGCCAGGCGGTTCTATGGCGGCAAGCCTGCTGGCATGAACTACGTGAATCAGAGGTGACGCAGCGATGATCATCCATGACACTGCTGCTGTGCGCAGAGCCGCTGATCATAGATCACAGAGACGCTTAAGACTCAGTGTCTTGCATACATGGTAGTCGTCTCAGCAGTGAGCGCAGTCCGGGTGCCTCTGATCGGAAGCCAGTCGCGTCTCGCACGCGGCTAAGAATCGAATGCCTCGAGATCGCAAGTATGTTCTCTCAGTCTCGCGGCAATCTGCTTGAAGGTGACGCAGGAAAGCCGACCATGGTATGGCACATCACCTATGACCACGATAGGCTTAGAATCGATAAGAAACCAGCCTGCGTGCAGTCAGACTAATCCGACTGCCAGTCAGTTCCCTATCGTCACCAAGAGCCTGAAGCGCCATCGCCGCCGAACGATCCACCTCCAGAGCCAGTGCTAGATCTACTGGAGCCTGTTCTACTTGAACTGCTATCGAACAACGACGAAGAACTGTGGTGCGTGCGCCTGTATTCTATCATCGCCTGTTCTTCGATCTCATGCTGCTCGTCTATCTCGGCCCAGTGAGCTGGGTCCCTCGATCGGTCTAACGCTTCCCATCTGCTCTTGCTGATCTGATAGCGATCCCATAGAAGCAACAGCAATCCGACGTAGCCTATCAACGCGGCTAACGCGAGCGCGCTCAGCAGCAAGTATGCTATGAGTCTCAGAACCGAGTACGCGCACCATCAGCTATCTTGTCGTAGAGTGATCTGCTCGTAGCCGTCTGCGTCGTCTCCTCATGCGAGACTACATCACCTATAGCGTCTACGATCTCATTGACTCCAGCATCGTAGTCTGCCATCTTGTAGTCTGGCTTCGCGAGCGCTATGATGCTGGCAGCGCCAGCGTCGGTGATCGTGGACTCTAAGCCGTGCCCTACCTCCAGGCGGTCTCTCCTGTCTACTGTGGAGACGACGTGTAGTAGTCCACGTACGTGGTCAGTGAGGTAGACGAGGCTGACGTAGCGAGGGAATCGGTCGGCCGCCGCATAACGTCTGTTGACGGCATGTCTATGACGCTTGATGACGGCACTGTGCTAGAGCTATCAGACACGTCCGACGTGGAAGACAAAGCCTGTGCATGGTTCGAGCCCCGCGCCCTCGAGCTATTGGACACTGGCGACAACGTGATCACAAGCGTCGACTTCAAGTGGCCTGATGGCAGTGAATGGAGACAGCTCGAGAACCCGGGAGAGGCAGACGAACATGGACACGCCCCGATCGTTGATGGTGAAGACAGGGGACCGTGTGCTTTCGACGTGACTATCCTGGTTGTTTTATGGAGACGAATGTCTGCGCATCGGGAAGTCAAAGGACATCCCGACTAGATGGGCACAACACATCAATAAGTCGGTGAGCGGCGAGCATCACTGCGCTGGACTTCAGAAGCGGTTCGATGATGGACATCCCATTCATGCGAGGACATAAGACGGGGTATCTTAGAGACCACCAGCTACACTGCGCGTCTGAATCTGCTCGAGTCTGCAATGCAGAGACTAGTTTCTGGTCTATCAACCAGTACGATCCCCGTCACAGACAGTACTGTTCGTATCCAATCGGCTTCGACCATATGGCCTCATCGTAGCTGACCGCATCACAGATCGTATCCCCATCAAGCAGCGAACTGTTGCACCGGAGTGTTATGAGTCTGAGGTCACAGCTATACGCCCTCCCTGCGAGGCTGCTCTAGCCATGATAAACTAATCCCGGCTGCATGGTTCGCCGGTCTATGGGCGACTTACTGCAGTCTCAGGGCATGGGGGACTGGTCTTTGCATAGTCTTAGTCTGCTTCAGTCCTCTACTCGCATATCTCATCGTGTGATGGCAGACGGTTAGCGCTCATTGGTTCGACGTCAAGTCTCGCGGTCAACCGAGAATGGCGGCATAGCTAAACAACGCTGGGCAGCAGACGCCATGCGACGTGTCCATGCCATAGTCAGCCGGCCATCAATGGAGGGGATCTAGATGACGATAGATGGACAGGCGAGCCTGCAGTCAAAGACAGTCGATGAGTCGATCAATGACAGCAGCGATGAGAAGCTGTCTGAGCCGGATGTAGACTCACCAGACGAGAAGAATACCGAGAGAGACTCGGACTGGGTTCTACCGAATGGCAAGCCATATGTCAAGGAATGCAGATATGACTCTAATGGACGTGACATGCAGTGGCCTCACTGGACTCACGGCATGAAGCGCTTCGCTACCGAAGGCGGGATATGGTTGTTCTCGACTATCGTGTGGGCGTTCATGCTGGTGTATGGCGTGCAGGCTTCGTTCGGCTATGACTCGCATAGATGCGAGAACCTGGGGCCTCTAGCCGCCTGCAGCCCATTGCTCACATTCCATGCGGGTCAAGCAGTGATAGCGCTCACTGCTATCATCGTCATGGAGCTACTCGTAGCTGCTGGGTGCGCTGGCTCCAGGCTATGGAACCCAGCGCACGAAGACAAGTGGTTCACGACAGCAGCATGGTGGGACGTGTCGTGGTCTCTGGCGTTAGCAGCAAGCGCTGCAGCCATGCTGGTGATCATAGTAGTGGTAGCCTGAAGCGCCTGAGCCTCACACCACATCACGCCACATCTGGAAGAGTCTGTCGTCATCGCAGCCGTCGTGACGGCCGGACCGCGTCGCTGTAGCCGTTTCTGTTCGCCATCGTATCTTATGATGATTTATGATCAATCGCATGGAAACGGAAACCGATTTGAGCGTTACTGTTTCTGATGCTTCTGCGGTCACTGCAGAAACCGCTGCAGGCGATGAGACCACTAGCGCTGTGGCCGATGCAGATAGAGGGCATACGATCGGTGTCGATAGCGTCGAGTACCGTATGAGGGCAGATGTCATCAGACAGACTATCTATAGTGGGGTAAATGGCTCTGAAGCAGTGAGACAGTCGAAGAATGGTGGCGAACTGCTCAGCCCCCCCTGCGGCATGAAATCATATTCAAAGCTGAGTATTCTAAAACGGAGAACGATGAGCCATCTATCATAGTCTACTTGATGATTCTAGTGCCGAACTATGATAGCGATGGCGAGGCAGTCAAGGTTTCACAGTCGGAGTTCAAGAAAGACCTAACGTCGTCGGCCAGGGAACCAGACTGTTGAGACGACTGAACTATGGATGGAGTAGTCATCGCTCACTCGAACGCGGGTCGCATCTGTCTCGCATAGCTCATGCAACTACTCCAGAATCGAGGTTTTCTGCCGGACCGGGAACAACTTTCATTAGACAACTGTCTAAGCATAGTTCTTCTGACGCGGAATGGCAGGCCTTAGTGGATGAGGCTGGCAATACCATACTGGACTTGCTGCCAATGCGCGCAGATTTGTCTGAACTTGAACTGGGGGCCATTAGAGCCACAGTTAGCCGATCTGCCGACTTTCCCTGAAGACGACGAGGCGATGGATGCAGACCACGATGACGACGAAGGGGAACTTGAGGACGTGGGGACATCGGAGACGGATACTACTGAGTCTGCAGACGACGTCAGAAGCGTGGCATTAGACGTCGAATCCATCAGCAGTCTCATACCAAGTGGTCTGACCGATCTCGTAGAGCGGGCAAAGGAGATCGTTCCCGTAGGCAGTATAGAGCACAGGGACGCTTTAGCCCACGAGCTTGAGGAAATGGCAGCCTCCTTGAGGATTATCAACGAGAAGGAGGCTGAGGAGGCCAGACTCATAGAAGACCTACGAGAGGCTAACGCGAAGCTACGTAGGATAGCAGCCATCTCTAAGACTGCCAGCCGCTCTGTCCATTGATCTCGTCCCGTATGCGTGGCTGTTGATGCTCGCTAAGTCTATCTCCAGGTCTGGTTGGTTCAGACATCAGCGTCGATGGCAGCATATGGCCTTGTAAGAGACGGACAGACATGACGGGACAAACGTGGCTGGCAGCTTCGCATGTTCATTAGCTACGCGGCAGCCATCCATTGTCTTCGACACTCCGTGAATGTGGAGTTCCGCGATCTGTGCATACTAAATGTTATGATAGACATGTTGATGGCACGATAGAAAGGCATTAGGCATGGCTGCTTCCCGCAAGACTAAGGCTAAGACTGCTAACCTGCTCGCTCTTGCTGCTGAGGCTGAGGGCAAGCCGGCGTCTAGCACGACTACTACCCTCGTTGATTGGATCACCCGTCAGCTTGACTCTAACCGAGTGAGGTATTCTATCCACTGGAATGGCCGCGATGATGGTGAGGCTAAGATCACCGTGAAGAAGGGCAGGAACACTGTCGAGTGGACTCGCGACGCTGCGGGTTTAGACGTGACTTGGCTGAATGGTGATGTGCTCATGCCGTTCGCAGCTGGAGAGGGACAATGGAAAGTCCTCTGTGCTATGGGATTCACGAGCCTCGCCCTCAGCCTCAAATGACGGGGAGCGGGCCGCAGTTTTCGCCGTGGCCCGCTCCCTGTCTATGCCCGTCTTCAGTGATCAGCCTGCAGTTAGCAGACGTTTTTTCTTTAGGCTAAAGCCCTAGTTCTCTCCGGGCTTCTTGAGGGAGATTCTTCCCCATCTTCTTTACTATAGATTCAGTAGCACCCATCGTAGCCTCTGGTTCTAGCTTGTTGAACTGCTTTTCGTCGTTCAGGTCTAGCCCATCAGCCTGGGCTTTGAGTAGCATGCCTACTCGCCACATAGCCCGGCCATCAGCAGACAAGTTGTAATGGTAGTTACCGACGCCGGCTCCAGGTCCGCTGATCTCCGTCTTCCTCATAGCAGCGTCAGCGTCAGCGTCAGCAGTCGCCATGGCTTCTCCCTGAGCAGTGCCATCATCTCGTATCCCTTTAGAATACCTCTCGTAGGCGAGCGCCTGGTGCAGCATCGAAGTCGGATCACCGTAGACGCCGATCTCGCCGTCTCCACCGTAGTCGTAGCCCGCTTGGAGTATAGCCAGGCCCCTGACAGCCCTCTTACTGATTCCAGTCTTGTCTACAGGACTTACGCTGCGCCAGATCCTAGACTGCTCGTCGTCTACCTGACTCATGGTCGGTGGTCGCCAGCCGTCTTCTATCAGGGCGGTCATCTGAGCGTTGAGCACTATTCTGGCGTAGCTCCTAGTGGTAGTTCCCCAGCCATCGCGGAACATAGTCGATGGTCTGAACGTTCCCTCAGGGAAGTTGTCGAACCTGTGCTGGGCAGTAGAATAGTGCTTTCCATAGGCGTAGTCTCCAGTCCCGCCCATTTTGCCTCTCTTGACGCCAGCCGCGTCTTCCACCATGTCGTGAGACGCTGACAGCATGTCTTGAGCAGTGTTGTGGACAGCCAGATCGTCAATGATCTCGTTAGTCCTTTCTAGAATCTTAGCCGCGTTCTCCTGGCGCCTTATAGTCTTATAGTCGTATTTGTTGACGTCGCTTGCTCTAACGGCAGTCGCAGTAGTGGTCTTAATGGCGGTAGTCTTCGTGCTGGCAGCAATAGGCTTAGCAGGCCTAGCATTCGTCTTCGTTAGCTTAGCGCTGGCTTTGCCAGCAGCAGTGGAGGCGGCCATGTCTTCAGCAGCCTTCGTCGCTTCAGCCAGGCTAGAATAATGCTTCTCGTGCCCGGCTATCGTCTTCAATGGGCATGAGTCTGCAGATGCTGCGGTGCAAGCGTGAGGCTTGCCGTCTCTGCCGATATGCCATTTCTGTTCTCCAGTCATGAGCCCTCCCAATGTCTTGTCTTGTCTTAGGCTAACATGTATCTAACTTGGTGACTTGGAGCCCTGCCTGCAGTTGCGCGGTCCGCTACTTACAGTCGAATGACCGTGGAGCCGGTGGAAGAATCACCTCTGGTCTCAGTCTGAGTCCATCTACGCAGTCAGCCCACTCGACGACGCGGACGCCTTCCATGCCGGCAGCGTCATGCAGCATCGTACGCAGCACGCGGCTCTGCGCGTCGAAGCCTGCAGCGTCCATGTCAGCAGCTATAGTGACGATCCCCTTATCAGCGTAATCGAGGGCAGTCATCCCCCAACCATACGCGACAGCATGCACGCAGGCTTGCGTGACTGGTGAGAACTTGTCGTACTCCACAGTCTTGCGCGGGTTCGACCACTCGTTCTTCTTCACGTCTTCGACTGTAGACCACTTCCTGGGAATGAACCGTCGGCACAAGCATAGCAGGTCGATCTTACCGTTAGTCATCACGCCTACTGGCACGCTGTGGATGAGTAGACCAGCAGACTGACCATCTGAGATAGCCACAGTCCAAGTCACTGGCTCCACGCTGCCAGCATCGCCAGCATCGCGCTTGGAGAATGCTGAACCATCTGTCATTCATACCTCGCTCGGCTTAGATGAGTTGATTTCCACTGCCTATGATCTTATCACGCTGGGTCCCATCGGCGCACAAGTAGAATCACGACAAGCGCGATGCAGACAGTATGGGCGATCAGATCAAAGCCGCTGCGACGCGAGGAGACGCCTCGCATGCACTATGATCCGCTTCTACCGGCCGCGAGACGCGGGCGTCTCACATGAAGTCTTGACTTTCTCGTGGTTCTCCACGAGGGCTTCTAATCTGGCGCGCTCAGAGGCCAGTGCTAGAGAGTCATCATCTAATGGCGTGAGCTCGCTGGAAGCAGCGTTCATAGCCTCCTCTGCAGTAGCCTCAGACTCGGAGATAGCAGCCTTACTCGATTGAGCTGCCTCTGCTCGCAGCAATGACTCCAGGCTGTCTACCAGTTCGTTCCCGTAGACGACGGTCTCATCACTCACGATTGCGTCTGGTTCAGCAGACAGGGCTTCGATGAACTTGTAGATCCTCAAGAGAGCAGTCCAGTCTGCGCCAGTGAGCTCATAGTCTGGAGTCAAGTATGCTTTCAGTGTTCTTGAGAGCTTGCGGCTCCAGTCTAGTCCTTCGAGGATCGGCCTGCATGTAGGCAGTATGCTGGCGACGAGGCAGTAAGATGACTATGGTGACCGCACGACGCAGCGTGCTTCGATCAGGAGACAGGAGATAAGGCATGGTCGTAGACTACAGTGAACTGCTAGTAGAAGGCCAGCGTGGTGGGGACGCTTGCGGAGTGCGTTTGAGCACTGGAGACCCGGTCTCCTATCGTATCACTGGCAGCCTATGGAACCATCTGGCTGACGTGCTGCATGGTGAATACGATGCAGACGGTCCATTCCACGTCACGTCTTGCGAAGACGGCGGCCAATCAGCGACGTCTGAGTTCACTGATGATCACATGAAGGCTATCGCCACTACTCATGGCACGTTCACTTGGGACCCGATCGATGGAGACGTCTTCAGTTGGCTCAGTCCAGGCAGCGATGATAGAGACGAAGACTATGAGCTCACGGTGTCTATAGACGATGGCGTCAGAGTCATCATAGCCAGTTGGCCTCATGGGGAAAGAGCTTCAGAACAGTTAGTGCTAGATTCTCACATACCCATCGGAATGAGTGACGAGGAGACTGCTAACGCTATCGACGACGCAGTCATTCAGATCTTAGCCGTCGTCCGCGCGAGCACCAGTGCATCAGTTTTTGATCAACGTCGACAGACGGATAGACCAGCGCAACTGACGTGAGCTGCACTGGTCTATCTTGTGTTCATCTGTTGACAGATTCTAAGAACGTCTGGTAGATAGTCAGTCTTCTCGTACTGTCTATCGAGTCAGACTCATTGCGCTGGTCATTTCCAGGTGCCGTTCTTCTTAGACTCCTCTAGCAGTCTATCATGCTCATCTTCGATGCGCTGATAATAGTCAGCGTCTTCCTTCTGCGCTTCAGTCCACGTCTCTAACGCTGCGTCGCCCAGCATACGGTTCGCCTTATGCGCTATGTTGCTATAGTAACTCACGTGCCGCATCGGCCCGAACTTGTAGTTGCTGGTGACAGCGTGCAGTCTCCTGTCAACATAGACAGCGCTGGTTATCCACGCTGCGATAGAGGCCAGACCTGCTACCCAGACGAAGCCTTTCAGACCTTGCAAAATGCTCTTCTTGTCCATCTCTACTACCCTCTTCCACAGTCAGGTGACTGTAGACAGTCGATATGCTGACAGCCTGATAAGCTTCGTCGGGAGCGGGGTGTCCGATCAACTACGCTTTCTTGTCGTCATGCACGATGGACAATGCGTCGCATACTTGCGTGCTGGCGTCAACGGGATGACTGCAAGAAGCGTCATAGTACAAGCCGCTAGCCCACCATACTGCTATGACTGCGAGCACTATGACTATTAAGCTCACGAGTTTCCTGATGATACTGGAAGCAGTATGAGTCAGACGCAATGCCAGAGCCCAGGGGATAGTGACTCCACCTAACGCTGCAGTAGCCAGCCCGACCCGGTTAGAGATGATGGAGGCGACGTTGCTTGCAGTGCCGTCAACCGTCGCGCCGGCCTTGTCTAAGATCGCCGGTAGGCTGCATGCGATGACGGCGATGACGATCAACGCTATGCCGAACTTGAGTACTCCCCACGGGTTGAAAGCGGGGGCTGAGTCTGACTTGCGCTCTTGTTTCTTCTTTCGCTGTGGCGCAGGCTCATAGGGGTCAGGCTGCTTGCGGAACAAGCCTGACAATCTGTCCTGGACGCCTCTGTTAGCTGGCTGAGTAGTGTTGTCTCTATAGTCAGTTCGCTGTGGCTCGTTAGTCCATTTCATGCTGGCTTGATCCACCACAGTCACCTTGAGAGGTCTAGACGGTCTATTAGACTGGCGTGGTTGCCCTGCCCCCTGTCGGCTGGAAGTCCTCAGAGCGTCTACGTCTGACTCCCCGTCAGCCCATGAGTCCATGTACGCGAGCGGATTCTCGCGACGCTGGTATGCAGTCTTGCATTCTACCCGTGGCCTGTTCGAGCGGCGCTGGTCATCTGACTGGTCTTCTCCAGCAACCATGACGTCTCCTATCTACAAGCGACCTCTACAGCTTGGTCATCGTTGATGATCAGATATGGTCAGTCTTCATCTCCAGAACCAGTAGCTGACTGCTTGCCGTCTGCGTCAGTGACTACTTCGATACCTGCTGACGGCCTGTCTATCTTGCTCACAGCGTCATGCCACCTTCCTGCGATAGCGGTCTTCAAGTCAGTCGTGAAACCGTCTTCTATGGCAGTGAACCTCAAACGTGGGAACGAAGCGAGCATGCGCTTCTGCTGACTGTTCATAGTCTTAGAAGCAAGTTCGCCGAGTCTGGCGGCTTTATTGGCTACTGACGTTGGGACGTGGACGTTGTCTCTGAGGGCAGTGAGCGCCCTCGCAGCCTTAGAGTCCTCCATAGCCTCAGTGACCTCGCGGAGCTTGCCAGCAGTCTTGTCCAGCCCGTAAGTACCTACTATAGACACGATGAAGTCGATGATGACGGCTAATGACGCGACCACCGCTATCACCAGTCTCCAAGGCGATGGAAGCATGGCTGTCAGCGTCTCCAACGCGGGTTGAGCGTACTCTACGATAGCCAGCCCAGCAACGCCGAACACGATGAAGCCTAACAGGCAGACTCGTCCCTGGTAGTTGAACTTATAGGACGAGTAGTCCCACCATCTCGCGTGGAACATCTCCTCCATCACGATTGAAGTCACGTATTCTAACAAGCAGGCGGCGACAGCTGACGTCGTGAACACAGCCCAGTCAGGCCAGGAGGCAGGCAGCAGAACTGCGGCCATGACTGCACCGCAACCATAGATAGGGCACAATGGACCATTCAAGAAGCCACGGTTCACGAAGCGCTTCTGTTGGACTGACACGAGAACAGTCTCGTAGGCCCAACCAGCGAACGAGTACACTACGAACCATAAGACCATGTTCGATAGAAAATCTATGATCTCGTGCATCTCGTCTGTGTCTCCTGACTGCAGGCCATGTGGATCTCGTCTCGCTTCTGCCCGCGTTATTAGAATGATGGTGATAGCGCAGCGTCCGCTCCGCTATCGTTTCTCTCTGGATACTCGAATCGGCTTGCAGCCGGTTTCAGTACGCCTCTCCTACGATTGACTGCCATCTGGCGGCCGGAACATACTTGATGGTCAGCCTGACTTTGTCCTTGTCCCAGTCAAGGTCATTCTCGTGAGCTGCGTCTACTCCGTCAGCTATGTCCCTCAAGATCTCCACAGCGTCTTCAGGCAATGCTTCTACCGCCGTGTCGTCTGGGTCAACGATGACGCTATCCAGATCATACTCTCCGTTCTCGTATGCACTCATGTCAGCGGGTAGTGGGACTCTCTCCACTACTACACGGCCATGGACAGTCTTCCCCCCCTATGTCTCCGATCTCGTCTATAGTGGACTTGGCTGCTTTGTCGAATGAGATCTGAACCTCAGACGCTGTCAAGCCCGTGAGGAACGGGCTGTCTGACATACTGAGGTAGCCTGGCTTGAACAGCCAGTACAACGCGGTCTCCTCGTAGAACTGCCACGAGGAGACGACTCCCTCGTTCATCGACTGCGCGGCTGACTCCAGCGTGGCCTCGTTCTCGTTAGAATTCGAGGTGAAAGACTTGATGACTGGGATCAATGAGAACAGCTTCTCCCTACACTCATCGCATGGCGGCTCGGTCACTGTCCCCCTCGCCGCCTCCGACTCTGCTTCAGAGTATGCTAACCCCAGGCCAGTGTCTACAGTCTTGTCTTCGCCTTTCTCATGCACTCCCTTAGTCTTCCCCACGTTGATCTCACGGGCGAGCTTGTCCACCAAGTCTTCACGCTTAGTCATCTATGCGCCCGATCTCATCAGCCTCATACGCCTACAATGTCATCTTACCGTGTACGACGCGAGCACGTGATGGGCCGTCATGCAGCGTCGTCATCAAGCCACTGACGAAACGCCCACGTCCTGACGCGAGGCTACTGTTGCTTGCGATAGCCTGACACGGTACCATGCGTCATAGATAGAACATACGGGTATTCTGCCCGAGTCACGAGAATCGGAGTAGACGATGGTAGACGCCAGATGCAGACAGAGCACTATGGCTGCTCGTCGCATAGCAGAGTTACTGGCAGTGCTGACGGTCGTATTGGCTGTCGTCAGCGTCTTGCTTACGCCTATGCTAGCACACGCTGACGAGAATGGCGGGATCTTCGTCAAAGACGGCGCAGACGCGTTGTCGGCCAGCACGGAAGACTACGTGAAGACAGCTAACGAGAAATGGGAGAAAGACGCTGATCTCCCAGCGCAACTGCTCGTAGTGACTGCTGACCATGTGCCTGATGGGCAGTCTATCGAAGAGTGGTCGATGAGCCTCGCTGAGAAGCACAAGCCTGGAGACAAAGACAAGGACACTGGCCTCGTCTACGTGGTCGCGGTCGATGATCACCAGGACAGGCTAGAAGTAGGCTATGGTCTTGAGGATGAGATACCAGACGCTAAAGCGTCAGATCTCATCAAACAAGCAGAGGCAGAGTACAAGCAAGGCGACTATGACGCTGGAGTCCGCGTCCTCGTCGATTCTATCGGTACGCAGCTGTATGGTGCAGCGTGGACCCCGTCTACAGACGACACGTCGAACACGTGCAGTGGCGTTGGTTCTATGGAACATACTAGCGCCGATCGGGCAATCATCGCAGTGTCAGTCTTCCTAGTGCTTGTCTTCGTCGCCGTCCTCTTCTTTAGGCGTTCAGGTTCGTCTGACGGTGCCGGCTCATGCACTGGCAGCAGTCATCGTCGTCATGACGGCGATGACTGGCATTGGCCTAGTAGCGTCAGCCCGACTTTCATCTCGTTCGGGAACGGTAGCTCTGAGTCATCCTGGTCCTCGGGGTCATCTTCAAGTAGTTCTTCATTCGGGGGAGGCGGCTTCGGTGGGGGTGGCGCCTCAGGCTCGTGGTGAAAACCGCAGACTGCATACCGGTCTGCAAATGAGAGGCTGACTGTCAGGGAACTCCCCCAGTCAGCCTCTGTCATGTCAGTATTCATACCCGGCTTTAGCCATGTTGTACATCGCCGCGTTCATGATGTGCGTGTCCTCGTACCCCAGATGCCTCTCAGCCTCGTCATTCCCTAACGCCCCCCAACGGCGAGACCATTTCTCCAGCGAGTTGCCGCCACGATCTGAGTCGAGTCTGCGAGACAGCAGCATAGTGTCTACTATCTTGATTCGACCGGCTCGCCGGGCCTCCGCGTAGCCACGGCAGTTAGCCTTCAACCACGAGTCTTCGAACTTAGCGTTATGGGCTACCATCGGGGCTGTAGACAGTTCTCGGACTAACTTGTCTTGCGCTTCTACGTCTTCCCTGAAAGGCTTCTTTCCATCTAGGCTCTCAAAGGAGATGCCCGTCAAGTCTTCGAACTTGTTCCCAGCCTGCGCTAGCTGCCTGGTGACGCCATACTGCTCGGCTTGAGCACCATATTGGCTGCCATCATCCATGTTGATCCGTTCTACGCCTACATCGATGATAGAACCACCCATCGAACCACCCTGCGTAGTCTCCAAGTCGATGCCGACATACTCACCATGCGGCGAGTGAGACTTGTAAGTCTCCTGCATAGCCGTAGCCATGTCTGCTCCAGCGTCCATCCTAGCATGCACTTCTGAGCGCACGTCTACAAAACTGCGCTTCTGGTACGTGGCGATGTCCCTGTAGATGTCCCCGTGATACTTCGGGTAGTTCAGCTCGTGCGCCCGGAAGAACGGATTCTCATATGAGCTGCCCTTGTATTCTCGTATGGCCTCTCCCCTCTTGAGACGGTCTCTCTGCCAATCGTCATCATGCCAGTTCAACTGCTTCCGGATCTCAGACGTCTTCTCCAGGCCAAGTCGTCGTTCTAGGAACTGAGCCTCGTCTTTAGCGTCAGCTTCCTGCCATGAGAGCAATCTGACAGCAGCGTAAGACCTCACGTTATTAGACTTGCGTTCAAAGAACCGGGCGAGCTTGCTGGCTTGAGACTCGTTCTCGTCTAATCGTCGCAGCGTCTCACGATACAAGTCTTCTGCTGATGCGCCACTGAACGCTTTGTCGACAGGCTTGCCCTCGAACGACACCCTCAATGGGGAGTCTAATCGCTCCCTCAACCATTCGACCGGGTTTCTCCCTAACGGCTCTCCGTCTAGCCCACGCGGCGTCCACTTAGACTCTAGATCTACAGGCTCGTCTAACGCCGAGTAATCGCCTATCTCGCCAGCGACCTCGTTCCTGAGCTTAGCGGCTTCTATAGCGCCCGCGTCAGTAGTCCACATAGTAGACGACAGACCAGAACCGATCAAAACCCCGTCTCCCACGTTCACCATGCTTGACAGCAGTCTGTGGGCATCAGTGTCAGCTGGAGTCTTCTTGAGGGAATTCCCTTGCGATGACTTGCTGACTGCTGCCCGTGTTTCAGAGTAAGCGTCTGCTTGCGCTTGGTCTTCGAAATGCTTGACATCAGCGCCATGGTATCTGCATGTAGCTGGGTCCTTAGCCCTGCAGCGCACTTGAGTGCCGTCTGGGAACACGGCGATAGCCAATTTGATCACCTCAGAGATATCCTGTCACAGTCAATTGATTGTAGATCTAACCTG
>ERZ808242.1114-NODE-1114-length-16385-cov-14.033558_pt1 | contig 16385 bp, 13 predicted proteins | sample MGYA00521244_ERZ808242 | MGnify/ENA primary metagenome ERZ808242 (study PRJEB31516, sample SAMN03275573) | gut metagenome | biome: mammalia-associated habitat; material: feces | host: Papio cynocephalus | place: Kenya | collected 2012-07-27 ... | reverse complement strand
TTCTCGCTATTTTCCTAATATTCAATCAATTATATTTCATCGAACTCACGTTAATATAGAAATCCGAATGCCCACAATGGAATCTTTTTACCATTGGCAACCTCAATATTATCTACTGCAAGAGCCGCATTGCCGATATCATCGTCATCAATCTGGGAATAATCCTTTCCGGCACCGCCGACCTCTATGACATTCTGCCCATCTATTCTGAAATCTCCTGTCTTCATTCCTCCATATTCGACCACATGTCCAGCCGATGAAAGCTGATTGCAGAAGAAAGTTTCCCGGACTGTTCCGATTTCCGGTTCTTTCATAGAGAACGTATACAGAAGATTCGTGTTGTCCATAAGTATCTTTTCTGGTTTTTGCAGATCCGTAATCTTGTCAAGTTCCGTATACAGGCAACGTATGAGTTTGGCCTCATCAAGATATTTCAAATACTTCAAAAGCGTGACGCGGTCAATGGAAACACTTTTCGAAAGTTTTGACATATCGACAAGATAAGGCAGCATTGAAGAAATGACCTGAAGCATACCCTTGATTTTCCTCACGTTAGCGATGCTTACTCCCCGGCATTCTGTAAGTTCGCTCTCTATTATATAGTTAGTTACATTTTCGATAAGTTTTCTGTATGTCTTTTTCTTCTCAAACGAAAAAGGATAGTATCCGCTGCTCAGATAATCAGAAAAATATTCCAGCGGACGACATATCCCCCTGACTTTCAGGCACAAATCATTGGGGCGCGCAAGAAGCTCTGCAAGACTGACCGGTTCTGTTTCATTTCCTGTCTTGAACCACAAATACTCCCGGAAAGAGAGCCCCGGCATGTCATAAACATCGGCCCTCCTTGACAAATCGGACTGTCCGTCATTTATATGCAGAAGTGACGAGCCGCTCAGAACGACACGCAGTCCCTTGTATAAATCATGGATTTCCTTCACCTCCCGACTCCAATTTCCGTATTTATGGATTTCATCCAGAAAAAGATGACGACCACCATGTTTAACAAACTCCGATGCCGTTTCAATCAACGTATGGCTTGCAAAATATGCGGTATCAGCAGAACAATATAGCACTTTACGGTCCATCGGCTCATAGTTTTTCAGAATATACTGCTGCATCAGCGTCGATTTCCCGACACCTTTCGGCCCACGTATTATCACAAGCCTTGAATCCCAGTCAATGACATCCATCATTCTTCTGGTAAAAGACATCGGTACGTCAGTCAAGTACTCTATCTGCCTATCAAATAAACTGTCCATCGTTTCATTTTTGACACGAATATAGCACTGTTTATTGCAATAAACAAATTTCAATGAAAATTGTTTATCATAATAAACCGATCGCCTGCCTAACCGGTCCATGGTTGACCTTCCCTGAGAATGGTTGACACTTTAGAGGTTGTTTAACTGATCTTCGATTCAACTGTTTTTCTTTACAGATTCACTGATTCAGTTTACATAGGCACTTTTTTCTATTCTACGTCACCGCCCATCCGTTTTTCCAGCATCTGCGCTGCGTCCCGGACTGCGTGTGCGCCACCTCCGGTCTCCACATACGTGATGTCTGACACCCACACCTCGTTGGGGCGCGACGGGACAAGTTCCGCGATGAGGTTCGGGTACTTCCTGTAGTGGTGGTTGGAGTCCATCGTCTTGTAGTGGCGCCTGCGGCGGATGTGCACCATCAGGCCGTTCTTCCTCAGGTAGGCCTTGGACCGGAACTTCTCCAGCTCCAGGGCCTTCTCGAGACGGCTGTTTTCCGCCTCCAGTTCCTTGATGCGATCCTCGGGATTCTTTTTCGCCATGGTTTCTGATGCCTGATTTTCCGGCAAAGATACCGATTCCCGCTCATTCACGTACTTGTCCACCCAGTAATAAACTGATTCTACAAACACGGAACCATATATAGTGGAATGTAAAGGAGGTTGCCTTTTGCTTCGAGGTCTCCTATATGGACAATGTAAGGCTGGGCAAGATAATTTGCATATTTTCTGATGCATTTTTCTAAAGACGTGATTGTAAAATCCGATGAAGACTTTACTTCTATAGGAGAAATATTGTGGCGGCTTGTGATTGATTTCTTCGAAATCAGAAAGTCTATCTCCATTCTGTCGTCCTTGTTTTCCCTTGACGGATTCGAATAGAAAAACAATTTGCATCCGATTGCAGCAAGCATCTGGGCAACAATGTTCTCCATCAGCATTCCGGCATTCATCTCCAGCTTGTCTTTGAGAATCTTCTGATATAGTTGTTCCGAAACTATTCCTCGTTCATCAAAGGAATGACTGATCATCAGTCCCGTGTCGTTCATATAGCATTTGAGCGAATTGTCCCTTTGTTTGAGTCCCAGCCCGATGTTTGGTTCCGTCGCATTGAATGCGAGATTTACCATACGGGCATCTCTCAACCAGAAGAAAGAACTGTCATAGTCCCTGAACCTCGCATCCTTATGCAAGTCGGAGAGCTGAAACTTATGCTCGTGAAGTTGCAACTGACCTGGAATGGCCTCGTAGATTGCCTTCACTTTCGGTGTGTGTATTCCAGCATACTGGTCTATACAATTGTTGTATAGGTTCAGGATTTGCCTTTTGACCCTGTCAACATCTTCGAAAGACCTTGTCTCAAGATATTCCATTACAGCCTGAGGCATTCCCCCGACTATCATATAAAGGCGAAAGTAGTCCATCAGTTTACGATGCATTGATTGCCCCACGGGTTCTTTTATCTCAAACTTCATTCTCACGAACTCCATCAGATTTTCTTCACCGAGTGCCCATAGGAATTCCTCAAAGTCCATAGGTTGCAAGACCATTTTTTCCTCTTCGGAAGGAACGAGATAGTCTTCCTGTTTTTCATCGCTTTTCAACTTCTTTCTGGTGCTCATCTGCATACCGAGGAGAGAGCCAATCTCTAGATAATCATAACGTCCGTCCTCTACAAGATATTTGATGGCTGCACGAGCGGCAGGGCAGAACTCAATCTCATCGAATACGATGATTGACTCCCGTGGGTAAAGTTTTGTTGAATAGAATGTGCTCAGGTATATGAAGAGCATATCCAGATTGTCCCTGTAGTTCTTGAACAGATCCTTTATGTCATCCCCGACCTTGAAAAAATCAATGATGATATGGCTTTTGTATTCGTTCTTTGCGAACTCTTCGACGATATAGCTCTTCCCGACACGTCTTGCGCCTTCTATCATCATTGCGGATTTGCCGTGCCGCTTGGTCTTCCAGATGACGAGCTGGTCATATAATTTTCTTTTCATCACGAAATCAAGTTTTGTATCACGATAAAATTACACGATATCAAGCTGTAAAACATTGCGTTTTTACACAAAATCAAGACAAATATACAGAAACAACAAATGCAACTCGGATTGACCTTCCCTGAGAATGGTTGTTTTGATTTTAGTAAGCGGCAACTTATTTTTTAACGATTACTTATTCCAAATAGGTTCAAAATAACTTCTAATGGAAAATGTGTAATTTTGCGCAATATAATACAATGGCAAAAGCGCAGGAAATAATCGATCTGATGACCTCGATGCGGGATCCGGTGCAGAGCGGGATACTTTCGAGGGTTTTCAAGACAGGCAAAGGCGAATACGGAGAAGGGGACAAGTTCCTCGGAATCAGGTGTCCACAGACCCGCAGTGTCGTCAAGGCTGTGGGACGGGAGATCGAACTTGAGGAGGTTGACAAACTGCTTGCCTCGGAATGGCACGAGATAAGGTTGTGCGGATTTCTCCTGCTGGTCGAGCAGATGCATGCCTGTCTCGGGAAAAGGGCTCGGCTCTCCGTCAAGGATTCGGCGTGCAGAAAGGAAGTGGCGGACTTCTATCTGGCACATACCCATCAGGCAAACAACTGGGATCTCGTGGACATGAGTTGTCCTAAAATCCTTGGCAACTTTCTCCTTAATCCACTGCCAGACGGGACCATGCCGTCCCGGCAGATACTCTATTCCCTCGCCGCAAGCGACAACCTGTGGGATCAGCGCATCGCGGTTGTGACCAACTGGATGCTGATACGCGCCGGGGAGTTCGAAGACCTCAAGCACATCTCCGACATGCTTCTCCCCCACCCTCATGACCTTATCCACAAGGCTGTCGGCTGGATGCTGCGCGAGATGGGCAAGGAGAGTCCGGAGGCGCTCGAAGAATACCTGTCTTTGAACCACGGCAAGATGTCTCGGACAACCTTACGCTACGCCATCGAGAAACTTCCTGAGCCAGAACGACAACGCTGGATGAGGATGTAACCAGGGGTTGTCCGGAAAAACGGATTCGGGGTAATATGTTCCGGACTGAGGGTATACCGGCAATCGTAAAATCGCCATATTTTTGCAGAAAATCGCTGATAGTCAGCAACATAGAACTGCTGCTGAACTATTGCCTGCGTTTTTATGACCGCCAGTTCATCACCCGTGAGGAGATCAACAACTCGGTTGTCAAGAAATTCATGGGCATGCTCGACGAGTACATTGCCGGCATAGCAGAATCGGAGGGCCTCCCTTCGGTGGGTTATTTCGCCGACAAATGCTGCTATTCTCCGAAGTATTTCGGAGAACTTGTGAAGACAGAGACGGGAAGGACGGTTAATGCACAGGCTCTGACTGAGCGCCTCTGCACCATTGTGGCCCATGTTGCCGCAGATTTGGCAAAGATTTTTAAGGATAAATTCGCTTCGCGTTACTTTTCTACGCCCGGCAGAGTCAAGACAAGTTTTGCCCTTGCTCTCGCTTGTCGAAAAGTTTTACTTTTTGAAGAAGGAGTGTGCCGGTGGCACATGACTGATGAAAAAAGAAATATAGGCCCAAAAGATTATCTAAGGTGATGCAGGTTTTTTTAAGGATTACTAAATTAATAAATATGTATATAGAGAAAATAAAGTCGCCAGCGGACTTGAAGGGGCTGGATGTCGAGGCGCTCAAAGTGGTCGCCGATGAGACAAGGCAGGCAGTGCTCAGCCGAGTGAGCAGGCACGGCGGACATGTTGGACCGAATCTTGGGTTTGTTGAAACCACTGTGGCACTTCACTATGTTTTCAATGCTCCTGTTGACAAAATCGTGTTTGACGTGAGCCACCAAAGTTATGCGCACAAGATTCTGACCGGAAGGGCTTCCGGATTTTTGGGAGATGTTGATCAGATGAATGCCGTGTCCGGCTATACCTCTCCTGCGGAAAGCCCTGAATATGACCTATTTGAGATAGGGCACACCTCCACTTCCGTAAGCCTCGCGACCGGTCTCCAGAAAGCACGGGACATCCGCGGGACACACGAGAACATCATAGCCGTCATCGGAGACGGGTCCCTCTCGGGTGGCGAGGCCTTCGAGGGGCTTGACGAGGCATCCGAACTCGGCACAGGCATCATCATAGTCGTGAACGATAACGAGATGTCGATAGCAGAGAATCATGGTGGCATATACAAGAATCTGCGCGCCCTGCGAGAAAGCGGAGGCGAGTGCCGGGACAACTGGTTCAAGGCCTGGGGCTTTGACTACAAATATCTTGAAGAGGGCAACGATGTCGGGAAACTGATAGAGGTCTTCCGCAGCGTCAAAGACACTGATCACCCGACGGTGGTGCATATACACACGGAAAAAGGGCATGGTTTCGCACCGGCGGTAGCGAACAAGGAAGCATGGCATTACGGAGCTCCGTTCAATCCTATCGACGGCAGCAGGCCGCCGATGCCAGCGGTTGAGACTTATGAGCAGCTCCTGAGCGACTGGATGCTTCGAGAGATGAAGACTGACCCGACACTGATAGCTGTCACCGCAGGGACACCTTCTGCGGCCGGATTCACCCCAGAAAAACGCCTGGAGGCGGGCCGGCAGCATGTGGACATGGGCATAGCGGAGGAGCAGGCCGCAGCCATGAGTTCCGGCATGGCAAAGGGTGGACTCCGTCCGGTCTGGACCGTCTACAGCACTTTCGTCCAGAGGGCCTACGACCAGATTGCCCAGGATATCTGCATCAATTCCAATCCGGTGGTGATCAATGTGGTAGGTGGCGGAGTAAACTCGATGAACGACATCACTCACATCTGCCTCTTCGACATTCCGATGCTTTGCAGCATCCCGGGACTTGTCTACCTTGCGCCGACAAACTGCGAAGAATATTTTGCGATGCTGCGCTGGGCCATCCTCCAGAACAAGATGCCGGTGGCCCTTAGAGTCCCTACGGGAGCTGTGGTTCATGCGTCAGGGCCGGTCGATGCTGAATATGGATATGAGCCTGAGTACAAGACGGTGCATAAGGGTTCGCAGGTGGCTGTCATAGCCGCAGGCTCTTTCTTCCAGAAAGGCGAGGCGGTCGTGAAGATGCTCTCAGACAAGGGCATCGATGCCACTCTCATCAACCCGCGCTATCTCAATGGCGTCGACGCTGTGACGCTTGACATGCTCAAAGCTGACCATCGCCTGGTGGTGACACTTGAAGACGGCAGCAAGGACGGCGGATTCGGGGAGCGGATCTCTTCATATTATGGCGCGTCCGATATGAAGGTCCTGGTCGGCGGAACAAAAAAGGGACTTTATGACCGCTTCGATGTGGGGCAGCTCCTCTCTGACAATCGCCTGATGGACGAGCAGATAGTGGAGGACATCCTCGCCATCTTGGGGTGACGGCGGTTTGGGCTGACTTCGGTTTGGACTGACCGTTGCTTAGGCTGGCTTCGGTTTGGGCTGACTGTTGCACTGACTTTATGGTGGAGTGGGCCGGTGGCGGTTTGGGCTGATTGTGGGGCGCTGGAAGTTCTGGCAGACCGCCTTCGCCCCGTCTGCCCGTCTGTCCGTCTGCCCGTGGAACAATGTGGTGTCGTGAAACATCGCCGTGCGCACGCGGCTGGTTCGGTGCGCACCAGGGTCTCTCGTGCGTACGGCACTGAGCTTTTCCTTGTCCCGTGCGCACCATACGGCTTTTCACGCACGGAATCGACTTCGTGCGCACGGGGCGAAGGCTGGCGGGGCGAAGCGTCAGCGAATTTGCGAAGCGAATGAGCAGCGAAGATGCCCGGCGATGGCTTGCAAGGAAAATGGAATGGCTCGAAGTCCGCATCAGCGGACCGCCCGGGGCCGGGATTTTGCGTCAGCAAAATTGGAAAGGCCCTTGAGGGCGCAGGGGTTTCGGGGATATGCCCCAGTGCTCATCAGAGCACCGGAGCGGTCGCGGGACTTTGCCTGCAAAGTCGGAAAGCGACTTGAGCGCCGCAGGGGTCCGGGGATATGCCCCGTAAAGATAGTGCGGGTGAAGGGACTCGAACCCATACGCACGAAGGCACCAGATCCTAAGTCTGGCTTGGCTACCAATTACAACACACCCGCGTCAGCACAGCCGAAACTGGCTGAACATGCAAATATACACAAAAACGAAGTAGCTTCCAAACAGCAACACACCCAGACAGCACCGCACCCGGAGCACGGCGTCCGCCTACTTTTTCCTGCTCTTCCGCAGCCAGCGGTCGAATCGCCGGTCCTTGATCGACGCCTCATACTCCTTCATCATCCGTGTCATGTCCTCCGAAGTAGAATTGAGAGCGGCTGAAACTTCAGCGTCAAGCTCATCCTGCTGCTCCTGGACCTCCTGCTGCACAGCGAACTCGTCAGCCATCTCGGCATATTTCTGCATTGTGGCATCATCCAGCCCCTCCTGCGAGGCCTGAAGAGGATCTTCCACAAGACTGCGAAGATCCAAGGTGCCGACCGCGCTCTCGTTGTGCCGCATCACGGACTCCACTCCCCTGTCGAAAATATCCCTGATGGACTTCGCAAGGTTGATCTGTACAGTGTCAAGCTGACGGGTGAACACCGGCACCGTGCCATCGTGGTACTTCGGTCTGCCCAAAGAAACTTTTGTGTGCCCGGCAGTGCCGTATATGTTGATTCCGAACAATATAGGGAACGGGGCCTTGAGCACCGACAGATGATAGAACATGCTCTTGTCGAAACCCTGCGTCCCGCGCAGAGCAAAGCGGTATTTGTCTGCTCCTAGCACGAAAGGGAAAACCTCTATCCGGCTGTCGTGAATCAGGGCGTCCACATTCATATTGTCGATGTCAAGAGTCTCCTTCTTCTTGAAAAGGAGCAGGTTAGCCACCTTGCCGAACTGTCCCGTATTGGTCACGCGAAGATCTCTGCCGGACAAGCGGACAAGCCCGTCGAGGGTAGGTATTACGACATTGCGGTTGGTGTCTATCTGGGCCGTGGCCGAAATGTCGCAGCTCAGCTTGCCGTCAAAAGCCTTGAGCACAGGCATCAGCGAATCCACAGCCGGAAGCAGGCGGATGATCTCCCCCGCCGACATCTGCGAAAGATTGAGGTTCACACCTGCGGAAATGTCATGCTTGGAACGAGTGGCATAAAAAGCGTCCAGATAGATCTTGCCCAGCTCCGTGGTGATATAGGTACTGGTGAGCTGCATCGTCCTGTCCTTGATCTTGATGCCGGAATACACAGGCCCGATGCGCGGGTCGGAGAAGTCCACCCGGTCGGCAGTCAGGCCGACATTGACATCAAGATTGGCCGGAACCACGAAAATCGGGAACTTGTGCAGATCCACCCTGGCATCGGCCAGAGTGTCAGTGACGAAACTCTCATCATTCTCATCTTCCGTGGCCACCTCGGCGGCATTCTCGCGCCCCACGAGTACGGCAGAGAGAAACTCATTGACATTCAAGCGCCTTGAGTCAAGATTGAGGCTAGTTTGTATCATGCTCTTGTGGATAAGAGAATGCTTCACCCCGTACATGGTTCCGCTCAAGTTGACATCCGAGGTGCCGCACTTCACCCCGATGGTGTCGATGTCTATCTTCTCATCGTCAAAATCAGCGTGCAGAGCTGTAAGCCGCGTACGCAGCGGCAGCATCGGCGAGGCGAAGAATCCGGAATCAGCCTTGATGTGCCCGGAAGCCGACCAGTTCCTGAGATACTTGACTATAGAAGAATCCAGAGAAATGTCGATGTCCGCGAAATCAAATTCCCCGCCGTGACGATGTCTCGGACGGCGGTGGCGGTGCTCCTGCCGGGCTGCCAGCTTCTGCACAGCAGCGCTGACATTGGCCCCGCTAGCCGCATAACGCGAAGATCCAGACTTGAAGAACACCCGCTCCCCTGCAGTGCTGACCTCGATCCGGGGAAGAACCGCCCCGTCCTGCTCGACCTTGGAGATGTGTGCCTCGTTGAAGATTTTCCTTACACGGGCGGTGAGGCCAGCCCCCTTGTAGAAAAACACACTGTCAAAATCCGCATTCAGGTCAAGGCCTGAAAGTCTGGAATCCAGACGCACCCCGGCATTGTAGACACAGGCCTCGATGGAATCCGAAGGCATCTTCAGATGCAGATGCCGGCTCTCGAGAGCACCTTTGATGTCAGTCTGCGCGAATCTGAAATCCTTGAGTTCCGACTGCCGCGCACGCGCATCGAGAGTGAGATGCACATCCCCCTCAGCATGCTCTATATCAAGCGAATCCTTTCCCGGCAACAGAGACAGCAGCCTCTCCACATCAGCCCGCGCATCAGCCGAGACACGGTAAAGAGGGTCTTTGCCGAGAAGTTCATCAGCCCCACCCCCGAAAGACAGGTCAAGCCCCGGGACGGACAGGTCCAACTGATGTATGTCAGCCTTCAGGCGACCTGCCGGAGACAAGTCCGCATCAATGTCAACAGCATGCTCAAGGCGCAGACTGTCAGGAAGATAAACAGTGGCGGAAGCCGGTATGCGAAGACACGCGCTCACAGCAGGCATCCTCCCCCGGGAATAGACCCCGTCAGCGCTGATGTCAGCTGTCAACAGGGCATCGGTGCTGAAGCCGGCCGCCACCGGCAAAACCTTGTCGGCATACTCACGGAGCACTTTCTCCACACTGCACGCCACAAGACCCGCCGTAGCATCGATGACGACGCTGTCCGGGTAAACCTCAGCCGAACCCTCCAGATTCAGAGGCAGATAGGCAATCTGCGCGGTCAAGCCATCCGCGCCAAGGCTCAGGCGGTCAGAGTGCTTGGAAAACAGAACAGAACCCCTGATCTCAGCCGGAAGCTCAAGCCGGCCCGCAGCAGCAGTCCCCAGACGCGCCAGAGCCGAGAAATCAAGGGTGAACTTGTCCGGAGCATCCTCCCTCAGCTCGAACTTGCCCACTCCGAGGTCGAGCGTGTCCGCCGAAGCGATGCCGTACACAGAGAGCGAGTCCATACGGAGCTGTGCATCACGCAGATACATATCACCATCCGACATCTTGAACCCGGCCCCGACAGCGAATCCGTCCATATCAACGCAGGCACGCAGCAAAGACGGGGCATCAGTGTAGACGATGCTGGTCCTTTCACCCAAGGAAAGTTTCCCCACGGAAATCAGCGGAGTGCTTCCGGAAGCCCCAGCCTCCGACACGGTATCGGAAGGGGCCATGAACTTGAGAATGTCAAGGTTGGAGGTCTCGGCGTCAAAACGGTGGACAAAAGCGGAAAACCCGTCCACACAAGCTTCCCCGACCTCAATCCTGCCGCCCGGAAGCCCCCACGGATTGACACTGACGCTCAGACGGTCAAACCTGAGCAGAGTATCCGCAGCCTCTCCCCTTCCGCGCGCGGAAAAGCGGCCGGCAAGGAAAGGGCGATTATAGAAAGATGCGAACCTTTCAGTGGGATAAGTCACGGAAAGGCTGTCGAGAGTCAGCCTGACTCCCGGGAAACTGCCGAGCAGCGAGACTCTCAGGCGTGAGTACCTGAGAGTCCCGTCAATATTCTCCTCGGCAAACTTGTCCACGGCCCCGGTGACCAGCTTCGAGTTGAGGGCGATCTGAAGCCCCGTAAAAAGCAGCACCAGAAATCCGAGGACGGAGAAGAGGGCTATTCTAAGCCCTTTTTTCACAGACCGAACTTCTTGAAGAAGTCGTTGCCCTTGTCATCCACGAGGATGAACGCAGGGAAATCCACCACGCGGATTTTCCATATCGCTTCCATGCCGAGTTCCGGATACTCCACGCACTCGATGGACTTGATGTTGTTCTGGGCGAGGATGGCGGCAGGACCTCCGATTGAGCCGAGGTAGAAGCCTCCGTGCTTCTTGCACGCATCGGTGACGGCCTGGCTGCGGTTGCCCTTGGCGAGCATCACAAGGCTTCCGCCATAATCCTGGAACTCATCCACATACGGATCCATACGTCCGGCAGTGGTAGGTCCGAGAGAGCCGCAAGGCATGCCCGCAGGAGTCTTGGCCGGGCCGGCATAGTAGATCGGATGATCCTTGAAATACTCCGGCATCCCCTCGCCCGCGTCGAGACGGGCCTTGATCTTGGCATGGGCGATGTCACGGGCCACGATGATGGTGCCGTTGAGGCTCAGTCGGGTGCTGACCGGATACTTGGTGAGCTGCGCGAGTATTTCTTTCATCGGGCAGTCGAGGTTGATTTTCACAGCATCGCCCTCGCCAGCGTTGCGGAGATTCTCCGGGATGAGTTCGTACGGCTTGTCGTCAAGCTTCTCGATCCAGACGCCGTCGGAGTTGATCTTCGTCTTGATGTTGCGGTCGGCGGAGCAGCTCACGCCAAGTCCGATAGGGCAGCTAGCCCCGTGACGCGGGAGTCTTACCACCCTGACGTCGTGGGCGAAATATTTGCCTCCGAACTGGGCTCCGAGCCCGATTTTGTGGGCCTCGTCGAGGAGCTGCTTCTCAAGTTCGAGGTCGCGGAACGCCCTGCCTGTCTCGTCCCCCGTGGTCGGAAGATCATCGTAGTAGTGGGTTGATGCAAGCTTGACTGTGAGGAGGTTGCGCTCTGCGGAAGTACCCCCGATGACGATGGCGATGTGGTATGGCGGGCAGGCTGCCGTGCCGAGGGTCTTCATCTTGGCGACGAGGAACGGCACGAGTGTTCCAGGGTTCTGGATGCGGGCCTTGGTCTCCTGGTAGAGGTAGGTCTTGTTGGCCGAGCCGCCGCCCTTGGTCACGCAGAGGAAGCGGTACTCGTCGCCCTCTGTGGCCTCGATGTCGATCTGGGCAGGGAGGTTGCACTTGGTGTTGACCTCGTTGTACATGTCCAGAGGCGCGTTCTGGGAGTAGCGCAGGTTCTCCTCGGTGTAGGTCTTGAACACTCCGAGGCTGAGGGCCTCCTCATCGCAGAAGCCTGTCCATACCTGCTGGCCCTTCTCCCCGTGGATGATGGCCGTGCCGGTGTCCTGGCAGATCGGAAGCTTGCCCTTGCAGGCTATCTCGGCGTTGCGAAGGAAGGTTAGAGCCACGTACTTGTCGTTGTCGGAGGCTTCCGGGTCGTTGAGGATCTTGGCAACCTGGGCGTTGTGCGAGCGGCGGAGCATGAAGCTCACGTCACGGAAGGCGGTGTTGGACATGAGGGTCAAGGCCTCCTTTGAGACCTTCAGAATCTTGTGTCCCTCGAAGTCGGAGACGCTCACCAGTTTCTCTGAACCTGGGATGCGGTAGTATTCAGTCTTGTCTTCTCCAAGCTGAAACATCGGAGCATACTTGAACTCTGTCATATTATCAGTTTTGCATTAGATATACTTTCATGAACTCGTTGAGGTCGCCGTCCAGCACTCCCTGGGTGTCGGCTGTCTCGTACCCGGTGCGGAGATCCTTGACCATCTTGTACGGGTGCAGCACGTATGAGCGGATCTGCGAACCCCACTCGATCTTCTTCTTCTGCCCCTCAAGCTCGGCCTGCTTCTCCTGGCGCTTCTTCAGCTCTATGTCGTAGAGGCGGGACTTGAGGATGAGAAGGGCCCGCTGTCGGTTGTCTTGCTGGCTGCGGGTCTCGGTGTTCTCCACCGTTATGCCGGTCGGGATGTGGCGCACACGCACACCGGTCTCGACCTTGTTGACGTTCTGGCCCCCATGGCCGCCGGAGCGGAAAGTGTCCCACTCGATGTCGGAAGGGTTGATCTCTATGTTGATGGTGTCGTCCACAAGGGGATACACGAAAACGGAGCTGAATGTGGTCTGGCGCTTGCCCTGGGAGTTGAACGGGGATATTCGCACCAGTCGGTGTACCCCGGATTCAGCCTTGAGATAGCCGTATGCATAGTCGCCCTCGAACTGGATGGTGGCGGACTTGATGCCGGTCTCGTCACCTTCGAGCTCTTCGGTGACGGTCATCTTGTAGCCGTTGCGCTCGCCCCATCTCATGTACATGCGCATCAGCATCGCGCTCCAGTCGTTGGCCTCCGTGCCGCCGGCCCCGGAGTTAATGGTGAGCACCGCGCCGAGGGAATCCCCCTCCGCACCGAGCATGTTGCGCATTTCGAGATCCTCGACCAGAGCCTTGGCATGCTCGAACGCCTCATCCGTCTCCTTGCCCTCCGGATCAAGCTCCAGAAGCACCTCAAGGTCGTCCACAGCCGAACGGGCGGCATCGAATGAAGTGACCCACGATTTGACGCCGCTCACCCCCTTGAGGAAAGTCTCGGCCTTTTTGGGGTCGTCCCAGAAGTCCGGGGCCTGAGTCTGCGCCTCTTTATCAGTGAGTTCCTTGCGTTTGGCGTCTATGTCGATGCAGCGCCCGAGCGTGTCCGTCCGGGCCTGCAAATCCTTGATCTGCTCCTGTGTTATCATAATCAAGCAAAGGTAAGCAATTCTTTCAAATAATTGGCGTGGTCGGGGCGGGATGCGGCCGCGCATTGCCTTCGTCGCTGATGCTTTCGACCGCCTGTGGGAGGTTGGGGTGGCACAGTGCTTCCCGGGGGAGGTTGGGTGGCCGCGGTGGCTCAGTGCCTTCGTCCGGGGGAGGTTGGGGTAAAAAGTGCGAAAAATACCCCAACCTTTGAAGCCGGGATGCCACAGAGTGCTGTGTATGGGCGGTGTCCGCGAAAGGTTGGGGTAATAATCGAAGAAAATACCCCAACCTGCGGGACGCACAGTTACAGGACACATACTCAAGCCAGCCGAACTTGTCCTCCGATGCAAGACAAGTTCGGGACAAGTACAGGACAAGTTCCGCACGGGCAACCCGAATATTGAAAGTTTTTTCTCCAGCGATATTGAACAAGCCACAGCCGGCAATGCAGAGACGCAGAGACACGGAGGCAGGGAGGCAGGGAGGCAGGGAGACACCGCGACACCACGACACCACGACACAGCGACAGGTTAGAGCGTAACTCCAGTAAAATGCTATAACCCGAAACGAAAAGCAGCGTCTGGAAGCGTTTTTCGAGCCGGGTTATAGCAGAAATGCCATTATACACTATAACCCGTCATATCATATCGGCACAATCTTGGACACGCAGGTCGAGAACGGCGCCCGTTTCTTGCCGATAACGGCAAGAAATGTTATATTTGCATCGTTTCGAGCATTGGCCGACGACAATTATATGGATTATATCTCTACAAAAGAATACGCAACAGCACATGGTATAGCAGAGCGTACAGTGAGGAACTATTGCATTCAAGGTAAAATTGCCGGAGCAAGACTTATCGGCAAATCATGGAGTGTTCCTGCCGATGCTCCGCTTCCTCAGCGCAAGAATGCAAAGATCCGGATTTCCCCTCTTTTGAACGCATTGCGCGAGCAAAAAGAGGCTGGAATCAAAGGCGGCATATATCATCGTACCCAGATTGATTTGACCTATAATTCAAACCACATCGAAGGCAGCCGGTTGACAAAAGAGCAGACCCGATATATATTCGAGACCAACACGATAGGAATCACGGAAAACGCTGTAAAAGTGGATGACATCATTGAAACAACCAATCATTTCCGCTGCATCGACTTTATAATTGACCACGCGAAGGAGCCGTTGACGGAAAGCATGATGAAACAACTTCACGGCTTGCTGAAAAGCGGAACATCGGATGCGTCTAAATCATGGTTCACGGTCGGCGAGTACAAACGGCTGCCGAACGAGGTCGGCGGGATGGAGACAACTTCGCCGCAAAAGGTTGGGCTTGAATTGCGTGCGCTGCTGAAAGAGTACAAAGACAAAAAGACAATTCTGTTTGAAGACATACTCGATTTCCATCAGCGTTTTGAATCGATACACCCATTTCAGGACGGCAACGGCAGAGTCGGACGTCTGATAATGTTCAAAGAATGTCTGAACCACGACATTGTCCCGTTCATCATCACGGACGAGCTTAAGATGTTCTACTATCGAGGTCTGCACGAATGGAAAACACTCCCCGGCTACCTGACAGACACCTGCCTGACCGCACAGGATCACTACAAGAAACTCCTTGACTATTTCAGAATCAGATATTGACGACTGACACTTTACCATTCATCAACAATGGCAGCAGTTCGTCTTGCTCATAAAATTCACTACCTTTGTTATGAAACCATACACGTGGTTTCTAACAAATGTAGCCTACATGGATCGAGAAGTACAATTCCTCCTGTACAATATGCCGGAAGACAGCGGCAAAGTGCAGGTCATCATAAAAGATGAAACGATATGGTGTACCCAAAAAGCTATGGCGCAGCTGTTTGGGGTCGGTGTCCCTGCCGTCAGCAAGCACCTGAAGAACATATTTGAAGAGGGTGAATTATCACCAAAAATGACTATTTCCAAAATGGAAACAGTCATAAACAGAGGTAAACGCGGAGAAGTCAATGAACAGATTGACTTCTACAATCTGGATGCAATCATCGCCGTAGGTTACCGAGTTAACTCTATCAAGGCCACTAAATTCCGTCAATGGGCGACAAAGATTCTCAACGAATACATCCGCAAAGGCTTTGCGATGGATGACGAGCGTCTGAAGCAGGGCTCCGCATTGTTCGGGAAAGACTATTTTCGGGAATTGCTTGAAAGAGTACGCTCCATCCGGGCAAGCGAACGCCGTATCTGGCAGCAGATTACAGACATCTACGCCGAATGCAGCATAGACTACGACCGGAATTCGCAGACGACAAGGGATTTCTACGCGATGGTTCAGAACCGCTTCCACTACGCCATCACAGGCCAGACAGCAGCGGAAATCGTCTATACAAAAGCCGACCACACGAAAGAGCATATGGGCCTGACGACCTGGAAGAACTCCCCGGACGGCCGTATACTGAAATCAGATGTAAGCATCGCGAAGAACTATCTTCAGGAAAAGGAAATCCGCCAGCTGGAACGCACCGTAGCCGGATACTTCGACTATATTGAAGACCTCATAGAGCGCGAAAACACTTTCAACATGGAGCAGTTCGCCGCCAGCGTCAATGAATTTCTGACATTCCGACGCTACCAAATCCTTCCCGACAAGGGCAAAATCTCCGCAGTTCAAGCGAAGAAAAAAGCGGAAAATGAATATACCCTGTTTGACCCTACGCAACAGATTGACTCTGACTTTGATAAGGAAGTCAGAAAGATGCTTGAAGATGGAAAATAAAATATGGAACTGAAAGACCTTATAGGAGAGGCGACAGCCTATGACAAGAAAGAGA
>ERZ808242.1113-NODE-1113-length-16417-cov-3.938577_pt1 | contig 16417 bp, 16 predicted proteins | sample MGYA00521244_ERZ808242 | MGnify/ENA primary metagenome ERZ808242 (study PRJEB31516, sample SAMN03275573) | gut metagenome | biome: mammalia-associated habitat; material: feces | host: Papio cynocephalus | place: Kenya | collected 2012-07-27 ... | reverse complement strand
TGATAAAGCTTTTTACTGATACTTCTGCAAATCTTACAAATGAGATAATAAGTCTTTACGGTATAAAGGTAATACCTTTCGGATACTCAATAAACGGTAAAGATATCGAATATAACGCAAATTCCGATTTTGACGGAAAGTATTTCTATGATTCTATGAGAAACGGCGCCGATGTTAAGACCTCAATGATAAATTCAGCGCTTATTTATGAGGCGCTCGAAGAGGAGCTTAAATCGGGTAATGATGTAATTTATATAACAATGTCCGGAGGAATAAGCGGAACCGCGCATGCGGCAAGGCTTGCGGCGCAGGAGCTCAGCGAAATTTATACCGACAAAAAAATAGCGGTTATGAATTCTCTTGCCGCATCCTTGGGCGAGGGACTTCAGGTAATTAAAATTGCAAAGCTGATAGAATCGGGCGCGGATTTTGAAACGGTTAAAAACGGCGGAGAATTTGAGCAAAAAAATCTGCCAGTATTTTACGGTTGACGATCTTGAGTATTTAAAACGCGGCGGAAGAATAAGCAGACTTGCAAGCGCCGTAGGAACGGTACTTAAAATTAAGCCTGTTTTAAGAGGCGACGATGAGGGCAAAATCGTTATGTGCGCAAAGATTCGCGGCAGAAAAAACGCCCTCTCTTCTTTGGCTGATTATTATGAGGAGCTTTGCTCAGATAAATCGGACGATATAGGAATTGCCCATGCGGACGACGAGGCGGACGCAGAGCATTTAAAGGAGCTTTTAGCCGAGAAAGGATTTAAGGGCAATTGTCTTACAGTTTGCTATGAACCTGTAACGGGCGCACATGTAGGTCCGGGGACAGTAGCTTTGTTTTTCTTTAAATAATGCGAATTCTTCTGTCGGTAGATTAAAAAAATTTATTCTACCGACAGAATTTTTATCTATGGACATTAAAATACTAAGCTTAGGTTTACTTTTTAAATATCTTAAAATAAAATTAAATTAAACTTTAAAGGAGGAATATTCATGTGCAGAACAAAATTAGCTGACAGAAAATTGCCCGATTATACTAAGGGCGAAGAAATATTTAATATGGTGTCGCATATTGTCGGTGGCGCTTTCGGTATTGCGGCGCTCACCTTATGCGTTATTAAGGCCGCGCTATCTTCGGACGCTTACGGTGTGGTTTCCTGTTCGATTTACGGCGCAAGTATGGTTATTCTCTATACCATGTCAAGCGTTTATCACGGACTTAGGAAGGGTACCTCAAAAAAGGTAATGCAGGTTATCGACCACTGTACAATATATTTTCTGATAGGCGGCACATATACGCCTATTGCGCTTTGCGCGGTAAGAAAATACAGCACCGCTCTCGGCTGGGTGCTTTTCGGTCTTGTGTGGGGATTTTTGATAACGGCATGCGTTTTCACCGCAATCGACCTTAAAAAGTTTTCGGTGCTTTCGATGATTTGTTATATTCTGACCGGCTGGTGCGTTGTTTTCTTCGCAAAGCCTGTTATTAAAACGGTTCCTGTAACGGGTCTTATATTTTTGCTTTTGGGGGGAATTTCATATACAGTCGGCGCCGTGCTTTACGGGCTCGGCTCAAAGCATAGATATATGCACTCTGTATTTCATATATTTGTTGTTCTCGGCAGTCTTCTGCAATTTTTCTGCATTTTCTTTTATGTTTTATAAAGTTGATTTCATTGATAACAAAACAACCGGAAAATTTCGTTTTCATATTCAACTTGAAAATCAAGACGAAAAATGTTATATTATGTTTAAGGAAACAGCCTCCCTTGCCTAAAGGGAGGTGGATTTGCCAGAGGCAAAGACGGAGGGATACAAAATAGAACGAAAGCATAACATAAGTCTAACCTCAAACGCAAAAGTATTGCGTAAAAATATGACAAAAGAAGAACGGCATTTATGGTATGACTTTTTACGTTCGTACCCAGTCCGATTTCTGCGGCAAAAAATTATTGATAATTTTATCGTGGATTTTTACTGTCACGAAGCAAGGCTTATAATTGAACTTGACGGTTCACAGCATTATGAGGGAAAAGGACTAATAAAGGATAAAATAAGAACAGAAAAAATAGAAAGCAGAGATTTAACGGTAATTCGAATACCGAATAATGAGGTAAATCAAAATTTTAACGGTGTCTGCGAATATATTGATATGTTCGTTAAAAAATCCCTCCACCAACCTTTCGGTCGGTCCCCCTCCCTTTAGGGCAAGGGAGGCTGAATTTGTACCGGTTTATTTTATATAATATAAAAAGGAAAGAAAAAATTGGAATTTTCGAAATTTCAAATACAAGACTTTGAAAAATTAAATAAATATCTTTTCGTCGGCGATAATGAATCCTGCGAAACGGGTTTTATGACCCTTTATATCTGGCAGGAGCTTTACGGCACAAGCTATGCCGTTTCCGATGATATTCTGATTACCAGATTCGGCAATGAAAAAACAGGCTTTTTCTATCTTCTGCCCTTTACCGACCATGAAAAGGGCTTTGAAAAGGTAAGGGAAATAACGGGTATAAAATACCCTTCGTTCTTTTTGCCTGAGGGTAAGGCTCTTTTTTGGCTTAAAGAAAATTACGGCGAGTATTATCATTTTGCCTATACTCCCGATAACGACGACTATATCTATAAAACCTCGGATTTGGCAGAGCTTAAGGGCAAAAAGTATCATTCCAAAAGAAATCATATTGCGGCGTTTTCAAAAATGTATGACTGGAAGTATGAAAGCATAAGCGCCGATAATATTGCCTCGGTCAAGGAATGCGCCGAGATGTGGTATCGGGAAAACTATCTTAAGGACGATGAGGACCTTGAAGCCGAAAAAGCGGCACTGTTCGATGTTCTTGATAATTATTCAAGGCTTCCTGTTTTCGGGGGGCTTATCAAGGTAGACGGAAAAACGGTTGCTTTCACGGTGGGCTCGAAAATCAGCAATAATGTAGCAGATGTTCATTTTGAAAAGGCTTTGAGCGAATATATGACCGCATATTCGGTTATAAACCGCGAGTTTGCCAAAAATGAGATAAATTCCTTTGAATTTTTAAACCGCGAGGACGATATGGGTCTTGAGGGGCTCAGGAAAGCAAAGCTTTCCTATCATCCCGTGAAAAAAATAAAAAAATATTTCTGTTTTGCAAAGCAGAATTCTTTTGCGGATAAGTTTATCGGTCTTTATTCTTCCGCATTCGGATGGGATCTTGAATTTGACCCCAAGCTTTTTTCGGGTTTTGAAAAATTTATAAAATACATGGAAGAAAACGGCGAAATCGTTTCAATGTTTTTCTTGATACCATGTACTCTTGATTTAAAGAATAAAACCGAAAAAGCATATTATCTGTATGCCGCCGCAACCGAGGAAACCAAAAGGGGACAGGGACTTATGTCAGATATGATTTTAAAAACCCTTGAAAATATTGACGGAGCGGTTTTCTTAAAGCCTACCGACAGCACACTTATTCCTTTTTATGAAAGGCTGGGCTTTAAAGAGGCGCTTATAAATAAAAATTCGGATAATAAAATTAAGGTTTCAAAGCCCCATATGGATTTACAGAAATATTGCAGACCCGTTTATGACGGCGAGACCGTTATGGTATACGGGCAAAATTTAAATGAAATCAGCGATATTGATTTTTCCGAAACACTTGAATAAAAAAGTTCCGCTTATACGGAACTTTTTTACTATATATAAGCATGTTATAAAACATGTGATACTATATGTAGTAGTTTTTTCGAAATTACTTATAGTTAAATTTTACAATTTGAAAAAAAAAATTTGTAAATTCCGATAAAAAAAGTAAAAATGAAAAGTAAATCGTTTTTTGCTATTGAAAATTTCTTAAATAGTGGTATAATAAATTCACTTGGCAAATCAAGCGGTTGTGACTGTAGTTTAAATAAACCACAATATTTAGTGTTTCGGGAGGAATAAGGATGAAAATTATTAAAAGAAGCGGCGCCGAAGTCGAATTTGATCCTGCGAAGATAATAATCGCCGTAACAAAGGCAAATGAAAGCGTAGTTCCGAGTGAGCGAATGAGCGAGATTCAGATAAAGCGAATAGCCGAGGATGTCGAGCTTGCGATAAGAAATGTCAACAGAGCCTTAGGTGTTGAGGAAATACAGGATATAGTAGAAGATCAGATAATGAATCAGCGCGCTTTTTCGGTTGCGAGAAGGTATATAACCTACCGCTATAACCGCCAGCTTATCCGTAAATCCAATACGACCGACGAGCAGATTTTAGCCCTTATTGAATGCAATAACGAGGAAGTTAAGCAGGAAAACTCCAATAAAAATCCTACTGTCAACAGCGTTCAGCGCGATTATATGGCAGGCGAGGTAAGTAAGGATATTACAAAACGAATTCTTCTTCCTGCCGAGGTTGTAGAGGCTCATGAGCAGGGTCTTATCCATTTTCATGACGCGGATTATTTCGCTCAGCACATGCATAACTGCGACCTTGTAAACCTTGAGGATATGCTGCAGAACGGAACAGTTATCAGCGGAACCTTAATTGAAAAGCCCCATTCTTTTTCGACTGCCTGCAATATCGCAACACAGATTATAGCTCAGGTTGCTTCAAGCCAGTACGGCGGACAGAGCATTTCTCTTACACATCTTGCGCCCTTCGTTCAGATAAGCCGCGAAAAGATAACAGCGTCTGTAAAGGAAGAGCTTGCAGAGGTGGGCTGTACAGATAAGGATAAGCTTGAAAAAATTGTCGAAAAGCGTCTGCGCGAAGAAGTCCGCAAGGGCATTCAGATGATTCAGTATCAGGTTGTAACGCTTCTTACGACAAACGGACAGGCTCCTTTTGTAACTGTATTTATGTATCTTAACGAAACAAAGGACCCGCAGGAAAAAGCCGACCTTGCAATGATTATCGAAGAGACCTTAAAGCAAAGAATTCAGGGCGTTAAGAATGAAAAGGGAGTTTGGATAACACCTGCGTTTCCGAAGCTTATTTATGTTCTTGAAGAGGATAATATTTCTGAGGACGCACCGTATTTTTATCTTACCGAGCTTGCCGCTAAATGCACGGCAAAGCGCATGGTGCCGGATTATATTTCCGAAAAGATTATGCTTCAGAATAAGATTGATAAAAACGGCGAGGGCCATTGCTATACCTGCATGGGCTGCAGAAGCTTTTTAACACCTTATGTCGATGAAAACGGCAAGCCTAAGTATTACGGAAGATTCAATCAGGGCGTTGTAACGGTAAATTTGGTCGATATAGGTTTAACGGCTAATAAGGATATGGAAAAGTTCTGGGAAATATTCGATGAAAGAATGGAGCTTTGCCACACCGCTCTTAAATGCCGCCATGAAAGACTTACAGGCACTCTTTCGGACGCCGCACCGATTCTCTGGCAGCACGGCGCGCTTTTAAGGCTTAAAAAGGGCGAGACGATTGATAAATATCTCCACGGCGGTTATTCAACCCTTTCTCTCGGATATGCAGGTCTTTGGGAATGCGTATATTCTCTTATCGGCAAAAAGCTTACCGAAAAAGAGGGCGAGGAATTAGGGCTTCAAATAATGAAAAAGCTCAATGAGTATACCGCAAAATGGAAAGCGGAGGAGGATATCGACTACTCGCTTTACGGCACGCCTCTTGAAAGCACAACATATAAATTCGCAAAATGCTTACAAAAGCGTTTCGGAATAGTCAAGAATGTTACGGATAAAAACTATATAACAAATTCCTATCATGTTCATGTAACCGAGAAGATTGACGCATTTAAAAAGCTTGAACTTGAATCTAAATTCCAAGCTCTTTCCCCGGGCGGCGCTATTTCTTATGTTGAAGTTCCCGATATGCAGAATAACATTCCGGCGGTTTTAAGCGTAATGAAGTTTATTTATAACCATATTATGTACGCCGAGCTTAATACTAAGAGCGATTACTGTCAGGTATGCGGATATAACGGCGAAATGCAGATAAGAGAGGATAAGGACGGAAAGCTTATCTGGTACTGCCCGGACTGCGGAAACACCGATCAGGACAAAATGAATGTCGCAAGAAGAACCTGCGGATATATCGGCACTCAGTTTTGGAATCAGGGCAGAACTCAGGAAATCAAGGAAAGAGTTCTTCATTTATAATTATGTTTTACGGCGAAATAAAAGAGCGCGATATTGCTAACGGTATCGGAGTAAGAGTATCTCTGTTTGTTTCGGGGTGTACGAATAGGTGTAAGGGCTGTTTTAATAAGCAGACATGGGATTTTAATTTCGGAGAGGAATACACCGCCGAAACCGAAAACAGAATTATTGAGCTTCTAAAGCCTGATTTTGTAACGGGTCTTACACTTCTCGGCGGAGAGCCCTTTGAACCTAAAAATCAAGAGGAGCTTTTAAAGCTGACAGACAGAGTAAAAAAAGAAATGCCAAATAAAACAATTTGGTGTTATACGGGATTTACCTATGAAAAGCTTAAGACCGACGGTGAGTACTGCCGAACCGAATTCACCGACAGAATGCTTAATAATATTGATGTCCTTGTAGACGGAAAGTTTGTCGAGGAAAAAAAGAATATCAGGCTTAAGTTCAGAGGCAGCGAAAACCAAAGAATTATTGATCTTAATAAGACAAGAGCCGAAAAAAGAGTAGCGCTTTTGGATATCTAAAGGAGAAAACCGATGCAGATAAAAATAAAAAAATTAAAAGAAAATGCCGTTATTCCAACACGCGGTTCAATGCAGGCGGCAGGGTATGACCTTTATGCCTGCCTTGATTCGGATAAGGTCGATATCGCTCCCCATAAAACCGAAAAAATCGGAACGGGACTGTCGGTTGCCGTTCCCGACGGATATTTCGGGGCAATCTTTGCAAGAAGCGGTCTTGCCCTTAAACAGGGGCTCAGACCTGCAAACTGCGTAGGCGTTGCCGATTCGGATTACAGGGGAGAGTATATAGTCGCTCTTCATAACGATACCGATGAGGTAAAAACAGTTGAAAACGGCGAGCGGATAGCTCAGCTTGTGTTTATGCCTTATTTAAGCGCCGAATTTATCGAGACCGATTCTCTTGATGAAACCGAGCGCGGTGCCGGAGGCTTCGGAAGCACCGGAAAATAAATTTTAAATTTATCAGAAACTAAAGCAATGCTCCCATCTATATTGACCTTTGCCAATATAGATGGGAGCATTTGCATTTTAAGCGCGATTAAAGAATTTTATATACTGAACAGGGGACTTTCCCGTAGTGCCCTTAAAGGCAACAGAAAAGGTTTTTGGATCTTGATATCCGCACATTTCGGCAATTTCCGAAACAGAATAATATCCGCTTTCAAGAAGCCGCTTAGCATTATCGGTGCGCAGTTTTAAAAGATATTTTGCCGGAGAAATTCCGAGATAGACCGAAAAAATGTGACGCAGATAAGACCCTGAAACATTCAGGCTGTCAGCAACATAAGAAACGCAGATTTTTTCCGAATAAAACCGACTGTTAAATATCTTTATTGCTTCTCTTAATACTTTCGGGTAATCGGCTTTCATATTATCGGCGTCTCTGCTGAAAAGGGTGTTAAGCAGGGAATAGAATAAAGAAAGTGCTTCAAGATGATTTTCGTTTCCATTTGCGCAGATTTGCGCAAGCTTTGTAAACAGATTTTTTACCTCGGAATTTTCAAAGGTTTTAATCGGTGTAATTTTCTCAAAAATCGGATAATTTGAATTAAAATGTATTACCGTCAGCCTTTCGTCCTTGCTTGCGGACTGGGTGTATACGGTATCGGGCGGAATAAAAACAGTCTGACCCTCTTCAATTTTAACGGAATTTCCGTCCTGAATAAATTCGGTGCTTCCTTTGTGCCTGTAGCTCAAGACCGAAAAGCTTCTTTTTTCGGTCTTAAAGCTTGATTTGTTGCGATTTATGGTAAATGCACCGATAAAATCCGATATATAAAAAGAACTGTCAATCATTTTAAATACACGCTCCTTTTAAAATAATATACCATATTTTATTTACTGTTTCAAGTTGCGTTTTTGGTAAATAAAAATCGTTTTTTCGTCTTGAAAAAATATTTTTAAAGCGTACTATTAAAGTAAAGAAAGCTTTAAAGGAGAAAAGATATGATAAAAAATCAGGTTATTTATCAGTTGGCGCTCAGAACATTTACTAAGGAAGGCACCTTAAATGCGGCAAAGGAGCATTTAGGCGAGCTTAAGGAGCTCGGAATAGATATTATTTATCTTACCGCCTGCTTTAAAACAGATATAGACAGCGATAAGGCAACATGGAGCCCAAGACAGATAGCTTCTAAGTGTAACAACCCTTCTAATCCTTATAAAATGGCTGATTACTTTACGGTAGACCCCGAATACGGAACAAATGAGGATTTAAAGGATTTTATAGACTGCGCTCACGGTTTAAAAATGAAGGTGCTGTTGGATCTTGTTTATCTTCATTGCGGAAGAAATGCGGTATTTTTAAAGGATAATCCCGATTTTGTTCTGCAAAATGAGGACGGCACGCCGCTGGTAGGAAAGGATTGGCCCTTTGCAAGACTGAATTATAAAAATAAAGCCTTAAGGGAATATCTTTTTGAAAACGGAGAGTTTTTTGTTAAAAGCTTTAATGCGGACGGCTTCAGATGCGATGTCGGCAGTGAAATTCCGCTTGATTTCTGGCAGGAATTTGTAAAGCGTGTCAAAGCTCTTAATCCCGAAATCATAATGTTTAATGAGGGAGTAAATCCCGAATATCTCGGTGTTTTTGATTGCGATTATAACGGAATAGGAAGACTTTTTGATTTAACTCCTCCTCTTGAATTGCTCTTTTCGGGTAAATTGGATGAGTTCCTCCAATTTATAAATGCCGAGGACAAAAGAAATGTCAATTTCATAGAAAATCACGATATGGCAACAGATTTCAAGCGCTATGAATTAAGACATAAAAACGGTCAGACAGAGCTTTCGCTGTTTTTGATGTATGTGCTTAAAGGTATCCCGTTTATTTGGAACGGAAACGAATATGCCGATGAAAGCGAAAACTGCATGTTTTCTAACAGATTTTTCGGAAATCGCAGCGCTTTTGACAGAAGCAAGATAAATTCCGAAAAAGCAAAGGAAAGATTTGATTTTGTTAAAAAATTAAACAGCATTTATCATACACATCCCATTCTCTCTGACGGCTCGCTTGAAATTGCGGAAAAAGAAAGCGTTATAAAAATAATAAGAGAAAACAGTGATGAAAAGCTTACGATTGTTTTTAACCCGTCCGATAAAACGGTATCGGCAGAAAACATAAACGGAAATATATTGATTTCAAAAAATGCCGAGCTTTCGAAAACAAATATCACCTTGAAAAAATACGGATTTGCATTATTATCGGAAAACTAAAAAATCAGCAAGCGCCTTACTTGGGTGCTTGCTGATTTCTCATATAATAAAATATATACTGTTGGGCTATTCCCGCATATTGCCTTGCGCATTCGGGAAGCTCGGAATTAAAAAGCTCCTTCATTGCCCGTTTTATCCAGACATCCTGAGGAAATGCGTCTATGTGACCCAGTCCGAAAAGCAGAGTGCAGTCCGCAACCTTAGGACCCACACCCTTTATTTTCATAAGCTCGGCTCTGGCGTCTTCAAGGCTCGTTTCCCTTAAGCCTTCAAGCTCAACTTCTCCCGAGCTTACCTTTTTTGCCGCGTCAATGATATATTTTGCCCTGAATCCCGAACGCAGCGGTGCTAAGTCCTCTTCGTTCAAATCTGCAAGAGTGCGGGCGTCCGGAAAGGAATATCCGCCCTCGCATTTTTCTCCGAACGCAGAACACAGTCTTGAAATTATTCCTTTAATTCGGGGAATATTATTGTTTTGCGAGATAATAAATGAGCATAGCGTTTCCCACGGCTCCTGATTAAGAATTCTTATACCTAAGCCGTTAAGCGCGGCTTTTTTTAAAATTTCGTTTTCGCTTAGCTTATTTATAATACTTTCATAATCCCTGTCTAAATCAAAATAGCTTTTAAAAAAGGAATTAAACTCGGTCTCGCTTATACCTTGCATTATAATATCCGAATTCTTTTTTCCGACAGTTATATATTTGCCTTTTACTACCGCCGACCAGCTACCGTTTTCGTTTTCTTCCCAGCGGAATGCCTGTCCGCAGTCAAAGGTTTCTCTTAATTCGAAATTTTTTATATTTTTAAGTGTTATACAGTCATTTTTAAATTCTGTATTTAACATTTTTATCCCCTCCGATACTTTAAATTTTATCAAACCCGTGTTATAATGTCAACAGAAAGGATGAACTTATGAGAGACGATATATGTACAATTCCCGTAAACGAAATTTTTGAAGTTACCGACGGCTGTCCTGTCTGCAGAATGTATGACGAGGCGCAAAAGAGGATACTTGATTATATTTTGGGCGACGCTATGATGGAGCCCGATGTCAGGATAATGACAAATGAAAGCGGATTTTGTCTGCACCACTATGAAAAAATGCTTAAAATGCGAGGCAGATTACAGCTTGCTTTAATGCTTGAAAGCCATATAAAAAGCGTTAAATCCGATGTTTTTGATAAAAAGCTTTTTAATTCCTCATCTAAAAAGCAAAATAAAATCGGAAAGCTTTCAGACAGCTGTTTTGTATGCGATAAAATAGAGTGGGGAGTAAGCAGAATGATTGAAACCGTTTATCGCTCATACGAAAAGGAAAAGGATTTCAGAAGCCTTTTTAACGCTCAGCCTCAGTTTTGCCTTAAGCATTATAAAATGCTTTGCGAAAAAGCCGACAAAAAAGCAATGCCGTCGTATTACGGGGAGTTTATAAAAAATCTTAACAGTATAACATCGGGTTATCTTGGGTCGCTTTGCGATGATATTTCAAAGTACTGCACTATGTATGATTACAGAAATTCAGGCGGAAATGCCGATTGGGGAAGCTCTAAGGATTCTGTTGAGCGTGCAGTCGAATTCTTATCGGGTGTAAATGAAATAAATTAACATAAAGTCGTTTTATGTATATCGGTGGATAATTTTAGCCTTTAAAACGGGGATTTTTCAACATTTCCACCGAGTTATCCACATTTTTTATGTAAACCTGAATATAAAAGCCCCTTTTTGCTCAAAATACCATTAAAAGTAAGACAGAAAAAAGGGTGGTTTTTTGGTTAAGGGAGTTAATAAGACCGTAATTGAAATCAATGATACAGGAAGCCGTTTCTTTGAGAAAGTGGTTTTTTATGTTTCTTCAAATTGTTCGAGTATGAGCGCCGCTCAGCTTGAAAAAGCGGCTAATGCCTTTGCCGCAGGGCTTAATTCAGGCTGTACGGGAAAAATGCCGCTCAGAAAAAGAGTAAGGCTTAAAAAATGGGTCAAAATCTCTCTTTGCTGTATAGGAATTCTGGCGGCTGCAGTAACGGCAATCATCCTTATTTTTTAACAAATAATAAATTATTGCAGGCAGACTTTAAGTTTGCTTGCATTTTTTATTTTTATATGTTATTATTATAATAATTTATATTATTCGGAGAATAAAATAGTGGAAAATTTAAAGCTTGCATTAAATCTTTTCGCAAAAATGCTTATTATTTCGATTTTCGCCTTGTTCGCGATTATCGGCGTAAGCGTTATTTGCAATAATTTCTTTTCGAAAGAAATTGGGTATACCGCTTTCGGCACAAAAGAGGAAAACGGTAAATCGGAATTTCTGTATGAATATAAGAATTCCGACGGGGAAGACACCCTTAAAAAGGAATACGAGGATAAGGGTTATACCGTAACCACAACTTCCGAAAAGGAGCTTACGGATGCCGGCCGCGCAGTATTTGTAATTGTAAGCGCGATTATTGATATCTTTGCGGTTTATTCTATCGCATATCCTAAGATGTTAGGACTTGGCGCTAATGACAGAAATGCCTATGAATTCGGAAGAAAGAAAAAGGATATGCTTAAGGGCTTAAAGGTAGGCCTTATAGCTGAAATTCCGAATGCACTGTTCCTTGCGGCTTTAATTATCCTTAAAAACGGTGCTTTTAAGAATTTCAATATGTTCTATTATAAAATCGCATCAAGCTATCTTTTCGCCTTTTATGATATGATTTTAGGAAAAGGAAAGGTTGTCGCAGGCGATCTCGGAGCAATAAAGCTTATTCTTCTTGCTCTCTTGCTTTTAGTTATTCCTGCTGTTTCGGCGCTCGGATATGCCTTGGGCTTTAAGAATATTTTCATCGGCGAAAGATTGGTTTACGGTAAAAAAGGAGTTAAAAAGTAATGGCAGGTTTTTTCGGTTTGTTTAACTATGAAAAGGAAGGTCCGGGAATAAGCAAGGATGCTCCGAAGAAAAAGCCGTTCTTTGCTTTCTTTGATATCTTTTTCCGTAACTTCTGGAAATTTATTTCAATAAATGCAGTTTATTGCCTTTGCTGTGTCCCAGTAGTAACCTCGGGTCTTGCAAATGTAGGTATAACCAATGTTACAAGAAATATCGCAAGGGATAAGCATTCCTTCGGTCTTAGCGATTTTTTTGAGACAATAAAGAAAAACTGGAAACAGGGGCTTATAGCAGGAATTATAAATATTATTGTTACTGTTATAAACGCGTTTGCTGTTTATTTCTACTTTTTCCACCGTTCAAGCAGTAAGGTTGGCAGTGTAACGGATGTTATAGGTCTTGCCGTATGTATTTTTATCGCGTTTGTTTTCACGGTAATGCAGTATTATATGTGGACTATGATTATTACCTTTAATCTTCCGCTTAAAAATATTTATAAAAACAGCTTTAAATTCGTTTTTATAAATATCAAAGGAAATCTTGCGTGCTTCTTTTCAATTCTTCTTTCTTATGCGCTCTTTATAGGCGTGCTTGTGCTTATCGGTCTTGCCAATCTGCCGCTGGCTGTTGTTATAGTGGGCTTGCTTGCAATAATAATCCTGCCCTGCTTAAGATTTCTTATAATTCAGTTCTGCACTTTCCCTGCAATTAAGAAATATATGATTGACCCGTATTATGAGGAGCATCCGGATGACGATATAGAGCTCCGCAGAAATTTGGGACTTGAAATCAATGAAAAAACCGAAGAAGATAATTCGGAAGAGGAAAGCGAAGAAAAAACGGATAATGTATAATAAAAAAGAGGTGTCTTATGACGCCTCTTTTTTTATACCGAATATCATTCGAAGAAATCCGCAGAGAATTTTTGGGCTTTTAATAAGTACAACTTTCATAACAATACCTCCGTTTTTTACCTTTTTGAGCAGGAACAGCCGAGTATTATGACCCAGACGGCAAGCACAGCGACCAGACATTTCGGCGGAAGAAAACAGCTTATAAGAAGCCCTACCGCAAAGGTTATGGCAATTACGCCCTTGTTTTTTCTTCCTCTTCTCATATCCCGACCCCCAAGCACTTGCTAATAACATTATATAAAATTAAGATAAAAGTGTTACAAAGCAAGGATATTTGAAGAAAAATTATTATAAAACGAATTTTTGTGTGTATTTTAATATATTTGTCTAAAGGGTAAAATATAAGTGCAAGCAACCTCAAACCGTTTAATCGGTTTGAGGTTGCTTTATGACTTAACTGTTATTTAATGATACTGTCTTTTTCGGCTTTAATATAACGCATACGGTAAGCTTTCCGTTATCTAAGCGGTAGCTGATATCGCCTTTATATTTTCTTGCCGCAATTAAAACGCTTGAAATTCCTATTCCTTTTTGTTTAATCATAAGGTTTTCGATTTCAAGTTCGTCAATGCAGGGGTTGCTGCAAACTATAACGGTTTTATCCGAAACTGTTTTTATATTTACGGATATATCTTTTTCCTTTCCGCTTTCCTTACAGCCGTTAACCGCATTTTCAAGAATGTTTGAAAGAATTGCTACAAGGTCCGTATCGGAAACTCCGATATCGGGCTTAGTATCGGCGGATACCGAAACCGCTATGCCTTCATTCTGCGCCTTTTGATAAAAGCTGTTAAGAATTGCGTTGACCGTAACATGGGAACAGAATTCCGTTTGCTTAGAGCTGTCAAGGCTGATATTATACTCTTCGATATATTTAAGCGCGTCTAAAACATCGCCCTTTTTAAGCATGGCGGCAACATTGTTGTTGTGGTGTCTTATATCATGGCGGACGGTTTTGTTGTAAAGCTCGTTTTCCTTTGCGTTTTCAAGCTGATTTTGAAGATAAATAACATTCTGACGGGTAAGCTCCGCATTGCTTTCATCTATCATAGACCGTACAGTACCGAAGATAACCGTCAGTACAGAGGCATAAAGCATAACGGAAATTATAAACAGCGGAAGATAAACCTTAGCATTGCCGTACGATAACGCATTCAATCTGGAGAACTACATTCTGGAGCAGTTCGGTAAGGCTCTGGCCAATGCCGAGGAGGATGCGTTCATCAACGGCAACGGCACCGGTCAGCCCCTGGGCATCCTCGCCGAAACCGGCGGCGCACAGGTCGGTGTGACTACGAAGTCCTCCGGCAAAGTGACAGCCGACGAGGTAATCGATCTGGTGTACTCCCTTAAGCGTCCCTACGCTGACGCTGCCCATCTACTGGCACTGGGGTGTAAACAGCCCATGGGGACAGTACACCGGTCCCTCAGGCAGCTACAATGTGACGCTGACCACCATCGACCGTGCAGCGCCCACCGTAACCTTTACCGTTTCATCCATCACCGCAAACGGCTTCAAAATCTCGGCAAGCTCCACAGCCACGGCAGATATCTGGCAGTACAGCGTAAACGGCGGCTCGTCCTGGACGCAGTTTTCAACCACGGCAGGAACCAGTGCCAGTGTGACCCTTTCTTCGCTGTCCCCGAATACAACTTACTCCACAAAGGTTCGGGCAAGGCGGCAGTACAACCAGGTCTATGGAACTTCCGGTACAACCAATGTAAAAACTCTGGGTGGCGCAGTGGTCAACAGCGTCAGTACGGTGACGGCAGATGCGGCAACGGTGAGCATTACCCTCAATGTGACTGTGTACGAAGCGTCCTACACCAACACGCTGGCAATCAAGAACGGCAGCATAACGATTCTTACCATTACGGGACTGTCATGGTCAAAGGGAACGGCGAACCGAACGGTTACGCTGACGGCAGACCAGCGCACTACGCTGCTGAACTCCATGGCATCCATGAAATCCTTTACCGGCACCTTTGCGGTCAGTTCTTTTCATGGGCAGCTTCAAATCGGCAGTACCTCCAGTAAAACCGCCACGGTGCAGACCACGGCAGCAAACTCCGGTCCCACGCTGAGTGGCTTTACCTACGAGGACAGCTACTCGACCACCAAGAACCTCACCGGGGACAATCAGCTGTTCGTGCAAAGCTACTCTACACTGAAGGTCACGCCCGGTACGGCAACGGCGAAGAACGGAGCATCCATTTCCAGCTACACCGCCTCCTGCAACGGCATTTCCGTTTCCAACACCACCGGCTCTGCGCTGACGGTGGGAAAGGTCGAGAAATCCGGCAGCGTGACGGTGACGCTGTCCATTACCGATTCCAGAGGTTACACCGCCACCGTGTCCAAGACCATCACGGTGATTCCGTACTCTAAGCCGAAGATATCCTCGGTGACGCTACGCCGCACCAACGACATCGAAGCGGAGATGCAGCTGAAGTTCAGCGGCTCCATTTCTGCCGTTTCCGTGGACGGGACGCAGAAAAACAGCGTGGTCTATGTGCGGTATCGGTACAAGAAAACCAGTGAGACAAGCTATGGCAGCTACACCAGTATCGTTTCCGGCACAACACGAAGCGGCACATCCTTCAGCTATTCCAATCTGGAACTTTGCAGTCTCGACTCCAACAGCTCCTACGACTTTCATCTACAGATCCAGGACAAGCTCTATTCTCTGAGCAGTCTGGATCTGTATTTTGTTGTGCCGCAGGGAACGCCGCTGATTGCACTGCGCAAGAAGAAGGTCGGCATCAACACACCGGACCCGCAAGCAACATTGGATGTAGACGGTAGCATTTATATGAACGGCTACAACATCCACGGTCATATGGGCAAAGTGGACGGTTCTACGACAGACCTCAATGATGTGCTGACTCCCGGATATTACTTTGCCATGTCTGCTTCCACTGCAAAGCATTTCCCGACCACCACGATCGGTATGCTGGAGGTCTTTCAGCCGGAAAGCTATTTTATTCAGCAGCGATACACCATCTACAATGGTTCTCGCATTTATATCCGGGCAAGGTACGGCGGCACATGGAATTCGTGGTACTCGGTATCGCTTACCGCTTCAACATAACAGCATAATTTGGAATCAAGGCACTCTGCGGAGTGTCTTTTTTCATACAAAAATTCAAATTTCAAAGGAGGACAAACAACATGAAAGAATTCTGGACGACCATTCAGGTGGTGTTCGCCGGTATTGGCGGCTGGCTCGGATGGTTCTTGGGAGGATGTGACGGCTTGCTTTACGCACTTCTGGCTTTCGTAG
>ERZ808242.1111-NODE-1111-length-16437-cov-23.725430_pt1 | contig 16437 bp, 17 predicted proteins | sample MGYA00521244_ERZ808242 | MGnify/ENA primary metagenome ERZ808242 (study PRJEB31516, sample SAMN03275573) | gut metagenome | biome: mammalia-associated habitat; material: feces | host: Papio cynocephalus | place: Kenya | collected 2012-07-27 ... | reverse complement strand
GGAGGCGTATAAGGAGTGATGCACTTCTGATAGAACAGGATGGGGAGCACCAACACCCAAGTCAGCACCTTCCTAATCCATCCCCAAATCACATGAAGTACTTCCATCATAGTCGTTCCATCACCTTATGGAGCCCCTTTTGCAACTTGGCTTCTATTTCTGCCGAATCGTGCAACTTGGCATCTTGCCAAACGATTGCCATGAGCAACCGCTTACCAGCCATGCCCTGCACCAGTTCTACCAGCTGCTGCTTGTTGATGCGATAAGCTTCACGTATCTGTCGTTTCACCCTGTTGCGCTTCACGGCACGCTTAAAGCTTCGCTTGGATACGCTAACGAGCAACTGCACCGGCACATCCTGGTCGTCTTGCTTATCTACGAGGAGAAACACCATCTTCAGGGGCCATGCCATCACCGTGTGGGCATTGCCTCCAAAGAGTTCACCTATGAGCGTATGCTTGCACAGATGTTCTCGCTTTCCGAAAGTGTTATCTACCATTGTCGACATAGCGTTATCTTAATATCTATAGAAATTGCCTATTTATTGTTGCGGCGCAAGTAATCCTTCAAAGCACCTGTCATAGAAGGGAACTCCTTGCTTGGAGCTTCCAAGTCGAGGCGAAGTCCCTCATCGGCTACGGTCTTGGCGGTAGCAGGGCCAAAGGCTGCGACTGCAATATCGCCTTGCTTGAAGTCAGGGAAATTCTTCTTCAATGCCTTCACACCTGTCGGGCTGAAGAACACCATCATGTCGTAGTCGAAGTTTTTGATTTCGTCCTCGGTGAAGTCGTTGCTTACAGTGCGATACATCACACACTCAGTGTGCTTCAGTTTCTTCTCGTCGAGAAGATTGGCGATGTCATCGTTGTGTACACAACTCAGTGGTACGAGATACTTTTCGTTCTTGTGGCGAGTCATCTGCGCCATCAGTCCGTCAATCTTACCAGTATCACCAAAGAACACCTTACGCTTGCGATACTGTACATACTTTTGGATATAAAGGGCAATCGTCTCGATTACGCAGAAATACTTCATATCTTCAGGGATGGTAATTCGCATCTCCTTAGCCAACTTGAAATAGTTGTCTACAGCGTGGCGAGATGTAAATACGACTGCAGTGTAGTCGAGCAAGTTAATCTTTTGCTGACGGAATTCCTTGGATGTAAGTCCCTCTACCTTGAAGAATGGACGGAACACGCATTCCACACCATACTCCTTTTCGATGTCATAGTAAGGTGATTTCTCACTAGCTGGCTTTGGTTGAGAAACTAAAATTTTTTTTATCATCTTGTCTTAAAAGTTTATTTTCAAATAATGACCGATTAATATGAGTCCACCCCATAGGGCAAACAATGGTACCACTTCGAGGGCACAAAAGTACAAAAATATTTGCAAAAACATGCCATTTCTCCTGAAAAAGATAAGATAACTCTTGTAAAACGACAATATTTTAACCAATCCGAACACTATCAAGGCATATATCACTGCTATTTGCAGCGATAAGTCGAAGTAGGACAGGAGCATGACGTCTGGGAACAAGAGTACCCCTTCTAGGGACAGAAGGAAGAGGTATGCCTTCAGCCATTGTTCATTTTTTTTCTTATCAAAGAAGAGCCAACCCGTTGCACTATACAGAAGTGTCTTGAGTATCATGTACCCCATCACAATGCCGGCATAGATACTGATTACCTGATACTGTTCGATGGTAAACGTATCACTGATGGATGCCTTCGAATAGATGAAGTAGCCGATGGCTATCAAGAGACAGGTCTGCAACACCAGAAAGAACTGGAAGCGCACCTCCGTACTGGTTTCGGTCATCACCGTAGTACCCTCGCGTGGCACACGGAAGAATGCCTTTGCCTGACGGATTACAAATGAGCGTGACTTGGCGAAAGCTACACATGCCAACACAAAACACAAGAGCAACAGCGACGTGATGAAGTTGTCGCCTGCCACCGTATAAGGCACAGGGTCGCCTGCCACGCCCAATCGTCCACCCTTTAACTCTGGATGGAACAAGGAGTCGTTGGAGAAGAACGACTCTCGATAGTATTGTGGTAAACTCACGTCACGAAAGCTCTTACCCGCCTTTTGTCCAGGCAGGTGCAATGTGTCGGGCATCGTGCTCCAATGTATCTCACTAGGTTTGATGTGCGCACGCACCATGGAATCTTGCTGAGCAGGGGTCGCATTCTTTGGCAGCCAACTCAGCACCTGTTTAGGCGTGAGCTGGCTGCTATGTTGTTTCTGCACCTGTTGCGATGCTGCCCCAGGTGCAGTTTCTGTCAATATCGAATCTGCTTGTTGCACCATTCCTTAAAGTCCGAATGCCTTCTTAATTTCGTCTACTTTGTCTAACTTTTCCCAAGTAAAGAGTTCTACCTTCATGGTCTTTGCCTCATGATAACGGCTGGTGAAAGTTTTCTCCACCACCTCGTTCTTGCGTCCCATGTGTCCGTAAGCGGCTGTCTCCAGATACATTGGCTGGCGCAACTTGAGCTGGCGCTCGATGGCCTTAGGACGGAGATCGAACATCTCGGCAATCTTATTGGCAATCTCGCCGTCTTTCATGTTCACATGGCTGCGACCATAAGTGTTCACATAGATGCTCACAGGCTCTGCCACACCGATGGCATAGCTAATCTGCACCAGCATCTCGTCGGCAACACCAGCTGCCACCATGTTCTTGGCGATATAACGAGCTGCATAAGCAGCAGAGCGGTCCACCTTGCTGGAATCCTTGCCGGAGAAGGCTCCACCACCATGAGCACCCTTGCCACCATAGGTATCTACGATAATCTTACGACCTGTAAGACCAGTATCTCCGTGAGGGCCACCGATAACGAACTTACCAGTTGGGTTCACGAAGTACTTGATGTCATCATTGAAAAGGGCCAACACCTTGTCGCCAAGATGAGTCTTCACACGAGGAATCAAGATGTTGATTACATCCTCACGAATCTTTGCCAACATCGCCTCATCGTCATCCTCGCCGTTAGCCTTCTTGATGAAGTCGTCGTGCTGAGTGGAAACCACGATGGTATCGATGCGCTGTGGCACATTGTCGTCGGAATACTCGATGGTTACCTGACTCTTGGAGTCTGGGCGAAGATAAGTCATCACCTTGCCCTCCTTGCGGATGTCAGCAAGCACACGCATGATGAGCTGAGCCAAGTCGAGAGATACCGGCATGTAGTTGTCGGTCTCGTTGGTTGCATAGCCGAACATCATTCCCTGGTCTCCTGCTCCCTGGTTCTCATCCTCTTCGCGGCTTACACCACGGTTAATGTCATCACTCTGCTCATGGATGGCTGTGAGCACACCACAAGAGTCACCGTCAAACTGATATTCGCTCTTTGTATAGCCTATCTTCTTGATAGTCTTGCGAGCAATGGTCTGCAAGTCAACATATACATTGGAGCGGACCTCGCCCATGATGACAACCTGACCAGTTGTACAGAAGGTCTCGATGGCGCAATGAGCATGGTCATCGTAAGCCAAGAACTGATCGAGCAACGCATCTGAAATCTGGTCAGACACCTTATCTGGATGTCCTTCAGAAACTGATTCTGATGAAAACAAATATGCCATATTTTTCTATTTAAATGAATACTTCTTATTTTTGCGGCTGCAAAGTTACACATTTTTCCGCACATTCCACCACTTTCAATTGAAAAATTGAATATTTATAACTGAATCTTAAAGTATTAACTCATTACTGTTCATGATGCATGGTGTTTCGAGGGTGATGTTCCAAGATGGTCTTGCGTAGGTCGGAAACCTCCAAATGGGTATAAACCTCGGTGGTTCCGATGTCTTCATGCCCCAGCATTTCCTGTATTACTCTAAGGTCGGCGCCTCCCTTCAGCAACGCAGTGGCGAAGCTATGACGGAGAGTATGTGGCGAGATGGTCTTTTGGATGCCTGCCTCCTTGGCATAGTTCTTGATCATGATGAGTATCATCGTGCGAGTGAGATGAGCACCACGTCGATTCAAGAACACATAGTCTTCCTCACCTGGCTTGATTTTCATCAAGTTGCGATCTATGTACCAAAGGTTGATTTGCTTCAATGCCTCACCTGCAATCGGCACCAAGCGTTCCTTATTACCCTTGCCAAATACACGGATGAATTTCTCTTCCTCAAAAATGTCACTTTTCTTTAGATTGACGAGTTCGGACACACGAAGACCACAAGAGAAAAGAGTCTCGATGATAGCCTTGTTACGCTGCCCCTCCCATTTGGTTAAGTCAATGGCACTTTCCAATTGGTCTACTTCCTCCACTGTAAGGTATTCAGGAAGATGCTTGCCCAACTGCGGAAAAACCAACAGTTCTGTGGGATCGTCGGGAATATAATCATCCAACACCAGAAAACGGTAGAACGACCGCACGCCGCTCAGGATACGAGCTTGCGTACGCGCACTGATGCCTTTGTCATGAAGACTTGCAGAAAAAGCCTCCAAGTCCTCCAATTTCAAATTCAGCAGAGACAGGTTGTTCTGCTCCACATATTCCAGGAGATATTGTATATCGTGAGTATAGGCTTCAAGCGTATTTTTCGTGAAATTTCGTTCCAGCTTGAGATACTTCACATAGTTCTTGATAATTTCGTCAGCCATTTTCTTGTCTATTTCCCATTTTATTTTTATCTTTGCAGAAGAAAAGCTGCACTCGGCAATCTGAAAGCAAGCTTTCATTGCGCTCGTTTGCATTTTCTTTGCAGAAGAAAAGCTGCACTCGGCAATCTGAAAGCAAGCTTTCATTGCGCTCGTTTGCATTTTCTTTGCACAAAGATACGAAAAATATTTGAAACTCGATTAAAATTCATGCAATTATGAAGATACAAATCATCAATGGTCCTAATTTGAACCTCCTGGGCGTTCGTGAGCCAGGAATTTACGGCAGCAACTCTTTCGAAAGCTATCTGCCTAAGTTGAAAGCCAAATACCCTGACATTGAGATAGAGTACTACCAGAGCAACATCGAGGGAGAGCTCATCAACAAACTTCAGGAGGTTGGTTTCACTTACGATGGCGTGGTACTCAACGCAGGAGCCTACACGCACACTAGCATCGCCCTGCAAGACTGCATTCGCAGCATGAAATGTCCTGTAGTAGAGGTACATATCTCCAATGTCCACAAACGTGAGGAATTCCGCCACCACTCCTATCTATCGTGTGCTTGCCTCGGTGTCATCTGCGGTTTCGGTCTTGCGTCATACGATCTTGCCATCGCAGGCATCCTCGCACAGAAAGACAAATAATAGGCCATGACAGAGACAGAACTCATAGACCGATACATCTGCGACCACATCGAACCCGAGGGCGATTACCTCTATCGCCTGTACCGTGCCACTAACATCCACACTATTCATGGACGTATGGCAAGCGGTCATATCCAAGGGCGTTTGCTCAAGATGCTGGTACAGATGATTCGCCCCAAGAACATCTTGGAGGTGGGCACGTTCAGTGGATATAGTGCCATCTGCCTAGCCCAAGGTTTGCAAGAAGGCGGCAAACTCTATACTTTTGAGATCAATGACGAGATGGAAGACTTCACCCGTCCTTGGATAGAAGGATCGGATGTAGCCGACAAGATAGATTTCCGTATCGGCGATGCCAATGAGGAAGCTCCCAAGCTGGGCGTGATGTTCGACATGGCTTTCGTAGATGGCGACAAGCGCACATATATCGAGACTTACGAGATGGTGATGAGAATACTGAACCCAGGCGGTTATATTCTCGCCGACAACACCTTGTGGGATGGGCACGTCATAGACCCAGCCTACGACCGCGACCACCAAACCAAGGGTATCCGTGCCTTCAACGATTTGATAGCCAACGACCCTCGTGTGGAAGTTGTCATCCTACCATTGCGTGACGGACTTACATTAATACGAAAAAAATAAAACAAACTGTACGGTTGACACGGGCTGAAAGCCCAGAAGCACCTAGCCCAGGGTGTCGCCATGGGTTAATGTCGGGAATAAATGCGCCCTGTAAGGGCAAAAGCATAAAATACCCTATCAATATAACGCTTTTGCCCCTTCAGGGCGACAGGCTTGTTTGCCTATTACCTAGGGCGTTGCCCTAGGCTAGGTGCTTCTGCCCCTTCGGGGGCGTGTTGGACTATTCCAACCGCACAGCTTGAAATAAAAGATAAAGGGAAGACCTCACCTATTACAATGAAGCCTTCCCTCTTATTTTCAATAGTCATGATGATTAGCCATGACTCTATTTTTTATTAACCATGATATATTAGCTCAACAATCGCTTACTCAATGCTCTCACAGGATACCAAACGGCTAGCCAGCCCACAGCAATAACCGTCAGGAAGATGATTGCCACATCCGTGTAATGCACGCTTACAGGATAAGCATCCACAATAAACGAACCCTCGGAATCGCCCAAGCGAACAAAACCATACTGCTGTTGCAACAAACAGAGCAACAGTCCGAGCCCGATGCCTATCACAGCACCTATCACGGCTATCATTCGTCCCTCGAAGAGGAAGACAAGGGTTATCTGCTTGTCTGTGGCACCCAAGTTACGCAAGGTCACCACATCGTTCTTTTTGTCGATGATGAGCATGGAGAGCGAGCCGATGATATTGAAGCAAGCCACCACCAAGATGAAGGTCAGGAAGATATAAGCCATCATCTTCTCTATCGACATGATTTTGAAAGTATCCTCCTGTTGCTCGAATCGGTCTAGTACCTTATACTTTGTTCCGGCAATCTGTTGCATCTGCTTCTTTACAGCATCTAGGTCGCTGCCAGGTTTGAGACGAAGTTCCAAGTCAGAAAGCATGCCTTGCTGCCCAAATAGGTTGCGGGCAAAGGATATAGAGGTGATGATGTAATTCTTGTCATACTTCGACTGCTTGACGGCAAACAGCACACCCGGACAATTCAGCGAATCAGCCACAAAACCATCCGTAGGATTGGTCATATCAAGCTGTCCCTCCTTTTTCGGGGCATAAATTTTAAGGAATCCATCCCATTGGGCACCGATGCCAAGCGTCTGGGCTAGGCGAATGCCCACCGTACCATACTGCAAGTTGGCTGCATGGAGCGAGAAAGTGCCATCGCCATAGAGAATGTCGTTGATGTGAGAGAGCTCGGAGAAGTTATCGTCCACACCCTTGATGGTCACCATTGCCTGACGATCCTGATAGATGGCAAGAGCTTGGTCTTCCACCGTCTCCGTAGCCACATCCACCTGCGGCAACTGACGTATCTGCATCAATATCGGGTCATCAGCAGGGGCTGTCTTTCCCTCCACAGGCACCACCTTGAGTTGTGGGTCGAAATTGGTGAAGAGCGTAGCCACCAAATCGTGGAATCCATTGAATACGCTCAACACGATAACCAACGCCATCGTAGCCACCGCCACACCAATCACCGAGATGGAACTGATGACGTTGATGACATGCGTGCTCTTCTTGGAGAAGAGATACCTGCGAGCAACAAAAAAAGGAAAATTCATAAATCTTTCTTGCCTTGTTTATATAACGATAGGGAGCCAAGGCACTGGTCTTAGCTCCTCAACTCCCTTTAAATCCTTAACTCCTTACTTTTTCAAGAGCTCATCGATGCGCTCCAGATAGTCGAGGCTATCATCCAAGAAGAAGCGCAGCTCTGGAATGATGCGCAACTGGTTTCTCACCTTCTTGCCCAAGTCATAGCGGATAGTCTTCTCATTGGCTGTGATATTCTTCAATATCTCCTCGCCTTTCTCTGAAGGGAACACACTCAGGTAAGCCGTGCAGATGCTGAGATCTGGACTGATTCTTACCTTGGTAACGCTCACCATGACACCATGCATCATGCGAGTCTGTGACTGGAAAATGAGACTAAGCTCCTTTTGCAACAGTCTTGATATACGGTTTTGTCTTGTTTCTTGCATAATTTTAAAAATTAGAATCAATCATTAGTGCCAAGAAAGGCAACTAAGCATTAAAAATTACTCATAAAAAACACTATTCCAGGTCAATGTGCTTCACATGAACCTTTTCGTGAAGGAATATTTGCGCCGAGTCCTCGAATTTCTTCTCACTTTCTGTGGTAAGATACTGGCATGTACCCTTCTTGGTTATCATCTGTTCCATGTTAGGATGGCGACGGAGATAATCCTTGAGACTATTTGCCACATACTGTCCCTGCGGCACAACCCTCACGCCGTCGGGCAGATTCTTTACGATGCTACTCATCAACAGAGGATAGTGAGTACAACCCAAAATAATGGCATCGATGTCCTTGTCCTTGCGCATCAACTGATCGATGCGTTTTTTAACGAAATAATCAGCACCAGGACTGTCAGCCTCATTAGCCTCCACGATGGCTGCCCACAAAGGGCAAGCCACACCGCTCACCTTGATGTCGGGCCACAACTTGCCAATCTCCATCTTGTAGCTCTCGCTCTTGATGGTACCCTCGGTGGCAAGGATTCCCACATGCCGGCTCTTAGTCAACTCCCCTATCACCTCGGCGGTAGGGCGAATAATGCCCAGCACGCGACGCTCAGGATCAAGTTCCGGAAGGTCTCTCTGCTGGATAGAGCGCAAAGCCTTGGCAGAAGCAGTATTGCAACCCAAGATAACCAAATGGCAACCCATGGAGAAAAGCTTGAGCACAGCCTGACGAGTGAACTTATACACCACCTCGAACGAGCGCGAGCCGTACGGAGCACGAGCATTGTCGCCCAGGTACATGTAGTCGTACTGTGGCAAGAGCTGGCGCAAACCATGCAGGATGGTAAGTCCACCATAACCAGAATCAAAGATTCCGATAGGTCCGGGATTCTCTGGTAGCATCATTTCAGTTTCTCCTCCAGCACTGCTGTAATATCCTCGCCCATCTCTGCGCTGAGATAAGGTGTGGCGTTATTGTCGGTATTGAGGATGAAAGCGAAGCCTTTCTCCTTTCCTATCTTCTGGGCTTCCTCATTGATCTTTGTTTTGAGAGGAGCATAAGCCTGGTCTTCCGCCTCCTTCAAGAGTCGGGCTGCCTCCGCCTTGAAGGCGATGTTCTTCTCCATCAGCTCACGCAACTCAGCCTGCCTCTTCTCCAAGATAGACTTGGCGAACGAGCGCTGACCATCAAGAAATTCTTCGTACTTGGCATTAAACTCATTCTCCGAGCGCTTAGTCTCGGCATCATACTTAGCACGAAGTTCGTCCATATTATGCTTGGCTAGTGCATAGCCAGGCATGGTATGAAATACCTGTTCAAAGCTGAAGTACCCGAAACGCAATACAGGTTGGGCTACGGTTGCAGACTTGATTTCCTCTGCAGTTACCTGTTGGGCTGAAGCTGTCATCGACATGAGAGCAAAAGCCAGATATAAGAGATTTCTTTTCATGATGAGTAAATACTAAATGATGCGGGAGAGAAATAAGGGCAAGCACTTGTGCCTGCCCTTTTCCTTATCTTATCTTTCTGATAATATTCCAGAGATTACTTAATCTTAGCCTGTACCTCCTTAGTTACATCCACCACGTTGGTACCCGTGTAAACTGCAGAACCATCTTCGAAGATGAATGTGTAGTTGCCAGCCTTACCAACGGCGTCAATGGCTGCCTTTACCTTTGCTACGATAGGCTGCATGAGCTCGCTGCTCTTCTTCTGCAACTCCTGCTGACCATCCTGGTAAGCCTGCTGGATTTTCTGCTGGAGTGTCTGCAACTCAGTCTCCTTCTGCTGCTTCATGGTAGCTGCCATAGTGCTAGCACCCTTCTGATACTCGTCGGCCTTGCGCTGCAACTCGTCCTGCATAGACTTGAGGTCGTTCTCCTTCTGCTTCTGGAGAGCTTCCATCTCGCCGTTAGCCTTGGCTACGTCTGGCAGAGCCTGCATAATCTGCTGGGTATTTACCTTGCCAAACTTCTGTGCCATCATTGTCATTGGTGCGCAAAGCATCAACATTAAAATAAGCTTTTTCATTGTCTGTCTATTCGTTTAATTATTAATTTCTTTGTTATTGACATGTGCCTTCATCAGCGCACGTCTTTCGTATCGGCTGCAAATATACAACTATTATTTGGAATAACCTAATTTTTGGAGCACTTCGTTGCTGATATCTATCTTTGGCGAGCCAAAAATGATGCCGCTGTTGCTGGCACGGTCGAGCACAAGCGAGTAGCCTCGCAGGTCGGAGACCTCCTTTACGGCGTTGTAGATTTCCTCCTGGATAGGTCCCATCAGTGCCTCACGCTTCTTGTAAAGCTCCCCCTCTGGACCGAAGTACTTTTTCTTTAGGTCGCTGGCTTCCTTTTCCTTTTGCATGATGGCATCTTGCTTAGCCTTCTTCTGCTCCTGGGAAAGGAACACCACCTCGTTCTGATAGTTCTTGTACATGGTACTTGCCTCGGTGTTGAGAGCCTCCACCTCGGCTTGCCACTTGCGGCTCACCTGGTTGAGTTGCTCGTTGGCACGCTCGTATGCAGGAACATTCTTCAGAATGTACTCCATATCAACCAATGCATATTTCTGTGCATGCGCAGAGATGGCTGCTACAGCCATCATCAGCATCAATACGATTTTCTTCATTCTATCTTTCCTCCACGAATTATTAATTCATCTTTCTTTTAGTAAGAGGATTCTTCACTCTTCACTAACTAGAACTCCTGACCCAAGATGAAGTGGAACTGGCTTCCACCCTTCTTGTAGCTGCTTCCGTTCCATACTTTGTCGAAACCGTATGCCCAGTCGATACCCATCAAACCAACCATAGGCAAGAAGATACGTACACCGAGACCGGCGCTACGCTTCATGCTGAATGGGTTGAAGTTCTTGGTGTCGTACCAAGCGTTACCTGCCTCCACGAAGCCCAAGCCATAGATGGTGGTATTACCCAAGAGGAATGGGTAGCGGAGCTCCAACGAGAAGCGGTCGTAAGCGTAGGCATAGTAACCGGTGGTTGGACTATAGGATACGGAACCATTCTCATAACCACGAAGTCCGATGGTCTCCTCACCATAGTATGATGAGTAACCGCTCATACCGTCACCACCCACATAGTAGGTCTCGAACGGACTCTTCTTATACTTGTTGTAGGCACCGAGCAAGCCGAGCTCCACACGGGTCATCAACACAAAACACTTGGTGGCATTGGTCAAGGCGGTGTAAGTCTTTGCCTTGAACTTCCACTTGTGGTACTCTATCCAACGGTACTTCTCTTGCTGCTCTTGTGAGTAGGTTGGAGAGTTGGAGTTAGTGGCAAGGTTCTGGTAATCCTTGTGGTCGAACGCACTCCATGGCGGGGTGAGGTTCACACTTGCCTCGAACTCTGAACCACGACGTGGGAAGAGTTGGTTGTCGGTTGATGTACGATTCAAGGAGATGGTAAGGTTCAAGTTGTTCGCATTACCATTCTGCATCAACATGTAGCTCCAGTTCTTCATCATGTAGCGCTGGTATGCCAACTGCACTGACAGGGTGAAGTAGTCGTCTGGCCAACGGAGGCGCTTACCCCAACCGAGACTCACACCCACCATCTGGATGTACTTGTCTGGATCGTAATAATTCTCGTATGTATTATAGTAACTATTGCCGTAACCATACATGTAGCTATAGTAGTTGTTCATGTAGGCACTGTTATAGTAGTTGCTTGATACGTCGGTACTCTTGCTGTAGTAGGCACCTACACTGAACTGAATAGGGCGCTTGCCACCAAACCAGTTGGTAGAGTAGCTTACGTTATAGCTCTGGTAGTAAGTACCATTGGTTTGCGCACCAATGCTGAGCACCTCGCCATCGCCGATAGGCATGATGCCACGGTGTTCCTTGTTCTTGTTGAAGAGGTTCGCCATGGAGAAGTTGTTGAGCTTCAAGCCCACACGTCCGATGACACCCGTCTGTCCCCAACCGAGAGAGAACTCAATCTGGTCGTTGCTCTTCTGCTCCAAGTTATAGTTGATGTCCACGGTACCATCCTCGCCATTAGGCTTAACGTCTGGGGTAATCTTCTCTGGATCGAAATGTCCCATGGAAGCCAACTCACGTGCTGAACGCATGATGGCATCTCTAGAGAAGAGGTCACCTGGCTTGGTACGCAACTCACGGCGAACCACATTTTCATACAAACGGGTATTACCATTGATGCGCACATGGCTCAGATAAGCCTGAGGACCCTCGATGATGCGGATTTCCAAGTCGAGCGAGTCGCCTACGATATTCATCTCCACAGGGCTAACGCTAGAGAAGACGTAACCATTATTGTAGTAAAGGTTGGCAACGGCATCGTCTTCCTCGTTTAAGCGCTTATGCAAGAGCTTCTGGTTATACACATTACCCTTCTTGAAACCAAGCACATTGTTGAGCACATCGGTTGAGTAAACCGAGTTACCCGACCAGGTAATGTTGCGTATATAATATTTCTTACCTTCGTCTACCTTTACATAAATGTTGACATGCTTATCATCATAGTTGGTCACGCTATCCTCCAGGATTTCAGCATCCCGATAGCCATATTCATAATACTTGTCGATGAGCTTCTGCTTGTCTTCCTTCCAACGCTCCGGGGTAAACTTCTTCGACTTGAAGAAAGATGCGAACTTACCAGCCTCATGAGTTTTGGCAAATGCACCCTTGGAGAAGAAACCACCTTTGATTTTTCTGTCAGACAATTGTTTGTTGCCATCAATGGTAATCTCGTGAACCTTGATTTTCTGTTTCTTATCCACGATGACATCCAGAATCACCTGTCCCTTGTTAGACACATCATCGCGCTGGTTGATTTGGATTTCCGCATTTTTGAATCCCTTGTCGTCAAAGTACTTCTTGGCAAGAATCTTGGCACGGTCGAGCATGTTTGGAGTAACCTGTGTACCCTTCACCATACCAAGTTTCTGCTCCATGTCCTCTCGTTCACTTTTCTTCAGACCGACATAGTGGATGTCCGAGATACGAGGGCGAACAGCCAAATAGATGTGGAGATAAAGTTTTTCACCCACAATAGAATCGGCAGCGATCGCCACCTTAGAGAAGAGGCCATGCTTCCAATAACGCTTCACAGCATTGGTGATAGCATCTCCAGGCACCTCAATCTGATCCCCTACAGAAAGTCCAGAGATTCCTGAAAGCACATAATCTTCGTATCCTTCCACACCCGATACGTTGATACCACCAATGGTAAGGGTACGAGGCGTGCCAGCATACGAGATGTCAGGATTCACGATTTTATCTTGTGCCTGCATCTGCACACTTGCCATTACAACGAACAGCAGGATGAAAATCTGTTTTATCTTATTCATTTATACCTTATTATATATAATGTATTTCTTTTCTAAACGGTTTCGATGGTTCCATCCCTGGAGCCAAAGTATATCTGCTTACTTTTCTTCCTCTTCCACCTGCGCCTCGGTCTTGCCGAAACGGCGCTGGCGACTCTGATAACTCTCAATGGCCTTATGCAAGCACTCCTCGTTGAAGTCTGGCCAATAAGTGTCACAGAAGTACAACTCTGAATATGCTATCTGCCAAAGCAGGTAGTTGCTGATGCGCAACTCACCGCCTGTGCGAATCAAGAGGTCTGGGTCGGGCATGAAGTTGGTCTCAAGATGCTTCTCGAAGTTTTCCTCGGTGAGTTGCTTCTCCACCTCTTCGTAGCTAGTTCCCTGATTCATAGCATCCTTTACGGTTTCCCTCATCGCCTTCATGATTTCCCAGCGAGAGCTATAGCTCAAGGCTACTACCATGGTCATGGCATCATTCTTGGCTGTATGGTCCATGGTTTCCTGCAATTTGTCTTGCACAGCCTGAGGTAATCGCTTCATGTCGCCGATGACACGGAAGCGCACATTGTTCTTCATGAAGATTTCATCTTCCAAGGAAGACAACACCAATCCCATCAAGGCTGAGATTTCGTCGGCAGGACGATTCCAGTTTTCTGTAGAGAAGGTATAGAGGGTGAGATACTTCACACCTAGTCGGGTACACTCCGACGTGATACAACGCACTGCGTCGACTCCAGCCTGATGGCCGTAGCTCCGATCCTTACCCCTCTCGGTAGCCCAACGCCCATTACCATCCATGATGATGGCGATATGCTCTGGTATTCTGCTCATATCCAAGTTGTTTGCCATTATTCTTCTTTATTACAAGTTCTACATTTAGCACTGAAGCTGTAAGTCAACGATAGTTGTAGCATCGAATAGCAGTCGGTATTCTTGAAGATTCCGCTGCTCTTCACCTGATATGGATCTTTCACTCCGTCGAGTTCGTCGCTCAGCGAGAAGTGCATCGTCCAGTCCAAACTTACGTTCAGTCGCTCATTGATTTTATATTTCGCACCTATGCCCAAGGGCAGGTTGCCTGTAAACACATTCTTTTCGGTACCTTTCACGAAGGTAGCTCCCAGTCCGCCAAAGATGAATGGCGTGAGTCGCTTCGCTCCACGGTAGTCGCGTCCCGTACCATACGGCCAAAAATTATATTCGAACACGAGACTTGCATCTACCAATGTGCTGTTGAAAGAGTACACTTGCTCTTGCATATCGGGATAATAGGTCTCCAGCTTATCCGACGAACCTTTTATCTTTCCCACCCCGACATTGAGCCTCAGGTCTTTGTAGGGATCGAAATTATATCTGCCCACGAATGCTCCAATGGTTTGCATCTGCGAGAACACCTTACCATTGAAATCACCTTCGTATGCCATCAATCCGATGCCCGCGCCTATCTCCATGCGATACTGCGGGTCATCTTGCGCCCTGGCGCCAAGCGTTGGCAGCGAGACGAGCAAGGCGAGTAGCAATAATTTACTCAAAAGAGGTCTGGTCCTTGCGCCAGCCATCCTTGTTGTAACGTCCCTTCCAAACATATCCATTGTTGATAATCCAATAGTAGTTGTCCTTGTCGCGGCAGAAACCGAAGCGAGCACTATTCATAAATTCCACAGGCGTGCTCACCGTTGCGTCTACCGTCCAAGTGAGTCCTGCATCCTTGCTCTTATACCACTTGTTGTTACTGCCAAGAGCCACAAACCCTGTGTCGGCTGGGCAAACAAGCACCTCATCCATCATTGGCATCTTACCTCCCTGGTTCTTATCTATTTCCAGATAGTTCCATGTAGTGGTAGGAGCATTATTGGCATAATCCACTGTATGGTTCCAGATGGTAGCAATCGTATCCGATGTGGCTGGGCGAGTGCCCATCAGCAAGAGATTCTCTGCATTCTTAGTTGAGAGAATGGCAGAGGAATTAATACTTAGGTTGGAAGTTGGCAGGAGGTCTGCATCGCTGTCCAGTGCCTCACTCTCCCAGGTACGTCCATTGTCCTTTGAAACCAAGATACCTGTTGTTACCTTCTCTGTTGAGCTTGCGTTTGCCGAAGTTGGCAAAACCTCAGAGCCCTCATAAGCATAAAGGTACTTGCTAGCACCGATGAGTTGCTTGATGTTTTGATTTTCAGCCACCTCTGTCCAAGTCTCGGCTTCATCTGATGTATATACCTTGCCATTGCTGAAGATATACAGCTTGCCGCCCATAGCAACAGCACTCAGATAAGCATCTGCATCAAAGTTAATCGATGGAGTCAAAGCTGTCCAATTGTTACCATCGGTGATGGCAGATTTATAAACATGGAAAACTCCATTGTTCTTACCAAACACATAGATATAATTGTCCACAGCCAATGCCTTGAGGTCATCAAGCGATTTCAACCCAGCATTAGCCTGTGCCAATCCTCTCCAATTGAACACATCAGCTTCCTCCTTATGGATATTGACGGTTACCTCGTAAGTAACATAGGCAGAATAGTCTGCATTGTAAGCACGAATGTAGCGTGGTTTGGAGAAATTGATGGAGTCGGAGCTAGAGTAATAAGCTGCAATAGAATCAGTCTTGTCGATGTCCATCAAGAGGATTGGACTACTATTCTTGGAACTGATAGTAGCCAACACAGCTGTATTCCTCACTCCGCAAGGCAAGGAATCCACGTTATAGATCTTACGCAAGGTTTGATCTATATAAAATTTATAGTTAGAGCCATCGATGTTCGACTCGAGCAAGGTGTCTTTTCCCGCTGTAGTCTTGCTCCATCGGTCGAGCTTGCCGAGCGAGAAAGCAGTGATGGCAGTATCATGTGTATATTCTACCGTTGTTTCGTCGCTATTCAAGCATGAAGAGAGCGACAATGTTGCCGAGAGCAACATGATGAAGGCGAAAATCTTACTTTTCATTCTATCCAATTTTATTTTTAGCTGCAAATTTACAGAGAATTCTTCAAAAACTCGCCCTTTTCTCCTTATTATTATGCAAATTATTCATTTTAGGGGCATTTTTTAAGTTTTTTAGTGATTAATGAGAGAAAAAGACGAAAAAATCCCGTTCCTCTTGCGAGAAACGGGATTCCGTATTTAATCTTTGTTCGAAATGTCGAATTAGAGCTGTGGACCAGCAGCAACGAGAGCCTTACCAGCCTCGTTGGTC
>ERZ808242.1110-NODE-1110-length-16441-cov-3.955084_pt1 | contig 16441 bp, 13 predicted proteins | sample MGYA00521244_ERZ808242 | MGnify/ENA primary metagenome ERZ808242 (study PRJEB31516, sample SAMN03275573) | gut metagenome | biome: mammalia-associated habitat; material: feces | host: Papio cynocephalus | place: Kenya | collected 2012-07-27 ... | reverse complement strand
TGTCGAACTGGGAATGATAGTTGGTCTCCATGAAGCTGCCGCCGGTAAAATCGTTGACCATGGAGGGGATGCCCGCAATGGCGATGGAAAAATCGTCCGACCATGTCTCGATGGGGGCGGTGATCCGGGTCTCCTCCGGGTAGCCCTGGGTCAGTTCCGGGAGGTTTTCCAGAAATTCTTCCAGAAAATCCACATATTCGTAGGTGCTGCGGATCCGCGCCCGGGTGCCGTGGGCAAGGGCGGGCAGTTCAAAGTTCAGGTCGGCAATGACCTGCCCCCGCCACTCCGGATGCACGGTGAACACCTGCTCGTAAGCCCCGGTGGACCAGTCGAACTGGGAATCCGCCACGCCCCATTCCTCCGACGCCATGGCGCAGAACAGGATGGTGTTTTTCGGCTGCCAGCCGGTCTCCACCAGCGCCTTTCCCATGCCCAGCATCATGGAAATGGCGGTGTTGTCATCCTGAAACCCGTCAAAATAGGAATCGTAATGAGCAGACAGCATGATCTTCCGGTCAGGGTTCCGGCCGGTCAGCTCGCCGAGGATGTTGTAGGTGGTGCGGTCGCGCTCCACCCGGGTGCAGGCGTCCAGGGTGACGCTCACCGACGCGGTGCGCGCCAGCAGCTCCTTCAGCGCCCCGGCGTCCTTTCGGGAAATGGAAAAGGCGGCGGCCTCGGGAGGGCCTGCGATGTCCTGGGCGTTCAGCGCGGCGTCGTCCACCTCGCCGTAGCCCCCGGTCTGCACGGCGATCAGCGCCGCCGCGCCCTTGAGGTGCGCCTGGTACACGGGGTAGTTGATCCACCATTCGTTTCGCTGGTTGATCTCCACCAGCACCAGCTTGCCGGTGACGTCCAGCCCCGCATAATCCGCTTCCGTCCCCTTGCCCGCGTAGACCAGCTCATAGGCCTTAGGGCCGTCCGTGACGAAATTTGTCTGATACGCCCCCAGCTGGACATGGCGCTCCCGCCCCCCGGCGTCGGTGAAGGACAGCTCCGCCCTCTCAAATTCCCAGGCGTCCACGGTGATGGCGTCCTTCCACACCTTGGAAAAGCCGATTTTCTTCATCTCCGCCGCCAGCATGTCTCCCGTGGCGATCTCCGCCGTAGAGCCTGCGGTGCGGTAGCCCAGCACGGGGTTGGTGCGGTGCTCCTCCATCCGCTTTGCAAGGCGGTAGGAATAGCCGATGTCCAGCTTTTCCAGATACCGCTGCGCCTGACCTGCCAATCTCATCATCTCCCCATTGTCCGCTTTTTGGAATTGTAGCATACTTAAAAGGCGTTGTACAGTGCCAATTTATCTAAAAAACGCGGCATAGATGCCGCGTTTTTCATTAGCTTTCCAGCGTCTGCAAACGTCCCTGAATGATTTTCCCCACGGTCTGGGCGAACCAGCCCACGGAGGGGAGCCTTACCACATCCCGGCCATAAATGGCGCGGGCGCTGCTTAAATCGTTTTCCCGGCCGGAGAACAGGCACAGCGGCGGATTGCCGTGTCTGCGCAGTGCCGACGCTTCCTCGGCGGCGTCGGCCACGGCGGGCTTGCCGCTGTAATCCCGGCTGAAAAGTTGGTTTCCCGTGCCGGGAAGACGGGTGTCGTCGTTGGGGTTCGCGTCGGTGAGGATCAGCAGAAGCCGCTGCCGCTCTCCCGACCGGCGCAGAAGCCAGTCCACCGCCCGCAGGGCAAGGCCGTCCCGATTCCATCCGGCGGCGGCGAACTCGAAAATCCGGTCGTTGCCCTGGTTTTCCCGGTAGTCCCGATACTCCCGCACCACCGTACAGCCGCTGACGGAGCAGAAGGACAGCACCCGGACGGGGATGGCGCACCGGGTCAGCGCTTCGGCCAGGATGTAGCCCTGCGTCGCCAGCTGCTCCTGCCGCCGGTTCTGGGAGGCGGAGGCGTCCAGCAGAATGTCCACGACCAAGTCCCCCAGGGTATTGGGCTGCTGCCGGTCAAAGACCCGGCCGTCCCCCAGGGCGGGGGCGCGCCAGGCAAGCGCCGGGTCGATCCGTCCCGCGCGGCACCGAAGACTTCCGTCCTCCTGAAGCAGCAGGATGGTATTTTGCAGCTGCTGGGCAAGGCGCTGGATCTCCAGCCGGTTCTGGGCAAGATGCGCCTGAAAATAGGCGCGGTTGCGCTCCGCCTGCTCCTGAAGCTGCTCCCACTCCCGGGTGGGCGCCTTCCCGGTTTCCGGCGCGTCCCCTCTGGTAAAGTGCAGCACGCAGTTGCGGTGACGGCCGGTGCAGCAATTTCGTTCCGCGTCCGCCAGCTCCGCCGGGGTCAGCATGGACTTGCCGAAGCACGCGGCGGCGTACTGCCGGATCTCGTCCTTCCGGGCTTCCCGCCAGCCGAAAATCCGCCGCCCAAAGGATCGCAGTCCCACGCCGCCCTCCGGCGCGGCCTGCCCCAGACGGTGCAGCCCGCCGGGGCGAAGCATCAGCCGGGCGAAAAAGCCTAAGTCCACCCGGTTGGAATTGAAGTGGTCGATCTCATTGCGCAGATTCCGCCCGAAATATTTGAGGACGATCCGCTCCATCCGGGTCTGGATGGCGTCGGCGTCCCAGTCGGGGTCAAATTCCAGAGCGTCCAGGATCTGCTTTTCCCGGTCAGATTCCTCGCTGGGAAGTCCCAGCGCCCGGCGGAACCAGCCGGTTTTCAGCCGATCCTGCTCACTGTTCGTGGAGGCTTCCTGCTGTAGCTGCCGCCGGGCGTAGTCCCGCCGCAGATAATCAAGCGCCGGACGGGCATCCCGGCACTTAAGATAGGCGCACCGCTCCAGCCCCAGCCAGAGCAGCTCGCTTTGCAGCTCCCCTCCGGCGCGGCGTTCCAGGGCGGTGAACAGCAGCTCCAGCTTCTTGAAATCATAGAGCCGCCGCACCAGACCGATGGCGGTGTTGAAATACAGCGACGCTTCCCCGTTGGGTTCATAGCCCCGGCTGCCCGTGGCAAAGCCGTAGCTTCCTGCGGCATTCCAGATCTGGTTGTCCGCCCGGCGGGCTTCCTGTTCCCCGATGTCCATATCAGTCTCCGAAAAACGCGTCCGCTTTCGCCGTTCTGGGAACCCGCGCCCAGACCACGTCGGCGGTGAGCTGCCGCTCGAAGGGGTCGAATGCCTTGTTGATGATGCCCATTTCCAGGGCGGCCTCCGGGGAAAGCCCCCGCTCCATCAGCCGCAGGGCGGTGAGCAGTCCCCGCAAATCCAGCGCCCGGGCGGAAATTTCTCCGCTGCTGCACTTGGCGCGCAGATCGTCGAACAGCGCCGCCAGCTGCTGCGCCCAGCTCTTTTTCAGGCGCGGGAAGCCCCGCAGCAGCAGCTTGCACAGATCGTCCTGCCCGATCACCGGCATATCCACCACCACGAACCGGGAAACCAGCGCTTCGTTCAGCTCCCGGGTCCCTGCGTAGCCGTAGTTCATGGTGCCGATGAACCGGGTCGCGTCGTCCAGCGTTACCCGGCGGTAGCCCGGAATGTCGATGACCCGGCGGAAATCCAGGGTGGCGTGAAGTACGGCCAGGGCTTCGTTTTTCGCCATATTCACCTCGTCCAGGATGCCGAAGCCGCCCAGCCTTGCGCACTGGCACACGGGACCTTCCCGGAAGCAGACCTCATTGCCCTTCAGGGTGTCGGTGCCGATGAGCGACGCCGCGTCCACGTTGATGTGCATGGAGATGTCCCACACCGGGCGGCCGAACAGGGCGGCGAGATTCTCCGCCAGCACGTTTTTTCCGGTGGCCTTGGGACCTGCCAGAAGAAGGTTCTCTCCGCACAGCACCGCCGCCGCAGCGGCTTCCCAGACGGTTTTGCCGTAGTATACAAATCGGGGGCTGGGGATCCGGCCGCGCATTTCCTCCGTCACGCCATGGGCGTCCCGGAAGGCGCGAACCTCTGCAAGCAGCTGCTTGTCTACGCCCTCAGCTTCCAGCTCTTTCCAAATATCCATGATAAGTCCCTCCTTGTAACGTTCTTTCCTCTATTTTAACATGTTGTGCGGCATTTGCAAGGAGAATCTTTTCTCTTTCACCTTGCGTGGGGCAAACATTTCCTGTATAATGGACTGCGTCGTTACACTTTGGAAAGAAGAGGTGCATATGGAGAAAATCAAGCAATTTCTGGCGCGCAAGGATGTGGTGTTTACCCTCCAGCGCTACGGGATCGACGCCCTGGGCGCCATGGCGCAGGGGCTGTTCTGCACGCTGCTGGTGGGGACGATTCTCAGCACCCTTGGGCAGCAGTTCGGTATCGGATTTTTGACACGGATCATCGTCACCGTGGGCAAGGGCGCGGGCGCGGTGGGCTATACCGTCGGCGGCCTTGCCTCTGCCATGGTCGGCCCCGGCATTGCCGTGGCCATCGGCTTTGCGCTGCACTGCCCGACGCTGGTGCTGTTTTCCCTGATTCCCGTGGGCTTCGCCGCCAACGCCATGGGCGGCGCGGGCGGGCCGCTGGCGGTATACGTCGTCGCCATCGTTGCGGCGGAATGCGGCAAGCTGGTGGCAAAGGAGACCAAAATCGACATTCTGGTGACGCCCGTCGTGACGGTTCTGGCAGGCATCGGCATCGCGAGCCTGGTGGCGGCGCCCATCGGTGCGGCGGCCGGCGCCGTAGGCGGCTTCGTCAGATGGGCGACGGTGCTTCAGCCCTTTTTCATGGGTATTGCGGTATCCGTCGCCGTGGGCATGGCGCTGACGCTGCCCATTTCCTCCGCCGCCATCTGCGCGGCGCTGGGGCTGACGGGGCTTGCCGGCGGCGCCGCCGTAGCCGGGTGCTGCGCCCAGATGGTGGGCTTCGCGGTGATGAGCTTCCGGGAAAACGGCTGGGGCGGTCTGGTGGCTCAGGGCGTCGGCACCAGCATGCTGCAAATGCCAAACATTGTGAAGAATCCCCGCATCTGGATCCCGCCCACGCTGGCGTCGGCCATCACGGGGCCGATGGCCACGTGCCTGTTCCGTCTGGAAATGAACGGCACGGCGGTTTCCTCCGGTATGGGCACCTGCGGGTTTGTGGGGCAGATCGGCGTTTACACGGGCTGGGTCAACGACATCGCCAGCGGCGCGAAGACGGCCATCACCGCCATGGACTGGGCAGGCTTGGTGCTGATCTGCTTCGTTCTCCCGGCGGTACTGAGCTGGGCTTTCTGCGCTCTTCTCCGGAAATGGGGCTGGATCAGGGAAAACGACCTGAAATTGGAGATGTAAAGGATTCCCCCGCCGCGCCGGAGCATCCGCGCGGTGGGGGAATTTAAAGGAACCTCTGATTAAATCGGCAAGAGCTGGGAGCAAGAGATTTTCCTCTGGCCGAAGGCTTCAAAAGTGGCGGAATACTGTATGTATTTCCCACTTTTGAAGCCGCACAGATAGAGGAAAAGATCCGCTATCCAGCCGCAGACGATTTATTCAGAGGTTCCTTAATTGCTTTACGCACCGAACACCGTTGTGTCCAGGTGCCGCTTTTTGACGGCGTAGTATAGCGCCGTGCCGAAGGTCAGAAGAACCGCCAGCTCTCCCAGCGCCACGTACAGCGCGTTGAGAAAGAAGCCGCCGCCGATGTACGCCGTCAGCTCCCAGCCTACCAGCAGTGCGTTGAACAGCGCGGGCATCGCCATTCCGAGCAAGGGGTAGCCCTTCACCGTGACGTGCCGGGTCAGCCACATGCTTCCGGCCGCGAGAAGCGTTGCCAGGCTGCCCACGAGAAAATCCAGGGGCAGCGCGGCGGCATAGGTGATGTTGAAAACCAGGCATCCCACCGTCAGGCCGGGGATCGCCGCCGGGGTGAAAAATGCCAGTACGCACAGCGCCTCGGACAAGCGCATCTGGATCGCCCACGTGGCGGAACCGGGAAGCAGAAGGTTCTGCATATGGGTCAGTCCGGCGTACAGCGCCGCAATGACGGCGGCATGGGTCAGAAATCTGGTGTTTTTAGACATGGTGTTCCTCCAAAAAAGAAATTGGGCGCAGTTCAAGACCACACCCAACAAAAAATGAGCGCTATGCGCCCATCGGAGATCCCTAGTTTTGTTTACCGACAGGATGGTCACGAACTGTCCTATGAAATTTTCCCCATTATACACATTGGCGCCCCAAAAGTCAAGGTTGCATTTGCCGTGGATATCTGGTATCATAAAGCGGCGAATTACTCGAAAATGAGGAGATGGTAGTTTATGGCAGGAAACAACACCCCGGCGGACAAGAACTCCCGGGAGTACCTGCTGCGTCAGGTAAATAACGGGCGCTACAGCCTGCTGCTGATCGTTATTTTCACGGTGCTCAATCTCGTGCTGACGATTCTGGACACGGGCAGGTATTTTCTCTTCTCCGCTTCCGTACCGTATTATCTGGTATTTCTGGGGATGGGCATTGAAAACGGCTTTGTGGACGGCGCATGGAACGTCAAAGGCACTCTGACCTACACGGGTCTGGTCATCGCGCTGGTCATTGTGGCGGTGTATCTGCTGTGCTGGATACTGAGCAAGAAGCGCGCCGGCTGGCTGACGGCGGCGCTGGTGCTGTTCATCATCGACACCGTGGCAATGGTGGTTCTTGTGTTTTCCCTATATGACGATCCGGCAAGTCAGCTGGTGGATCTGCTGCTGCACGTCTGGGCGATCGTAGAGCTTATCCAGGCCGTGCGTGGCAGCAAAAAGCTCCGGGAGCTTCCCCCCACGGAAGAACCCAGGAACGTTTACACCAGCCCGGAACTGTAAGCCCTGTCAAAAAAGGCCGTTGGCCTTCTTTGACAAAGAGATTGCAGTCTGCTACGCGCACTCCTTGGCCGCCTACGGCGGCCAACTCGCACACTTCGCAGCCTGAGAGGTATTTTGCGTCAGGTACACGCCCTGACGCAAAATGATTTAGACTTTATTTGCCGCCTGCGGGCGGCAAACTCTGCGAGGCTTTTTTGATAAGCTGAGAAGCTCCCTCTTTCGAGGGAGCTTCCTTAATTTTATGCCAGATAAATCGCCTTGCAGGCCAGCATGGTTTCGTAGCAGTCCAGCTTGGAGACCAGCTCCTGCGGCGCGTGCATGCTGAGCACCGGCACGCCCGCGTCCACGGTGACGATGTTCCGGTTGGCCATGTAGGCCGCCACGGTACCGCCGCCGCCCTGATCTACCTTGCCCAGGGTCGCGGTCTGCCAGATAACGCCCGCCTTGTCCAGGGTGGAGCGGACGTGACCCATGGCCTCGGCGGAGGCGTCGGAGGCGCCGCCCTTGCCCCGGGAGCCGGTGTACTTGCAGATGGCGACGCCGTAGTTCAGCTGGCTGTTGTTCCGCTTGTCGCAGGTCTCCGGCCAGTTGGGGTCGAAGGCGTTGGAAACGTCGGCGGACAGGCAGAAGGAATTGGCGAAGCAGTCGGACAGCCTGACGCCCTGGGCGTCGCACAGCGTCTCCATGAAATGCTCAAAGTAGTGGCTCTGCATACCGGAAATGCCCACGGAGCCGATCTCTTCCTTATCGGCCAGGATGCACACGGCGGTCTTTTCGGGCATGTCCAGAGAGAACAGGGCTTCCAGCTCGGCGTAGGCGCAGACCCGGTCGTCGTGGCCGTAGGAGCTGAGCAGGCTGCGGTCAAGACCCGCCTCCCGGCAGCGTCCCGCGGGAACCACCGTCAGCTCGGCGGAGAGGAAGTCGCTCTCCACAAGGCCGTACTTTTCGTTCAGCAGCTTCATGATGTGCAGCTTCACCAGGTCGGAACCGTCGCCCTCCAGCGGCTCGGAGCCGAGGATCACGTTCAGCTGCTCGCCCTCGATGACCTTCCCCGCAGGCTTCTGCATCTGATCCGCCGCCAGATGGGGCAGCAGATCGGAGACCATCAGGATGGGGTCGCCCTCGTCCTCGCCGATGGTGACCGTGACCACGGCGCCGTCGGCACGGTACACCACGCCGTGGAGCGCCAGAGGAATGGCCGTCCACTGGTACTTCTTGATGCCGCCGTAGTAGTGGGTCTTCAGGTAGCTGATCTCGGAATCCTCGTACAGGGGATTTGGCTTGATGTCCAGCCGGGGGGAATCCACATGGGCGGCGCAGATATTCGCGCCCTCGCGCAGGGGCTTGGTGCCGACGACGGCCAGGGCGATGGACTTATTGCGGTTGTTGTAGTAGATCTTGTCGCCGGGCTTGGCTTCCATGCCGGGGGCGAAGGGCTTGTAGCCCAGCTTTTCGGCCTCCCGGACGGCCCAGGCGGTGGCCTCCCGCTCGGTCTTGCATTCGCTCATGAACGCCATGTAGCGCTGAGCATAGCCTTCCATTTCATCCCGCTGGGCGTCGGTGAGCCGGGTGTAGCCGTTCTTGGGCGACGCCAGCAGGGAATTGCGCAGTTCTTCTGTGGTCATATTGCATCCTCCTATGTTTCTTTCCGCCTCCGCCATCAGGCGGGGCGTTTCGTTTGGGTAGGTCAGATTTTCCGGCAGCGCCGGGAATTGCCGGCCTTCCCGGCGCTCTCCGGATCCATTATACCAATTTTCCGCAAAAACGCAAGGCATTTTTCCTGGAATTCCGACGCTGACCCGGTATTTTCCAGCACAAAATCGCATTTTTCCCGGAACCAGCCCTCCTCCGGCTGGGCGGCGATGCGGCGGCGGGCGTAGTCCTCCGGAATGCCGTCCCGGCGCATAAGGCGATGAACCCGGGCTTCTAATGGGGCGGTGACGGCGACGGTCACGTCGCACAGCCCGGCCAGTCCCCCTTCAAACAGGGCGATGGCGTCGATGGCTGCAAGGGCAGGCTTCTCCGCAAGACGGTGAAGCACCTCCTGCTTCACAGCGGCGTGGGTGATTCTGTTCAAATCCAGCAGGGCGTTTTTGTCGGAAAATACCAAATTTCCAAGTTTTTTCCGCTGCAATACGCCGTCCTCCACCGTGCCAGGGAATCGTTCCTCAATGGCCGCGAGAAGGGACGCGTCCCGGGCGAGCAATTCGTGGTAGATCGCGTCGCAGTCCAGAACTACCGCGCCCCGCTCCTTCAGGACGTTCAGCAGGGTGGTTTTTCCGCAGCCGGTACCGCCGGTGATGCCGAGAATCATGCTTCCGCCTCCGCGTCCACGATGTGGAACGCCGCGGCCTTTTTCAGCCGGTTCTGCACGGCGTAGGCCACGCCGCCCCCCACCGGGCAACGGGCATAGACCTGATGGATGCCGGGGTCGTCCAGCTCCCGCAGGGCGGCGAACAGTCCGGCGGACAGGGTGTTGACGTCTGCCTCCCGGCCGTAGGACAGGGGGCTGCACCCGGCATACAGGGGCAGCTCTTCCTCAAAGCACAGCACCCGGTCGCCGGGAGTAAAATGGCGGCGGATGTAGGCGGCGGCCTTTTCCCGGCTGCCGGAGACGATGACCACCGGCTCCGCCGGGGCGTAATGGCGGTATTTCATGCCGGGGGCCTTCACCACGGCGTCCTTGTCGATCTGGGCGGTGACGGCCTTGTCGATAACCAGATCTCCCAGAACGGCGATCAGCTGCTCCGGGGTGATTCCGCCGGGGCGGAGAAGCCGGGGGCGGTCTTCCGTCAAGTCCACGATGGTGGACTCCACCCCCACCCGGCAGGCACCGCCGTCCACGATGGCGGCAATTTTCCCGTCGTGGTCGTGGAGGACGTGCCGGGCGGTGGTGGTGGAGGGCTTCCCGGAAATATTGGCGGAGGGCGCGGCAATGGGAACCCCCGCAAGGCGGATGATCTCCCGGGTCACGGCGTTGTCCGGGCAGCGGACGGCCACGGTACTCAGGCCTCCGGTGGTGCGCCGGGGGACGCAGTCCCGGGCGGGCAGCACCATGGTCAGCGGCCCCGGCCAGAATTTCTTCGCCAGCTCGTAGGCTGCCCCAGGTACGTCGTGGCAGAACAGTTCGATCTGCTCCGCGCCGCAGATGTGCAGAATGAGGGGGTTGTCCTGAGGACGGCCCTTGGCTTCGAAAATTTTCGTCACGGCGGCTTCGTCCAGACCGTTTGCGCCCAGACCGTAAACCGTCTCCGTAGGGATCGCCACCAGCTCACCCTGACGGATCAGGTTCGCGGCAATTTCCGGGGTGGCCTTGTCCTGCGCGGACAGAAGAAGCGTCTTCATCAATACACCTCCAATCGAAATAAGGGGCAAAGATGGGCAGCCGCTTTTGTTCGCGGCTGCCCATCTTTACAGGGTAAAGTTACACGGTGGGCTGGTTGGCAGCCTCGATGATCTTGACAAACTTCTCGGGAACCAGGGACGCGCCGCCGATCAGACCGCCGTCGATGTCGGGCTGTGCCAGCAGCTCGTAGGCGTTCTTGTCGTTCATGGAGCCGCCGTACAGGATGGAGATCGCACGGGCGTTCTTGGAGGAGTACAGCTTACGCACCACGGTACGGATATTCTCGCAGACCTCTTCCGCCTGCTCAGGGGTGGCGGTCAGGCCGGTGCCGATGGCCCAGATGGGCTCGTAGGCGATGATGACCTTGCGGATCTTGTCCTCGGGGACACCAGCCAGACCCAGCTTGATCTGCATGGTGATCCACTCGGTGGTGATGCCGCTCTGACGCTGTTCCAGGCTCTCGCCGCAGCACATGATGGGGGTCAGGCCGGCATTCAGGGCAGCCAGAACCTTGGCGTTGACATCGGCGTCGGTCTCGCCCATGGCGCGGCGCTCGGAGTGGCCGATGATGACGTACTTGCAGCCGGCGTCCACCAGCATGTTGGTGGCGATCTCACCGGTGTAAGCGCCGGAGGGATTGGCGTTGCAGTTCTCGGCGCCGATGCCTACCCGGGTCTCCCGCATGGCGCGGACAGCGGCGGGAATGCACACGGCGGGAACGCACAGAGCCACGTCGCACCAGCGGCCCTTGGGCAGAATGGTCTTCAGCTGGGTCATAAACTCCTTGGTCTCGGAGGGGGTCTTGTTCATCTTCCAGTTGCCGGCAATAACGGTCTTGCGGTATTTTCTGTTCATGATTCCATTTCTCCTTTTATTGATAGGGATGTAGGGAATCTCTGAATAAATCGTCTTCGGCCGAGCAGCGGATCTTTTTCTCTATCCGTGCGGCTTCAAAAACGGGAAATACATACAGTATTCCTCCGCTTTTGAACCCTTCGGCTAGAGAAAAATCTCTCGCTGTCGGCTCTCGTCGATTTAATCAGAGCTTCCTTAATAGAAACTCGATTCCCGAATTATTTGTCTTCCAGGCAGGCGATGCCGGGCAGCTCCAGACCTTCCAGGAACTCCAGGGAAGCGCCGCCGCCGGTGGAAATGTGGGTGATCTTGTCGGCAAAGCCCAGCTGCTCGCAGGCCGCAGCGCTGTCACCGCCGCCGACGATGGTGGTGGCGCTGGAATCTGCCAGAGCCTGCGCCATGGCGATGGTGCCCTTGGCCAGAGTGGGATTCTCAAACACGCCCATGGGGCCGTTCCAGACCACGGTCTTGGCGTCCTTCACGGCGGAAGCGAACAGAGCGCAGGTCTTCTCTCCGATGTCCAGACCTTCCTTGTCGGCGGGGATGGCATCGGCGTCAACGGTGGTGACGTCGATGGGGCCGTCGATGGGGTCGGGGAAGGAATCGGCGACGACCACGTCAACCGGCAGGAGCAGCTTGACGCCCTTGGCTTCCGCCTTGGCCATCATGTCCTTGCAGTAGTCGATCTTGCTCTCGTCCAGCAGGGACTTACCCACGGCGTAGCCCTTGGCGGCCAGGAAGGTGTAGGCCATGCCGCCGCCGATGATCAGGGTGTCCACCTTTTCCAGCAGGTTATTGATGACGTTCAGCTTGTCGGAGACCTTCGCGCCGCCCAGGACCGCAACGAAGGGACGCTCAGGGTCGGACAGGGCCTTGCCCATGATGGAAACTTCCTTCTGAACCAAAAAGCCGCTGACGGCGGGCAGGTAATCGGCCACACCGGCGGTGGAAGAATGGGCGCGGTGGGCGGTGCCGAAGGCGTCGTTGACGAAAATGTCCGCCATGGAGGCCAGAGCCTTGCTCAGCTCGGGGTCGTTCTTGGTCTCGCCCTTCTCAAAACGGGTGTTCTCCAGCATCATCACGTCGCCGTCCTTCAGCGCGGCGGCCTTGGCCTTGGCGTCCGGACCTGCCACGTCGGCGGCCATGATGACTTCCTTGCCCAGCAGCTCGCTTACGCGCTTGGCCACGATCTTCAGGCTCAGCTCGGGCTTCCACTCGCCCTTGGGCTTGCCCATGTGAGAGCAGAGGATGACCTTGGCGTTGTGGTCAACCAGATACCGGATGGTGGGCATGGCGGCGACGATCCGCTTGTCGGAGGTGATGACGCCGTTCTTGGTGGGAACATTGAAGTCGCAGCGGCACAGGACCCGCTTGCCGGCTACGTCGATGTCCTCGATGGACTTCTTATTGTAGTTCATGATAATTCCTCCATATCCTCGGGAGGTCACTCCCGCATTTTACCGAAGTCGCGCAAATTGGGAAACGACAGCTGACGCAGTGCCTCGTAGACGGTGACGGCAACCGCATTGCTCAGATTCAGGCTCCGGGCATCCGGACGCATGGGAATGCGAACACATGCGTCGTAGTGCGCCCGAAGGAAGTCCTCCGGAAGTCCCTTGGTCTCCTTGCCAAAAAACAGGTAGCAGCCGTCGTGAAAAGCGGCCTCGGTATAGCGCCTGGGCGCTTTCGTGGACAGGCACCACATTTCCTCCACCTGATTCTTCGCGAAAAAGTCCTCCAGATTTTCGTAGTCCCGAACCTCCACCATGTGCCAGTAATCCAGACCCGCACGGCGGACGGCCTTTTCGGAGATGTCAAAGCCCAGCGGCCGGATCAGGTGCAGTCGGCTGCCTGTTGCGGCGCAGGTGCGGGCGATGTTCCCGCAATTCTGCGGGATCTCCGGCTCCACCAGAACAATATTCAGCATGCATTTCACCCCGGTGGCAGTCGCGTCGGACTGTTTTCTCAAAATCCGCTCGCCCTATATTGTAAGTCAAACGGGCAGTAAAATCAATCGGAAAAATCGTTAATTTTCAACTTTTTATAGTATTCACATAAAAAAAGGACATTGGAAAAGAATTTTGTGAAAAATGCAGAAACCCGCATAATTTGTGCCGTTTTTTCGGAAAAATCCCTGCCGATGCAAGAAAAAACCCTTCCAAAAAATCAACCGGGAACCTGGACAAAATCCCGGTTCCCGGTGTAATTCCGTTATATTCCGTATGCGGCGGATTTTCCTTGCTCCGCAAGGGAAATCCGTTATTTTCCCGCCCGTCCGTAGAGCTTGGTCGTCGCGTAGATTCTCGCGGCCAGAGCGTCGGAGTCGAAGCCCTTTTCCCCGCGCCACGTCCAGTTGGCGCTGGACAGCGTGCCGGGGAAGTTCATCCGAGCTTCCTTGCCAAGCTCTAAGTAGTCCTGCATCTGCACCACGCACAGCCGGGACACGGAGCCCATGCAGCCCCGGATCATGCCCCGGATATAGCCCTCCTCCCGGTTTAAGCCCAGGTATGCCTTCGCGCAGGCCACGTCCTCCGGCGCGGCTTCGTCAAACCACTGCTTCAATGTCACGTTGTCGTGGGTGCCGGTGTAGCACACGGAGTCCACGGGGTACAGGTGGGGCATATAGTCGCTTTCCTCCCGGGAGTCGAAGGCAAATTCCAGAACCTTCATGCCGGGATAGCCGGAGTCCTGCTGCAATTTCCGCACCTCCGGGGTGACAAAGCCCAGATCCTCGGCGATAAATTCCAGGTTGGGCAGAGCCTGCCGAATGGCACGGATGAAATCCATTCCGGGGCCTTTCACCCACTTGCCGTTCCGGGCGGTGGTATCCCCTGCGGGCACCGACCAGTAGCTTTCAAAGCCGCGGAAATGATCCAGACGGATCACGTCGTACAGCTTTCCGGCAGCCGTCAGGCGCTGGATCCACCAGGAATAGTGGGTCTGCGCCATCTTTTTCCAGTCGTAAATGGGGTTACCCCAGAGCTGACCGTCCGCAGTGAAGGAATCCGGGGGGCAGCCCGCCACCCGTTTCGGATGACGGCGTTCGTCCAGCTGGAACAGCTCCGGGTTCGCCCACACGTCCGCCGAATCCAGCGGGACGTAAATGGGAACGTCGCCGATGATGCGAACGCCCTTGGCGTTGGCGTAGCCGCGCAGCGCCTTCCACTGCCTGTCAAATTCGTACTGAACGAAGTATTGAAGCCCGATTTCCTCGGACAGCTCCCGGCGCTTTTCCGCCAGCGCGTCCGCTTTGCGCAGCCGCAGATCTTCCGGCCAGTCCAGCCAGGGCTTGCCGCCTAAGCTGCCTTTCAGCGCCATGAACAGGGCGTAGTCCTCCAGCCAGCTCCGGTTCTGCTCTACGAAGGCCTCGTAGGTTTCATCCGGCGCAAACCGCTGGAACGCCAGCCGCAGCACCGCCATCCGGTGGGCATACATGGCGCCGAAATCCACCCGTTTCGGGTTATTTCCCCAAGAAACGTTCTGAATTTCCTCTTTTTTCAGCAGTCCCTCGTCTGCCAGCGTGTCCAGATCGATGAGATAGTGGTTGCCCGCGCAGGCGCCCAGGGACTGGTAGGGGGAATCGCCGTAGCCCGTGGGGGTCAGGGGCAGGATCTGCCAGTACCGCTGCCCGGCCTTCACCAGGAAGTCCACAAAGGCATAGGCGTCCTTTCCCATGGTGCCGATGCCGTAGGGGGCCGGCAGGGAGGTAATATGCATCAAAATTCCGCTTTCGCGCATTGCAATGGTCTCCTTAATTGGATATGTGATCGTTCCATGAAAATGCGCAATTCAGAATTGAGCATTTTCATGGAATGTCAATGTGAAATTTCCCGCACGCTCTCCCGGGAGAGGACTTCAAAGGGCACCGTCTCGTGGCAGGCGGGGGCGTTCCGCTCGATGTTTCCCAGCAGAATTTCCACGCTGCGCTTTGCCAGCAGGGAAACGGTCTGGCGGACGGTGGCCAGTCTCGGCACCAGGAAGCTGCTCAGGGGCAGACCGTCCACGCCCATGACCGACACGTCCTCCGGCACCCGCAGGCCGTTGTCCTGCAGGGCGCGGATGGCGCCGATGGCCATCACGTCGGCGGTGGCGAAGATCGCCGTGAACCGGCAGCCCTTATCCAGCAGTGCCTTGGTGGCCTGATAGCCCGCGTGGTAGGAATAGCGCACGCCCTGATAGTCCCGCTGGGGGTCGAAGGGAATGCCGTGAGCCGCAAAGGACTGCATACAGCCCTCGTAACGCAGGCGGCTGGTATCGGAAACCGTCCGGTCGCCGCCGATGATAGCGATGCGGCTGTGCCCCAGACGAATCAGCGTATCCATGGCGCTGCACGCGGCCTCCCGGTCGTCGGTGGAGACGCTGGACAGGTTGCCAAAGGACAGCATGGAAGCGTCGTTGGTGACCAGAACGCAGGGAACGTCGATGCCCCCGAAGTCCCGGATAAAGTTCTCGTTGTTGCCGCCGAGGAACAGAATGCCCAGGGGCTTCTTCTCCCGGCACAGCTGCGCGGCTCTGCGCACCTCGTTTTCGTCCTCGTCCATGTAGTCCACCACCAGCTGGTAGCGGGTCTGGGCGATCAGGGTCTGGATGGACTCCACCATCTCCCCGAACAGCTCGTTGCCGATGCCCTTGACCACCACCAGAACGGTGGTGGAATGGTGCTGCTTGAGCTGCTTGGCATTGACGTTCAGCTGAAAGCCGCTTTCGGCGGCGGCCTCCAGAATCACCCGTCTCGCCTGTTCGCTGACGTTGGGATGGTTGTTCAGCGCCCGGGAAACGGTGCCGACGGCATAGCCGGTCTTGGCAGCCAGGTCTTTGATGGTCATGGCATCCGCCGCCCTCTCTTCTTGGGAATTTTTGAAACGCCCACCGGCTGTTTATACAGCCGGTGGGTAAAAATCAGTTGAGGGAGCTTAGCCCTTCACCGCGCCGGCAGCGACACCCTTGATGATGTACTTCTGGCAGAACAGGTAGACAATGATGATGGGCAGGATCGCCATCATGATAACCGCCATGGTCGCGCCCAGATCCACGGTGCCGTAGCTGCCCTTCAGATACTGGACGTGGATGGGGATGGTGCGGTACTTGGTGATATCCAGAACCAGGTAAGGCAGAAGGTAATCGTTCCAGACCCACATCAGCTCCAGAATACCCACGGAAATGAGGGTGGGCTTCAGCATGGGCAGCACCACGTTGAAGAAGGTGCGCACGGGGCCGCAGCCGTCAATGGACGCCGCCTCCTCGATTTCCAGAGGCAGGCTCTTGACGAAGCCCACGAACATGAAAATGGCAAGACCTGCGCCGAAGCCCAGGTAGACCACGGGGATCGTCCAGGGGGTGTTCAGCTTCAGAGAGTCGGCGGTGGAGGTCAGGGTGAACATGACCATCTGGAAGGGGACGATCATGGAGAACAGGCACAGATAGTAGAAGAACTTGGCAAAGCCGCTCTGCACCCGGGCAATGTACCACGCCGCCATGGAGCAGCACACCAGGATCAGGGACGTAGAGACCACACTGATGAACAGGCTGTAGCCCGCAGAC
>ERZ808242.1109-NODE-1109-length-16449-cov-4.291509_pt1 | contig 16449 bp, 16 predicted proteins | sample MGYA00521244_ERZ808242 | MGnify/ENA primary metagenome ERZ808242 (study PRJEB31516, sample SAMN03275573) | gut metagenome | biome: mammalia-associated habitat; material: feces | host: Papio cynocephalus | place: Kenya | collected 2012-07-27 ... | reverse complement strand
CGCTTCTCTCCTTTTTGTCATTTTCTGAGTTGTCCAAAATTATTATACCACATTCCTCTGTGCGGTATTGTGCGGTATGACATTGCTGTGGAGCATACTGCCTGTATCTTTGCTATGACAACGCTGTTGTGCGTTGTTGCGATTCCGGTTGTCGCCCTGCTGAGCGGGCTGTTGCTGTGACAAAATGTAAAATTCCCGGAGGTGCGAGTACGGATTCCGTCAGTGCCTCCGGGAGTATTTTATGATTTCAGTGTTTCCAACTGTTGGAGGTCCTCCATGCAATACTCGATGCTCATTCGTACGTGCTCTTCTACAACAGCCAAAGCTTCTTCCAAGTCCAGGCCAAGCAGCGCGTTGCACAGACGAAGATGACTTTGGTAGGATCGCCGGACGCGGGAGGGGCTGTCGGAAGTAAAGACGCGGTATATTCTTGTTTTAAAGCGAAGTTGGCTGTAGCACTGTGTCAGTACCTGGTTCTGCACAAGCGCAGTGATCTGATCGTGAAAATATTCGTCCTCCTTGCAGAAGGTTGCGCCGGAAAAATCCGCCTGTTCCAGAGTGCGCTGCCGCAGATCGGAGAGCACAGAGTATGCCTCGGGATTATGGGGCAGGACGGCTTGGATCAGCTTGCGCACGACGGCCTCGTCCAGAATCTGGCGCAGCTCGTAAATATCATGCATATTTTTTTCGGTTGGGCAGGCGACATAGTAGCTGCGCACATTGCGCACTTCAACTAGTCCGTCCTCCACAAGGTGGCGAATGGCCTCTCGTACGGGTGTTCTGCTGATGCCCAGCTCCTGGGCTAATTGAGAGTCAATCAGCCGTGTCCCAGCTGGGAGCTTGTGCGCAAAGATGTATTGCAGCAGAATCTCATAGGCCTGTGTGGCAAGGCTGTCACCGTATTCGATTTTTTCCATAGCTGTCACCTCGATTTTGCTTCTCATTATAAACACCAAAGTACGGTGCTTGTCAAGAAGGTAATCGAATTTTATTTATTGTATACAAAATGCGAAGAGAAACATGGTGCAATTCTCCAAAAATCATTTTGCCCTCTTTACTTTTTTGTTAAAGGGTGCTAAATTAGAGCCATGCAAACGAATACCGTATACAGAATACTTAACAGACCGTTCAAAAAGCGATAACGAGAGAGGAGTGCGGTGAATGAACAGCCAGCAGCAACCATTGGTTGAGTTCCGTCACATTACGAAAAAATTTCCCGGTGTGACGGCGCTGAGTGATATCAGTCTGTCACTACAGCCGGGGGAAGTACATGTTCTGATTGGCGAAAATGGCGCAGGTAAGTCCACGCTTATGAAGGTACTCTCCGGTGCCTACAGCCCGGATGAGGGGGAATTGCTGATCGGTGGGGAGACTATCAAAAAGAATTCCCCGGCCATCAGCGAAAAGCTTGGTATCGGTATGATTTATCAGGAGCTGAACCTGATTCCGGAGCTTTCTATCATGCGTAATATTTTCCTGGGGCATGAACTACGAAGGGGGCCAGTATTGGATACCGGACGTATGTATGCGGAATCCAAACGTCTGATGCAGATGCTGCATCTGGAGATTGATCCCAATACGCTGGTAAAGGATCTGGGTACGGGAACCCGGCAGATGGTGGAGATTGCCAAAGCATTGACCCACAAATCCAAGGCCCTTGTGCTGGACGAGCCCACCAGTTCACTGTCTGACTCTGAGATACGGGAGCTGTTCTCCATCATTGAGATGCTGAAAAAGCAGGGCGTGGGGATGTTCTACATCAGCCACCGCCTGGAGGAGCTGTATCAGGTGGGTGACCGGGTCAGTATCATGCGTGACGGCACACTGGTTGGTACCTTTACCACCCAGGAGTTGACTATGAACCGGATGATCGAGCTGATTGCCGGGCGGAAGATTGAAAATCTCTACCCCAGAAACCGGCTGGCAGAAAAGGGAGAGACGGTCCTGGAGATCAGGGACTGCACAGGCGGAAAATTTTCCCATGTGAATCTGAATGTACGAGCCGGGGAAATTGTGAGCCTGTCCGGCCTGGTAGGCGCGGGCCGTACCGAGCTTGCCAGGGCAATCTTCGGCGTAGACCACTACCAGAGCGGAGAGATTTTGCTGTGCGGAAAAAAGGTTCCCCGCAACAGCACGGCACGGGCGGTCAAATCCGGAATCGGCCTGCTGCCGGAGGACAGAAAGGTACAGGGCTTGTCTCTGAATTATTCTATCCGTGAGAATATCGTTATTGCCACACTGAACAAGATCAGCAAGGGCGGTATGACCAATATTCTGAAGGAAAAGAAACTCTGCACGGAGTATGTCAGGCGCCTGAGTATCGCAACCCCGACGGTAGAAAAACCCGCTGGGTTCCTCTCCGGCGGCACCCAACAGAAGGTGGTTATCGCGAAGTGGCTCAGTGCGGATCTGAAGCTGTTTATCTTTGACGAGCCTACCCGCGGCATTGATGTAGGCGCCAAGAGCGAGATTTACGAGCTGATGGACGGCCTGGTCCACCAGGGCGCGGCCATCCTGATGATTTCCTCGGACCTGCCGGAGATTCTGGGCATGAGTGACCGGGTCTATGTCATGAGTCAGGGGCGTGTCACCGGGGAGCTGGAGCACAGTGAGGCAACCCAGGAAAAGATTTTGACCCTGGCTTACGGCCGGAATCTGGAAGAAACGGAGGCTACCCAATGAGCAAAGAGAAAAAGAACCCCTCCGGGGTCAGCCTGGCTACCCGTATGGCGCGGGTACCAACCGCGGCGTATATCTTCCTGGCGGCATTTGTGCTGTTCTGCCTGCTGGTTCCCAATTTCGCGACACCGACAAATCTGAGCAATCTGCTGACTCAGGCTTGTATTCTGACGCTGCTCAGTGCCAGCACCTCCTGGATGCTGATGATGGGCCACGCGGATCTGTCGGCGGGTGCTACCGTTTCCCTGACTGGTATGGTAACGGCAATTCTGATCAGCAGCGGCCACAATGAGATCCTGGCAATTTTCGCGGGAATTCTGGTCGGCGGTGTGATTGGCCTCATCAATGGGTTTGTTACCATTAAGATGAAGGTACCTGCTTTCATCGGTACCTTTGGTATGATGGGTGTGGCCCAGGGCATTGCCAATGCCATCTCCGGCAGCCGCTCGGTATATCTGTCCGGAGAGATGGGTGATGTGGTGACGCCGGTATTCAGCTTCCTGAGCAGCCCCCTGTTTTCTGTTCAGTTCGGCACAAAGAGCAATACGATTTTCAGCCTGAATATGATTCCTGTAATTACAATTCTGATGCTGGCCGTACTGCTGTTCGCCTTCTACAAAACAAGAGTCGGCGGCTATATTTATGCCATCGGCGGCAATGTGGACGCGGCCAAGCTCTCCAACATCGATACGGACTGCTGGGGCATGAGCTTCTTTGTGGTGAATGGTTTAGTGGCCGGTGTGGCGGGAATGTTGATGGTCATCCGTTTGAACAGTGCGCAGCCTACCGCAGGCAGCGGCCTGGAATTCCAGGCGGTGGTTGCGGCGGTTCTTGGCGGCAACCTGATGTGCGGCGGCAAGGGCAGCGTCTGGGGCGCAATTATGGGCGGTTTGGTGGTTTATGTTATCCGCAACGGGCTGTCTATGGCAGGCGTGAACGCAAACGCGATCATGGTCATTACGGGCCTGATTTTGATTCTCAGTATGTTGTTGAATCTGCTGCTGGACAAGGACGCGGATTGGCGGAAAAGCCCGCTGCTCCGGAATCTGTTGGGAAGGAAGGTGTAGGCAATGAAAACATCTCTTAAGGCAAAGGCACTGGACCTTTCTACGCTGTGGATTCTTCTGGTGATGCTTGTTTTCTTCGGTATCTTCGGAAACGGCTTCCTGACGGTCAGCAATGTGTCTACGATTCTCAATCAGGCGTCCTTCCTGGTGCTCATCGGCGTTTCGCAGATGATTGCTATGCTGGTGGGCGAGATCAATATTTCCATCGGTGCCTGTATGGCACTGTCCACAGTGGTCTGCGGCGCGTGGCTGTCCAAGAAAAGTGATGTGTTTGTCCTGATGCCTATTCTGGTGGTGCTGTGCATGGGCGGCCTGGTAGGCCTGTTTAACGGTATTGCCTCCACCAAGCTTCGCATCCCCGCATTCCTGGCAACCTACGCTGTTATGTACATGGCTCGGGGCGCTTCCTGGCTGATCATCGGCAAGGGTGTTATCTACGGTGTCCGGCCGGACATCCGGGCTCTGGCCAATACAGAGATTCTGACCATCGGCTCCTTCCGCCTGACTGCTCCCATGCTGGTTTCGCTGATATTCGTCGTCGCCATGTGGTTCATTCTGTCGAAGACCAATTTTGGACGCCGGCTGTATTTTACAGGCTCCAACCGTACCGCAGCGGAGTTCAGCGGCATCAACGTCCAACGGATGATTGTAACGGCGCATATTTTCAGCGGCGCGGTGGCGGGCTTTGCGGCCATCATGTATGTGGGCCGGCTGAACGCCATTGACGCGGCTCTGGGCGGCAGCTACCACTTTGACGCCATCACCGTCTCCCTGATCGGCGGCACGCTGATGCGGGGCGGCAAGGGCAATGTCTGGAGCGTGCTCTGCGGCGCGATTATCGTTGCTACCATCCAGGCCGGCATGAACAACATGCAGGTTTCTTCCGAGATGCAGGACGCATTCTTAGGTATTTTGATCATTCTGGCTGTTTTCCTTAACAACTATCTGGAAAAGAGAAAAATGGCCCTGAATCAGAATGATTGAGAATAAAAACGTGTACTTAAAAACAAAAGGAGGACCCCACTATGAAGAAGACCAACCGCACCCCGCTGATGAAGCTGATCGCGCTGCTCTGTGTTACCGTCATGACCGTGTCGCTGCTGGCCGGCTGTGCCGGCTCCGGTGCCAAGGCAGACGCAACAACCACGAGTGAAAACACAGCCTCTCCCATCGCCAATGTAATTGAGACGACCTCTCACGCGGTGACCCCCAAGAACGGAGAGAAGTATCGAATTGCCTTTATCGTAAAGAGCATGCAGTCCGCATTCTTCCTGAATATGCTGGAGGGTGCACAGGCCTGTGCCTCTGACCTGGACTCCGTATTTGAGCTAACGACCATGGCGCCTGAGACCCCCTTTGATGTAGACCAGCAGATCCAGCTGGTGGAGAACTGCATTGCCAACGACTACGATGCCATTGTTTTGACCCCCTGCGATTCCACCGGTATCATCCCCGCCATTGAGGCCTGCAACAAGGCCGGTATCCCGGTTATCACCCCCAACACCCGTGCCAACGGCGGCGAGGTCATCGGCTATGTGGGCATCGACAACCATCAGGTTGGCTATGTTGTGGGCAAGGCTGTCTGTGAGGCTCTGGGCGGCAGCGGCAATGTGCTGCTGATGGAGGGTATCTCCGGCAACTCCACCTCTGAAGACCGGAAGGCCGGCTTTATCGAGGCACTGGACGAGTACAGCAATGTGAAGCTGCTGGACAGCCAGCCTGCTGACTGGGACCGGGAAAAGGCAATGACCGTTACCGAGAACTGGCTGCAGACCTATGACAAAATCGATGCCATCTTTACCATGACCAAGGACATGGGCCTGGGCTCCCTGCAGGCCATTGATCAGGCGGGTCGCAGCGAGGAAATCATGAGCTTCACCTTCGACATTGATGACGATGTGAAGGAAGCACTGCTGGAGGGAACCCTTACCGGCACCTGCAACCAGAACGAGCGCAGCCAGGGCTACATGGCACTGGTGGAAGTGATTGCCTATATGCGCGGCTATGAAGTCCCTGCCGAGGCCACTCTGCCCGCTACCATTTTGACTGCGGCTGATTTCCAGTAATCCCCCATAGAAAGAGGTACTATCATGAGCGAATTGTGCAAATGGCTGACAACAGAGGAGCCGGATATCTTTTTTGAGGATACCAATGTCGGCAGAGTAAAAAAAGCGGTGTTCGAGGCATCCGATGAAGAGATCGACCGCATCCTGGCGGAATACGGCATTCCTGCCCCCTCAGAGCTGGGTATGCCCAACACCTATATTCAGACCACCAACCGTACCGCTGCCATCGAGAAACGCAGAAAAAATGACATCGTGTTCGTCCCGATCGGCTGCACGGAGAATCACGGCCTGCATGCCAACACGGGCTTGGATACCTTCCAGGTGACCCAGATGCTGGAGGGTCTGCGGCGGTATACCGCCAAGCAGGGTCACGAGTGCAACATTGCATTCCCCGCACTGCTCTATGGCGGACATCCCTACCATCACATTGCCATGCCTGGTACGGTGAACATGCCCCACGAGGTGGTTCAGGAGACCCTGATTTACGTTATGCTTGGGCTGTGGAACGATGGCTACCGGAAGATCATTTTCATTAATAACCACGGCCATTCCTGGATGCTGACGGCGGCCATTCAGGAGTTCTGTAAGCGCTACCAGCTGCCCGGTATCTTCCGCTTCATTGACTGGCACCGGGCCATCCGGGAGTTCTTTATGCCGGTCAACCGGGAGGGAAGCTTCCAAACCTCCTTCATCCATGCGGACGAGATTGAAACCTCTTTTGCAAGGCTCCTGTTCCCGGATATGATTGACATGTCCAAGGCTCAGGAGGCCTGGCCCAAGTCCTTGCTGCCCAACGGGCACTTTGACAACTCTGTGGATGCCTACCGTCGCCCCTGCACCTGGGAGATGGGCGAGGGCCACAATGCCATTGAGATCAAGGGTACGCCGGAGGGCGTGGTAGGAAATCCCAGGCTGGCAACGGCGGAGAAGGCAAAGCGGCCCGCCGCAGCCTTCCTGAAGTACATTACGCTGGTACACGATGAGATTCTGGAGGCCTATCCTGCCGGTTCCGTGCCGGATCCGGAGCTCACCACCATGCGCAGCCGGAAAGAGCTGGAGTCCTTCCTGCGGGAACCCCTCAGTGAGGGCTGGAAGTCCGTATATGAACTTCCCCGCATCGGTGTTTTTGAGAAACTGTAAAAGAGGCTATGGGCCGCATACCGCCTGAACTTCGGGTGCGTATGCGGCCCGTTTTTTGAGAAAGGAGCAAACAGATGGATCTGTTTTCATTGGAAGGAAAATATGCCCTGGTCACCGGAGCGGCCCAGGGACTGGGGCAGGGGTATGCCCTGGCGTTGGCTCAGGCAGGAGCAAAGGTGGCTATTCTGGACGTAAGTCCCCAGACGGAGGCAATTGCCCGGGAGATGGCGGGGGACACGCTGGAGATTCTCGGCATCCGCTGCAATCTGTTGGACAGGAATTTTTTGAAGGAGGGCTTCCGTCAGGCTGTAGAGGCTTTGGGCGGGCTGGATATTCTGATCAACAACGCCGGAATCCAGTTCCGGGGCAAGGCAGAGGAGATTGAGCTGAGCGACTGGGATCGATTGATTGAGCTGAACCTGACGGCGACCTTTGAAATGTGCCAATTGGCTGCCCGGCAGATGCTGACCCAGGGGCGGGGTGGAAAGATTGTCAATGTTGCCTCCATGCTCAGCTTCTTCGGCGGGCTGAACTGCTGTCCCTATGCGGCCTCCAAGGGTGCTGTGGCCCAGCTGACCAAGGCGCTGTCCAATGAGTGGGCCGGTCAGGGAATCAACGTAAACGCCATTGCCCCCGGCTATATGGACACCCCGCTGAATACGAAGCTGCGGGCGATTCCGGAGCGGGATGCAGAGATCACCGCCAGAATCCCAGCCCACCGCTGGGGGCTGCCGGAGGATCTGATGGGTACGATCATCTATCTTTGCAGCAGGGCCTCGGACTATGTGTGCGGTACGGTGATTCCCGTGGACGGCGGGTATCTGGGAAGATAGGGAGGATGCGCCATGATGGTTTTGGAGCAGCTTCTGGAGGAAAAACTGATTGCCATTATCCGGGGCATCCCGGCGGAGAGAATGGAACAGACGGCCCGGGCATTGCTGGGGGGCGGTATCCGCTGCCTGGAGGTGACCCTTGACCATACCTCATCCAAGGGGCGGGAAAACACGCTGCAATCGTTGGCGTGTCTGACCGGAATCCCGGAAATCCTTCCGGGAGCCGGTACGGTATTAACGGTGGAAGAGGCGGAGCTGGCCTGCCGGGCAGGGGCAAAATACATTATTTCCCCGGATACGGTGCCGGAGGTCATTGCGAGGACTAAGGTTCTGGGCATGGTTTCCATCCCCGGGGCCATGACGCCAACGGAGGTTACGCTGGCTCACCGCAGCGGGGCGGATATTGTTAAGCTCTTTCCGGCCGGAACCCTGGGGGCGGATTACTGCAAGGCACTGCGGGGACCGCTGCCCCATATCCCCTGTGCGGCGGTGGGCGGTGTGGATGCGGAAAACCTTGGCCAATTCTACCGGGCAGGGGTCCGCTGCTTTGGTATCGGCGGTTCGCTGGTCAGCCCGGCGGATATCAGAGCCGGACGCTTTGAAGTCATAACAGCCGGAGCCGCAGCCCTTCGGGCGGCGTTGACCCAGGCGGAAAGGGAAATTTGATTATGGGTTATATCATTACTCTGGATACCGGCACGACAAATACCCGGGCAATTCTATGGGACCCTTCCGGCGCCCGGGCGGCTTCTGCCAGTGCCGGCGTGGGCGTGCGCAATACCGCCATTGACGGAAATACGCGGAAGCTTTCCACGGGTGTTCATGATGTTTTGGAGTCATTGCTGCGGCAGGCGGAGATCGGCTATGAGAAGGTTGAAGCTATTTTTGCTTCTGGCATGATTACCTCCAATGTGGGCCTGGCGGAGATCCCCCACCTGACGGCACCGGCAGGTGCGGAAGAGTTGGCGGCGGGGGTACAGGAAATCCTTTTGCCGGATGTCTGCCCAAAACCCATTTGTTTCATCCCGGGCATCAAAAATTTTAACGGACCGATTACTCTGGAAAATTTTGAACAGATGGACATCATGCGTGGAGAGGAGACGGAGAGTGTCGCGCTGATTCACCGCTATGGCGGCGATACCCCCATGCTGCTGGTGCTGCCGGGAAGCCATATGAAGTTTGTGGCGGTGGATTGCCAGAGGCGCATTACAGGCTGCCTGACCTCTATCAGCGGCGAGTTGCTGAACAGCATTACCATGGACACCATCCTGGCGGACGCGGTGGGGCACCAGTTCGTGTCAGAGGACAGCTATGATCCCCAATGGGTTCGTCTTGGGGCCCGGACGGCAGAGCACTGCGGCCTAGGCCGGGCCTGTTTCAGCGGCCGCATTCTGAGTCTGTTTGCCACGGAGGATCACAGTAAGATTGCCAATTTTGTGCTGGGAGCCTGCCTGGCCAGCGATATTCGCGCCATTGCCAACAGCACGGCCTTGGCCCGCACGTTGGATACCCGGGTTGTAGTAGCGGGGAAAGCCCCCCTGCAGCAGGCCATGGCGGAGCTGCTGCGCGAGAAAGGCTGCTTCCGCCAGATACTGACGGATACGCAGACAGGAGAAATACCCCTCAGTGCCCAAGGGGCACTTCAGATTGCCCGTCTGCGGCGGGAACGGAATGAACAGGAGGGAAAACGATGAAGGTTGTCATTACAGATTATGAATATCAGGACGTTGAGAAGGAGCGGAAAATTCTGGAGGCGGCAGGCATCGCCCTGGATGAGCGCCAGTGTCGGACGGAACAGGCGCTCATAGACGCCTGCCGGGAAGCGGATGGTGTAATTGTCCAGTATTGTGCGATTACCGAACGGGTGATCCGGGAAATGGAACAGTGCCGTGTAATTATCAAATACGGCATCGGCGTCAACAATATTGACGTGGATGCGGCCAGCGCGAAGGGAATCTATGTCTGCAATGTTCCGGATTACGGTGTGGACGAGGTATCCAATCACGCCATTGCCATGATGCTGGCGCTGTCCCGGGGCCTGAAACCGCTGAATGAGAGCCTGGAATGCGGTGCCTGGGGCTACGGCCCGGTGGTTCCCCTGCACAGGATGGCTGACGCAACCTTGGGACTGATAGGACTGGGGCGCATCCCATCTCTTGTGGCAAAGAAAATGGCAGGCTTCGGGCTGCGTATCCTTGCTTATGATCCCTTTGCGCGGCCGGAGGCAGCCCGGGAGTTGGGGGTAGAGCTGACAGAGTTTGATACCCTGGTAGCGGAAAGTGATTATATCAGCATCCATTGCCCGCTGACGCCCCAGACCCAGGGCATGTTTGGGCTTGAGACCTTCCGGCGCATGAAGCCCACAGCCGTCCTTGTGAATACAGCCCGGGGCCCGGTGATCCGGCAGCAGGCGCTGGTGGAGGCACTGCAGGCGGGAGAGCTTGCCGGTGCCGGCCTGGATGTTTACGAGCAGGAGCCTCTGCCAAAGGACAGCCCCCTGCTGCATATGTCCAATGTAATCTGTACGCCTCACTGCGCGTGGTACACGGAGGAGGCTGTCACAGCAGTCCAGGAAAAGGCAGCGCAGGAGGCCGCCAACGTTCTGACCGGACATGATCCCTGGCATGCCGTCAATGCCGCAGCGGTAAAACGGTAAGTTCGGACGGGGCTATGGCAAAATGCCCTGAAAGGGGAGCAGCTTTCACTTTGCAACGGCTCCGGTTTTTTCACAGCAAAGCCCCCGGCAAACTGCACTGCCGGGGACTTTGCTGTGAAAGGAAGTTCTGCGAGGAAAGGGAGTATAGAGGTATCAAATGGTCAGCGCTGGACGCGGCCGGAGCCATCGCCGCCCATGAGTTTCTCCACGTCTGTCACACCCACCCGGTTAAAGTCCCCGATGATGGAGTGCTTCAGGCAGGAAGCGGCTACCGCAAATTCCAGCGCCTGCTGGGGGCCATCATATTGGTTCAGACCGTAGATCAAACCGCCGGCAAAGCTGTCGCCGCCGCCGACCCGGTCAATAATGTCCCGGATTTCGTATTTCTTCGAGACATAGAAATGTGTACGGTTATTGAGACAGGCGGCCCACCCGTTCCAGTCGGCGCTGTGGCTTTCCCGCAGGGTGATGGCAATCATCTTCATGTTCGGATAAGCTGCCAGAACCTTGTCGCCCAGTTCCCTGTATTTCTCCCGGCTCAGTTCGCCGGAGGAGACATCCACATCAGTAGTGATGCCCAGGGATTTCTGCACATCCTCCTCGTTGGCAATGGCTACGTCTACGTACTTTGCCAGCTCTGCCATGACCTCGCTGGCCTTCTTGCCATATTTCCACAGGTTTTTCCGGTAGTTCAAATCACAGGAAACGGTAATGCCCCGCTGTTTGGCTTCCCGGACGGATTCCAGGGAGAGCTCCATGGCCGTCTCGGAGATGGCGGGTGTAATGCCCGTAATGTGGAACCACTCTACGCCCGCAAAGGCCTTTTCCCAGTCGATGTCCCCAGGCTTCGCCAGGGCGATGGCAGAGCAGGCGCGGTCATAGACGACCCGGGAGGGCAGCTGGTTGGCGCCGGCCTCCAGAAAATAGATGCCCATGCGGCCGGGACCCCGCAGGATCCGGCTGGTATCCACGCCGAACCTCCGCAGCTCTTTCACACACTCATCGCCCAGTGCGTTCTGGGGGAGTACAGTCAGATAGCCCACGTCCTGACCGTAGTTCGCCAGGGACACGGCCACATTGGCCTCGCCGCCGCCGTAGGTGGCCTCCATCATATTGCTCTGGAAAAAGCGCTCATGACCGGGGGCCCGCAGCCGCAGCATGATCTCGCCGAATGTCAAAAATTTCATGATTGTGCCTCCTTATTTCTGCAGAAGATGAACCGCGAAGCCACCGAATTCCTGACGCAGGTAGACCGCAATCATTCGGTCCCCCTTGTATTTGGCGGTGTCCGGGTCGATTTGGAAGCCCTTTGCGGCCAGTTCACAGATGGCAGCTTCCATTCGGTTGGTGCGGATGGCGATATGGCCCTTCTCACCCAGGTAGTTGCTCTTCATGATCTCAATGGCGGCTGTAGAGAAATTGGAGGAATTGCCCGGCTTGGTCTCGAAGCCAAAAGCATCACTGAAGCTGCCGCACAGAGAAAGTGAGCTTTCCGCATCCGGGCAATTGACGCCGATGTGGGCCACCTCAAATCCCAGAACAGCCTTGCGGGCTTCCCGGCACAGCTGGGTGATTTTCTCAAAATGCCCGGCGGAAATGTCCGCCTTGGGGCAAACCCAGCTGCCGCCTACGGCGTGGATAAAGGGAGCAGAGATATATTCCGCCAGATTCTGCGCGTTTACGCCGCCTGTGGGAATAAACTTTATGCCGCCAAAGGGGCCGGAGAGGGCCTTCATGGCGCTGAGGCCGCCGTAGACATTGGCGGGGAAGAATTTGAGAACCTTCAACCCCGCCAGCTCCATGGCCTCCATAATCTCTGTAGGCGTGACGCAGCCGGGGGTGACGGCAACATCATGCTCTACGCACCAGGCTACGACCTCCCGGTTGAAGCCGGGGGAGACAATAAAGGACGCGCCGCAGTCCACTGCCTGTTTGCACTGCTCCAGGGTGATGACCGTACCGGCACCCACCAGCATCTTTGGACAGTTTTCACTGACCGCCCGGATGGCATCCGGGGCCGCGGCGGTACGGAAGGTAATCTCCATTACGTCGATGCCGCCGCGCAGCATGGCTTCCGCGGTGGGCACTGCATCCTTTGCATTTTCAATCACCACTACCGGAACGACACCGGCAGCGGATAATCTGTTCAGAATCTCCATGGGTCCTCCTTATTCCATAACGGGCAGAGCGATGCCCATATCCTCAGCCAGTCCCCGCAGGGAAGCTTCTACATCGGCAGGAATGGTAAAGCCCTCATTTTCAGCGATCACATGCTTGCTCCACTCAATTTCGCCGGGGGTGTAGATGCGAGTGGCGTTTTTTGCCTTGGGTGCGGCGCGGAGGACACCGGCCATATCCTCTACCCGGTCAGCTATCTTTTCCTGCCCCAGGAATTTCGTGGGGTCAATGGCGATAAAAGTGTGGCAGACGTTGTTGGGCTTTTCCAGCTCGAAACACCAGGAGACAATGTTGCCGCCCATGGAGGTGCAGCCGCCGGACAGAATGCCGGTGAGCAGCTCCACCATGATGGCCAGGCCGTAGCCCTTGTGGGCGGCCATGGGCTGCATGGCGCCCTCTTCGGGGTAGTGGCTGGGGTCGGTGGTGGGCAGACCGTCCTTATCTACGATCCAGGTATCCGGAATCTGTTTGCCGTCCTTCCGGGCCTGGACAACCTTCAAGGAGGCAACATTGCTCATGGCAATGTCCAGGAAGACGCTGGGGGTGGTGTTGGCGGGGGCGGCGTAGGCAAAGGGATTATTGCCCAGCAGCATACCCCGGGCCCCGGGGGCGGTCATGTTGGGGTCTACGTTGGACATGGACAGACCGATAAGTCCCTGTTTCGCGGCGATGTTGGCGTAATATCCGGCGGCACCGAAGTGGCAGGAGTTGCGCACTGCGGCAATGGCGATACCGGTTTCCCGCGCTTTCATACAAGCCATTTCCATGGCCTGTACAGAGGGAATCATGCCCAGGGCCTTGTGCGCATCCAGCAGCACATAGGAGGGACCTTCTGCCAGAATTTCCGGCTCAGCGTGGATGTCGATGCCGCCGGCGCGGAATTTGCGGATGTAGTTATGCAGATTCTTGGTGCCGTGGGAGTTGGTGCCGAAGGCATCCGTCTCGGACAGAACGGCAGCGGTGATATCTGCGTAGGCCTCTTTCATCCCTTCTTTAACCAGCGCTTCCTTGCAGAAGGCTTTCAGGTCCTTCAGTTGAATCTTTGCCATATTGTTCAATCTCCTTTTTATTCTGTCAAATGCCCCAGAAGGCGGAGAAGCCGCCGTCTACAGGGATTACCGCGCCGTTTACAAAGGATGCCGCCTCAGAGCACAGCCAGATCACGGGACCGGCCATTTCCACAGGGTCGCCATAGCGGCCCATGGGGGTCTTGTCCAGGACCCGCTGGCCCCGGGCGGTGGGACTGCCGTCCTCCTGTTGCATCAGAAAACGGTTCTGGGTCGTCAACAGGAAGCCCGGTGCAATGGCGTTGACCCGGATATTCTTACTGTAGTTCTGGTTGAAGTGCGTAGCCATCCACTCGGTGAAGTTTGCCACGGCCGCCTTTGCGCCGCAGTAGGCCACGGTATTTGTCAGAGGATGGTAGGTGGCCATGGAGGCGATGTTGATGACATTGCCGGTACCCTGTTTGGCCAGAAGCTCGCCGAAGACCATGGTGGTCAGTACCGCGCCGGTAACATTCAGGTCGAAAACCCACTTGAAGGCATCTGTGTCCAGATGGAAGAAGTCCAGCTCCGGGGAGACCGTTGCCTGCTTCTTATTGCCACCCGCACCGTTGATCAGAATGTCAATGTGACCGTAGGCCGCAATGACCTCATCCCGGGCTTTTTCCAGGCTGGCACGGTCCAGAACATTGGCCGCTACGGCAATGGCCTGTCCGCCCGCTGCGTTGATTTCGTCAGCGATCCGCTGGGCGTTTTCCACAAACAGATCCAGCAGAGCTACCTTTGCACCCTTTTTCGCCATCTCCCGGGCCATGACCCCGCAGATAACGCCGCCGGCACCTGTAATGACGGCAACCTGACCGGAAATATCAAAGTCTACCTGATGCATTTTTTCTCCTCCTTAATTGGCTTGCTCCATAAAATATTGAATGCTCTTTTGCGCATTTTCCCGAATATGTGCCTGAGACGGGGTGTTCAGCACCTCCAGGGCGGCATAGCCGTCGTAGCCAATGGCCTCCAACTGCCGGTGAACAGCAGGAAAATCAATGTGTCCCTCGCCGGGCAGGCGGCGGTTGCTGTCCGCCAGATGGACATTGCTGATGCGGCTGCTCAGTTCCGCAATGGCCGCAAGCATTTCCGCGTCCTCAATGTTGGAATGGAAGGTGTCGTAAAGAACGCCCATGCATGCGGGAGAACCGATCTGCCGGATAATCTCCAGTGCGGAGTGGGAGCTGTTCAGGTGGCGGCATTCATAGCGGTTGATGGGCTCCAGATTGATGGTAATGCCCTTGGCATCGGCCCGGTCTGCCAGACGTGAAAGGGAATCCAGCAGAAGCGCCCATTCCATGTCTTCCGGCAGATCGCCGCCCCGACCGCGGATCAGGCCAACGGTGACGTGGGGATTGCCAAGCAGCAGTGCCAGCTCCATATCCCGATCCAGCCGCCGCAGCGTCCGGTCCCGGGTTTCCCGGCTGGCGCTGCATAGGGAGAGCCCCTCCAGACCCATGGCTTGGCCGGTGGAAATGGTGGAAACCGGCAGCCCGGTCTGCTGGAGCTTGCGTTCCAGCGCATTCCGATCCAACAGATCCGGATCGCTGAGGATGATCTCTACGGCATCAAAGCCGCTGTCGCGGACCCAATCCAGGCCTTTCTCCCATTCTTTGCCGGGGAACGGCGAGAAGGGATTGTCATATTGTACGGATAGAGAGGTACTGACTTTCATGCACTCACTCCTTTTGAATATTGAATTCCGTATACGGTACTCCGTATGCCAACATTATACAGCCAAGATTTTATCTGTCAATTCCTTTTCTGCTTTTTCTGAAAGATTGTAGGAATGCCAAAAAAAAGCACCGGAAATTTGGACATTATTTGCCCTCATTCCGGTGTAGCAGGAAGGGCGGAAGCCGCTGCAGCTTCCGCCCTTGGTGATTCAGTTGTATGTTCCCTGGTTTCAGGAATCCTTTTGGGTGTAGTCGGCCAGCGCGTCCTCGCGGCTGTACTCTACGTGCTTACGGATTGCATCGATGGTGGCATCCAGATCCCGGGCCTCAAAGCCATGATAGATTTTTTCGTGGTAGCTCTTAGCCTTGCTGATCCGCTGGCTGCTGCGGGAGGTGACGCTGCGGAAGGCTCTGGTCTGATGGCGCAGATCCGTATAGATTGCCTGCATCCGGGCATTCCCACACAGGCGAATCACGGCATCGTGGAAATCCTCATCATGCTGTACAAAGGAGTCTGTTGCCGTTTCCTTTTCTGCCTGATAGGCCTGACGAAGCTGCTCAAAGGCTGTGGGGTCCGCGGGGAGAATCTCTCGGATGACCTTTGTTGCCGCGGCAATGTCCAGAATCTGGCGCAGCTCAAAAATTTCATTGATATCCTTTGCGGATGGCTGATACACATAGTAACCCTTTTTTGTGGGGCTGCTTACCACAAAACCCTCTTCGGCCAGCTTGCGGATGGCATCCCGCAAAGGTGTGCGGCTGATGCCGAAATCCTCGGCCAGCTGGGAATCCACCAGTCTTGTCCCGGGCAGAAGCTCTTTGTTCAGAATCTTTTCCTTCAAAATATCATAGGCCTGCTGATTCAGCGTGTCGATTTTTAAAATCACGGGCATCCCTCCGTATTCCGAATACTATATGCTATGTACAGATGATACCGCACGAAAGCCTGTTTGTCAACCTGTCTTGCAAAATCTGTGCATAATGAATGCCTGTGACGCAAAAGAGATAGTCCGGTGATTGTACTTCCCACCGGACTATGCTAAAAGATTATAGCAGTTTTCAAAATTAAAGCACATATCCACAAGAGCGAAACCAACCCGCA
>ERZ808242.1108-NODE-1108-length-16456-cov-3.584294_pt1 | contig 16456 bp, 11 predicted proteins | sample MGYA00521244_ERZ808242 | MGnify/ENA primary metagenome ERZ808242 (study PRJEB31516, sample SAMN03275573) | gut metagenome | biome: mammalia-associated habitat; material: feces | host: Papio cynocephalus | place: Kenya | collected 2012-07-27 ... | reverse complement strand
GCTGCAGGGGCCGTCGTTCAGGTTTTTGCCGCAGCGCTGGCAAATACCCTTGCAGTCCTCCCTGCACAGCAGCTTGGAATCCAGACTCAGGACGAAAACCGTCCGCACGATGTCGTCCAGATCGGCGCTGTCTCCCTCCAGAGGGAATACCCACTCGTCTTCGTTCTCTTCGTCGGCCAATTCCGTCACCAGAACCACATCGATGGGGAAGCGGACTTCCCGGCTAAAATCTCTGGCGCAGCGGTCGCAGGTGCCGTGGATGCAGGTGGAAATTTCACCGGTCATCACTAAGACGCCTGCGGTGTTCCGCACCGTGCCCTCTGCCATGACCGGCTCGGACACGGGGTAGCTGACACCGTAACAAAGATCACTCAGGTCAACGCTTGTGGAGAAGGTGACTGACGCGCCCGGACTGTCAATGATTTTGGAAAGCCCCAGCAGCATACTTTTCCCCCTTCTCACAGTCGTGCCTAGATATTATATAGGCTTTTGCGCCATTTGTCAAATGATTTTTTCACAAAAAACATATGTTTTCGCGGGTATTTCCTCGGACGGCCAGGGCGGGGAGGGGCGGTCACTTTTGCCGGGCGACGACCACGAACCGGCCGTTCTCCGTCTGATAGGCGCAGGTGACCAGAGTAAGAAACAGGTCGCCGCACTGGGCGGTGATGCCGGTGTCGTAGAGCGCCTTTTTCTTATAGTAGGCCATGGCCTCGTCGAAATGTTTCTGGTCGGAGGTGTCGTAAAATTGGTAGAATTTGAAATTGGTGTCGGTTTTCTTGTAGACCTTGTCGTAAAAGGCGGCCACGACCTCGTATTCCTGCTCTTCATAAAGGGTGCTGAAGGAGATCACCGGGTTGCGCTGCCAGAAATCCTTCTGCTGGTATTTCAGCAGTGTGCGGAACATGCTGCCGTCCAGCATGTTGTGGGCGTAGATGATGCGGTTGCCGCTTTCCACATTGCAGGCCGCGTCGATGAAGGGAAGCCCGGCGAAGCTGTAGCCGACCTCAAAATTGGCGTGGAGGTACCGCTCCGGCTCGTCGGGGGAGTACATGACGGGGTAGTCGATCTTGGTTCCCGGAACGGTAAGCCAGCCCGCGAGGTCGGGGTTTTTCTCGTACAGCTCCTGAAAGCGGGGGAGGATCTCCCGCGGCTCTGTGGGTGCAGTGGTCGCGGCAGTGGTGGGCGGGACGGTGACCCGGGTGGGGATGGTGGTCTCCGCCGGGGCGGAGGCTTGGGTGGTTTCCCGGGCGGTCTCGGCCATCCGGTTCAGGGCGACCCGGTTGCGCAGGGCGATGAACACCGTCCCGGCGAAGATCAGCGCCGACACCAGGGCGATAACGAGAAGGATCCGGGAAATGGGAGAATGTTTTCGCCCTTTTCGGTCTTGGGGGAGGTATTTCCCATCGGTTTGATTGGTCATGGTAAATCATCCTCTGAAAAAGGCGGTGACGGGAGTACCGTCACCGCCGTGGTTGGGGGTCAGCGTTTTTTAGAAGAAGCGCTTTTTAGTGAAAACAGCCGCAACGCTCATCAGGCCGGACAGAATGGCCACGGGCGCCATCACGTCGCCGGTCTTGGGGACGTTGTCCAGGCTGGGATCCTTTTCGGTGCTGCCGCCGGACATCTTGTGACCGCAGCCGTCGCACTTGCCGTCTCCGCCATCGTCAATGTCAACATGAGGCGCTTTCCCGAGGGACTTTTTGCATTTGGAGCAAAACCACTCATGGGAATTGTCGTCTAAATCCTTGCAGATGGCCCAATCATGCACCTCGGTGCCGCAGATATCGCATTTGCAGTCACCGTCCTCGTCCGAACAGAAAGACCGATAACCGCAGCCGGGGTCAGAGCAGTTGTGAGAATTGGGCGGGAAATGGTGTGTCGTATTTACATTGTAGCCGCATTTGTCGCAGATGCCGTCGCCCATACCGACATGCTCGCCGCTGTCGATAATGTCATCGCAGTCATCACAGGTGAGATGGTGATATTCATCGTTGTAGCCCCAGGTTGTATGTTCGTGGGTACAATTAAATTTGTCATAGCCGCACAGATCGCATACGTTCCCAACTCTGTGGTGGGGTTCCACATCACTGAGATCGGCTAAACAGTCGGAACAATATTTGACATGGCCTTCGCTCCCGAGGGGGGAGTAAGCTATGTTTTTATGAGCACAATGGTTCGGATCTGCCGCACCGCATACGGTGCATTTATGAGAGGTGGGGTCAAAGTCGTGGGGTTCCACACTCCCGATGTCGGCTAAACAGTCGGTGCAATACTGGATATGTCCTTCGTTTCCGTGATTCGAGTATTCTGCGTTTTTATGACCGCAATGATTCGGGTCAGGCGCGCCGCATACGGTACACTTGTGAGAGGCGGAGTCAAAGGTGTGAGATTCCACAGCGGTCAGATAAGTATCACAGTCGGGGCAGTATTTTCTATGACTTCCGGTCGCCGGGAAAAACGCGTAGTATGCGCCTGTATGTTCGCACTGACCCGGCTCACTCTCACCACATACGGTGCATTTATGAGAGACAGGGTCAAAGGAGTGAGATTCTACCTTGGTCAGTTCAACGCTACAGAAGGTACAGTATTTGAAGTGGCCTTCGCTCCCAAGAGATAAATACGCCGTATCTTTATGGTCGCAATAACTTGAATCCGGCATACTGCATACGGTGCATCTGTGAGTGGCGGGATTAAAGTTGTGAGGTTCAGGGGTGCCAACGGGTTCATTGCAGAAAAAGCAATACCAAACATGCGTGGCTGTGTCAACTTTCCAAGTAGCCATGTGACCTTCATGAGAATTCTCGGGTGTTTCGGGATTCTCGGGGTTCTGGGGGTTTTCGGGATTCTCGGGGTTCTGGGGGTTTTCGGGATTCTCAGGGTTCTCGGGGTTCTCGGGATTCTCGGGATTCTCGGGATTCTCGGGATTCTCGGGGTTCTCGGGATTCTCGGGGTTCTCGGGATTCTCGGGGTTCTCGGGGTTCTCAGGATTCTCGGGGTTTTCGGGATTCTCAGGTTTTTGGGGGTTTTCGGGATTCTCAGGGTTCTGGGGGTTTTCGGGATTCTCGGGGTTTTCGTTGCCCTTAGAGTCGCCGGGGGTCTCCTGCCCTGCCACACCTGCCACGGCGGAGGGGGTGTCCTCCGCTTCGGTGGCGGCTACTGCTGTCGGGACAAGGGCAATCACCATGACCAGAACCAGCAGCAGTGCGAACAGTTTCTTCATTGCTTCTACCTCCATTGAGTAAATATGTGGACGAGCGGTTCGTGTTTTCATCCATCCATAAACATTATAGTCACTTTAACGACTATAGTCAAGTAAAAATTTATCCTCTAGAATAAAAAAGTTACAGCTGGGAATCGTACCAAAAAGGAGACGCAATAGTGTGATTATTTATGACCCCTTCTGGAAAACCCTGAAAAAATCGTCTAAAACCACATACACGCTCATAAAAGATCACCATATATCCAGCTCCACCATCGACAAGCTGCGCAAGAACAAGCCCATCACCACCACGACCCTGAACGACCTCTGCCGGATCCTCGGTTGCGGGGTGGATGAGATATTGGAGTATATTCCCTCGCCGGATGACCAATGCCTTTGAACCGGGACAGTCGGAAGCCGCTTTTCCATAAGGCGGCAGTTTTTTTGACGCTGCTGGTTTACATAACAACGTGATTCCGCAATCAGAAATTCCGGCTCCAAGGCATTTTCCCACCTTCCGGGACATACTCTGTTCCAAACCCATGGCGGGATTTTCGGGAAACTCCGGGGCGGAGCTTCCCATTCTCCTGCCGGGAAGGAGGCTGGCTATGGATCAAATTTATGCGGACATTGCTGCCAGAACCGGCGGCAATATTTATGTGGGCGTGGTCGGGCCGGTGCGTACCGGAAAATCGACCCTTATCAAGCGGATCATGGAGGAGCTGGTGATCCCCGGCATTTCCGACCCCTATCGCAAGGAGCGCGCCAGAGATGAGCTGCCCCAGAGCGGTTCCGGGAAGACCATCATGACCTCGGAGCCGAAGTTTGTCCCGGAGGAAGCGGTGGAGATTTCTCCCGACGGCGTGACGAAGCTGCGGGTGCGGCTGATCGACTCCGTGGGCTACATGGTGGCGGGCGCGGTGGGCGCGGAAGAAGACGGCGTACCCCGGATGGTGACTACCCCGTGGTACGACCATGAAATTCCCATGACGGAAGCGGCGGAGCTGGGGACGAAAAAGGTCATGGAGGGGCACTGCTCCATCGGCATTGTGGTGACCACCGACGGCACCATCACGGAAATTCCCCGGGAGGATTACGTACAGGCAGAAAAACGGGCCATCACCGACATGCAGAAAACGGGAAAGCCCTTCCTTGTGATCGTCAACTCCCGCAACCCGGCGGGGGAGGCGGCGGGGGAAGTGAAGGCGTATCTGCAAAGCACCTTCGGCCTGGAGCCCATCGTGGCGGACTGTCAGGCGCTGGACGCCGAGGGCATCGGCAAGCTCATGAAGGCGCTGCTGTACACCTTCCCCATGAGCGAGCTGCGGGTGCATCTGCCTCGGTGGATGGACGCGCTGGAGCCGGAGCATCCCGTAAAGGCGGCGCTGTATCAGGCGCTTCTCCAAATGGCGGAGGAAATTCACACCCTGGGTCAGGCGGAAGGGGTGCTGGCCGGACTGGGGGAGCTGCCCCAGGTGCAGGACTACAGCCTGCGCAGTGTGGATTTGGGCAACGGCAGCGTGATCTGCGCCATCGTGTTCCCGGAGGCGCTGTTCTACGAGATTCTCAGCGCCCGGGCGGGAATGCCCATCCGCAGTGACGCCCAGCTGTTGCAGCTGCTCACCGAGCTGTCCCGGGTCAAGCAGGAGTACGACAAGATCTCCGACGCCCTTTCCGCCGTCCGGGCGACGGGCTACGGCGTGGTGATGCCCGCGGCGGAGGAAATGAAGCTGGAGACGCCGGAGATCATCCGCAAGGGCGGCGCTTACGGCGTGAAGCTGAAGGCGGGGGCGCCCTCCATTCACATGGTGCGTGTGGACATCGACACGGAGATCAATCCCATGGTGGGAGACGAAAAGCAGTCCCAGGATCTGGTCAATTCCCTTATGGGCGAGGACCCGGAAAAGCTGTGGCAGAGCAATATTTTCGGGAAATCCGTGTACGACCTGATCCAGGAGGGGCTGACCACAAAGCTGCTGGGAATGCCGGAGGAGGTCAGGGGTAAGTTCCGGGGGACACTGACGAGGATCGTCAACGAGGGCGCGACGGGGCTGATCTGCCTGATCCTGTAGGCGGAAATTCCTTTCTTGACAATCTTCTCCTGCGGAGGTAAACTAAAGAAAAAAGGGAGGAATGCACAGTGTCCATCACCATTGAATATCTCTGGAAAGACCGCAAGCGTCATCTGGGGATGCCCCTGTCCTTTACCCGCTACCGGCTGTCCGAGGATCGGCTGTTCCTGTCCAGGGGATTCCTGAATATCCGGGATGACGAGGTTCTCCTCTACCGGGTGCGGGATATCGACACCAGACGCTCCTTGTGGCAGCGCCTGTTCGGCGTGGGAACGATCACGGTGCTGTCCTCCGACAAGACCACGCCCGCGCTGGTGCTGAAAAACGTGAAGGATCCGCTCTTTGTCAAGGAGCTGATCCACAAGCAGGTGGAGGAAATGAAGCTGAAGCGCCGGGTCCGCTACGGTGAGATCGCCACCACCGGCGACCATGATGAGGATGATGACGATCTGGACGATCGGTAAGGGCTTTGCCCCGCCGCTGCAAAGCGGCGGGGCGATTTTTTAAGAATTTCTTGCCCCGGTAAAATAAATGTTTACCCTTGGGAAAATTCGTGCTACAATACACTTTACGATTCAGATTGTTGAGGGGGAGTCCCTGTGAAGCGAACCGGAAAAAAATTCCAGTGGAATTATACTGCGCTGGCCTTTGCCATTCCCTGCGTGGGAATGCTGTTTGTCATGCTGATCAGCCAGTACGAGCCGTTCGGAAAATATTCCATGCTGTATTCGGATATGTACCACCAGTATTATCCCTTCTTTGTGGCGTTCCGCCGGGCTCTGCGCAGCGGAAGCGGACTGCTGTACACCTGGAGCATCGGCATGGGGATGGACTATCTGGGGCTGATCTCCTATTATCTGGCGTCGCCGCTGAACCTAATCAGCGTTCTGGTGCCGGAGGGGTGGCTGCTGGAATTCTTCTCTCTGCTGGTGCCGGTGAAGCTGGGATTCGCGGGGATGTTCTTCGCCGTTTTCCTCAAGAAGCTGTTCGGCAAGAACGATGCGTCCATTGCGGTGTTCGGCGGCTTTTACGGGCTGTGCGCCTGGGCGCTGGGGTATCAGTGGAACGTGATGTGGCTGGACACCTTCGCCCTGCTGCCCCTGGTGGCGCTGGGAACGGTGTGCCTGCTGAAGGAGAAAAAGTTTTTCCTCTATACGATCACGCTGTTCCTGTCCGTCTATTCCAATTATTATATCGGGTTCTTTACCTGCATTTTCGTTTTCCTGCTGTTTTTCGTGTACGAAATCTGCCGCTGGGGCGGGTGGAAGAAGCTGTTTGCGGATTTCGGGCGGATCGCCCTGTTTTCCGTGCTGGCGTTGGGGATGACCGCCGTTCTGACCTTCCCGGCGCTGTCGGCCTTGCAGACCACCCAGTCCAGCGTGAACAATTTCCCCACCGGCTTCCGGCTGAACATTGCCAAGGAGAACACCGTCAAGGGGCTTCTGGACGCCATGCGGCAGGTGGCGGGGAATATGGGCGGCAGCATCGAGCCGACCTTCAAGGAAGGACTGCCCAACGTTTACTGCGGCATTTTCAGCATTCTGCTGATGTTCCTATACCTGATGGCGAAGGACGTCAGGCGCAGGGACAAGTGCTGCGCCGTGATCCTGCTGCTGTTTTTCAACGTCAGCTTCATCATCCGGCAGCTGGATTTCATCTGGCACGGCTTCCATTTTACCAATATGATCCCCTACCGGTTCAGCTTCCTGTACAGCTTCGTGGTGTTGTACATGGCCTACCGTGCATGGCTGATGCGCAGGAAGTTCCGCCCGGTGCAGATCGTGATCGCGGGGGCGCTGACGGCGGGAGTGCTGGCCTGCTCCAACGAGCTGTTCGAGACGGTGCCGCTGGAGCTGGGCGGCCTGACGCTGCAAATCCCGCTTTACTTTATATATAACCTGATTTTTCTGGTGCTGTATCTCACCGTCATGCTCTACGGCCAGCTGGAGGTGCCGGAGGGCGTCACGGAGCGGCAGAAGATCCGCGCCCGCGCCAAGCGGAACCGGCAGCGTGCCCGGATTCGGATATTGGCGCTGTCCGTCATGGGTGTGGAGCTGATCTCCACGCTGGTGTGCTTCGGACTGTATTTCACGGGCACCGGCGTGTCCAATTATCCCAAGGGAACCACCTATACCGCCTCCGTCATCCGCTATATGTATGAGCGGGAGGAGGATAACCTCTTTTTCCGGGCGGAGACCACCCATTCCCAGACCCTGAACGACGGCGCCCTCAACGGCTACAACGGCATTTCCGCCTTTACAAGCTCCGCCAACGTCAGGGTCACGGAATTCATGCGGGCGCTGGGCTACGGCGCGAAGAACACCTACAACCGCTACTGCTTCGAGGAAAGCTCCCCGGCGGCGAACCTGTTCCTGGGCATCAAGTATATGATCGAGCGGGACGGGAAGGACAAGTCCAGCACCTATTTTCATGAGGTGAACCGCTTCGGCGTGGCGTCCCTGCTGGAAAATACCGCTTACCTCCCTCTGGGCTTTCTGACGGAGCCGGCGCTGGCGGACTTGGATTTCTCCGCCAGCAGCGGAACCTTCCAGTTCCAGAACGATCTGTTCACCGCCGCCACGGGCATTGACGAGGAGGTCTGGCACAAGCTTCAGGGGGAGAATCTGACCATCACCGGCAACGGCGCGAACATCACGGAAAGCAATTCCACCGGCTATTGCAAGTATTCCGACTGCGCTTCCGGCGCCAACGTGACCTATACCTACACCGCCGACCGGGACGGTTTCATGTGCGTCCACCTGAATTTGCCCAAGCGGAACGATTTCTACGTCAGCGTCAACGGCGTGGAGCTTTACAAGGAGACCATCAGCCTGCCCCAGATGATCGCGGTGGGGGATGTGAAGACCGGAGATACGGTGGAGATCCGCATCGAGTGTGACAAGGACGAAAGCAGCACCATGACCCTCAGCGCCGCCGTGCTCAACGGGGAACGGTTCGCCCGGGGCTATGAAATTCTGTCGGCGTCCCGGCTGAATCTGACCAAGTTCCGCTCCACGCTGGTGGAGGGAACCATCGACTGCGACCGGGACGGCCTGCTGTACACCTCCGTTCCTCAGAACGGAAACTGGAGCGTCCAGGTGGACGGAAAGCCCGCTGAGATCAAGCTGGTAGGGGACTGCATGGTGGCCGTAAATCTGACGAAGGGCGTCCACACCGTTCGCCTGACGTATCACAACGCTGCGTTCAGCCTGGGCTGGAAGATCAGCCTTGCCTGCGCCGCCGTCTTCGGCGCTCTGGCGTGGAGCGTCTACAGACCGGACAAAAAGAAGTACAAAAAATAATAAATACGCTGCCATCCCCGATTGGGAGATGGCAGCGTATTTGTTACCGAATTGCTTCCGTGATGGTGCCTCCGCCGACCACCAGGTCGCCCTGATACACCACCACCGCCTGACCGGGGGTGACGGCACGCTGGGGGGCGTCAAATTCCACCCGGGCGAAGCCGTCTGCTTCGGGGTAGACGGTGCCGGGCTGTTCCGTCTGGCTGTGGCGGGTCTTGACCGTCACCTTAACAGGCTCGGTCAGCTCCGGGAAGGGATACCAGACCCAGTTGTTTCCCCGCAGGGCGGAGGAAAACAGCGCCTCGTTCGGCCCCACGGTGACGGTATTCTTCTCCATATCCTTCCCGCAGACGTACACCGGCGCGCCCATGGCCAGACCCAGCCCCTTGCGCTGCCCCAGGGTGTAGCACACCGCGCCCCGATGCTTGCCGACCACGCAGCCGCTTTCGTCCAGAAAATCTCCGGCGGGGTAGTGCTTGCCGGTGTAGCGTTCCAGAAAGGCCGGGTAGTCGCCGTCCGGCACGAAGCAGATGTCCTGAGAGTCGTGCTTCCGGGCGTTGACGAAGCCGTTTTCCTCCGCGATGACGCGCACCTCCTGCTTGGTCAGGCCGCCCAGGGGGAATTGGATTCGGGAAAGCTGCTCCTGATCCAGGCAGGCGAGAAAATAGGTCTGATCCTTGGCTTTGTCCGCCGCCTTATATAACAGGTATCGATCGCCGGACTTTTTGATTTGCGCGTAATGCCCGGACACCACGCAGTCGCACTCCAGCTCCAGAGCCCGGCGGAGAAGCCGGTCGAATTTCAGGTATCGGTTGCAGTCGATGCAGGGGTTGGGGGTGCCGCCGCGCTCGTAGCAGCTGACAAATTTTTGGATGACCTGCCGCTCAAAATCGTCCTTGAAGTTGAACACGTAGTGGGGGATCCCCAGACGTCTTGCCACGCTGCGGGCGTCCTCCACGTCGTCCAGGCTACAGCAGGTGTGCCCCTTTTCCAGACCGATCATATCATTGTCGTACAGCCGCATGGTCGCGCCGATGCACTCGTAGCCAGAGCGGAGCATCAGCAGCGCCGCCACGGAGCTGTCCACGCCGCCCGACATGCCGATCAGCGCCTTCTTGCCGTCCATGAAATCCCTCCCCATGACTTTTTTCTGAGTATATCAGCAGGTGAGAAGAATGTCAACGGAGAAAACCGGACAGGCAGGAAAAAAGAATGACATTTTCTGCACGAAAAAACGGCATATTTTCCGAATTTATGACAGAAATGGTGTACAATTCGGGAAGAGAAAGATTTTTGCCAAAACAAACTGTTACAAAAATGTAATTTTTTTCAAAAAAGGGGTTGCAATTTGTAAACACCTCTGTTATAATATGGCTACTTACATAAGAGCAAAGGAGTAAGTAGCTATGAAAAAGAGAATCGTGTGTGTATTATTAACTCTGATCATGCTGGTCAGCCTGGTGCCCGCCACCGCTCTGACCGCGTCCGCCGCTTCGCTGAAGACCAGCGAGGCCGCGATCACGATCATGAAGAAGCTGGCTAAATTCAGCGCTACCTGTTATCAGGTGCCCGGTACCAATGAGTTCCTCATTGGTTACGGCACGGTCTGCTCTGAGAAGCACAGCACCACGTATAAGGATGGAAAAGTTGAGAACAGCGAGGATGCGGGCACCCATAAGGTGACCCAGGCACAGGCTGACCAGGCTCTGCGCAAGGTGATCCTGAGCTTGGATGAGCAGGTGAACTCCTTTGCCTCCTCCAACAATCTGACCCTGTCCCAGTGCCAGCATGACGCTCTGGTGGTGTTCAGCTTCGACGTGGGTACTTCCTGGATGACCGGCAGCGGCGTTGTCAAGACCGCCATTGTCAGCAATGCCGGTACCAATGACCTGCTGAAGGCCATGAGCGACTGGGCAAGCGACGACGATGATATCTGCCGCAGAAAGATCGAAGTCAACATGTACAAGAACGGGATCTACTCCGACGTCGTTCCCAGCAGCTTCGGCACGGTTACGTATAACGCCGATGGCGGTGTTCTGACGGAGACAGATGGCAGCGCCAACAAATCCTCTGACACAGTGCTCTTTGACACGACTAAGACCTCTGCGCATATCCCTGCTCCCGTCAGAAGCGGCTACAAGTTCATGGGCTGGTACTCCGCCCAGTATGACGGCAAGCTGGTTCCCGCTCTGACGGGCAGCTACAACGGCAGCACCCTGTGGGCCGGCTGGCAGCCGACCTCCATTACGGTGGAGAACGTCAATAACAAGCTGGACATCGCGCACCACATCAATGAGACGCTGAAGGTGTCCCAGCTGGCTACAAAGAATGTCTACAGCACCCCCACGAAGAAGGATGCCGATAACAAGGACGTCGAGCCTGTCCGCACCATCGACGCCGAAAAGGAAACCACCCTTACCGCCGTCCGGGACTTCATCGACGACAGCGGCAACAGATGGTGCAAGCTGTCAGGCGGCAATGAATGGGTTTTGCTGGGCGCCTCCTCGTCCAACGACAGCGGCTACACCGGCGGTAAGCTCAATGTGACCGTTACGGTTACCAACACCTATGTCAACAGACGTGCCAACGACAGCGCCGCCAGCGCAAAGAACGGCTCCTACACCGCCGGTACCAAGCTGAAGATCATCGCCACCAACGACGCCAAGACCTGGGGTCAGGTGGAGGAGAACGGCGTGGCCGTGGGCTGGGTCGCCCTGATGTACACCGACTGGAGCACCGTCTACGACGGCTCCGCTCCCAGCGACGCCAATAACACCACCCCCATTGCGACGGCGACCGTTACTTATAAGGGCTATCTGAACGTCCGCAGCGATCCCGGCGTGGACAACAAGATCGTCGGCGCGTTTGCCATGAACACCGTGGTGAACATCTTCGAGATCCGCACCGTCAACGGCCACCGTTGGGGTCGTACCTCCACCGGCTGGATCTGCCTGACCTACACCAGCGTCAAGATGCTCACCGATAAGACCGTTTCCGACACGGGTATGATGGATTATGCGTTCACCGGTACGATTGTTGGCGGCGAAGCCAAGTTCTATACGGAACCCAGTGACAAGAGCGATTATACCGGGGATAAGTTGAACGCAGGCGCTGCGGTCACTGTTACCAACCTTTCTTACAATGCGGAATACAATGGAAAGACTTGGGGCAAGGCAAACTGGACGGTGGAGGAAAAAACCGAGGACGGCAAGATCAAGAAGACTGCCAAGTCCGGTTGGCTCCCCATGGACGGCTCTGCGCTTATTGACGGAACTACGTCGGGTACGTTGGCTCGTATCAAGATCGACCCCGTTAAGTTCACAGTCGTCAGCGATACGCTGAACATCAGAAGCGCTGCCGGCAGCGAGAATGAATTCGTATTCAAACTTACCAAGGGCGTGGAAGTGGAAGTCCACGAGATCAAGCTGCTCGGTGAGGAAATCTGGGGCGAGATCGAGGGTTATAAGGTCGGACATAAGGATGGAGATACGACGGCCGAGACAACCAGCTACGACGGCTGGATCAACCTGGCTTCCAACTATGTCAAGCGTTCCTCTCAGGTCACCATCGACAGCAGCACCAAGGCGGCCATCGGCACCGGCACCGTTGTGAATGCGGATTCCGTCCGCGTCCGTATGACCGGCGCTCTGTACGGCCAGGTTCTGGGCAGCATCAACCGCGGAACCAAGGTGGCCGTTCTGGAAGAGAAGGACGGCTGGTACATGATCGATTACGACGTGGACAACAACAAGGAGACCGACAGCTGGGTCTACGGCCAGTATCTGGACGTCAAGATGGGCGTTATCGACTCCGGCACGACTTCCGGCGGCAGTACCGACGGCACCCAAAAGACCGACGGCACCGGCAAGGGCATCATCGCCAATACCTACAACGGCGTCAATGTCCGCAGCGGCGCAGGCATCGCCAACGCCATCGTGGGCAAGATCCTCAACGGCACCCAGGTCAACATCCTGGAGGTCAAAACCGTCGGCACCGCCAAGTGGGGCCGTGTGTCCCAGGGCTGGATCTGCATGGACTACGTCACCATGATCTCCTACGACGAGATCCCCGGCAACAGCAGCGATAGCAGCAACAGCAACAAGGGTACCGGCGTGGATTCCTTCGACGAGGTCGAGAGAACCACTACCACCGCCGTCTACACCGGCAAGGTTGCGCACGATACAAAGGTTTACAAGACACCCAACCCGAATCTGGAAAACAATGAAGTCCGCAGCATCAGCGAGGGTGAGAACATCACCATCCACGAGCTGACGACCGTTGTCCTGGAGATTTACCAGGGTACGAATAGTGTCACCAAGACTGAGACTACCGATCCTGATGACAAGACCAAGGATGATGACAAGACCAAGGATGATGACAAGACCAAGGATGATGACAAGAACAAGGGTGATGACAAGACCAAGGAAGATGATAAGGCCGGCAATGCGGGCAATACTACCGGCACGAAGGACATCGACGAAGATACCGTCGTGAAGCAGACCTCCTACTGGGCGCGTATCAACGACGGCTGGATCCAGGATCCCCAGACCAACATCACCCTGAACGCGCTTGACGAGAAGGTTCACACCGTGACCGGCGCTTCTACTCTGGGTGTGTACGAAATCACCGACGGAACGGTTTCTGCGGAAGCTAAGGCGACCCTGAAGAAGGGCGACCAGGTTCCCGTGACCAAGCTGGCAATCATCAAGGCTGACGGCAGCAGAACCCTCACCGTCTGGGGTCGTGTGGAAACCAGCGACGGCGTCATCGGCTACTGCGACCTGAGCTACATGTCCGAGGGCGCTCTGTATGAGAAGAAGGATGAGGCCACTACGCCTACGACGCCTTCCACGCCCACCATCGGCAGCACCGGCGACACCGGCGCCGGCGGCTTTGTGGACAACAAGGGCGGCTACAAGTACACCGGCAAGGTCATCAACACCGAGAACCTGAACGTCCGGGTCACCGCCTCCACCTCCGCCAAGAAGGCCACCACCCTGAAGAAGGGCGCGAGCCTCGTGATCTACGAGACCAAGATCTCCGAGGATATGGCCTGGGGTCGCTGCGACGCAGGCTGGGTCTACCTGTACTACGTCGATCTGACTCCTGCCGGCGGCAGCAGCGCCATTGATGCCCGCGTGGTGTACACCGACAACACCATTATCTACACGGATAACGCCGCGTCCTCCGTCGCAGGCACCTATGCCAGAATGTCCGTCATCGACATTTACGAATACGTCGGCGACATGGCCCGCACCGATCTGGGCTGGGTCAGCACCGGCAATCTGCTGTAAGACAGCGCTTCCATCTCCCCGCGGGAAACCGCGGGGAGATTTTTCTTGCCAGCATCGCGGGATTGTGATATGATACCCCCAGTAGAAACCGGGAGGGATCCAACATGAGCTACGCTGACGAAGTGTATAAGAAAACGTGCCGGGACATTCTGGAAAACGGCTTCTCCGACGAAAACCTGGAGGTTCGCCCCCACTGGGCGGACGGAACACCGGCGCATACCATTAAAAAATTCGGCGTGGTGAACCGCTACAACCTGGCGGAAGAATTTCCCATCATGACCCTGCGGCGCACCTACTGGAAAAGCGCCGTGGACGAGCTTCTGTGGATCTGGCAGAAAAAGTCCAACCGTGTCGCGGATCTGGGCAGCCACGTCTGGGACGAATGGGTGGGGGAGGACGGCACCATCGGCAAGGCTTACGGCTACCAGCTGGGCATCAAGCACCGGTACAAGGAGGGCATGTTCGATCAGGTTGACCGAGTGATCTACGACCTGAAGCACAACCCCGCCTCCCGCCGGATTCTGACGAATATCTACAATTTTGAAGACCTGTACGAGATGAACCTTTACCCCTGCGCCTACTCCATGACCTTCAACGTCACCGGCGACACCCTGAACGCCATTCTCAACCAGCGCTCCCAGGACATGCTCACGGCCAACAACTGGAACGTGGTGCAGTACGCCGTGCTGACCCACATGATGGCGCAGGTGGCGGGGTTAAAGGTGGGCGAGCTGGTTCACGTCATCGCCGACTGCCACATTTACGACCGGCACATCCCCGCCGTCAGGGCCATGCTGGAACTGGACGGATACCCCGCGCCAAAATTCCGGATGGACGAAAGCATCACCGACTTTTACGCCTTTACCAAGGACAGCTTTTCCATGGAAAATTATCAGTTCCACCCCTTCCACTTTGAAATTCCCATGGCGATCTGAGGTGGGGCCATGGAACTGATCGTTGCGGTTTACGACGACTGGGGGATCGGCCGGGACGGGACGCAGCCCGTCGCCCTGTCCGCCGACCGGAAATTCTTCCGGACGACTACCCGTGGGGCAATGGTGATCGCGGGCAGGCGCACCATCGAGGATTTTCCGGGAAAACAGCCCCTTCCGGGGCGGGTCAATGTGGCGCTGAGCAGAAGCGGGGCGGAGATTCCCGGCTTTACCGTCTGCGGCAACGCCGAAAAGGCGGCGGCGCTTTCCCGTACCGCCGAGCGCTGCTTTGTCATCGGCGGCGGGAGCGTCTACCGGCAGATGCTGCCCTTCTGCGACGCGGCTTATGTCACAAAAGTGCATGTGACGCCGGAATCCGACACCTTTTTTCCCAATCTGGACGAGGATAAGGATTGGTATCTGGCGGAAACGCTGCAATCCGGCGAGGAAAACGGGATAGCTTACGAAATGTGCCTGTACAGAAGAAAATAAAAACGCGCTGCCGCTTGGGACGAACCAAAGTGGCAGCGTGTTTCTTTACTTGGACGGCTTGCGTTTTCCGGCTGCCTGTCCCGGCTTTTTCCTGACGGGACGGGGCGGCGCGGAACGGATGAGACATTTTGCCCCGGAACCGATCAGGTCTTCCCGGTGCACCTTCATCAGCGCTTCCCGCACGAGGGCGTAGTTTTTCGGGTCGCGGTACTGGATCAGCGCCCGCTGCATGGCCTTTTCGTGGGGGTCGGTGGGGACGTAGACCCGCTCCATGGTGCGGCTGTCAAGGCCGGTGCAGTACATGACGGTGGACAATGTGGAGGGGGTGGGGTAAAAGTCCTGCACCTGCTCCGGGTTGTAGCCCATGTCCCGGATGTACTCGGCCAGCTCCACGGCCTCCTTGAGGGTCGAGCCGGGATGGCTGGACATGAGGTAGGGGACAAGGTACTGATTCATGCCGTACTGCCGGTTCAGGGCAAAATATTTTTCCACAAACCGGTTGTACACCGCGTTTTTGGGCTTGCCCATCCGGGCGAGAACCGCGTCGGACACATGCTCCGGGGCGACCTTCAGCTGGCCGGAAATGTGGTACTGCACCAGCTCCCGGAAAAAGGTGTCCTTTTTATCCGCCAGCAGATAGTCGAAGCGGATGCCGCTGCGGATAAACACCTTCTTGACCCCGGGGAGCTTCCGCAGCTTGCGAAGCAATGCGACATAGTCCGAGTGGTCGGCGTTCATATTTTTGCAGGGGGCGGGGTACAGGCACTGCCGACCGCCGCAGGCGCCCTTACTCAGCTGCTTTTCACAGGCCGGGTGGCGGAAATTGGCGGTGGGGCCGCCGACGTCGTGGATGTAGCCCTTGAAATCCTTGTCCTTCCCCATGATCTCCGCTTCCCGGAGGATGGACTCGTGGCTTCGGGTCTGGACGATCCGCCCCTGATGGAAGGTCAGGGCGCAGAAGGAGCAGGCGCCGAAGCAGCCCCGGTTGGACACCAGACTGAACTTGACCTCCTCAATGGCGGGGACGCCCCCTGCCTTTTCGTAGCTGGGGTGGTAGGCGCGCATATAGGGAAGGTCGTACACCGCGTCCATTTCCGCTGTGGTCAGGGGCTTCTGGGGCGGATTCTGCACCACAAACTCCTTGCCGTAGGGCTCCGCCAAT
>ERZ808242.1106-NODE-1106-length-16473-cov-11.649226_pt1 | contig 16473 bp, 12 predicted proteins | sample MGYA00521244_ERZ808242 | MGnify/ENA primary metagenome ERZ808242 (study PRJEB31516, sample SAMN03275573) | gut metagenome | biome: mammalia-associated habitat; material: feces | host: Papio cynocephalus | place: Kenya | collected 2012-07-27 ... | reverse complement strand
GGCAAGACCAATATGCCATTATCAAGAAGCTGTGGATAATTCTCGCGACAGACCACGATGTATTTCTCCATAAGCCCTTCTTCCATAAGAGCCTTAAGCCCTTTTAAATCCTTTGTTGAAACACGCTTTGTAGCTTTGACATCAACAGCAACCCTCTCGTTTATGATAAAATCGACTTCCTGCCCACTTTGCGCATGCCAATATGTCAGTCCTGTATTGCCACTTGAATTATAATCGAGCCAGCTTCGAATCTCCATTGCAATATAGTTCTCAAAATACTTGCCAAACTCAGCAATTTTCTCCTCTATCAAAGTCAGTTTTTGGAGTTTTCTGCAAACACCAACGTCAAACATATAAAATTTGCTGGCAGCATTTGGTTTTCTTATCTTGGTCTTTCTATAAGGAGGTACTTCAAATCCAATTAAAGTATCAACAAGTATATTGTACCACTCGCGAACACTGACACCGCTAATTGATATATCACGTGCCACATTTTCATAATTCGCAATATCCCCACTTGTCGTTGCCACAGTTCTCAAAAACTCCCAGAATGGAGGTAGATTCCTCACTTCCCTCTCCGCTTCGATCTCCTCCTTCACATATAATCCTACATAATCGGAAAGAAGTGTCTCATAATCATCATCGGAAAATGGTGCTGGAAGAAGTCCTGACTTGAATATTCTTTCAAGAGAGATATCGAAGTTTTTGATCTCTGGCCAAACAAGAGGATGAAAATTGAATAGCCCCGCTCTTCCCCCAAGAAGATTAACGCCTTTCTTTTTCAGTTTTCTTGCACTTGATCCAGTCAGAAGAAAGTGAATACTCGTCTCTTCAATAAGCATATGGACTTCATTAAGAAGTTCTGGAAGGCGTTGAATCTCATCAATAACAACAACACCATCATTGATTCCTTTTGCTCTTAATGTATTTCTGAGGATAGATGGACGCATTGAAAGATCTCGATAAAGCTCACTGTCTAAGAGCGTCCATGCAAGCTTTGGCTCAGAAAGCTGATTCTTTATATAGGAAGATTTCCCTGTCTGCCTTGGGCCAAATAGGAAAATCGATTTCTTCTCAAGCCTTTTATCTATATTTGCAACTCTTTCAATATACATAATTTCCTCTATATGTGAAATATTATACATAAAATCCAAAAAATCAAAGTGATAGTTTGAAATTTCATAAAAATCTCAAAGTACAACTTTGAATATTCGCAAAATTTCATTGAGTTGAGATTTAGAAAAGGTCAGAGAACAAGCATTGCAAAAGACTCAAAACGCCATGAAGAGAGCAAATCAATTATGCAAAGCTTTAAATGCATGTTTCTCTACTTTCTTCGCTTCCTTACTTTTTGATCTTCACATTTAGTCTATTAGTATTTTCTTCATATTTCATAGCAATCACTTATGCTGTTTTTGTTCAATACTATTTTTCATAACTGCATTTATCTGGCAACCATTTGTCCAAGATTTCAACAATGGACTCTTTTGTTTTATCAAAATCTTTAATATTTGATGAATCGTTCAAACATATCATCGGATATTTAAAACCTTGCTCAAATCCTTTTTGGATTCTTTTCAAATCATCAATCGTATAGAAACAACAACCAGCTTTTTTGTCGATAATGTAACTACCTTTCAATATCGACCAATAACGAAAAAGATATTGATTAATCTGATTGGGTCCCCTGAATTTTTCATTTATAGTGTCATCAAAAGCTTTTTCAAATTGACCAATCGACTCTATGCATTCAGATTTAAGAAAAGGACTTGCTCCATGTTCAATTGAAAATCCAACAAATTTACCTGACAAAAGAAAATAAAAGAAATTTGAAACAAGATAATTAAATGGAAGCTCAGTAGAAAACCACTTCTTGAAGCCAATTCTTTTTATATATCTTCTTTTTTCTCTTTTAACATATTCATTCAAAATATGACGGTCCATAGCTATGATTCGATAAAAAATCGAATCATAGTAACGCATAAAAGAACGTTCGCAAAATAAATCTACCCTTTTTCCTTCTTTGAAAAAATGCTCTGGCTTAACATAGTCAACCAAAAACATATCATCATTAAAATAGACAAATTGTTCAGCCAAATCATCAATATAAGGTATTTGCATTTCTATTGCATTGCTGTTGAAGTTTGGAACACTGCTTGCTTTCATAAAATCTTTGTGTAACACCAGTTGGACTTTTGAATTCGATAAATCCAAAAAATCCGGAACTTGTCCATTTGTTACTAGATGTATCTTACGAACCCATGGTGCATATTTCTCGACAGATCGAAACCAATATTTAAATAATCCCCAGTCTCTATATCTTGCAGTATCTATATCAACTTTCTCACCGCTGAGTTTTTCTTTCCAAAAAGCCATTTCTGCTAGCCATTTCGAATCAGATGAATCAACCCACAACACAACAAAATCAATGGCATTATCTTTATACGGATAATTCTTCATTTTTAATATAACCTAAAAGTCTTTTTCTTGTTTTCCTATTTAGTGTACCATAATAAAGGAACATTAATAAACTTAATATAAAACAGGAACAAATGCATTTATGATTATTAAAGCATATAATTTTTTCTCTCAAAGAGTAACGCTTGCAATATCTATAATAACAATTGTTATGATGACATCACAACCTTTTGACGATATCACAAGATTCGTGATATATGCTTTTGCAGCAACACATGCTGCTATCACATTTTTTTATTGCCTTATAAAAAGAAAAGAAAAATTAGATCTATCCATTGGCTCGTGTGCTCTTATCTTGTTTTATATCCTATCTACTTTAATTCTTACTGCACATGGAGATATTCTGCATTTAGGACTATCCCAGTTACATTTGTTTTTCTTCGCTTTGAATTGTCTATTTCTTTATTCAAGCAATGAATTGAAAGATCAAGTATTATTTATCGCCAAGCTATTTATTATTCTAGGACTATACAAAATAATAGGTTCGTTTGTTGCCATCATGATTATGAAATACAATCCATCTTTAGCAAACAGGTTCCCTGAATTCATTGCTGATGTGGTACGTAATTCCTATGCTAATCCAACACGTCCAAATGGAATAACTGTCCATCCCAATACTTTGGGAGCAATAATTACAGTTGCAAGCTGGTGTAGCGTTTACTTGATTTTTACCTCAACAAACAAAAAATGGATCATTGTTTCATGTATCACACTTATCACAGGAATACTATTTGCGGTAAGAGTATCAAGCAGAACAACTCTACTTGTTATCACGGCATTTATTGGTATTTTCCTAGTACTAAACCTAATGAATTGGAAGCAATTATCTACAATAAACAAAAAAAAGATAATAATTTTCATATCAATCGCTATGATATGTTGCCTGAGCGCTCTGACAATCCTATTTACATCCAAAGAAGCTAGAGAATACATTTTTGAAAATGTTATAAGGGTAAAAGATATAAAGACTGCTACTGGCAGGACAAACCTGCAGAAGGCAGCCCTTGATGCAACTAAAGATAAAAGGATGTTCGGTATGTCTTACATAAAACTTTCAAATGAAGTTCTACATGGTACATCTCATACACACAATCCTTTTATACAGATTCTTGTTTCAACAGGAGTCCCATCTCTTATACTATTTTCCTTATTCTTTTTTTATTCCATTGGATGCTCTATTTATCTACTAGCAAAACAAAGGAAAGATAAGGATAACTTGCTATTCGCTTGTTTTTTGGTATCATCTCTCTTGTCACTATTTTTGCAATCATTCTTTGAACAGTTCTTTTTTGTCAATTATGGTGCAGTACCTTTCTTTGCCTATGCTGTTTTTCCTTTCGCAATAGTATTAAAAACTAATTATAAACAAGAACATCACAGGCTAATTGAACCAATTCCTAATAATAAGTAAAGTTGTATTTCGTAAATATGGAAGACGTTTCTAGCAAGAATTTAAAAAGAATACAACGGTCAAAGACAAATGCAACAGTAAGCCTCATTACATCAATCATAATGGGGATATTTAGCTTTGCAGAAAGAACTGTCTTCAATCAGTTTTTTATTGAGGATTATCTCGGGTTATATAGTTTTAATTTCAACATAATTTCAAGCTTAAATAGCATTGAACTAGGCTTAGGAGTCTCAATTGCATATGCGTTATATGCACCCTTGGAGTATGATGATAAGCAAAAGATATCTGCGATTATTCATTTTTTTAAAAAAGCATACATTGCGATTGGTACAATAATAATAACAGCAGGATTTATATTGCTACCATTTATGAAATATCTTGTAAAAACAGAAGTCCCTATAAATGAAGTAAGATTGTATTTCATGCTTTTTTTATTGGGCAATGCTTCTTCTTATTTCTTCGCATACCAAAATGTCCTTTTGAATGCAAATCAAGAACAATACAAAGTAACACTCGTAACAAATTGCACTTGGGCGACTTTATACGCAATCGAAATACTAACTATAATCAAAACAAGAAATTTCCTTTATTACTCTATAGTTTTATTCTCAGCAAATATGTTGCGAAACATAATTCTCAAAATCATTGCAGATAAAGAATTCAAATTTGTCAAATATAATAAAGATAATTCAATAGATAAAAACATACTAACACAGATAAAAAAGAACACTATAGGACTTATATCCAACAAATTCGGACAAGTTATTGTTTCTTCTACTGATTCCATTCTTATTTCAATGCTTATTGGAACTGCTACTTTGGGCAAATATTCCAATTACCAAATGTTTTATTCTGGTCTATTTGCCATATCAGGCATGCTGCCATCTGCAATAACCGCAAGTATCGGGAATGCAGGCGTAACAGAAAATAAGAGAACGATGACAAATAGCTTTTATACCATCAACTTTGGATCTTTTTTAATCTACAGTTCTATTACTGTTATTTTTGTAAACTTAGTCAATCCTATAATATCCACTTTTTTTGGCGTAGATCGAATATTGCCAATGTCAACAGTATTACTTTATTGTTTCAATTTTTACCTATCTAACATGAGACAACTCCTGTTAACATACAAAACCTCTTTGGGCTTATATTGGTACGACAGGAAAAGACCTATTCTTGAAGCGCTAGTTAACCTCGTTGCTTCTGTAATATTAGCTAAACTAATGGGGTTAAATGGAATAATTTTGGGTACTACAATTAGCAGATTGTTCGTTAATTTTATTATAGAACCAAGAATTGTTTTCCATAGAGGTCTAGGACGTTCAACAATACCATACTATCTAGAATCTCTGCGAGGCTTTTTAACCACTTCCGCTATATTATTGATTACAATGCCTATAATAAGTCTCATAAGCATACCAAACAAATTGACAGGAAAAATAGAACTAGGATCATTAACCATTCCATTTGGATATTTTGTTCAAATCATTATTAACTTCTTTATAAGCATAATTGGAATAATACTTGTGTTTGGTATCTTTTATAGGAAAGCTCCAGAAATTAAAGCTATCATTAAAACATTAAAAATTGCTTTTAGAAAAAAACGAAAATAAAACCCTATTGGAAATGAAGTATAATTGTCTTGGAGAGTAAAACGCTCTTATAAAAAGGAGAAAGCCATGGGAAATATGTGGCATGTTAAAAATTGGTTTAGAGTTGGTCACAATATCTCGTGGACACTCAATTTTCATACATTATTTGGTTTTCTTTATCTCTATAAGCCATTTGATAATCAATTCACATTAAAACATGCAGAGAAAAAACATGAATTTATTCTTTCTTATCTAGAGAAAGAACATGGAGATATCATTGAAAAATACAGGAAATACAAAGAACCAAATCTCCCATACAAAAAAAGATACATCTGGACTCTATGGTGGCAAGGAGAAGAAAGTGCCCCTCCTCTGATTAAAGCATGCTTTCGAGAAATGAAGAAGAATGCTAATGGAGCAGAGTTGGTAATACTCACAAAAGACAACTACAAAAACTATATAGAACTACCAAATTACATTATAGAAAAAAGAGAAAAAAACTATATATCGTTTGCACAACTTTCAGATATCATCAGATTTACACTTCTAGAAAGATATGGTGGTCTATGGCTTGATTCAACTATTTATACATCAATGCCAATTCCAAAAGAATACTTCAATTACAATTTTTTTTCACAACATACAAAATGGCAAGAAACATGCTTTGTCCAGCATAATCTATACCATGGATTTATTATTGGTAGCAAAGCTCATTCAAAGCTCGTATCTTTCGTTAAGACAATGTTTTTTTCTTATTGGGAAAAGCATGACACTTTAGTTGATTACCTTATGATTGATTATTTGATAATGATTGCTTATAAAGAATTCCCAGATATTAAAGCAGAAATTGATAACCTTCCTTACTCCAGCGAAAGACTTTACGACTTAGTGAAAATGCTTAATAAGCCTTATAACGCTAAAGAGTTTACAAAACTCAAAACAGAGTGCATATTTTCAAAACTTGATTGGCATAAAAAATATAAAACACAAACAAAACACAAAAAAACGTATTATTCTCATATGCTTACCGATAATTAGACTAGTTCTGCCATGAAGAACCGTCTGTTTTCTCTGGAGCTTAGACTTTTGCAAAAAACTCTATAATTATGTTCTTTTCTACTGTAATATGTAAATTACTGAGTGTTTTACATACATGTAACAAATACTTAACAAAACTCTGGAGATTAAGTTATGTATTATCTCGATGATAACATCAAAGATTTGGTTAGAATTTTTGACCAAAATGAGAGAAAGAATTTCCTAAGATTGGATTTAAATGAAAATCCTGGTGGATTACCACAAGATTTTATCAACGATGTTTTATCAAAAATAACACCCCAATTCATAGCTCAATATCCAGAAACACTTCACTTTTCAACTGTATTAGCTAACTATATTGGAGCAGATATCTCAAATATTTGCATTACCAACGGTTCAGCAGAAGCTATTCGTTATATCATACAAGCATTTACTGCACCTAAAGGCAGAATTGTTGGCGTGGTTCCTTCATATTTTATGTTTCAGGTTTATGCAGAGATGTATGGAAGGACTTTTGTAAAAGTACCATACAACGAAGATTTAAGCATGGATATTGACAAAATAAAAGCAGAGATGACAGATGATACCCAAATGCTTATACTTCTTAACCCCAACAACCCAATGGGAAATGTTTATTCGGATAAAGAATTTGGAGAAATATTGGAGCTTTGTCTAGAGAAACAAATTACCCTATTAATTGATGAGGCATATCATTACTTCTATCCTAAAACATTTATCAAGTATGCCTTACATAATAGGCGAGTTTTTATTACAAGAACATTTTCCAAGCTATTCTCTATGGCAGGATGCCGACTAGGGTATGCAGTTGGACATCCAGAGGATATCAAATACGTTCAAAAGTTTTGTACTCCACACAACACAAATGCTTTTGCAATGCTATTTGCAGAAAGAATCATTTCATCTCCAGGAATGATTGATAATTTGATAACAAAATTCAACGATGGAAGAAGCTATCTCTTAAACAGATTGGATGAAACCGGATATAGACACAAGGGAGAAGCAGGTAACTTTCTTTTTATCGAACCAAAGACTGATGCGAAAAAAATTGTTGAAAAAATGAAAACCGAAAAGGGAATTTTGATTAAGGAATATCAAAATGTTGGTGAATTTGGCAATTGCCTTCGAGTTACTATCGGAGAAAAGCAGTATATGAAACAATTTATGGATGCTTTGCTGGAATTGGATAAACAGGTAAGAACATGACAACAGTAATAACATATGGAACTTACGATCTACTCCATTATGGACACATTCGACTGCTTGAACGAGCCAAAAAACTAGGAGATTATCTTATTGTAGGTGTCACAGCAGATGATTTTGACAAAACTAGAGGCAAAATCAATGTACAGCAATCTCTAATGGAACGAATTGAGTCAGTACGCGCAACAGGTCTTGCCGATAAAATAATAGTCGAAGAATACGAAGGGCAAAAAATTGACGATATTCGGCGCTACAATGTTGACATTTTTACAGTCGGTTCTGACTGGAAAGGCAAATTCGATTATCTCAATGAGTTTTGCAAAGTGATATATCTTGACAGAACTGAAGGAATATCAAGTTCTGAAATACGCTCAGATCAACAATCCTTGCGACTAGCAATTGTTGAATCTTCTACAATTGCAAAGAAGTACATTGAAGAAAGCAAGTATGTAAATGGAATCGAAATTATTGACTCGAAATTTGACGTATGCGAAACACAAGATAACAAAACTGCTTTAAATAAAAATTATGATGAACTTTTAAAAAAAGTCGATGCTGTCTATATTGGATCATGCCCAAGCCTTCACTATCCTCAGATAGAACAAGCACTTAAAAATAATATACATGTATTATGCGAGTCTCCAATTGCTCAAAACAAAGAACAATGTTCAAAGCTATTTGAATTGGCACATGAAAATGGCTGTGTTTTAATGGATGCAATAAAAACCGCTTATGCAATGGCCTACTCCCGACTTTTATTATTGCTTAAAGAAGGCATTATCGGAGATATTTACTCAGTTGATGCAACATGTACAAGTTTAAGAAACCCAGAGGATAATGTATGGGATAGCATTTGCGAATGGGGCCCAATCGCATTACTGCCTGTTTTTGACATTTTTGGTACTGATTATAAATCAAAACAAATTACATCACACGCCAATGACCAAGGAAAAGACTTATTCACAAGAGTAACGTTTATTTATGAACATGCTGTTGCTTCTATAAAAGTTGCAATTGGCGTTAAATCAGAAGGGGAATTGATTATCTCTGGCACAAAAGGTTATATCTATGTTCCTGCCCCTTGGTGGAAGATGGAATATTTTGAAGCGAGATATGAAGATTCATCAAAAAACAGACGCTATTTTTATCAATTGGAAGGAGAAGGAATACGTTATGAATTGGTATCATTTCTAAGGTTGATTCGGAATAAACAAAATGTATCTTACATAAAGCAAGATATTTCTACTGAAATTTGCAAAATCGTTGAGGATTACTATAATAAAAAAGATTTTACAAAAATTTAATTAACCAATCTTTGATTGGAAATAGCAACAGACACCTTCAATAACATCTATCTAATCGCCAAAAATCAAGAATGAGAGGAAAACAATAATTGAAAGAATTAACACTGAAAGAAAAACAGGAAGAAGGGTTAAAAATACTAAAGAGCGTTGCAGAATTCTGTGATGAAAATTCAATACGATACACGCTAGCATATGGCACATTGTTAGGTGCTATTCGTCATAATGGATTTATTCCCTGGGATGATGATATAGATATATTTATGCCAAGGGGGGATTATGAACGCTTTTTGAAAATTTTTAATGACTGCGATAATTTTAAACTGTTTCATATCGGCAACACAATAAACTATCCATATTTATATGCAAAAGTTGCGAATGTAAAAGATACAAGAAAGCATGCGCCATTCTTAAATTGCAAAACAACAGACAGAGGAGTTGAGATAGATGTTTTCCCTATTGATTATCTCCCCAACAATAGAATCTCAAGATTCTTCTATAAATTAAATTGCATTAATAATTTTATATGTCTGGATCACTCCAGGTATAAAGGATTTATGACAGGCACTACTTTTAACAGGATTATTTCCGAGCCATATAGAATAATTGCTTCTAAAAAACCTGTCTCATACTGGACAAATAAAGATAACAATTTAGCAGTAAAGTATTACAAAAACGGAATTTTCAAACAGTGCAAAGACTGTTGGGTTTATAGCGGATCTCAAGAGGTTTTTCCTGTCCATGCATTTTCAAATCTCGAAAAACATCAATTCGAAGATTCAGCATTCTGGATTCCCTCTAATTATGATTGCGTATTAAAAAGCCTCTATGGGAATTACATGAAACTTCCACCTATAGAGAATCGCAAGCCAATACATTCTTCAGAAATAATCGAGTGGAGAGATTGAATGGAAAAAATCAATTGTTTGATATGTGGTATGAGCGATTCTGTAGGTGGTATTGAGACTTATATCATCACTCAGTTTAGAGCCTTAGACAAAGAGAAGTTCCACTACGATTTTGTATTTTCTCATAAAGATGGAGAGATGTCGTTCTCAAACGAAATTCTAAACTCTGGAAGTAAGATCTTCAGAATCACAAATTCAAAACAATGGAAAAGTTTCTTTTCTTCGCACTCTGGTGAATATGATTTCTTAGTTTTTAATACTCCTGCCCCTGTTTTTCTTCCTTTCATAACTGGAAAAAAATATGGAAATCTAAAAAGAATAATTGTACATAGCCATAATTCGAGGAGCGACATGCCTTGGTACATAAAAATGTTTGTTCCTGTTTCTCTTAAATATGTTCAACTAAAGATAAAGCATGTTGCTGCTCAAAAATGGGCTTGTTCAAAATTAGCTGGCTACTTCATGTTTGGAAAGAATTCAAAATTTACAATTATTCGAAATGCAATCGAATTAGATAATTTTAAGTTTTCATCTTCCGTAAGAACAATGATTAGGAAGCAAAACAACATAGAAGAAAACACATTTGTAATTGGTATGGTTGGACGTTTTGATTATCAAAAAAATCATAGATTTGCAATTGAATTATTCAAAAGATTTTATTCTGAGAATAAAAAAACAGAATTGTGGCTTATCGGCCCAGAGACCAGAAAAGAACTAGCAAATGAAATTAAAGATGAGGTTGCATCAAACAATCTTTCTTCTGCAGTGAAATTTTTCGGCGCATTAACAAACGTTAACGAATACTATCAAGCTATGGATGTATTTATTCTGCCTAGTTTGTTTGAAGGACTACCAATATCAGGAATAGAAGCACAAGCAGCCGGCCTTCCTTGCCTATTCAGCGATACCATAACAGAAGAACTATTGCTCAACAGTGAAATTGTTAAATATTTACCAATAAAAGGGCCTAGCGCGATAGATGCATGGCTTGCTAGCATAAATGAAATAAAGAAAAATAAAACTGCTTACTATCAATTAAGAGAGAATGCCTTTATAAAAGTCAGAGATGCAGGCTATGAGATAAGATCTGAGACCAAGCGAGTCGAAGCACTTTTTACAGAAATGCTTAACAAATAACAATTGTATTATTCTTTTTTGTTGTAACAAAATATTTTTTGTTTTATTGTAAATAAGGATGAAGCATAACCTAAAAATAATTGAAAAAACTTTAAACTTTTTTATAAAGCATCCGAAGATTATAATCTCACTTCTATTGTTAATCACTGTTTTTTTTGCATGCCAACTAAATCGTTTGCAAATTGATGCTAATATTTTTGGATTCTCATCTGCCGCAGAAGAGCCAAAGTTTATTGAGACTCCAAAAGAAAAGCCTTCTGACCAATTGTACCTTAAGAAAATCGGAAATATAAATATCACACCAGAACATGGTGAAGTAGTCGAATCCGATAGAACTGAAAATATTTTTTCTGAAGAGGAATATGTCAACCCAATCGAATATGTTGAGAAAGAAATACTTCCCTATACATGGCCAGAAGGAAGAAATGATTCTCAAGGGTACTGGGATGGCTATGTAATAGTTTTCTCTTCTACTGAAATGTTTACACCTGAGGTTTTGAATACGTTGTTTGAGGTAAGAGCCCGCTTATCCGAGAGATGGGAAATAGGCCCTTGCCTATCTGCTTTTGACTATGTAACAGTCGAGAAAAAGGGGACTCGTTTAAGAATTGTCCCGATTTCTCCTGTCCAAGATGGAGAGGTTTGGACACAAGAAGATGCGGATCTATTCAAAGAACGGTTAATGAATGACTCCGTTGCAAAAGATTATCTATACTCAGCAGATGGCACAACAATAATGCTTTATTATCGTGCTAGGGGTTTAAATGAAACATCAATTGCAGAATTGGACGATATAGTAAATCCATTACGTCAATATGGACGCGTTGCACTTAATGGAGGTGGACTATTAACTAATGCTGTCTATAAATATCTCAACAAGGATCTTATTACTCTATTAGTGCTATGCTTTGTAGTGATTCTAGTAGTTTTTTTCTTGTCTTACCGCACCCTGAAATCAATGCTTATTCCTGCATCTGTTTCAATGATGGGGATTATTTGGACTCTAGGAATAATGGTATTGGCAGGATACAAACTCACAATTGTAACTATATTAACGCCTTGTTTAGTATTAACTTTTGGGTCGTCATATTCGTTGCATATGATTAATGAGTACTTTGAAGCCCTTTCGAATGGAGAAAAAAATAGATTATCTTCTCACTACTCGAAAATAGCAAAGACAATTTTCTTTGCTATGGCTACAACGGTTTCCGGTTTTCTCTCACAACTTGTTTGCAGAATAGAAATGTTCCGAGAATTTGGAATAACAATCTCTATTGGTGTATTCATCTGTGCTTTTTTATCTTTTACGTTTATACCAGCAATTCTTTCTTTAACTAAAATACCTAACCCCAAGAAGATTTCACGAATCAAACATGGTTTTCTTAGCAAATTCATAACTATAATTGCATCAAAAATTGTTAAATACTGGTGGATTGTTATTGTATTTTTTATTGCAATCACAGTTTTCTTCTTTGTTATAAAAGATGACATGGGTTTTGATTCCAACTATATGAAGTATTTCCCCTCCGATGATCCTATTGTTCAAGATTCTATTTATTTTGCAAAAACATTAGGTGGTACAGATCCATATTATTTGACAATCAAAGCTCCAAATAATGAGAAGGGGTTTTTCCTTCAACCTGATAATTTGAAAGATGTTTATGCCTATGAAATGGCTATTCTTGCAGCTGATCCTGATATTGTACAGGTACTATCATTTAGTCAATATGTAAGCTTCCTTAATGAAGTTTATAATGGAGAAAAAGGAATACCTGACAATTCGGGACTAATAAACCTTCTTTCTAGAACGCTAATGCAAATATCAAAACAACTAGACACAGATGTTTTAGATGTTTTAATCAATGAAGATGCCTCAGAAATAACATTGTCAATGAGAAATTATGACTATGTGGAACAAGATTTGCAAACAATGCCAAGTGCCAAGAGACTAGAACAGACATTGGATTATTATAGGTACATGCTTCCCGAGGGGACAAGTAGTAAGATTTGGAGTGGAGCTTCTAGTGGATTGCATGCAAGTGAAATGATTATCGAAGATCAAAACAAAGCGACCATCATCTCAATGATTCTAATCGTTGTCTTCGCCTCAATTTCATGCTGCAGCATTTACTCTGGGCTAATCTCTTTATTCCCTGTCGTTACAGCAGTAATGTCTATATATGTCTTCATGTGGATTACTAATATTCCTTTTGATATGGTCACTATAGGATTTTCTTCTGTAGCAATCGGGGCAGGAGTCGATGATGCAATTCATTTCTTAATAAGATTGAAAGATAGAAGAATGAAAGAGAAAAATGAGTCATATATCAAATCTATTCAACATAATATACTAGATACTGGAAGACCTATTATATTAACAACTTTGAGTGTTGATGCTGGTCTTCTCATGCTTCTTTTTGCTTCTTTCAACCCTATTAAGTATTTTGGGATATTAATGTGCTTAGCATTGACTGTTGCTATGTTATCAACACTTTTAGTGTTGCCATCTTTTTTGATTCTATTCAATAAAATAAAGAATATAATTGACAACAAAACGATTAATAAAAACAGGATGGAAAATGAATAGTATCAAGATAAGCATCATTATAGCAATCTATAACGTTGAAAAAATGCTAAAGAGATGTTTGGACAGTATAGTGTCTCAAGACTACCCAAACATAGAAATTATTCTTGTTAATGATGGTTCAACTGATAACAGTTTAGGAATATGTAAGAAATATAAAGAAGAAGATACAAGAATTGTATTGATCAACAAGAAAAATGGGGGGGTATCTTCTGCTAGAAATGCTGGGATAGAAAAAGCAACAGGAGATATAGTACTTTTTGTAGATAGTGATGATTGGGTTAGTACAAATCTCTGTTCAGACATTGCCCATATTTTTAGCAACAATGAAATAGATATAGTAATATTTGGGTTTAATATTATCCAAGGGAAAAAAACAAAAGCGATATGTACGCAAAAAGATAGATTAATTACAAAAGAAAAAGCAATAGAAGGATTGCTGATAGATAAAGCCATAAGAAATTATCCATGGAACAAGGCCTACAAATCTGAACTTTTCAAAAATGTAAGATACCCAGAAGTAAGAACATTCGAGGATGTGGCAGCAACCTTCAAGCTATTTGATAATGCTTCTTGTTTTTATATTACTAAGAAATGTCTCTATAATTATGAAATTAGAAACAACAGCCTATCGACAAAATGGTGGAAAAGCGAAGAGAAAGTGATTGATTATTTTGATGCAAGAGAAGCACAATTTTGCTGTATCAAAGAAAAATACCCAACGTTAATCAAAAAAGCATCTGCCTCTATTGGATTTGCCGCATTAATGGGCGTTTCATATTTAAATAAGCAAGATAGCGCAAAGATTGTAGACTTTCTTTACAAAGAGAAGACTTCCCTATTAAATTCTTCATTCCCCTTTTCAATACTAATCTCGTTATATTATAAAAACCCGCATTTTATAGTAAAAATCATAAGAAAGTATTTTGGATAATCCATAAACCAAAGAATTACACTATACAACCTTCATCAATTATCTCTTCTTTGATACTCTATCAAATAGAATATCAGCAACTTTCTCTGGAGAGAACTCGATAGGTACCAAATTGAAATTGGACTCTACTTCTTCCATTTTTAATGGATTATTGATTAAATCCAACAAAACATCAGTTGCATTTTTCTTTCCATTTGCGCAATTCCAGCCTATATTGTATTTTTCAATGTAGTCTGCGGAAGGAATAACTGTATAAACCAACTCAGTTATGATAAATGGCCTATGAGCGTAAATTGCCTCAACGATAGTGTTTATTCCTGCTCTTCCTACGATAACATCTGACGCATATAAATATGTGCTCACGTCCGAAATGAACCCACGAATATATAGCTTTACATTAGATGGCAGCTTTGATGCAATTCTATTTAGTTTTTTTGTTGTCTTTTTTGACATTCCACCTATGACTACAATTTGGACATCAGCATTTTGCTTTGCCAAATTCTTAATAACAGAAATAGACCCTATTCCCTCCCCTCCTAGATTAAGTTGTATAGTAAAGAGCTTTGGATCCAATCCAAGCTTTGTCCTAGCTTCTTCTTTGGACAAACGGACACTATCTAGAATTTCTTGTTGCAAAGGAAATGGAACAAGTTCCATAGCATCAGACTTTTGTCCCATAGCTTTTACTCTGTCAAAGCCTTCTTGTGTAGAAATAAAATATCCCGAGAGTTTGTCACATATTGATGCAACAGGAGCATTGAATACATCTGTAGCATAATAAAACACAGGTATATTCAAGTTCATATCAAAAAGCATTTCGGAAAGAATTGTTGAAGCATACGGATGCGTTGCAAATATAAAATCAATAGGTTCTTCTTCCAAATTTGATTTCAAGGCTCTTTCACAATGCTTTTTTGCAAACTTTATAGCTTTCTCCATTCCATTGGAATCAGCATCATTATGATGGGATAGCCTCTGCTCAAACTTAGGCATCCTAAGCATTTGTCGCCACCAATGCTTATTCAATGAACCAATCCATTTTATATCTAGATAATCAAAGAATTCCTCTAGATCTACATCTATTCCTTTTTTTTCAAGTTCACAAGCAACAGCCTTTGCTGGAACAAAATGTCCTTTTCCACCATCAACATAGACACAAAGGGCTCTCATTAATTCCTCTCTCGATATTATTCTTTCTCTGACTAGAACATCATATAATAAAAATCTACATCTATAAATCCAATAATTGAAAAAACCTCTATCCCTAGATTACACTCCACTTCATTCCTATCATTGCTTGAGGCATGAAGATGAAATCGCCTCTTTTATGATGGAAGTTCCAATAGAAGCCAAAGTTGATTGCTGCTTGCAATTGGATATTGTCGTTTATATCCCACATAGCTTCGCTTTTTATGTCGAATCTATGTTCAGGTACGCCTTGCCATGAATAGATCTTCTTTTTGATATATGGATGCTCATAGCTTATTTCACCATGCACATAGTAAGAAAAGAGACGCATATCAGAGATGTTATCTGTATACATCAAGAACCCGAGGTTTGCAATAATCCTGGGCCTATTCAACACATTGAAATCGAATCGATGGATTAGTCTTAGCACTTGATCTCCAGAAAATCGACTTTTTTCGATTTTTCCATTATTATCTTGCGCATCGAAATGCGTAAAATCCATTGTGTATGTAAAAGGATTGCTTTAGCAATAAATGATAGAAAAAGGAAAGAAGTGAAGACCTAAATGGAAAAAGCCGGATATATTACGAATAATGCATTTTGAAAGGCACTAAAATGTGAAAGACTGTTAAAAAATTGACAAAAGAAGCAACATCACTTAAATTAATGATACAGGTT
>ERZ808242.1102-NODE-1102-length-16525-cov-8.450030_pt1 | contig 16525 bp, 13 predicted proteins | sample MGYA00521244_ERZ808242 | MGnify/ENA primary metagenome ERZ808242 (study PRJEB31516, sample SAMN03275573) | gut metagenome | biome: mammalia-associated habitat; material: feces | host: Papio cynocephalus | place: Kenya | collected 2012-07-27 ... | reverse complement strand
TTTGACCGCAAAATTATATATTTTATATAAATTAAACAAATAAATATAAGAAAAGTATGTGTTTATGATGTGAATTAAATGTTTTTTCTTTTCTTCCCCTCCCCCGCCTCCCCTTCCAGGGGCGGAGCGGTTACCCTTGGCTGCTAAGGACGTGAATATCTGAATTCTTCCCCTCCCACGCCTCCACCTCCGGGGGCGGAGCGGTTACCCTTGGCTGCTAAGGACTTGAATATCTGAATTCTTCCCCTCCCACGCCTCCAACTCCGGGGGCGGAGCGGTTACCCTTGGCTGCTAAGGACTTGAATATCTGAATTCTTCTGTAATAAGTAACTTTGCACCACCAAATTTTCGTAAAGTAACCCCACCCCCAAAAAGGGAAACTGCTCCGCCCCTGGAAGGGGAGGCGGGGGAGGGGAAGAAAAAAATAAAAATTAAAAGAAAAACCATCCCAATAGAGTACAAAACATTTCCCCGTTGAGTCAAATAAAAAAACTTTCACTATGTCGCACAATACCATACACTACAATGCCAAGGCAAATGCCATGCGAAGAAATATGACACCAGCAGAAGTTGTGGTATGGCAGTATCTGCGTCGAAAGGCATTAGGGGTGTATTTTCGAAGACAATGTCCTGTAGGGGAATATATCCTCGATTTCTATAGTAGCGACATAAAGTTATGTATCGAACTTGACGGAGATGTTCATAGCAGTTCCTCAGCTTTTGAATACGATGAGCGACGTACTGATTATCTTAATTCTCTTGGTATCACTGTTCTTCGATACGACAATTCCGTTGTGTTCAATAATATAGATGCTATATTGGATAGCATATCTTCGTTGGTTAAAAATCCTCGCTTTATAAAAGGCGATTGCAGGAATGCGATACTTACTTAGTGCTTTTAATTCTGGTTTATTTCTTCCCCTCCCCCGCCTCCCCCTCCGGGGGCGGAGCGGTTTCCCTTGACTGCTAAGAACTTTGTAATAAGTAACTTAGCATCATCAAATTTTCGTAAAGTAACCCCACTCCCAAAAAGGGAAACTGCTCCGCCCCTGAAAGGGGAGGCGGGGGAGGGGAAGATTAAGGAGAAGATTAAGAAGAAGATTAAGAAGAAGATTAAGGGGAAGATTAAGGGGAAGATTAAAAATCAAAACGTCCATAATACAGTTTCTTTATAAAATATTGTGAAGAGTCTTTTATTTCCATTTTTTATTTGCAATTAATTTTTATTTAACTATCTTTGCATCGTCTAATAGCTTTCATAAAAAGTATCTAATACTTTTATATCAAAAGCAAGAAAAAGAGACACGCAAGCGGTTCGCCTCGTTAAACAGGCGATTAAAAGGGAATCGGGTGGAAATCCCGGACAGTCCCGCTGCTGTGAGCCGCCCTTATCTACGGGTTCAGACACAAGAAGCCACTGCACTATTGTTGGGAAGGCGTCTGAAAATCCCGGGCGGCAAGTCAGAAGACCTGCCATTGCGGTGAAATGACATTCGGAGTAACCTTAAATTGCAAAGAACGGGAATTTCAAGTCTTCAGTGCTTCGAGGAAGGCGCCAGAAGATGAATGATGATGAAGAAACATTAATTCATTCATTAACTTCAATAAACCAAAATGCAAAAAAAGTACAGTTATCTGATGCTGGCACTTGTTTTGTCGATGCTTTGGCTGCCATTGCAGCTTATGGCGCAAGACGATGCGAACACAGTGCTACAGCCACAGTTTGGCAAGCAGACAGTAACGGTTGCTACCGGGCAGGAGATTACCTTCTACGACCCTAAGGGTACGGGAAGCATATCTGCTACCTCCTCCAACAACACACAGTCGCTTACCGTGTTTAAACCAGCCGAGGCAGGCATGTCCGTACAAATCACGTTTGAGAGTTTCGACGTGAAACCGTACAACGCCAACTATCCCGCCTACGTAAACGTGTATAACGGAGAGGCAGATGCCGACAACTCCTTCACCTTCGCCACAACAACATCCGAGGTGGCAAGCAACCTTACGCTTCCTGCGGGTGATGTGTTTGAGCAGTTGTCGGGCACCCTCAGTTCGCCCAAGACTTACTATTCAACAGCAACAGACGGGGCACTGTCGGTAGGCTTTCTCTATCGCGATGCAACAAAGAGCGACGGTTGGGTGGCAAAGGTGAAATGCGTTAAGCTCGAGAACATGACAGTTACGGGAGCCGGCTCGCAGTATACCAACGTCGTTGCCTCGCCAAAGAGCAAGACCAACGTAAACCTTGCCGGAGCATACGTAACGGCAAGCGGACTGCTCAATGCAGACCATTTGAAAACCCTCAGCTTTAAACTTACGAAGAATGAGGGAAGCATGATAGACCCTCTGTCGCTGAAGCTGTATTCAGGCAGTAGCGCCTCGTATAAAGGGGCTACTGCAATAGAGACAACAGTTGCCGAAAGCAACGGCATATATACCTTCTCTCTCGACAAAGCTTTGAGCGACGGAAAGAACGAATTCACCATCGTTGGCGACATCACAGGCGGCGAAGTGGGAAACAAGGTAAAGGTTGACATCACAGGAATCACAACCACCGCACTTCCCGACGGCGTAAACCCATTCACCGTAGCAGATGCCGTGGAGGTGGAGAACCCGGCAATCGTAATGATTGGTTCCGAGGAACAGACGGTTGACGTTGGAGATACTCCGCTCAACTTCTACGACGACGGAGATATCGACGGACAGATTGACAAAAACTTCAAGTCGGGCAAGATTACCTTCAAGCCTGCTGATACCGACAAGAAGGTGATGATAGACTTCACGAAGATGGCTCTTGCCACAGGAACTATTTATTGCCAGCAGCTTCACGTATACAACGGCAGTGAGGTATCGGCAGACAATCTGCTGAAGACCTTCCTTGGAACGGAGACAGGCAAGGTGCGCTCTACGGCAGCCGACGGCACACTGACCGTAGTATTCGAGAGCAATGCCTACAACACCGGCGACGGATGGGAAGCTACCGTATCGCAGTTTACTCCACAGCCGATGAAAGTTACAGCCATCGAGACAACGCAGATTACTACAGGCACAGTATGCGCCGGGGATAAGGACCAGCAGATTCTCAAGTTCAATATCAAGACAGAAGAAACTTCGCCGGCACTGACCACAAAGAAGTTTGCCTTCACAGCAAACGGAACAAGTGAACAGGCAACGAAGGCTATCCTATACTATACTAAAGCAACCGATGCCTTCGCCACAACAACAAAGGTTGGCGAGGCTGACGTAACGGCAGATGCATTCGAGATTACGGCAAGCAATGAGGTATCGCTCGTTGAGGGCAACAACTTCTTCTGGCTCGCCTACGACATCAACGAGATGGCACTCAACGGACAGAAGATTGACGCAGCAATAACGTCTGCCACTCTCAGCGACGGCGTGCACACAGTGGAGAACGGAAGTCCTGAGGGCGACCGCACTGTGGAGAACATTATCCTCTCGCAGAAAGACCAGGGCACAGTAACGAAGAAAGTGAACGGCTCTATAACCTTCAAGCCAAAGAGTGCATCTTCATACGGCGAATACTACGAGGGCGGCTACGACGACCGTATCAATGTTTTCGTTCCTATGCACGAGAATATGGTTTGCCAGATTGACTTTTCTAAATTCAATCTCTATTATTCAAGCTACAGCAGCGACCATGCTTCGCTCAAGGTTTACAGCGGCAACGGCACTACAGGCGAACTTCTTTGGGAGAGCACCAAGGACACCAAGACTACGGGTCCTGGCAATACTTTGCGCTCAACGGCAGAAGATGGCGCTCTGACCGTAGTGTTCAATGCCGGACAGTCAAGCAATTACTCTTACGACGGCTTCACGGCAACAGTAAGCGAATACCTGTCGCAGCCGATGAAAGTAACGGCAACAGAGGTGGCTCAGTCGGCAAAGAGCATTGCCGGCGTTGGCGAAAAGAATGTAGACCTGCTTACTCTCAACGTGGCAACGACTGGCAACAAGGACATCAAGTCGCTGTCTGCCGTTACCGTCAATCTGAAGAACTCCGAGAAAATCGTCTCCAAGGTAAGCCTCTATGCTCTAACAAAGGCTGAAGATGTGCTTGCTGCCGATGCAGAGGCAATTGCTTCTGCCGATATCGACGGCACTGCTAATGAAACGACTCTTACTCTTGCTGAACCGAAGAATCTCTCAGAGGGCAACAACTACTTCCGCATCCGCTGCGACATCTCTTCTGATGCCAAGTCGGGCAATGTGGTTGACATGGCTGTCAAGTCTATTACTGTTGGCGGCGAAGCTATAACAGTAGAAAGCGGCGACCCGGAAGGTGCTGTTGAGATAAAGAATATCTATAATCTGAAGTCTGGCGACAACGGCGAGGTGCTCATTGCCAACGACCAGCCGCTGATGTTCTACGACGACGGCGGTATCGACGGCAACTACTCTGAGAATTTCGAGGGCACTGTAACTTTCGCACCGAAGACTCCGGGCGAGAGCGTGAAGCTCACGTTCAAGGATTTTGAAGTAACTTATCAGGATAAGTTCAATATATACGATGGCGGCGAGGTAAAGGAAACGGCAGACGCTACATATTCTAAGTACGACAAGCCGACATACTTCCTTTCTAACTCTGCCGACGGCAAGGTGACGGTGAAGTTCACAACGAAATACTCCAATCCGGGTTTCGCCATCGAGGTTACCGCTTATCAGAAGCAGCCAATCACCATCAAGTCTGTCAGCACCACCGCTATTGCCCCGGCTACTACAACCAAGGGTGCAGAAACTCAGATGCTGAAGATTGCCGTAGAGGCAGAAGGCGATTTGAACCAGCTCGACATTCAGAAGTTCTCTGTTGCCTCTCTCGCTAACGTCAGCTCCGTTAATGTTTATGCCACGGGCACAAGCGAGCAGTTTGCTCCTGTTAATCTCTTCGGACAGGCTACAGCCGACAAGTCTTCGGTTGAGGGCTCTTACAAGATTTCACTGCCGGGAACTTACTACTTCTGGCTCACGGGCAACATCAGTACTGATGCTGCCGAGAATGCTACGGCTACGGCTTCGGTTACTTCCGTAACGGGCAATGCCACAGAGACTGCCATCGGCGAGCCTCTCACGGCTTCGGCTACTGTTGCGAAGGGAGTGAGCGGAACGATTACCGTTGGCGCCGGTGCTGACTACGGCACTATCCAGGCTGCCGTTGACGCTCTGAAGGGCGGTATCGACGGACCGGTGGTTATCAACATCAAGCGCGGTATATACAACGAGAATGTCAATGTTCCTGAGATTCCGGGGACATCCGAGAAGAACACCGTAACGCTTCAGAGCGAGAGCGGCGACTGGCACGACGTGAAGATTTACTACGACACTTACAACGAACCGGCATACAGCGATGACAAGATGTCGGCTGAGTTCGGAACGTTCACCATTGCCGGTGCCGACTGGTTTACGCTGCGCGGCGTTGAGGTTACAACTACCGACCAATCGTTCCCTGGCGTTATCCACATCAAGAACCAGAGTCGACATGTAACTATCGACAGCTGTTATGTTCATACTCCACTCACAGTAGAGTATCAGCAGGACATCAACCTTATATATACTTATGCCAAGAACGAGGCTTATCAGAACAACGACTATCTGACCGTTAAGAACTGTCTGCTCGAGGGCGGATACATCGGTGTTCGCATGGGCGGAACCGGCACTGTGGTTCTGCCTAAGGAAGTTGGTGGAGTTATCGAGAATAACGTAATCCGCAACCAGGGCACCAAGGCTATCTACTGCATGGACGAGCTGGGAGCCAAGATTCGATATAACCGTATCGAGAACGACCAGACTACTAAGGAGTTTTATGGTTTCGACGGACAGCTTCGTGATGACTATAACGAAAGCTTCGAGATTGTAGGCAACAAGTTTAACTTCAATCTCTCTACTGCTTGCGACCCGATATCTATGAGAACGATGAAGGGAACGGCAGAGGCTCCGGTTATCGTGGCAAACAACGAAGTTGTGGTTTGCAGCGACAACAGCGGTAGCTTCGGAATAGAGCTCGGCAGTGCATCGTCTAACGTGAACATCGCTTACAACACGGTGAACATCAACGGCAATGCCAAGTCTGCTGCCATGTATATCAACGACCTGAGCCTTGAGAACGTTAAGATTCTCAACAATATCTTCATGAACCAGGCTGGCGGATATGCTTACCGCTATTATAAGGCTGAATGTGTGTCTCTGCCTAAGTATGCCAACAACGTGGCTTATACTTCGGGCGACGTGTTTGCCTATGACAAGACCGACATCGCATCTTATGACGAATGGAAGACGAAGTCTAACGAGACCGACGGACAGAATGTGCTCGTGGGCTTCTACGACAATGAGGACTTCCTTGCTCCTGTTGCTGCCGGAAACTTGCAGTCGGCTCTGCCTCTCGCCTATGTTACTAAGGATATTACCGACACTGAGCGCAATGCCGAGACTCCGACAATCGGTGCCTACGAGTTTGACGCTTATACCGACACTCCTGTTATGGCAGAGGGATACCCTGTTATCAGCAACATCATGGACGAATCGGCGGATCTGAAAGTGAAGTTCAACCAGACTGGTATCGCTCAGTTCGTTGCCAAGGAGGCTACCGAGACAGCTCCTACTGCCGAAGAGGTTTCTGCATCAGAGATTACTCTCTCTGTATACAAGAACGAGGCTGCCACCGCAACGGTTGGCGGACTGGTGAAGGACAAGGAGTATATCATCTACTCCGTAATGACCGGCGTGGGTGGCAAGATGAGCGAGGTCTATGCCTCAAGCAAGTTCGTTGCCGGCGGCGAGGTTATCAAGGAGATTCCTAACGTGAAGGTCGCTGCCGAGGCTACGGAGAGCGTTGAAGCTGGTTCTAATGCCGAACTTAAAGCTACGGTTAGCGAGGGGACTGCTCCATTCGCTATCTCTTGGACCAACGGCAAGCACGAGGTGATTGCAACGGCAAATCTTGATGACTTCGGCTCGGCTACTTCTACTTATGCTCCTTCGGAGTGCGACCTGTATTATGTTACTGTTACTGATACCAACGGAAAGACGGCAAGCGACACTTGTCGTGTAGCTGTTACAGGTGATGCTGTAACGGCTACGTTCGAGAATCTGTATCTTGACGAGAACAGCTTCTGGGCTGGTCCTGATACGAAGGGTACTCCTACCGAAGGACTTTATGGCGGAAATGATATCAACGGTTCGTTCGTGAGCGGTTCTTATCAGTTTAGCAACTCATTCAACGACCAGTATTCTTCATGGTACGGCTTCGCTTACTCTAACCGTACGGCGACAGACTTCAATACCATTACTCCAGACCAGTACAACTCTGTTGTGGGCAAGGGATACAATGATTCTGAGAACTTCGCCGTGGCTTATTCAAGTGGCGAAATAAAAGTGCTGAACAAACCTGTTGAGGGTGACGAAATCCGCGGATTCTACATCACCAACAATGCTTATGCCGTGAATACCATTGCATACGCTAAGCCTACTGACTATGCCCATAAGTTTGAGCAGGGCGACTTCCTGAAGGTTATCTTCACCGGTCATCATGCTGACGGTACGGATGCTAAAGTGGAATACTACTTGGCCGACTATCGCTCGTCGAAAGCTGCCGACCACTATTATCTCGATACTTGGCAGTGGGTAGACCTGCGCTCTTTGGGCAAGGTTACAAGCATTGACATCTCTTTCGACGGCTCTGACAAGGGCGGATTTGGAGTGAATACTCCTACTTACTTCTGTATGGACAACTTCAACGGTGAACGTATCGTTGCCGAGGCTACTACTCAGGTTGCCGGTGGCGAGGTAGACTTGAAGCAGTTCTTTACTTTCGACGATGCTTCGGCTACGGTTTCTTATGCCTTTGCCGATGCTCTCCCGGAGGAACTTGCTCAGAATGTTTCGCTTTCTGCCGACGGAAAGCTCTCAATCAAGAAGAATTTCTATGAGAAGTTTGATGTTACGGTGAGTGCTACGCAAAAGGGTAAGATTCAGTTTGTGAAGATTCCGTTTGACATTGTTAACGGTATCAATGCCGTTGACGGTGAGAATGCTGACAGCAATGTTGCTGCCCGCTACAACATCGGCGGACAGAAGCTCAACGCTCGTCAGCGTGGCGTGAATATCATTCGTACAACCACAGGCAAGATGCTGAAGGTGGGTGTGAGATAGTATTCTACATGTGATTTTATATAAGTAAAATCCCCGGAACGCAGCGCAACCCGGTTCCGGGGATTTCTTATTTAATACGTATTATTGCTGATTGATACAGGAAAACTTCGTTCGTATGAAACGCTACCGGTGTTTGCATGAAACGCTACTACTTTATCCCCATTTTCTCCATTTCGCTCTCTTTCATCTTTTTCAAGAGGTCGCTGGCAAAGATAAAGTCGGTAAGCTTCTGGTTTGTGGAACCCATAATGTCGGAACTCTTTCCCTGCCATTCCTTTTCACCTTTATATATAAAGATGATGTTTTCGCCAATTCCCATCACGGAGTTCATGTCGTGGGTATTGATGATTGTCGTTATATTATATTCCTCGGTGATGCCATGCAGTAAATCGTCGATCACGAGTGAGGTCTTCGGGTCAAGGCCTGAGTTTGGCTCGTCGCAAAACAGGTATTGCGGGTTCAGGGCTATGGCACGCGCTATTGCCACTCGCTTCTGCATACCGCCGGAGATTTCGTCGGGGAACTTCTTCTGCGCCTCTATCAAATTGACACGGTCGAGACACTCCTGGGCACGGTGAACGCGCTCCTTATAGTTCATCGTCGAGAACATGTCGAGCGGGAACATCACGTTTTCGAGTACCGACAGCGAGTCGAACAGGGCGGCACTCTGGAATATCATTCCCATCTCGCGACGCATCATCACCTTTTCCTTCTTCGACATGGTTACGAAGTTTCTGCCGTCGTAGAGCACCTCGCCGCTTGTAGGCTCAAGAAGTCCTACAAGATTCTTCATCAATACGGTCTTTCCGCTACCGCTCTGACCGATTATGAGATTGGTTTTTCCGCTCTCGAAAATGGCACTGATATCTTTTAATACCTCTTTATCATCGAAAGACTTGCAGAGATGTTTTATTTCTATCATCGTTTTTTCTTTTTTCTGGGAATAATGGGAATAATAAGACTTATATGACTAATAAGACTTATAAGACGAATAGAACTTATGATACTATACGACTAATAAGACTTATAAAACATTAGCTCAGCAGCTGCGTCAGGAACACGTCGGAACACAGAATGAGCACACTGCTCGTTACTACGGCATTGGTACTTGCCTTTCCTACTTCTACGGAACCTCCATCTACGGTATATCCATAATAGGAAGAGACACTGCTGATGATAAAGGCAAAAAAGAGACTCTTTATTATACTCATCCACATGAACCAGGAATTGAAACTGTGTTGCAGACCAGCTGTCAAGTCGTCGGGACTCAACACATGACCGATGTATGCCGTGGCGTATGCACCGATGATTCCCGTGGCAGAAGAGAAGATGACGAGGAACGGCATTATCGTTATCAATCCCATCATCTTGGGCAAGATAAGATAGCATGCTGAATTGACGCCCATAATGTCTAAGGCGTCTATCTGCTGGGTAACTCTCATAGTGCCAATCTCTGAAGCTATGTTTGAGCCTACCTTTCCGGCAAGGATTAAACACATGATGGAGGACGAAAACTCAAGGAGAAGTATCTCTCGAGTGGTATAGCCCGATACCCAGCGCGGCATCCACGGGCTCTGGATATTCAGCTTCATCTGTATGCAGATTACCGCACCGATAAAGAACGATATCAACAATACGATACCAATGGAGTCAACGCCGAGTCCGGACATTTCCTTTACATATTGCTTCATGAACATGCGGAAACGCTCCGGGCGGGCAAACGACCTGCCCATAAGTATCAGATATTTGCCGAAACTTGTCAGATATTTGTGTATTAACATTTTTCCTGTTTTTATTGTTGATTGGGGTTATCTCATCATCCATTTGCCGCTGCGCTTTACCATCGGCACTACGATTTCCTCTTTCACGCTGTCGCTGAAACAGAGTAAGAGGTATGCCTCGGCTGTTGACTGGCGCGGATTGTTCTTGCAGTCGATTACTCTTACCTCGCTTATACCTTTATGCTCATTGCGCAAGCCGGCAAGATACATCTTTGTGTTTGCCACGAGCTGCTCCCGGTAACTCTCGGGAATGCGCTCTGCCGGGAGGGACATTGTAGTGAAATACTCGTGTCCGCCATTGTTCAGGCTGTCGTAATACTCCTTGGCAGCCTCGGCAGCGGCAAAATCTGGCTTTGCTTCCTCGTGGGAACAGGAAAGGCACATTACTGTCGCCATGAGACTAAGGACAAGAGCTGTAAGCTTTTCTGTCATTTTTTTAGGAATACTTTTTCGTCTATACATTCAAGGGCGTATTCTCAACGCCCTTGAATATGTATTTATACGAAGATTTATATCGACTATTTCTGTCGGATGAAGATGTTTATCGGAGAACCGGTGAGTGTCCAGTTCGACCTTATCTTGTTTTCAAGGAAGCGCTTGTATGGCTCCTTGATATACTGCGGCAGGTTGGCATAGAACACGAAAGAAGGTATCTGTGTGTTAGGCAATTGCGAGCAGTATTTTATCTTTATATACTTTCCCTTGATTGATGGTGGCGGATACGCCTCGATAAGCGGAAGCATCATCTCGTTGAGCTTTGTGGTTCCGATTTTTATCTTGCGGTTCTTGTAAACATCCTTTGCCGTTTCCAAGACCTTGAAGATTCTCTGCTTCGTCAGTGCCGAGGCGAAGACGATAGGGAAATCGGTGAACGGCGCCATGCGGTTACGGATTGCATTCTCGAAGGTGTCCATAACTTTCTGGTCTTTGTTTTCTACAAGATCCCACTTGTTTACCACTACCACGAGCGACTTGTTGTTCTTCTGAATAAGCTGGAAGATGTTCATATCCTGTGCCTCAATACCGCGGGTGGCATCTATCATCAGAATACATACGTCTGAATTCTCGATGGCACGGATGGAACGCATGACGGAATAGAATTCCAGATTCTCCGTAACCTTGTTCTTGCGGCGGATACCGGCGGTGTCAACGAGATAGAAGTCGAAACCGAACTTGTCGTAACGCGTATAGATACTGTCGCGTGTCGTTCCCGCAATCTCGGTAACGATGTTGCGGTCTTCACCGATGAAGGCGTTTATGATACTGCTCTTGCCAGCGTTAGGGCGACCGACTACGGCAAAGCGTGGAATACCTTCCTCGAGGAGTTCACCACCTTTATCCGTCATTTTGTTGAGCACCTCATCAAGCAAATCTCCAGTACCGCTACCCGTGGCTGAGCTGATACACATAGGGTCGCCAAGACCAAGTTTATAGAACTCGGCTGCGTTGTATATCAAAGTATTGTTGTCTGTCTTGTTTGCTGCAAGTATTACCGGAATTTTTGTGCGGCGCAAGATATTAGCCACGTCCATATCCAAATCGGTAACACCCGTCATAATGTCTACGAGGAAGATTATCAGGTCGGCCTCTTCTGTTGCGATAAGAACCTGTTTGCGTATTTCCTCTTCAAAGATATCATCACTGTTGACAACCCATCCGCCTGTGTCTACAACGGAAAATTCCTTTCCGTTCCAGTCGCACTTTCCGTATTGGCGGTCGCGTGTGGTACCTGCCTCGTCGCTAACAATTGCCTGACGGGTTTTGGTCAGGCGATTGAAAAGGGTCGACTTGCCCACGTTTGGTCGTCCTACTATTGCTACTAAGTTTGCCATATATTGTTGTTTTCTATTTTTAGTTTATTTGAGTTATGGGAGAACTGAGAGAGATAAGAGTTATGGGAGAATTGGGAGAACTAAGAGAGATGGGAGAGATGAGAGAACTAAAAATGATGACCCGACATCCATCTTTCAATTTTTCAATCTTTCCACTTTTCAATCTTTCAATTTTTCCATCATTCCATCTTACTCCGGGTTATATCCAAAGTTATCAAGTTCTCGTTGGGAGCTTCGCCAGTCTTTATCTACTTTTACGAAGAGCTCCAAGTATATTTTCTTTCCGAAGAAGCGTTCCAGAGACTTCCTCGCTTCCGAACCGAGTTTTTTCAGCGCCACGCCCTGATGACCGATAATGATGCCCTTTTGGGAATCGCGCTCCACATATATAACAGCATGTATATGTATATGCGTGTCATCCTCCTTGAACGACTGCACAGCAACCTCTACTGAATAAGGTATCTCCTTGTCGTAATAAAGCAGAATCTTCTCGCGGATAATCTCGCTCACAAAGAAACGGGCAGGTTTATCCGTCAGCTGCTCTTTGTCGAAATAAGGAGGAGAATCAGGCAACAGCTCCTTTATACGTTTAAGGAGCATGTCTACACCAAACTTGTTTTTTGCTGATAGCGGCAGAATCTCAGCATTAGGCAGAAGAGCATGCCATTTTGTTACGAGATTTCCAAGCGTCTTCTGATCGCTCTGGTCTATCTTATTTATCAACAGAATTACAGGAATTGTCATCTTCTGCACCTTCTCCAGAAATTCCATGTTCTTTTCCGGATTCTCCACTACATCGGTAACATAGAGCAATATGTCAGCATCTGTCAGTGCCGACTCCGAAAAAGCCAACATCGACTCTTGCAACTTATAGTTTGGCTTTAGCACACCTGGAGTATCAGAAAAAACGATCTGTGCCTCGTCGGTGTTGACAATGCCCATTATACGATGTCTGGTGGTCTGCGCTTTGAATGTTGCAATACTAATGCGCTCGCCAACCAACTGATTCATCAGTGTTGACTTACCTACATTCGGGTTTCCTACAATATTAACAAATCCTGCCTTATGCATTTACTCTTTTATTTTAAAGTGAAATCTATTGCCGCAAAGTTTTGTAACAACAAATATTATTCAATTTGCAAATATACTTAAAAAATGGGGGTTAGCAAATTTTTTATTTGTTATTGCTACATTTTTACTTGTTTTTTCGACAAAAAATAAGCGCATCTGTATGACATAACTCATTGCAGATGCGCTTTTACTGTATGTATCTGATGATTGATACTTCCTTATTTTGCCTGTTCTACCTTATCGCCATCGTATCCCCACTTATAGTAGGATGCTCCGTGAACGAATCCGGCTCCGAAAGCTGTGAATATAAGATTATCACCCTTCTTCAGCTTATTCTCATACTCCCAAAGAGCCAATGGAATAGTAGCGGCAGAAGTATTTCCGAAGTGCTCGATGTTTACCATCACCTGCTCCATCGGCAAATCAAGACGCTTTGCAACGGCTTCGATAATACGGATATTAGCCTGGTGAGGAACTACGAAACGAATATTATCTTTATTCAAGTTGTTGCGCTCGGCAATAAGGGCACAGTCGTTGCTCATGCTCGTAACGGCATAGCGGAACACTGTACGACCTTCCTGATAGAGATAATGCAGACGGTGGTCAACTGTAAAGTGGGAAGCCGGACAAACCGAACCTCCTGCTTTTGTATGCAAGAAAGGAAGTCCCTTTCCATCTGTACGGAAATAAGAATCCTTCAATCCTACATCCTCTGTCGTTCCCTCCACGAGAACAGCTGCAGCTCCATCACCGAACAGAGCACAAGTGCTACGGTCGGTATAATCAACTACCGACGACATCTTGTCGGCACCGATTACTATAATCTTCTTGCATCTGCCACTCTCGATCATAGAAGCAGCAGTATCCAATGTATAAAGGAATCCGCAGCATGCAGACCACATATCGAAAGCATAAGCATTCTTCAGTCCAAGCTTTCCAAGCACGATAGATGCCGTAGAAGGGAACTTATAGTCTGCCGTACTTGTTGCGACAATCAGCGCATCGATTGTGTCCGGATCTACACCCGTCTTCTTCAGAAGTTGCTTTGCCGCCTTGCGTGCCATATAAGAAGTGCCGAGTCCTTCCTCTGTAAGGATTCGGCGCTCTTTAATACCGACACGCGTCATAATCCACTCGTCATTGGTATCTACCATTCTCGACAGTTCTGCATTATTGAGAACATAGTCTGGAACGTATCCGCCAATACCTGTGATTACAGCGTTAATCTTCTCCATGAGCAATTATTCAGCAGTCTCCTTTACGATAGCAACCTTGCCTCTGTAGTAACCGCAAGTTGGGCATACAGTATGATATACATAATATGCACCGCAATTAGGGCATACTGCCAATGTTGGAGCTACTGCCTTATCATGAGTTCTTCTTTTAAGTGTACGAGTCTTTGACTGTCTTCTTTTAGGATGTGCCATTTTCTTTAATCTTTAATTATTGATTTTAATTTTTCTAATTCACTCCATCGTGGATCCACTGCTGCCTCTTCATCACCATCACTACTTCGGGTAGCTGAGTGCTCTTCAAGAGCCTTAATCATCGCAGGATCGCATTTTCCAGGTGCATGCTCATGCTTAATGGGGATGCTTAGTGCTATGGATTCATATACGAACCATGAAGTATCGAGGATTGCGTCATCCTTGTCTACCGTCACGATATCGTCGTCTTCTGAGTATTCTTCTCCGAGTTTTGCAAGCAGTCTATTGTCTGTCTCTATAGGCTGATCCATGTCGTCAAGACAAAGGTCACAAGGCACTGTGACATTTCCTTCAGCATGAAAATTAATCTCATATAGACCAGAAACTGACTTATGCGCCGAAATTGAGAGCTGCACACTACCGCCCTTCACTTCGTCGCTATCTGCCGCCTTAAAGAAATCATCGTCAAGTTGGCATTTTATACTTATCGAATCTGTGTCCAGACTCTTTAGGTCTATCTTTAAAGACTCTAAACTGCTCATTTCTATATATATAATAGGTATAGCCTTCAACGGCCTCCCTTTTCACAATTCGGGTTGCAAAGTTACAAATATTTTTCAATATCTCCCAACAAAACGCTAAAATATTGCGTATTTGCCAGTTAAAACATCTATATAATGATATGACAATACAATAAAAGAAATAAAAAAGGAAATATAAATACTTTTTTTGAATAACATATTATACCTTTTTCATCTCAATTCTAAATGTTGTTCCGACACCTACCTCACTGCGTTTGACAAATATCTTGCCATGATGATATTCTTCTACAATACGCTTTGCAAGTGAAAGACCAAGTCCCCAACCTCTTTTCTTAGTTGTAAATCCTGGTTTGAATACATTTCTTATATCCTTTTTCTTTATCCCCTTACCGTCGTCAGTAACTTCAATTATTGCTTTATCTGCAACTTCTTGTACTTCAATCGTAATATGTCCTTCCCCCTCCATTGCATCAACGGCATTTTTACATAAGTTTTCAATGACCCATTCAAAAAGTGAAGCATTCAGGTTTACTACTACATCGTGCACCGGAATTTTTTTTGAAATCAAAACCTTTGAAGATGTACGTCTGTCCATATAGTCAATTACATGATCTACGACATCATTTAAACTTGAAGGGACAGGCTCCGGCAATGAACCGATTTTAGAGAACCGTTCGGCTATAAGTTGCAGCCGTTTGACATCTTTATCCATCTCTGGAATCAGTACATCATCAGGATAAATTTCCTTCAAAATCTCAGTCCAAGCCATTAGACTTGATATCGGAGTACCGAGCTGATGGGCTGTTTCCTTCGACAAACCGACCCATACTTTATTTTGTTCCGCACGTTTTGAAGTAAGCAAAGCAAATATGGCAACGACAACAAAGATTAGTACTACACCAAGTTGTACATAAGGATAATACGAAAGTCGTTTCAGTATAATGGAATCATCATAACAAACATCAATATATGCTTTTTTATCGCTGTCATCCATCGAAATACGTATATAACGCCCATTATTATAAAGCTTGTGACCAAGTTTCTTCACATATTCAATACTATCTTTATCAGACATGCCTCCAAGCTGGAGATTGCGGCAAACCTGCACTATTCCTTTTGAATCAAGAACAACAACCGGAATTGTGTTATTTTCATTCATAACCTTAAGTACAAGTCCGAGATCTGTAGTTTCATCTGCCATATTAAACGAGCGCATTGCCTCTGCCCAAACCTCCATCTTTCCTCGTTCCTCCTTTGCAAGATCTTTTACAAAGATATTGGAAATGAAGAGTGAAGTGACAGCAATTGCAATCGCTGCCAACACGAGGAATATCTTTACCTGTCTTATTCTATCTGTCCATTGCATAGTATGATTATAACGCTAACGGAGAAAAAATATTGCTTTTTAAAGTAAATAAATTGCATAGAAACAAGAACTTGAAAAATCTAAGAAATCCGAGAACGTCACAAACTTCGAATACACAAGAACTTTATACAAAAAAGTTTTTTCCTTTTTTACCCTCACACCCTCACACTTAGCCACAGAAAGCCCTGTTTATCGGGGTTTCAGATGGTGAGGGATAGTGTGAGGGGTGTGAGGGTAAAGAACTGGGAGAACTGGGAGAACTTGGAGGAATGGGAGGAATGGGAGGAATGGGAGGAATGGGAAGACTTGGAGGAATGGGAGAACTGAGAGTCTCTAAAGACTT
>ERZ808242.1101-NODE-1101-length-16534-cov-15.461011_pt1 | contig 16534 bp, 18 predicted proteins | sample MGYA00521244_ERZ808242 | MGnify/ENA primary metagenome ERZ808242 (study PRJEB31516, sample SAMN03275573) | gut metagenome | biome: mammalia-associated habitat; material: feces | host: Papio cynocephalus | place: Kenya | collected 2012-07-27 ... | reverse complement strand
GTTGCGCCGGAACGGCGATACCGTTGCGCCGGAACGGCCACCCCGTTCTACTGGAACCGCCGCGGCCTTCGTTTGTTTTTGGACCGGGCACATGGATATTTTGGTGAGATGCCAGGCGTGGGGTCCAGTTTGTCAAATAGAAAGCGTAATTAACCGTGTAGAGAAAGTAGAAAATGTAGAATGGGGGGCCGTGTACTCCTCCAACGGTAGGGGCGGCAGTCCCCTGCCGCCCGTTTTGAATGGGCCATGTGGATCGGCTAGGCGCAACGGGCCGCAGGGACTGCGGCCCCAACCGTTGGAGGAGTTGGGCGCGTCCCCGTCGGCTAGCCGCGGTGGGTTTTAGACAGGATTTACAGGATGGGCAGGATTCGGGGGCGGGACGCGTCGCGGGTGTCCCGTCCGTCACGCTTGCCCCGTTAGACGCCCCCGCTTTGCGCGGGAATTGGCCGTGTACCCCTACCGTTGGGTTGGGGCGGGTGAAGCCCCTGGCGGAACGTTAGGGGAGCTTTTGTCGCCGCTCGGAGTTTATTAACCGTATAGTGAGGAGGGGGGGGCGTCGAGAAGATTGTCGCGCACGATTCCTTCGCCGGACTCATTCCGTCTCGAGGTCTTTTTCAACGAGATCCTGTGCGCGCGCATCCATCAGGCTGTCGAATTCGTCGTCCGACTGGTATTCTTCAAGCTCCCAAGGCTTGTCGGCCTCGACGGAAAGATAGCGCAGGGACTGCGTCGCGATGCGGCGGAATATGGGGGCGGCGGAATTGCCGCCTTGGTGGTAACGCCGCTTTTCGTCGAAGTCGAGCGTCACGAGTATGACTAGGCGCGGGGGTACGGGCGCGGCGTCCGACGGGTCGCGCTTGACGACGCCCGAGGGCACAATCCCGCAAAACGTCGCGCGGAAGAGTCCGGGGGCATAACCGCGCCGTCCCTGCACTTTCTGGGCCGTGCCGGTTTTCCCGGCGACCGAATAGCCGCGGATCGCGCCCCGGCGGGCGGTTCCCGAGGGCGAGGCGACGTCGAGCATCATGCGGCGCGTTTCAATGGCCGTTTGGCGGGATACGGCGCGCCGGACGACCTGCGGCGCGTTTTTGACGAGGCTGTCCCCCGTATGGGAGCGGATTTCGTCCACGAGGTAGGGGCGCATGCGCACGCCGTCGTTGGCCAGCGTCTGGAAGGCGCTCGCGAGCTGGATGCCGGTTACGCCGATTCCCTGCCCGATTCCCGCGCGCGACCAGGTGGCCTTGTCCCAGCGCTTCCAGTTCCAGAGGAGTCCGCTTTCCTCGCCCGGGAGTTCGAGGCCCGTTTTCTCGCCGAAGCCAAAGGCGCGCATGGCCGTCCAGAGACGTTTGGGGCCCAGATCGTAGGCGAGCTTGCCGATGACGATGTTGGAGGAGTGGACGACGGCGTTCGAGACGGTCATGCGCGCCTCCCAGACGTGCGAACCATCGCCCGGCAGCTTGTAGTAGCGCTCGTCGTAGCGGTCGGTGGAATAGAGCGAGTTGGGCCGCACGAGCCCCAAGTCGACGCCCGCCGCGGCGGTTATGACTTTCATGACGCTGCCCGGCTCGTAGACGAAGCCGATCGCCCGGTTCAGGCGCGCGGCCTCTTTGCTGCGTCCGTAATAGCGCGGATTGAAGTCCGGCAGAGAGGAGAGGGCCAGCACTTCGCCGGTCTGCGCATCCATGACGATGGCCCACCCGGCGGCCGCGCCGTATTCGTGCAGACCCCAGCGCAGGGCGTCCTCAACCTCGTACTGCAGATTGTTGTCGAGCGTGAGAATGATGTCCGCGCCGGGAAGCGGGGCGATCGTTTCGCGGCGCTTGTCATAGAGTTCGCGCCGACGCACGTCGAGCACGCCCGAAATGCGTCCCGAAACGCCGCGCAATTCCTTGTTGTAGCGCTGTTCGAGACCGGCCGCGCCGACATTGGCCTTGTTGACCGAACCCAGGACATGCGACAGGCGCCGCCCTTGCGGATAGTCGCGCATCTGCGTATCCAGAATGACGACGCCGGCGACCTGGCGCGAATCGGCGATGATCGCATGCGCGTCCGTATCCGACGAAATCGCGAGAAACTGGTAGCGGTTGCGCGTATCCTGGCACATTTTGAGCACCTTGGCGTAATCGAGTCGCAGCGCCAGGGCGATTGTCCGGGCGATTTCCTCGCGCGTCTTCGGGGCGCGTCCCCGCGGACGCACCGTGCGGTTCGTGAGCGCGACGGGGTCCAGCCGGTATTCCCACACCGGAATGGACTTCGCCAGCAGGTTCTTTCCGCCCCGCGCGTAGATCGACCCGCGCGGCGCGTCTATATCCATCTCGAAGGTGTATTTGGGCGAAACGGCCTCGTCGTCCAAATGCCCCCGCACGGCCTTCTGGCCGACGTAACCGGCGAAGGCGGCGAGGAAACAGACCGGCAACCAGAAGCGAAGACTCTCACCGCGCTTGATCATGTCCAGTTCGCCGCGGCGGCGTGTTCAGCGCCGGGAGGGCGTCGCGTAGTTGGCGGTGGCGCGCCCCGCGGCGGATTGCCGGAGGCGGGCGACGGAAAGCTGCCCCGGGCGCGGCGTCCCGTTGGAGGACATGCGGATATTTTGCGTCGGTTTCGCGAAGACCATCTTGAGCCCGTGGCGGCGCAAGGCGACTTCGATCTTCTCCGGCGTCGTCATTTCCTCCCAGCGCGCCGTTTCGCGCGTCAATTCGTCCGTGCGCTTGTCCAGCAAGCGCTGTTTCTCGCCGATGGACTTCATGAGTTGCTCGCAATTCGTCTTGGCGCACGAAAAGAGGATGACGAGGACGAAAAGCGTCAAGGTGAACGCGCCCGTGTAGCACGTGGTCATCTTGATCTTGGACATTCTTTTTGTACGGACTTTATTCATTCTCATGACGTGCTTCCTCCTCTCCGAGCATTTCCGCTACGCGCAATTTGGCACTTCGTGCGCGGGGGTTCCGTTCAACTTCCAAATCGGTCGCGACGAGAGGCTTGCGGTTGACGAGTTTGACGCGCGGCAGAAGCCCCTCCCATTTCACGCCGCCGGCCTGTTGCGAACGGAGCGTCCCTTCGTGCGCCTGGAACTGGCGTTTGACATAGCGGTCCGTAATGGACTCGAAGGTGATGACCGCGAGGCGTCCGCCCGGCTTCAAGATGGAAAACGCCGCGTCGAGCGCCTTTTGCAGTTCGCCGTATTCGTCGTTGACGGCCCAGCGCAGCGCCTGAAAGACGCGTGTGGCCGGATGGTGCGCGCCGTGCCGCCCCACGGTTTGGGCGACGAAGTCCGCCAAGTCGCGCGTCGTTTCGAACCGGCGGCCTTTCTCGCGCGCCGCGACAAGCGCACGCGCAATCCGCCGTCCCTGCGGATCTTGCGCATAATCCCAGAAATACGCCTCAAGCTCTTGGCAGGACGCCGTCTGCACGATTTCCGCCGCCGTCAGCGTCTGCGCGCGATCCATGCGCATGTCGAGCGGACCGTCCTGCATGAAACTGAAGCCGCGTGCGGCCTCGTCCAGCTGCGGACTCGAGATGCCGAGGTCCAGCAAAACGCCATCGACCTTTTCGTACCCCAGTCCGCGCACAATCGAGGCGAGTTGGCTATGCACGCCCTTGACGCAGGTGAGACGCGCGAAGTCCGGATCCTGGGCATGTCGCGCGGCGATTTCCGCAAGCGCCTGCGCGTCGCGGTCGATGCCGATGACGCGCGCGCCCGTCGCCAAGAGCGCGGCCGTATGACCGGCGCGACCGAGTGTGCCGTCCACGAAAATCTTTCCCGCGCCGGGTCGAAGCGCGGCGACGGTCTCCTCGAGGAGCACGGGCGTATGCGAGAAGAAATCCATCTTAAAACGCAACCTTCGCGAGTGCCGCGCCCAACGCCGCCTGATCCACCGCGCCCTCGGGCGGCAAGGCGGCGGGATCCCAAAGTTTAATCATCCGGACCGCGCCGACGAGCGCGACGGACGCCGTCAAATGCGCAAAAGCCAGAAATTTGTCGCTTACGCGGATACGCCCTTGCGTATCGAGAGGCAACTGTTCGGCGTTGGCGCCGATCGTCTGCAGCGCCTCGTTGAGCGCCGGGTCGAACAGGGCTTTTTCGCGCAATTTTTCGAGGCGGACTTCCATTTCCGCCTTCGGAATGAGATTGAGGCAGCGCGATGCGGGATCCGGCATCACGTACACATAGTCCGGATTCCCCATCGCCGCGCGCCATTCGCTGGGAATCGTAAAACGCTTCTTGGGATCGAGAGCATGTTCATAACGACCCATGAGAACCCCGGTCTGGGCAGGTTGCATGACCGACGCGGCGGCACTCTGGACGTTTGCTCGTGACATTTTGTGACACTATTCTACACTATTTGACACCGGAAAGCAAGTACATTCTTTTGAATTCGGCTTTATCTGCCCGAAATATCCGTAAAAGGATGTTTTATATTCAAATTTGTTGCCGCTTTCCCGTCCGTTGCCACCTGTCCGGGGGGCGGGGGGCGTTTCCCTTCGCCCTATGGTCGGGCGGGCGAAAGTGTGATATAATAGAGGTACTATGAGCGACGACGAAAGAATGATGGATTCTTCACCCCGTGCCCAACGCGCGGCGGATCTGCAGGCGCAGGGCTACAACTGCGCACAGGCGGTATTTTGCGTTTTTGCGGAAGATTTCGGCCTTTCCGTCGAACTGGCCGCAAAAATCGCCTGCGGACTCGGTGCGGGCGTGGGTGGGAACCGCGAGATTTGCGGGGCCGTCTCGAGCGCGGCGCTTGTGTTGGGCCTCAAGTACGGGCCGGACAAAGCCGCCGTCTACCCGCGCGTGAAGGAGTTTACGGACGCTTTTGCCGCGCGCACCCATTCGCTCGTTTGCCGCGAACTTTTGGGGCGCAAGGGCGAGTGGCCCTGCCGCCGCCTTGTCCAGCTCGCCGTGAGTCTGCTTGAGGAGCGTCTGGCGTGAAACTCCTGCCGAGCGACGAGGCGGGGCTTCGGGAGGCGGCCGCGGTTCTGAACAGGGGGGGCGTCGCGGTCATCCCGACCGACACGGTCTACGGACTGGCGGCGAGTCCGCGCTTCCCGGCGGCCGTCGAATCCCTCTACACCCTAAAAGGACGCGAACACCGCAAGCCAATCGCGCTTCTGGCCGCGGACGCCGACGCGGCCGCGGCGTTTGTCGGGGGCTTCCCGTCCGCCGCGGCGGATCTCGCCGCGCGCTACTGGCCCGGCGCCCTGACGCTCGTGGTGAAGGGCGAGGGGTTGCGCGTGCCCAACCACGCCTGGACCCGGCGCCTGCTCGCTCTTTGCGGCGGCGTTCTGCGCGTGACGAGCGCGAATCTCTCGGGACGGCGCCCGGCGACGGATGCCGCGCAGGCCCTGCGGGAAATCGGCCTTTCGGCGGACCTGGTCGTCGACGACGGCGTGTCGCCGGGCGGGGTTCCGTCCACCGTCGTCCGTGTCGCGGCGGACGGTTCACGCGAGATTTTACGCAAAGGAGCAATCGAATTATGAAGAAGTTCACAATGGAATACCGCGTCCCTTACGCCGACACCGACATGATGGGCGTCGTCTACTACGCCAATTATCTCGTGATGTTCGAACGCGCCCGCAACGAGTTCATGCGCGCCAACGGCTACACCTACAAGTCGTGCGAAGCCGAAGGCTGGGGCCTGCCCGTCACGCACGCGGAGTGCAACTACCACGCGAGCGCCCGCTACGACGACCTGCTCGAGATCTCCTGCTGGGTCCAGTCCCACAGAGGCGTGCGCATCGAGCTCGCGTGCGAAATCCGCCGCAAGGGCGAAGACAAGATTCTCGTGGACGGCTTTACGCGCCACGCCTTCGTCTCGCTGAAGGACTTCCGTCCCTGCCCGCCGCCCGAAAGCTTCCTGCGTCTCATGACGGAGGAAGCCTGACATGACGACCGTCACCAAAACCATAACGTTCGACGCGGCGCACATCCTCACGAACCATGGCGGACTCTGCAAGAACCTGCACGGCCACACCTATCGCGTGGACGTCTCGGTCGCGCAGTCCGCGGACGCCGCGGCGGATATGGTCATTGATTTCAAGGATCTCAAGACCATCCTCGAGGACGTCGTCAGCGCGCATTTCGACCACGCCTTCATCTATTCCGCCGCCAGTCCCGACGAGTGCGAAATCGCCGCGCTGATCGCGCGCAAGGGCATGCGCACGGTGGCGCTGCCCTACCGTTCCACGGCGGAAAACCTGGCGCGGCACTTCTTCGAGAAGCTCTCCCCGCGCATTGCCGGCCTCGCCGCGGTGCGGGTCTGGGAAACGCCCGGCAACTGCGCGGAGTACCGTCCGTGAGAATCACCGGAGGAATCGCCGGCGGGCGCCCCTTGCGCGTGCCCAAGACGGACGCGGTGCGCCCGACGCAGGACCGGGTCCGGGAGGCGCTCTTCTCCATCCTGCAACCGGAACTCGCCGGCGCGGCGTTCCTCGATCTTTTCGCCGGCTCGGGCGCGGTCGGACTGGAAGCTCTCTCGCGCGGCGCGGCGGAGGTCGCGTTTGTCGAGGCGGACCGCCGGCATGCGGCGGTTTTGCAGGCGAATCTCGCCGTCGTCGCCAAGGGCTGCGCCGGCAAGACGACGCTCGTGACGGCCGACGTCTACCGGTGGATCGCCCGTTACGCCGGCCCCGGCTACACGATCGCCTTCGCCGACCCGCCGTACGCGCTGGGCGAGGAAAAGGGCTATGCGGACGTCCTCGCGACCTTGGCGCGGCAGAACGTCGTGCGCCCGGGCGGACTCTTCGTCGCCGAGATGACGGCCGTCCAGAAGGCGGAGGAGACGCCCAGCTGGGAACTCCTGCGCGACCGGACCTACGGCAAGACGCGGCTTTGCGTCTGGCGCCGCGGCAGTTCGCAGTAGGCGGCGAGCGGACATCCCGCGCACTTCGGGTGCACGGGGTCGCAGCGCGTCTGGCCGAACGAGACGAGGTAGCTGTTCCACGTCTTCCAGTAGCGCACGGGCAGAATGCGCCGCAGGGCCATTTCCGTCTCGAGCGGCGTTTTCGTGTGCACAAGCCCCAGTCCGTTGCAGATGCGGTGCACGTGCACATCCACGCAGATCGCCGGCAGGTCGAAGCCGACCGCGACGGTGAGATTGGCGGTCTTGCGTCCGACCCCCGGCAGTTCGCAGAGTTCCTCGACCGTGTGCGGGAGCACGCCGCCGAACTTTTCCGCAAGCGCCGCGGGCAGGGCGTGCAAGTGCCGCGCCTTGGCGTGGTAGAAGCCGACCGGGTAGATGAGCCTCTCGAGTTCCGGAACGCTCAGCCGCGCCAAGTCCGCCGGGGTGAAGATTTTGCCGCGGGCCGTCGCGAAAAGGCGCTTGACCGCCCCGGCCGTGCACGCATCCTTCGTGCGCGCCGAAAGAATCGTCCCCACCAGCACGCAGAACGGGTCCTTCGTGTGCGCCTGGACGAGTTCGATTATGGGCGCCCGATGGGCCTCGAATTCCTTCTTCAGCGCCCGGTTGACCGCGGGTATGTCTGCAACTGTCATGCTCATGTCCCGTATTATACCAAATTTGCGCGCGAGCAGAGAAGCGGAAATGCGCACCGGGGCGCCTTTGCGCCATCTTCCGCGATCGGCGGTATTCTTCGCCGGATCTCCCGGGACGGACGCGTCGTTTGTCCGCGCCAGCTTCAAGAGACCGCGGTCTCAGGTACAAAAGACCGCGGTCTCTAGGGCAAAAGACCGCGGTCTCTCGACCAAAAGACCGCGGTCTCTTGAAGTCCGGCTGGGAACGGGCGCCTGGGCGGCGTGCCCTCTCCCGCGGCCTTACCCTTTGGCCCAGCCGTCTGCCGCGGAGACAACCTTCTGAAAAGGAGAGAAATATGGAGTCCGGAGCCAGATAGAACAGCGCATCGTCCAAACGAAACATCCCGGGCCGGGGCGGTCGATCGCATTTCTGAAACCACGTGGACGGGGGGCTTTCCGCCGCCTCTGTCCGCATGCTTTGCAATTCACAACAGGAGCCTTTGCTCGCCTTTTCGGGGATCGTCTTGTGGTTCTTCCGGGCTTCGTCGGCGACTGGAACCTCTTCCGGAGCGGGCTCTTGTTCGTTTCCCGGCGACCGGTGCGGACGAAAGGCGAAGAGACGAGCTTTTCGCGGCTCTTAGTGCCCCAACCCATGTTTGCCCGAGTAAATGTCCATATACTGGGAGCATTTACTTGGGCAATTCACACGGTTTCGGCGTCTTTCGACTTTTCTCCGCACAAGGCGCCGCAGATATGGTATAATATGGGGATTGTGAATTTGACAGAGTCTCTAAACGCCTATGGTATCCGAACAAGACCGTCTCTTGGCGGATTCCGCCTTTTGCATTCGCCCGGATTTGTCGGGGCGGGACGCGGGAGTTCGGCGTCTAGAGGCCGGACGGGTCGAATTCGTCCACATCATTCCTAAATGGAAGAAACTATGACACTCACACAGCGCGTGGCTATTCTCCTCAATCATCTGCTTGAACATTTGTACCCGGGTGTTTACGGTGATTGTTCGTGCCGTGAAGAGGTGATTTCGCGCGAGCTGTTGCGCCTGGCGGGCGATGTGGCGCCCGAGGCGGACGCCCTGCGCATAGTGGACGGTTTCTGGGCGGCGATGCCCGAGGTGCGCCGGCGGCTGGCGACGGACATCACCGCGGCGTACGAGGGCGATCCCGCGGCGCAGTCCGAGAGCGAGGTCATCGTGGCGTATCCGGGGCTTTATGCGACGACGGTGCACCGTCTCGCGCACGAACTGCACCGTCTGCAGGTGCCGATCGTCCCGCGCATCATGGCCGAACTGGCGCATTCCCGCACGGGGATAGACATCCACCCGGGGGCGACGATCGGGGACCGCTTCTTCATTGACCACGGCACGGGCGTCGTCATCGGCGAGACGACCGTCATCGGGCGCAACGTGAAACTCTACCAGGGGGTCACGCTCGGGGCGCTTTCGTTCGAGAAGGACCCGGTGACCGGCACGCTCGTCAAGGGCGTGAAGCGCCATCCGAACGTGGAGGACAACGTGGTCATCTACGCCGGGGCGACGATTCTGGGCGGCGACACCACGATCGGGCACGACAGCGAGATTGGCGGGAACGTCTGGCTGAAGGACTCCGTCCCGCCGTTTTCGCGCGTCTACAACAAGGAACCGCCGCCGGTCATCAAGTCGCTCGCGAAATGAGTCTCTGGGCGACACTCCTGGCGGCGGTCGTCGTGGGGACGTGGAACGGGAACTGGTTCCCGTCCCACCGTGCCGAACACCGCGCCGCGCCGGAAGTCGAAGAGCGGACGATTGCCGCGTCCGGCCAGATGCTGGCGGAGGCGGTCCGCGCGCTCGATCCGCAGGGCACGAACGACCTCATCCTGTGCTTCAACGAGATCCGCAACCGCGAGGCGGCCGTGCGCCTGACCGCGGCGGTCGGCGCGGCGCTCGAGCGGACCAATCTTTCCGTCGCGGCGATTTCGGCCTACCGCCGGCGGGACCGGTTCGACATGCAGCAGGATGTGATCGCCACGACGCTTCCGGTCGTCCAGGGCAGCTGGAGCCGGTGGTGGCGGGACAAGGAGCGGACGCCGCCGCGGGGGACCGTGCAGGCGGATCTTCTCCTATCCCCGGCGGTCACGGCGCGCGTCCAGGTGGTGCATTTGAAGTCCAACTACGGCCAGCGCACCGCCGAGCAGATTGCGCTCAACCGCCACAAGCGGACGCAGGCCGTCAAGCAGCTGCTCTCGTTCATGGACCCGATGAAGGGTCCGTTGCTCATCGCCGGGGACATGAACGCGGACAGGTGGAAGCCCGAATTCGCCGCGGAGGAGATTTTCGGGCTTTTGGAGCGGGCGAACTTCCACAATACGCTGGAGGCGCTCCCCGCGTCGGAGCGGGCGACCTACATCGGGCGGGGAAAAGGACGGGACAGCGCGCTGGACTACATCTTTACGCGGGGCTGGGCGACGAAGGGGGGCGCGCGCGTCTTTTCCGCGCAGGGCTGCTCGGACCACAAGCCCGTTTTTGTTTTGCTCCAGCCGCCGGAACCTGTTCCCGCGAAGCCGCGGATGTGGTATAATTAGAGCGATGAATTACGAGTCAGATAGGTTGGATTCCTCCGCCGCGGCACTTCCCAGAAAGACGTGCTTCACATACGAGTTGACGAACGACCAGCAGGAGCTTTTGCTGGGGGTTTTCGTGACAGGCAACTACCGCCGCCGGGAGGTTCCGTACGCCTTGTACTCCATAGAGGGGGACCATTTCAACGCGACGCTCTACGAAAAGGAGAAGCACGGCAAGCGCAAACTGTGCGTCCAGGGGGGCAAGGCGGAAGATTTCGTCTTGTTCGTGCTGGAGCCCCAGGTTCTGGGCGGCGCGACGCTGGGGTACGAAGAGGTCCTCAATCCGGAACTGACCGCCCCGCATGGGGGCAGCGACGAGTCGGGCAAGGGCGACTATTTCGGTCCGCTCGTGGTGTGCTGCTGCTATACGGACGAGAAGCTTTCCGCCGAAATGAAGAAGATCGGCGCGCGCGACTGCAAGCAAATGACGGACAAGGCGGTTTTGGCGGCCGGCGCGGCGCTCCGGACTCTTCTGGGGCCCGACGGATACGCCGTCGTCAAGCTCGGTCCGGCCGCGTACAACCGGCTTTACGCCAAGATGCGCAACATCAACCGGATGCTGGCCTGGGCGCACGCCACGGCGATCGAGGAACTGCTCGAGAAGCGTCCGGACTGCCCCCGCGTCGTCGTGGACCAGTTCGCCGCGACGGAGGCTGTGATTGCGCGCGCCCTCAAGCCGCGCGGCAAAAAGATCGTCGTCGAACAGCGCCACAAGGCCGAAAGCGACATCGCCGTGGCGGCCGCGTCGGTCATTGCGCGCGAGCTTTTCCTGCGCGACATGGCGAAGATGTCCCAGGACGTGTTTGGGGACGCCCCGGCGGCGGATGGATCCCCCGCGCCCGCCATCCCCATCGGCTCGAGCGATCCGCGCGTCCGGCAAGTGGCGGAAGAAATGGTGAAGAAGCACGGTCCCGTCTGGCTGATGAACCACTGCAAGGCGCATTTCCAAACGACGGACAAGGTGCTGGCGGCCTGCGGCCATACGCGCGCCGATTTGCCGCCGGAGGGACAGGTCGTCTCGGCCGTCAAAAACGGAACGTATAAAGGAAAGAAAGAATGCTGATAGCCAACTCGCTTGTGGACGGATTCCTCTCGTCCAACCTCATGGGACAGGGCATCGTCGAGGTGCAACTTCTGGGGTCCGTCATCATGGTCGCCGCGATCATCGGCAAATTCCGCGAACTGCGCTTTACGACGCAGGCCACGCGGCGTTTCCTGCGCGACTTTTCGGAAGGGCAAGACGTCCTGGACCACTATCTGACACGGCGTCCGTCGGGCGCGTGCGGCATCGAGCGAATCTACAAGGAGACGTGCGAGCGCCTTCTGAAGATCCTGACGCCGGACGTGCGTTCGCTTCTGGTCGGGCGCAAGGCCGAAGGGGCCGCGGCGCTCACCGCGCGCGAAATCGAGCTGGTGCGGGGCACGTGCGAACATACGCTGGACGAGGAGGAGCTGCGTGTGGAAGCCGGCACGGGGGTCATCGCGACCGTGGTCGCGCTCGCGCCGATGCTGGGGCTCCTGGGCACGGTGTGGGGCGTGTTGGACGCTTTCGCCGACATGGGTAGCGCCGGCAGCGCCAATCTCGCCACCATCGCGCCGTCCATTTCCGCCGCGCTTGTCACGACGGTCGTCGGCCTCCTCATCGCCATCCCGGGCGTCATCGCCTTCAACCGCCTCAACGGACTTATGCGCAGCTTGACCAGCGACATGGAAGGCTTTACGGACGAGTTGATGGGGCGCATCGCGTGCGAATTCCAGGGGAGGAGCGCGTAACCATGCGGCGGCGCAGGCGCGTACGCGGCGAAAAGCCGAAAGCGGCCGTCGATATGACCTCCCTTATCGACTTGACCTTCCTTTTGCTCGTGACCTTCATTGTGACGCTACCCGCGCTGGAGCAGGGGGTTTCCATCCTTCTGCCGCGCGCGAAGACGGACGAACTGCCGACCAAGAACAAGAAGGCGCATACGATCACGATCGACGCCCAGAACCGGCTCTTTCTCAATAATCGGCCGACGACGGCGCAGGATTTGAAGAAGGAACTTCTGGCGCTGGCCGCGGCGGATCCCGACGTGCCCGTTCTCGTGCGCGGCGACGAGCGTTTGGACTACGGGAGCGTCATGAGCATAGTGAAAATCGTCTACGACTGCAAGATCCGGCGCATGGCGCTTGTCACGGTGGAACAATAGCGATGTTCTCGGACGAAGAAAAGAAACCGAACGTAATCGACGCGAAGACGGTGGGCCTGGCGCTCGCGGCGCATCTCGTGCTCTTCGCGGCGCTTTTCTTCGTGGGGCAGCTGGCGTCCAAGCCGAAAGAAACGGTCATCCCCATCGATTTGACGGTGGTCGTGCACGAGAATCTGGACGGGAAGGAAAGCGAGCCGCCGCCGGAGAAGGAAGTCGCCGCACCGGAGCCAGACCCCAAGCCGGCCCCCGAGCCGCCCCCGCCGCCACCCGAACCCGCGCCGGAGCCGGAACCCCGGGTCGAAGCCGTGGAACAGATCGTGGCGCCCAAGAAAGAGACGCCCAAGAAGGTCCAGCCCAAGCCGCGACCTCCGAAAGAAACGCCTCCCCAGCCGCAAAAGACGAAAGAACAATTGGCCCGGGAACGCAAAAGGGCGCGCGAGGAACGTTTGAAGGCGATTCGGGCGGCCGTCAAGAAGGGGACGCCCCCGCGGAACGCGGGCAAGACCGACAAGCGTCCCACAAATTGGCGCGAACTGCTCAATCAAGGGTACAGACCCGCCGCCACGACCCAGGTCGCCGCGGACGAGAATCAGCGGTGCTATTCGCTCATTCGCAACGCCTTTTACGCGAAATGGAACAGTCCGCCCTGGACGGACACGCTCGGCGACATGCTTCTCGCGGTCGAGTTTGGTCCCGGTGGGCAGGTCAAGAACTACCGCCTCGTCAAGAGTTCGGGCGACCGTGCCGCGGACAATTCGGTTCTGGAGGCGGCCGCGCAGGTTCGCCGCGTGGCGGGGCTTTCCTACGAATTCCTTTCCAAAAACCCTTCGGTGACCGTCCGATTCAAAGTAAAACCAAACTGATATGACGTTTCTGGCTTCTGTTTTCTCCGGCTTGTTGGCCGTGATCGCGCTCCCCGGCGTGCAAGGGGAGCGGCTTGTCGCACGCGCGTTTCTGGACGCCAACAATGCCCGCGTGGGAGATCCGCTCATTCTGACGGTGGACTTCCTGGGCGCGGCGGACTTCGCCGCGTTGCATCCGCCGGCGTTGGCCGCGCACGTGGATTCCGCCTTTTGGCGCGTGGACGACCAGAGCGCCAAGACGGAAACGGTGGATTCCGCGCGGCGTCTCGTGTACCGGGTGCGTCCGTTGCGGGAGGGGTGCTATGCGTTCCCGTCTTTGTCTTTCTCCTATGTGGACGCGTCCACGGGCGCGACGAATATGCTCGCGACCCAGGAACTGCCCGTGCACATCAAGCCCGGCGCCCAGGCGGCGCTCGCGCTGGTGGACGTGGAGTCCGCCTCGACGCCCCAGCCCGACGGACTCTTCGTCGATCTCTCCCGCAGCCCCTGGCATTCCGGCGCGGCGCTTTCGGCGGACGAGCTTTTCGCCTGGAAGCGGGCGTGCGCGCAACCATCCGAGGCGGCTTTCGCCGCGTTCGACTTCCCCGAGGCGCGCTTGAATGCCGCCGCCTGCGCCTTGCTGGACGGACGGTGGGCCAAGGCGAAGTCCATTTATTCCGCTTTGGAGTGGCGTATCGGGCAGACGCCCGCCATCCGCCGCGGACTGCGCGTTGCGAAGGCGCTTGAAACGGGCGATCCGGCCGCCGAATTGCCCGCCTGGCGGCAGGTTCTGGGCCCGGTCTTGCGGTATGCGTGGGCCGGACGCCTCGCCTGTGCGCTCGGGGGGCTCGTCGCGCTGGTTCTTCTTTTGGCCGCAATCGTCCGTCTTTCGCGCTTTTTCCTCTGTTTGGCGCTCATCGGGAACGTGTGCGTCGTCTCCACCGCCCAGGCGCAGTCCTCGCCCTTCGAAGAGTTCGACCGCATGCGGCGCGAAATGGACCGCCTGTTTGAGAACACGGGCTTCGGCGCCTCGTCCCGTTTCGCGGCTCTCCCGGCGCCCGATCTGTCCGCGCGTGTCATCCCCGACCGCACGCCCGTTCAAGTGGGCGAACCTTTCGCTTTTATCGTCAGCGTCGAATGCCCGAAGGACGTGACCCTGAGCGGGCTTACGCTGGGGGTTTCCCATACGGACGGCCTGACGCCCCTGGGCCGGGGACATCCGCTGACGGACCTGGGGACGGCGGACACCAATTCCATCATCCGCCGCGTCAGCTTCCCCGTGCGCTATGACGCGCCCTACAAGGGACCGGTCTCCTTCACGGTTTCCGGCCAGTATGAGCAGCGCGTGCGCCGTGGGGCGAGCGTCTTTTCCACAAGCCGTCCCTTTTCTTTGCGGGTCCAGACGCGGCAGCTGGAGATCGGGACACTTCCGCAGGAAGGGCGGCCGGCCGGCTTCACCGGGATTGTGGCGACGGACCTTTCCATCCGTCCCTATGCGGAAAATCCCGTGGTGGAGACGAACGATGTCGTGACGTTGAACGTGACGGTCGACTATAAGGGCTACGTTCCGGCGGACGCGTTCCCCGGCGTTTTGCGGGATAATCACCGCAGCCGACTCGTTTACCGTCAATATGCGCGCGCCACGGGCGCCCCGGCGACGCCGGCGCTGGCCGTTCCCTACTACGATTTGCGGAAGAAGGCCTATGCCGTTGCGTCCGCCCCGGGGGTGGCGCTCCACTACAAAGCCCCCGAAACGAATGCTGCGCCCGTCCGCGTCGCCGTGAACATGGAGGCGTCCGCCGCCGCCCCGGCGCGCGAAGCGCTCGTGGGTATCCGCTTTGCGCCCCGCCGCGACGCCCGTCTTCTGGGGACGGTCGACCCGGGCTCCTGCACGCTGACGGAAAGCGCCGGCGCCTGGGTGCGGTTGGACGACGGTACGCGCGCGGGGTGGACGCCCTGCGCGGAATACGAACAGGCTCTCAAGATCCGGCACGCAATCCCGCAAGACAAAGGAGTTCATCCATGAACACACAACCCCCGCGCATCTTCCTTTCGCCTCCCTGGGTCGGACAAGAGGAACGCGACGCCGTCCAGGCCGCGTTCGATTCCGGCTATGTGGCCCCGTGCGGACCGCAAGTTGAAGCCTTCGAACAGGCGCTCGCCCGGCAGGCCGGCCGCCGTTTCGGCGTGGCCGTTTCGAGCGGCACCGCGGCGCTCGACCTAATTTTCGCCCACCTGGGCGTGGACGAGACGTGGACCGTCATCGCCCCGACCTTGACGTTCATCGCCACCGTCGGACCGGCCTGGCACCGCGGCGCCCAACTGGTGCTCGTGGATTGCGACCGGACGGGGACCCTCGACTGCGACCATCTGGACTTTGCGCTCTCCCGCGTCTACGACCCGGAACATACCGTCGTCATCGGCGTCGACCTCTACGGACAGTGCTGCGACTATGCGCGGATCGTGCGCATGTGCGAGAAGATCGGCGTCAAACTCGTCATGGATTCCGCCGAAGCCGTGGGCGCGACCTATGAGGGACAGCCGGCCGGGTCCGTCGGGTTCGCGGCGATCTATTCCTTCAACGGAAACAAGATCCTGACGACATCCGGCGGCGGGGTGCTCGTGACGGACTCCCCGGAACTGGCGGAACACGCGCGCAAACTCTCCCAGCAGGCGCGCGAACCCGTGCCGTGGTACGAGCACTGCGAGGTCGGCTACAACTACCGTCTCAGCAACATTCTGGCCGCCATCGGACTCGCCCAGCTCGCGAAACTTCCGCAGATTCTGCGGAAACGCGCCGAAAACGCCGCGTTCTATTCCGGATTCTTCCCCGGACGCCTCCTGCCGACTTCCAACCACTGGCTTTCGGTCGCCATCCTGGACACGCCGGAGGAAGCGCAGGAACTCGCCAAGCGCTTCGCCGCGGCGAATATCGAGACGCGACCGGTCTGGAAGCCGCTTCATCTTCAACCCGTCTTCGACGGCGTCGGCATTCCGTGCTTGGGCGGCGAAGTCGCGGAGGACCTCTTCCGGCGCGGCATTTGCCTGCCCTCGGGGACTGGGCTTTCGGCGGACGATTTCGCGCGCATTCGGTCCGTCATCGAGGCGAAGTGACCGCTTCCCTCCCGCAGGCCGCGGAAAGAGAGGAAGAATCCGACGGGAGCCGGACGAAATCCCCACGGGGTTTTACCTAAATCCCCGTGGGGAAAATGAAAGGGTGGCGGAGGGGGCGGAGTGGGACATCCGGGACAACGGAGACGAACGGGACGGGTGTCCCGGCGACCCGACTGCTCTCCTCCCCCCGCTGTTCGGCCCGCTTTCACCCAGGGCAGGGGGCGGGGCGGGACCGGAGCAGGGGGCTATTTTTCCCCGCGGAACCCCCTGTCCATACCCCCCGCATGTGACGGTATCTAACATGCGCA
>ERZ808242.1099-NODE-1099-length-16547-cov-5.499030_pt1 | contig 16547 bp, 18 predicted proteins | sample MGYA00521244_ERZ808242 | MGnify/ENA primary metagenome ERZ808242 (study PRJEB31516, sample SAMN03275573) | gut metagenome | biome: mammalia-associated habitat; material: feces | host: Papio cynocephalus | place: Kenya | collected 2012-07-27 ... | reverse complement strand
GCTTCTGTACAGCATGTTACAGAGCAGGAAGAACCGGAGACCGGTTTATGGCACTCTGTAAGAGTATGCAGATCTTAAACTGCTGTCATCCGAATGCCCTTATGACACTTAAGGAATATCTGGAAGACTATGCAAGCCCTGAGACGAAGCAGATCGGTCTGGAACTGATCGAACGTGAACTTGCCCGGATTCCAAATGAGAAGGTCAGACAGATCACGGCAGATCATATACATGATATCGCAGAAGGACAGAGAGATTTCCGGTTCTAACAGATGATCGGAATAGGAGAGCCTTACAGATAAAAAGATTGCAGACAAATGCTGAAGCAGCCAGCAGATGACGACAGGGAGGGCAGAACATGGCAGGTTTAAATGAGACACCGTCAGGAAACCGGCTTCATATCGGAGTATTTGGAAAAACAAACAGCGGAAAATCTTCCTTTATCAACCGATTTTCCGGTCAGAATATATCGATCGTAGCGGATGTCGCAGGAACGACGACTGATCCTGTGTACAAAGCGATGGAGGTCTATCCGCTTGGCCCTTGTACCCTGATCGATACAGCGGGCTTTGATGATGAGACAGAGCTTGGGGAGGAGCGGCTGGAAAAGACAAGGCTTGCAGCCGAGAAAACAGATATAGCGATCATTTTGCTTGCAGATATTGACATGGATGAAGAACTTCACTGGTATGAACATTTTAAGGAAAAGAAGACTCCTGTCATATGGGTGATCGGTAAATCGGATATCCGAAATGATACAGACAGCATAGATGAAAAGCTGTATCAGCAGACAGGACAGCATGCCCTTGTTATCAGTGTTGCGACCGGCGACGGCATGGATCAGGTGAGAAAAGAGCTAATACGGAACCTGCCGGAACAGTATGGTGCTTCTTCGATCCTTGGAGAACTGGTAACAAAGGGAGATCTGGTCATGCTTGTTATGCCGCAGGATATTCAGGCACCGAAGGGAAGACTGATCCTTCCACAGGTACAGACACTCAGAGAATTGTTAGACAAAAAATGTCTCGTTATGAGTGTGACGACAGATCAGTATGTGGAAGCCTTATCGCATCTGACAGAGGCACCGAAGCTGATCATAACGGATTCACAGGTATTTGCCTATGTCTATGAACATAAGCCTGAAAGCTCTATGCTGACTTCCTTTTCTGTGTTATTTGCAGCACACAAGGGAGACATTGAATATTATATAGAGGGTGCGGATGTGATAGGAAAGCTGAACGGGGAGTCCCATGTGCTGATCGCAGAATGTTGTACACATGCACCATTAAAAGAAGATATCGGACGGGAGAAGATCCCGAAGATGCTCCGGAAACGATATGGAGAAAATATGACGATCGATATAGTCAGTGGAACGGATTTCCCGGATGATCTACATGGGTATGATCTTATCATACAGTGTGGGGGCTGTATGTTTAACCGCAAATACATTATGTCCCGGATCGATCATGCAAGAGATCAGCAGATCCCGATGACCAATTATGGAGTAACGATCGCGTATCTGACAGGGATATTAGATAAGGTTGTAATACCTGAATAAAAATCCGGAGTGGACAGGAGCGTTTAGTCTCATTAATGAGCTCAGGAAAAAGATAACAATAGTAAATGTTGTAGAATGTGATAAATCCAAAATAGGATCAGGAGGTAAAAGGTATGAAGAGATACGAGACACCGCAGATGGACATTGTAGAATTTGAAACAGAGGATATCATTCGTACAAGCGGAGAGTCTGTTACAACGGAAGTTGATGAAACGCCTATTGTTTCTGGAAAATAGGTGGCTGGAGTTGTAAGCCGGTAAACAGATGATGCCGGATATCAAAGAACAAATGATACGAAAATATACAGATATTAACCAATATCAGATAAGAAATATACAGATAATTCAGGAGAACGATGATGAAACATTTAGTAAGGATCGCATCCGTATCACCAAGAGTGCATCTTGGGAATGTAACAAAGAACTGTGAGGAGATCGAAACAGTCTATAGAACCTATGCAGAACAGGTTGACGTTATTGTGACACCGGAACTGTCATTGACCGGATACACCTGCGGGGATCTGTTCGTGAACCGCCATCTGATCGACAGGGCAGAAGAAGGACTGTTACAACTGGCGGAAATGACAGCAGAATATGGCAAAAAGGGCGCAGCACTTGTTGTCGGTGTGCCATATGAAGTAGACGGAGAATTATTTAACTGTGGCGCTTTTTTATGGAACGGAATGGTGCTCGCACTTGTTCCGAAGATCTACCTGCCGAATTATGGAGAGTTTTATGAGAAACGGTGGTTCAGTGGAAGACGTGTAGAGAACCGGACGGTTGAACTGGCAGATGGATCGGAAACTTTATTTGGCAACGCTATCCTGATCGAGATGACAGATCCGGACCAGCAGGAAGAGCATGTTACATTTGGTATGGAGATCTGCGAGGATCTCTGGACACCGATCGCACCGGGAAGACTGCTGGCACTTCAAGGAGCAGAGATCCTGCTCAATCTGTCGGCATCCAATGAAGTGATCGGAAAGGAACAGTACAGAAGAACACTGACAGGAAGTATGTCATCCTCCTGTATCTGTGGATATGTCTATACATCGGCCGGCTTCTATGAATCAACCTCTGATCTGGTATTTTCCGGACACGATCTGATGTATGAGAATGGAAAATTATTAGGTGAGATCAAGCCGTTTGAAGAGGGTATCCTGATCCGTGATTTTAATATGACAAAGATCCGGCATGACCGTCTGGCAAATAAATCATTTGCAGAATGCAAACGGAATTTTGACGCCGGAGAATACATGACGGTAACCTGCGAGAAAATATTTGCAGAGAAAAAAGAAGTGTGTGCAAGGGTATCCATGACACCATTTGTTCCATCAAAGAACAGACTGGAACGATGTCGCTCGATCTTTGCGATGCAGGTTGCAGGTTTACAGAGAAGAATCGAAGCCACACATACGTCCTGTGTCGTTGTTGGTGTATCGGGTGGACTTGATTCTACTCTGGCACTTTTGGTATCGGCACAGGCAGTGAAAAATCTCGGACTTCCCCCGGAAACGGTAGCTGGTATTACGATGCCTGGATTTGGAACTACGAAACGGACGAAAAGCAATTCAACAACGCTTATGGAGCTGCTTGGATGTGATATCCGTGAGATCAGTATCGTAGATTCTGTCCGTCAGCATTTTGCCGATATCGGACAGGATGAAGCAGTACATGATATTACATATGAGAACTGTCAGGCGAGAGAGCGGACACAAATCCTGATGGATGTAGCGAATAAAGAAGGCGGATTTGTGGTAGGAACCGGTGATCTGTCAGAACTGGCACTTGGCTGGTGTACCTATAACGGGGATCACATGAGCATGTATGCAGTAAATACCAGTATTCCAAAGACTCTGGTCAGGACTCTGGTAGATGAAGTCGGACATGATATGGACAGGAATGGATTTCCGGGAATTAAGGATGTAATCGAGGACATCATCGATACGCCGGTAAGTCCTGAGCTGCTTCCGCCAAATGCTGATGGAACGATCGCACAGAAGACAGAAGATACTGTCGGATCTTATATTCTGCACGATTTCTTCTTATATTATACGCTGCGTTATGGCATGGAGCCGGAAGAGGTTTATGCTCTTTGTAAGGAAGCAGTAAGACAGAGTGTAGAAACTTCAGACGACGGAAAAACAGAAGCATATACATTTACAGATGAAGAAATAAAGAAATGGCAGAAGGTGTTTTATACCAGATTCTTCCGTCAGCAGTTCAAACGTAACTGTATGCCGGATGGCGTAAAAGTAGGTACCGTATCAGTAAGCCCAAGGGGTGATCTCAGACTGCCGTCCGAGATAGAATTTGAGGATTTCCTTACTTTCGAATAGAACCAGAATAGGGGTAAATATGAACCGTTATGAACGATAATTAAGATAATTAAAGGTTGTTTCAGAGATAAACTGTGATATAGTAGATGAAAATTGTAACCTGAAACTGATCGTACATTCATAAAAAAGGAGAGAGAGATGAAATTAGAATTACAGGGCATCAAAAAGAGTTTTGATGGCACAGAGATCCTGCACGGGATCAACTTCTCGGTAGAGGGGGGAAGCGCACTCGGACTGCTGGGAAGAAATGGCGCGGGAAAGACCACAACAATCCGGATCATCATGGATGTCTTCCATGCAGATGAAGGTCAGGTCTTATTAGATGGAGACCCCTTTGTCTATCAGCCGGGTCAGGTCGGATACCTGCCGGAGGAACGTGGCTTATATCCGAAACGTCTGATCAGTGAGCAGTTAGTATATCTGGCAAAGCTTCGTGGGCTGAATAAGAAGCAGGCGGAAGAGAATATGCGGAAATGGCTGACCCGTCTGGATGTGATCCAGTACGAGAACCGGAAGCTGGATACGTTATCGAAGGGTAATCAGCAGAAGGTACAGCTTGCAGCGACATTAGTAGCAGATCCTGACATCGTGATCTTAGATGAGCCGTTTTCCGGTCTGGATCCTGTGAATTCCCAGATCTTAAAGGATGTTATAAATGAACTGATCGAAGATGGTAAGATCGTTATCTTTTCCAGCCACCAGATGAGCTATGTGGAAGAATTCTGTGAAGATATCGTTGTGATCAATCATGGTGAAGTGGCACTGGCAGGCAACCTTGATAAGATCAAGGAAGAATATGGAGAAGGCCATAAAGCAGTTGCGGCTGTCGGAATGGAACCGGAAGAACTGGAACAGGTTCTCTGTGATAAGTTTGCAGATCAGGTACAGGTGATCAGCCATAATAAGCATCATGTTGTAATACAGATCCTGCCGGAACAGGATGAATGGCAGCTGCTTTCCCGCTTCAAGGAACTGGGAATCAGGCTTAGAAGCTATGGTGTCTATGAGCCTTCGCTGAATGATATATTTGTATCGGCAGTCGGAGATGAAGAAACACCGGAGGATATAAAAGAGAAAAACAATATCGGAACTTCTTTTTCTGAATTTGAACCAAAGCAGAAAAAGGGTCTGTTTGGAAAGAGAGGTTAAGATATATGAAAAAGATTGGTACAATATTAAAATTCGAGCTTGGCAATTATTTTGGAAGCAAATCTTATCTGATCTCAACGATCTTGCTGGCACTCCTTTGTGCAGGCATCATGTTTGCACCAAGAGTCAAGGAGGCGTTTACAAGCGGAGGTTCTTCGGATCAGGAGACAGAGGCAGATGCAGGAGATGATGCGGATCAGGAGGATGCAATCGTATATGCATATTATGATGCAGCGGGCATTATGGATGAAGAATTGCTGGCACAGGTATATCCGGATGTAAAGTTTCAGAAATGTAAGGATGCAGCAGAAGTAGAGTCACTGGTTAAAGGTGAAGATGCAGAACTTGGTTATGTAGTTTACAGTACGTCGGAGTATACATATTATGTTTATAACAAAGGCATGTTTGATGATTACACCAGTACCTTTGACAGTTACCTGTCCATGCTTGCCAAGAAACAGTACAGCGAAGCACATGATCTGGATTTTGATGAACTTATGAGTCTTGATTATGCAGATATCCAGACGAAAGAAGTTATCCTTGGTAAGGACAGCACAAGCAATTACTGGTACTGCTATATTCTGGTTATTGTGATCTTCATGCTGATCGTTATGTATGGAATGTCGATCGCAACCGGTGTGGCAAATGAAAAGAGCAACCGCTCGATCGAGATTCTGGTAACGACAACGAACTCCAGAGATATCTTATTTGGAAAGGTATTTGCCGGAACCGTTGCAACGTTCTTTCAGGTTGGACTGATCATGGCAGCCCTGCTGATCTCCTATAACTTTAACAAAGACTACTGGGGCGGCTTTATGGGTGCAATATTGAACATTCCATCTGATGTACTGATCGCATTTGCAGTATTCGGGCTTGGCGGTTTCCTGTTCTATGCATTCATGTATGGAGCACTTGGAGCCCTGGTATCAAAGATCGAGGATCTGAACAAATCAGCGGGTACGGCACAGATGATCGTAATGATCGTATACTTTGTAGTACTTATGAATCTGACAAATGTAGACGGACTGGTCATCAAGATCTGCTCGTATCTTCCAATCAGCTCCTACAGCGCAATGTTTGCAAGAGTTGCCATGGGAGATGTAGCAACCTGGGAGGTCGTAGTATCGGCAGTCATCTTGTATGCATCTGTGATCGGCATGGGTGTTCTTGGTGGCAAGATCTTTCGTAACTCAACGCTCCGGTATGGCAATCCGATCAAGTTATCCAGAGCGTTAAAAGAATTAAAGAGAGAAAAATAAGATATAAAAATATGACAATAAAAAGGCCACATGCGTGCTGCGTTAATGTGAAAATGTAGAAAATAATCCCTATACCTTTACATTAAAAGCCGGATGTGGCATAATTTCATGTGAAATTATTGAACGCACCTGGTGCGGGTATACAGGGGAGACAGGGTAAAATAAAATAGAGATGAAAGCAATTTCTAAATTCACAGTGCAGGAAAAGTGGCTGTGTTGTCTGTTCACTTCTGGAATATAATTTCAATGGCTTAAAAAGAAAGGTTACAGTAAAATATGGAAGTAATCGATTTCCATTCCCATGTTCTTCCGGGAATTGACGATGGAAGCAGAAATATAGAGACATCGTTGGAGATGCTTCGGCTCAGCCGGAATGCCGGTGTAGACAGAATGATCGCGACACCGCACTTTTATGCGGATGAGGATCGAATCGAACATTTTCTTGAAAAACGGGAACATGCATATCAAAGCCTGATAGAGGCAGTAACGACTGAAAACATATCGGATATCCCACAGCTTCTGCTGGGAGCGGAAGTTGCTTTTTTTGATGGGATCGGGGATGCGGATAAGATTGACCGGCTGACGATCCAGGGAACAGATCTTCTGCTGCTTGAAATGCCGTTCCGGACGTGGACGGATACAGATCTTTTGCAGGTAAAAAAGCTGATCTATGATAGAAAGCTCCGGATCATTATCGCACATCTGGAACGGTTCATGAAGATTTCAGGGAATAATCCGTACATAAAAAAGCTGATGGAACTTCCGGTTACCATACAGATCAATGCAGAAAGTCTGTCAGACTGGAAACAGGGCAGGACACTGATCCACATGTTTCAAAAGAGACAGGCACATATTCTGGGAAGTGACTGTCATGGAGTTCATCACCGTCCTCCGAATCTGATGGAAGGACGACAGAGACTGGAAAAGAAAGCAGGTGCAGACATTCTGGCAGAGATCGATGCATATGGATGTCAGCTTCTTGGTTTGAGATAAAAGGTTGGAGGATAGACAGATGTCAAAAAAAGTAGCGATCATAATCAGTGTTATACTGTTTATTATATTGACAGCACTTATCATATGTGAGAAAACATGGCCGACAGGAGGATCTGATCTGATAGGGAACCTGTTCTGATCAGAGAAAGAAAAATGGCACACAGGATACATTCCAGACAGGAAAAACTGAAATTATATAAAAAGCTGACAATCACCATTGCAGCAGTTATCGTATTCTGTTTAGCGGCAGTTATCGTGTTCCGTGCAATTGACCGACAGAAACTCCGGGAGCAGGAGGCGTATGAGGCGGAGCAGGGAGTTGTCCGTATAAATGGAAAGAAATATCTTCCGAAGAAGAATATAGAGACCTATCTGTTCATGGGTATCGACTCACTGGATAAAGTAAAAAAAGCGGAGGATTATGGAGAAGCCGGACAGAGTGATGTGCTTATGCTGATGGTCAGAGATATCAGTGAAGGTACATTTAAGACACTGGCGATCAACAGAAATACACTGACAAATGTAAAATCCCTGGATCTCGATAATTCTTATCTGGGAGATTCCGTTGTACAGATCGCACTTGCACATGCAAGTGGAGATGGACTGGAAGCCAGTTGCGAGAATACCGTGGATGCTGTATCAGAGCTGCTTGGTGGTCAGAAGATTGACGGATACGCTGCCGTAAATATGGGAGCAATTTCCATCATCAATCATATGGCAGGCGGCGTAACAGTAACGATCGAGGATGATTTTTCCAAAGTGGATCCATCCCTTAAGATCGGAGATACGGTTCAGCTCAGTGATGAGCAGGCGGTACATTATGTACATGACCGTTGGGATGTCGCAGATGAAACAAATGAAAACAGAATGAAACGTCAGTCAGTATATATGGAAGGACTTAAGAAAAATATAAAAGAGAAATGTCAGGCAGACAGTACCTATCCGCTGGATCTGTACAATGCACTGGGGGATTATATGGTAACTAATATATCAGCAAATAAATTCAGCAAACTGGCACTTCTTGTAGTAAAAGAGAAGGATGAAGGAGAGGTATCCATTTCCGGAACAGAAGGACTGGATGAACTTGATTTCGCAACCTTTGAGGCAGACGAAGAAAGTCTGAATGCAGCCATCGCAGAGCTGTTTTATAAAGAATATACAGAATAGAGATACTTTGGATGGAGGAGAACATGAGCGCAGAAAATAAAAAAGTACCGATGCCGGACAATGGAAAAGAAGAAAAGATCAATAAGGTGACGATGGTGACCGTTGATGATGACGATAAAGAGATCGATCTGGTCGATCTGGGATATGCATTGATGGATAAGCTGCATTTTATCATACTTGCATTTTTGCTTGGTGCAGTCCTGTTAAATGCATATGCATATTTTATGATCAAACCGACGTACCAGTCGACTGCAAAGCTGTATGTCGTATCTGCATCGGAAGATTCCGTTGTAAATCTGTCCGATCTGAATATTGGTATGTCACTGACAAAGGATTATGAGGAACTGATGCTCAGTTATCCGGTACTCGATCAGGTAATTTCCAAGCTGAACCTGTCGATGGATTCGAATACTCTTGCACAGATGATCGCACTTGAGAATCCTTCCGATACAAGAGTGCTGAAGATAACCGTTACAAGCACAGATCCGGAGCAGGCAAGAGACATTGCAAATACACTGGCTGAGATCGCGGTAGAATATCTTCCGGATACAATGAGTACCAATGCACCGAATATTGCTCAGGTTGCAAGAATACCGGATCAGAAGGCAGGACCAAGTTATCTGAAATACACACTGATCGGAGCACTGGCAGGCGCATTTATTTACTGCCTGATCCTGATCATACGATATCTCCTGGATGATACGATCCATACAGCCTCCGATATGGAAAAATACTTTGGAATTGTTCCACTTACTTCGATCCCTGACAGTGAGTCATTGGGACAGAATGAGGATGGCGCTGAATGTGGAGAAACAAAATCTGGTATGAAAGGGAGACGAAGCAAATGAAAAAGATAAGTATTGATTTTAAAGAAATGCCATATGCTGTTGAAGAAGCAATGAACAGGCTTCGTATAAATATCAAGTTCTGTGGAAAAAATACAAAGAAGCTGTTGATCACAAGCAGCCTGCCAAATGAAGGCAAAAGCACCATTTCCATGAATCTGTGGAAGATGATGGCAGAAGCCGGATTCCCAACCGTATTTCTGGATGTGGATCTGAGGAAATCGGTGATCAAGAGCAGACATAATATCCAGACAGATGGTGAGATCAAGGATCTGGGCTATTATCTGTCCGGGCAGGCAGAGTATGAAGATGTTGTATATGAAACAAATATTCCGAATGGTTATATCGTACCATGCTGCAATCTGTTAGAGAATCCATCAGCATTATTAGAGGATGATCGTTTTGCAGAGCTGCTTAATAAACTGGCAGAGCAGTACAGATATGTGATCATAGATTCACCGCCACTTGGCAGTGTCGCAGATGCTGCACAGGTTGCTTCACTATGTGATGGTGCGGTACTTGTTGTCCGCAGTGGTGAAACATCCAGAAACGTGATCAAACAGTCCATGCAGCAGTTGGAACAGGTCCGTTGTAAACTTCTGGGTGTGATCCTGAACCGGGTAGAGGCATCCGGACGTGCATACAAGAGCTATTATGGAAAATATAAATCCTACGGATATGGCTACGGCTATGGAAAAGACCAGAAAAGCGGGAAGTAGGACAGATTCAGACAGCAGATCCATTCAGCAGGATCTGGCAGATGGACACAGGTTGGATGATTCAGCCGATACGTGGCAGACGGCTGTTTTATCATAGATGTTCTGGTCAAAGTGGTGAGAGAACTTCGGTTTTCAAAATGGTCAGAACGATTTTTATCCGAAATGTGGTAGGAAGGAGAAAACTCAATATGAAGAATTTAAAGAAGTTGATTGCTATTATCATGGTTATCGCTCTTATGATTCCATGTACGGCAATGGCTGCAACAGAGTCAGTTACTTCACAGGAGTTAACAAAGAAGAACACAACAGTTACATGTTCTACACTTACTTATACAGGTAAGAAACAGACTCCTAAGACGATCAAGGTTCAGTATACAACTAAGAGCGGCAAGAAAGTAACATTAAAGGCCGGTACAGACTATACTGTTAAGGTTACAAGCGGCAAGAATGCTGGTACTTACTCAGTAAAGATCACTGGTAAGGGCAAGTATGCTGGAAAAGTGTCATCTTCATACACAATTAAGAAGGCAACTCAGAAGAAGCTGACAGTTAAGAACGGTTATAAGGCCAAGAAAGCTTCAACATTTAAGAAGAAGGCTAAATCTTATACATTTAAGGTTTCTGGTGTAAAGGATAAGGCTAAAGTAACTTATCAGAGAAGCTCAAAGAAGATTGTTGTAAAGAATGGCAAGATCACTCTGGCTAAGGGTATCAAGAAAGGTACTTACAGAGTAACTGTTAAGGTTGCTGCAACAAAGAACTACAAAGCAAGAACAAAGACAATCAAGATCAAGGTTAAATAATATTTAACACAATACATTAAATTGCTATAGCGTTGAAGGCACCCTGGCCACGAGGGTGTCTTTTTTCATGTTGCACGCCATCCTTACTGTGTGGTAAACTAAGGCAGGATTTTAAATGATGGTGGTATATGGAACATGAAGAATGAAAAGATGGGATTTGGAAATGAAAAATTTATATTCTGGATCCGGCTTGCGGATGTAACGATAAAGATCTATGCGAATTACAGAAGCACAAGAGAATATTGCCGGGACTATCTGACAACAGGACCGGAGGCATTTTCCGTAATGATCACACCAGCAGATATTGCAGCCGAACGGGAACGGTCAGAGAAACAGGAGCAGGGAACTGGCAGGAGAAGATCCTGGTTTGGATACTACAGTGATGCATATCTGGAAACGCTGGCGTTATACCGGAAGATCGCAGATCAGATGATCGCATACAATGCTTTGTTGTTTCATGGTTCGGTGATAGCGGTGGATGGAGAAGCATATCTGTTCACAGCGAAGAGCGGAACCGGAAAATCCACACATACCAAGTTGTGGCGCAAATATTTTGGCAATCGTGCAGTGATGGTAAATGACGATAAGCCATTATTGAAAGTAACCGGCAAAGGCGTGCTTGCATGCGGAACCCCGTGGGCGGGCAAGGATCATCTTCAGAACAACATCATGGTTCCATTAAAGGCAGTATGTATTCTGGAACGGGACACGGTCAATCATATCGAACCGATCAGGAAACGGGATGCATGGAAGATGATATTACAGCAGAGTTACCGTTCAGATCAGCCGGCGGTATTATCATCGACGATCCGTCTGGCAGAGCAGATCATGGATAAAACGAAGCTGTACCGGCTGGGCTGCAATATGTCCATGCAGGCAGTGGAGACTTCCTACAATGGAATGAATACAGACAAAGATTATGCAGATTAAAAACAATAAAAAACAACAGAGCAGAAATATACAGAAGTAATGGAGCGATAAATGAGATTAAAAGATGAATTTATTACATATGAAACAGATGGAGAACAGATCATGGTAGCTGCCGGAACCGACAGCTTTTCCGGTCTGGTCAGAAGTAATGAGACAGCGGGATTTATCGTAGAATGTCTGAAAAAAACTGTGACAGAGGATGATATCGTTCATGCAATGACAGCCGCATATGATGCACCAGAAGCTGTTATCCGCAGGGACGTGAAGGAAATATTGAAGAAACTGGATTCCATTGGTGCGATCGAATATTAAGAAGCCGGAACAGCAAGAAGAGAGAAAATGAAAACGGAGAAACAGGGATATGACAACTGTTCTACCTATGAGGAACAGTTAAAGGAACATGGAACCATTATATATACCAATGTAGGACGCAGTATGATGCCTCTCCTTCGGGAGCATCGCGATGTTATGATCATAAAGGTCAGACCGGAAGGACGACTAAAAAAGTATGATGCTGTGCTTTATAAAAGGGGAGACCATTATATCCTGCACAGGATCCTTTCTGTAAGAAATGATGGTTATGTGATCTGTGGGGATCACAATTACAGGAGAGAATATGATATTACGGATCCGGATATTATCGGAGTGCTTACCGGAGTGATACGGGATGGAAAAGAGATTCCGGTTACGGATAAGCGATACAGATGGTATGTGCATATATGGTGTGACCTTTTTTATATCCGGGCAGGTATTTTATTTGTAAAGGCAAAAGCTGCCCGGCTGCGCAGGAAAATGGGTAAGAGCAGATGAAGAAACAAAGCAGGATGATGCAGGACGAACAGAACAGGAAAACATTTGTATGGATGTGGCAGGGAATAGCAGGAAAGCGGTATTATATCGTTTTCCTGCTTGTAATATCTGTCCTTCTTGGTATGTCCGGCGGTCTGCTTGCGTTGCTGCTCCGGAATCTGATCGATCATGCAGTGGCAGGAGAGCGTTCCGGTTTTATGACAGCGGGAACAGGACTTGTACTGCTTGTGATCCTGCAGATCACGTTCCGGGCGGTTGACCGTCATCTGGAAGAAAAAACACGGTCAACTTATGAAAATATATGGAAGAAACGATTGTTTTCGGAACTTATGGGAAGAAGTTACCGGGAAGTCACACAGATCCATTCCGGAGAATGGATGAACCGTCTGACCTCAGATACCGTGATCGTTGCGGATGGACTGGCACAGATCGTTCCCGGTGTATGTGGGATGCTGACACGGATCCTGATCGCGGTTGTTCTGCTGATCGGTATTATGCCGGAGCTTGCCTGTGTACTGATACCGGGAGGACTTCTGCTGGTCTTTCTGACCTGGATATTCCGACGGGTATTGAAACGGCTGCATAAAAAAGTGCAGGAAGCAGATGGCAGATTACGGATTTTTTTATCGGAGCGGTTATCCGGCCTGGTGATCCTTCACACATTTGTAAAAGAACGGGAAACGACAGATGAGGCAGACCGGTATATGAAAGCACATCAGGACAGCCGGATGAAGAAAAACAGATTTTCCAATATCTGTAATATCGGGTTCGGTGCAGCAATGAATGGAGCCTATATTCTGGGAGCGATATATTGTGGATATGGAATATTGAAAGGACAGGTTTCCTATGGAACCTTTATAGCAGTGCTTCAGCTTGTTGCACAGATCCAGACACCGTTTGCGAATCTGTCCGGGTATTTCCCAAAATATTTCGCCTGCCTTGCCAGCGCAGAACGGTTGATGCAGGCTGAAACCTTTGAACCGGACAGAATCGGTTCGGAATTAATCCCTTCCGGTTTTCAGGAATCATTTACGGCTCTTGAGATCACAGACGGTTCCTTTGCTTATCGGAGAGATACGGATCTGCTGGGAGTTCAGACAGAGAGAGATACAGACTACTGTGAAAGAAAGGTTCTGGAGCATTTTAATATGCATATCGCAAGAGGAGAATTTCTCGCATTGACCGGCCCGTCCGGATGTGGTAAGAGTACGGTGCTTAAAATATTAATGAGTCTGTATGCACTGGATTCCGGAGACTGCAGCGTAATACTTGGCAGTGAAAGGTATAAGATGCATGCAGGCTTCCGGTCTTTGTTTGCTTATGTGCCGCAGGGCAATCATTTGATGAGCGGAACGATAAAAGAAGCAGTGGCATTTGGTGAGAAGATTGACACAGAGAAGCTGACACAGGCACTCAAAGCTGCCTGCGCAGAATTTGTTTATCAGCTTCCGGAACAGATAGAAACTCCGCTTGGAGAACAGGGGCATGGATTATCGGAAGGGCAGATCCAGCGTCTGGCAGTTGCAAGGGCGGTTTATTCCGGCCATCCGGTTCTGATCCTTGATGAGGCAACCAGTGCACTGGATGAACAGACAGAGAAACGGTTACTTTCCAACCTTCGGGCAATGACAGATCGGACTGTTCTGATCGTTACACACCGGCCGGCAGCATTACAGGTGTGTGACCGTACGATATCTATGCTGACGGACAGAGAAGAATGAGGGATGAGATAGTATGATTCAAAATAACAGTAAGACACTTGATAAAAATGAATGGGATTTTCTGGAGTTAGTGGCTTGTGGACTTCATATGAAACCGGTATCACCGGAACGACTGCATCAGATGGATCTGCAGGCTGTCCGGCAGTGGAGCGGATATCATATGTTAGGTGCGTTGGTTTATGATGCTATGGAACCAACGGTGAAAGCAGACCGGACATTTGCGGAAGCGTATCCGCAGCTTCTTACGGCATGGCGGGAGAAAAGGGATAAAGCACTGCGCAAGAATATGCTGTTAGACGCTGCAAAGAAGCAGTTGTTTGGATATATGGAAGCCGAAGGCATCTGGTATATGCCGTTAAAGGGGAGTATCATAAAGGATCTGTATAAGAAGCCCGGAATGAGGGAAATGTCAGATAATGATATCCTGTTTGATCCGGCATACAGCCAGAAGATCCGGGCCTATATGGAAGAACATGGATATCAGACGGAAGCTTATGGTGCTGGAGCACATGATACCTATCTGAAAGAACCGGTCTATAATTTTGAAATGCACCGTGTATTATTTTCAGAGAAACCGGGAGCAGAATGGAATCAATATTATCAGGATGTGAAGGACAGACTGATAAAAGACGAAGGGAATTCCTTTGGTTATCATTTTGAAGAAAATGATCTGTATATCTATGTGATCGCCCATGCCTATAAGCATCATAAGGGTTCAGGAACCGGAATACGGACACTTACGGACTGTTATATTTTAAATGAAGCATATGTCGATCATTTTGATTATGAATATATCGGGCAGGAGTTAGCTGTATTTGGAGCGGCGGAATTTGAACAGACGCTGCGGAGTCTTGCACATAAGATATTTGCATCGGAGGACATGATGCAGAAGAACCAGCTTACAGAAAAGGAGCGGGAGCTTCTTACAGAACTGATGTATTCTGGCACATACGGAACAGTCGATGGCATGGTAGAACGGTCGCTGAAAGAACTTCAGGCAGATGGAGGCACGATCACAACCGGAACAAAATGGCGGTATGTGTGGCGGAGACTCTTTCCGGATATGGGATTTTATAAAGAATTTGCACCGGTGGTATACCGGCATAAGATCCTGCTGCCGTTTTATACTGTTTTCCGGTGGGGACGTGGACTGATAAAGAACCGGAAAAAGATCCGGACAGAGATAAAAGCAATAAGAAGAAAATAAAAGAGTAAAATAGCAGCATCAGAATGAAACTGATCTGGATATAAAATAGAAAGGCGGACATGGATATGAGTAAATATAAGTTGATCGCTTTTGATATGGACGGCACTTTGCTGAATTCTAAAAAGCAGATATCAGAGCAGACACTGGAAGCTGTAAACCGGGCGTTTGATGCAGGAAAAGAAGTGATCCTTTCGACCGGAAGATGTGTGGCAGAGCTTCGGGAGTATTTTAAGCTGATACCGGGACTGCGGTATGTTGTCTGCTCCAGCGGCGCGATCCTGTATGATGTGAAAGAGGAGAAGATTCTGTATTCGAATTCAATCTCCATAGAATTGGCAGAAAAGATTCTGGAAGCAAGTAAAAAGGAAGATCTGATGGTGCATCTGCTCGCAATCGAATCAATTGTCCAGAAGAAGGATGTTCCGCAGATGGAACGCTTCGGCATGGGTGTCTACCAGCCGATGTATGAGAAGGTTACGACACAGGTCGATGATATCTATGCTTATTATAACGAAAAGCCATTTGAGGTTCCAAAGTTAAATCTGTATCATGCGACAGCAGAAGGCAGGGAGAGAACCAGACAGAGACTTGCCGGGCTGGATCTTGTTCTTGCGGATGCAGAGAAGACTTCCCTTGAATGTTCGGCGACAGGAGTCACAAAAGGGACCGGACTGATCCGCCTGTGCGATCATCTTGGAATCGGAATCGATGAAACGATCGCGGTTGGCGATGCAGATAATGATCTGAATATATTGGAGACGGCAGGACTTGCAGTTGCGGTTGAAAATGCGAATGAACATGTAAAAGCAGTTGCAGATGCTATTGTAAGTGACTGTGACCATGATGGATGCGCAGAAGCGATTGATAAATTTTTATTATAGAAAGAACAGGATTCTAAAAAAAATGTAAAATAAGGCAATCCGGTAAAGATTTTCTTTACTTTTTTGATTCGGATGGCTATAATACAAATTGACTATGGAACTTGGTAGTACAAACTAACCACCATAGAAAAATACTTAGAAAGAAAAGAGGATTTGTGTACAATGAA
>ERZ808242.1097-NODE-1097-length-16623-cov-9.396729_pt1 | contig 16623 bp, 10 predicted proteins | sample MGYA00521244_ERZ808242 | MGnify/ENA primary metagenome ERZ808242 (study PRJEB31516, sample SAMN03275573) | gut metagenome | biome: mammalia-associated habitat; material: feces | host: Papio cynocephalus | place: Kenya | collected 2012-07-27 ... | reverse complement strand
TCAAGTCGAGCATATCAGCCTCCAAGAGCACCTTGTCGAGAAGTTCGTGTACACCGATACCCTTCTTGGCACTGATTTCCTGGCACTGGTACTTACCACCCCACTCCTCAACGAGCAAGTTCATGTTAGCCAAATCCTCGCGAATACGGTCTGGATTAGCTCCTGGCTTATCAATCTTGTTGATGGCGAATACCATTGGCACACCTGCTGCCTGAGCATGGGCGATAGCCTCCTTGGTGGTAGGCATCACGGAGTCATCGGCTGCAATGATGATGATGGCAATATCGGTTGCCTGCGCACCACGGGCACGCATGGCGGTAAATGCCTCGTGACCTGGAGTATCGAGGAAGGTAACCTTGCGGCCACTGTTCAATGTCACACTGTAAGCACCGATGTGCTGGGTAATACCACCCGCCTCACCGGCAATCACGTTGGTATTGCGGATATAGTCGAGCAAAGAGGTCTTACCATGGTCTACGTGACCCATCACGGTTACGATTGGAGCACGTGGAACCAAATCATTCTCATCATCCTCTTCCTCGGTAACGGCCTCCTGAACCTCTGCGCTCACGTACTCAGTCTTGAAGCCGAACTCCTCAGCCACCATGTTGATGGTCTCGGCGTCGAGACGCTGGTTGATGGAAACCATGATACCCACGCCCATCAAGGTAGAGATGACCTGAGTAACGGAGATGTTCATCATCGTAGCCAACTCGCTTACGGTAACGAACTCGGTGAGCTTCAGCACCTTGCTTTCCTTCTGCTCCTGACGAGCCTGGTCTTGCAACTTCTCCTGAACAGCCTCACGCTTCTCCTTACGATACTTAGCACCCTTCTTGTTCTGGTTCTTGCTGGTCAAGCGAGCCAGCGTCTCCTTTACCTGGCGTGCTACAGCCTCGTCGTCAACCTCAATCTGGCGCTGGTTGCCACGGTTGTTGTTATTGCCGCGATTATTGTTATTATTATTATTGTTCTTGTTGCGGTTCTTATTGCGGTTTCTGTTGTTACCGCCATTTCCGCCGCCATTATTTCCATTATTGCCGCCGCCATTGTTGTTCTTGGCCTCGGCATTGATGTCAACACGTTCTTTGTTGATACGCACACGCTTTTTGCGATCGTTGTGCTGCTGAGCCAACTTCTCCTCACGTTCCTTGCGGCGCTCCTCCTTCGATTTTTTCTTCGGGCGAGTGCTCTGGTTGAGAGAAGAAAGGTCAATCTTGCCCAACACCTTAGGCTCATTAGAAGTATATTTCTTCTCACTCTTCAATGTGAACACACTAGAAGCCTGGCCATTGCCCGCAGCATTCTGCTGTGGCTTCTGCTCAGCCTTCTGCTGCTGAGCGTTAACATTCTGTTTACCCTGTGCAGCATTCTTCTGGCTCTTAGAGTCATTCATCTTAGGCTGCTGTGTTTTTTGCTGATTCTCTTGTTTCATCTCTTGTTTTTGGTGAGAGCCCTGATGTGGTCTCTGATCTTGTTTTGGCTCAGCCTTATGAGCTTCTTTCACTGGCGCAGGACTGACGGCAGCAGTCTCGTGCTTAGGTGCCTCTGACTTATTCGTAGCAGCAGACTTAGCAGACTTTCCCTTGCCGATGCTATTCAAGTCAATCTTACCCAGCGGTTTAAACTGCTGTTTGCTTGACTCCAACAAGCTCTCGGCGCGATGGTCGTTCTGCTCTGGCGCACGTTTCTTGTCCTTGGTCTTCTTGGTGATGAGTTTCTCGGCTTGGTCACGAACCTCCTTATCTTGGCTGAAAGCATCATTCAATGCCTTATATTGTTGATCGCTGAGTTTGAAGCTCGGTTCTGCCTTCACCTCTCCCAGGTTTTTTCTTTTTTCTAGGAATTCAACTGCCGTCTGAAGTCCTATGTTCAATTCACGTAGTGCTTTATTTAATCTGATGCTCATATATTATTATTTATTCTCCTATTTTTATAAGTTTAGATTCCCCGCAAGCACTCGCCAGCTAGGGAAATTATTGTTCGAACTCTGCTCTCAACACCTTGAGAACATTATCCACGGTCTCCTCCTCAAGGTCGGCCTTCTCTACGATCATGTCGCGTGGTGCATTGAGCACTTGCTTAGCTGTATCGTAGCCGATGCCCTTGATGGCATCGATAACCCACTGGTCGATCTCGTCAGAGAACTCATCCAAGTAGATATCCTCGTCAGCCTCGTTCTCATCTACCTCACGGAACACGTCGATGGTGTATTCTGTAAGCATGGAAGCCAACTTGATGTTCATACCGCCACGACCGATGGCCAAGCTCACCTCCTCAGGTTTCAGGAACACCTCGGCCTTCTTGTTCTCCTCGTCGATGTTGACAGAAGTGATGGTGGCAGGTGCCAGGGCACGCTGGATAAACAACTTGGTGTTAGAGCTATAGTTGATGACGTCGAGGTTCTCGTTGCAAAGCTCACGCACGATACCGTGCACACGGCTACCCTTCACGCCCACGCAAGCTCCCACTGGGTCGATGCGCTCATCGAAGCTCTCTACGGCAATCTTGGCACGCTCTCCCGGAAGGCGGGCGATGCGACGGATGGCAACCAAGCCATCGGCAATCTCTGGAACCTCAGCCTCCAACAAGCGCTGCAAGAAGATTGGAGCAGTACGGCTCAAGATAATCTTTGGATTGTTGTTGTCGTTGTCAACACGGAGGATGACGGCACGCACGGTCTCGCCCTTGCGATATACGTCGCCAGGAATCTGCTCTGCCTTAGGCAACATCAGCTCGTTGTTCTCATCATCTACGATAAGAACCTCACGCTTCCAAACCTGATAAACCTCACCGGAGATTACCTGTCCCACACGATCCTTATACTTGTTGTAGAGTGAGTCGTGCTCAAGCTCAAGAATCTTAGAAGCCAAAGTCTGGCGGAGTGTCAAGATGGCACGGCGACCGAACTTGTTGAAATCCACCTTCTCGCTCACATCCTCGCCCACTTCGTAGTCAGGCTCAATCTTGCGAGCTTCGGTAAGGGTAATTTCCTTATTCTCATCCTCAACCTCACCGTCGGCTACCACTACACGATTACGATAAATCTCGAAGTCGCCCTTGTCTGGGTTAACGATAACATCAAAGTTCTCATCACTACCGAAAATCTTGGCAAGCACATTGCGGAAGCTTTCCTCCAACACACTTACCAATGTAGTACGGTCGATATTCTTGGTTTCTTTAAACTCGCGGAATGTATCAATCATACTCGCAGTTAATTCTTGCTCTTTTTTAGCCATAGCTTATTTGAAACTGATTATATATTTTGTATATTTTACTTTATCCATCTGGTAATTATGCTCCACCTCCATCTTCTGGGGGCGCTTCTTACCTTCAATCTTTACCTTCTCTTCTACGCCCACTGTGAAGTCATTTCCATCCACAGCCTTCAAGATGCCCTTTACCTTGACGCCATCTGCGTCGAGCACCTCTACCTCCTTGCCTATGCAGTTGATATACTGCTGAGGGACCTTGAATGGCTGACCGAGACCTGCCGAGCCTACCTCCAGCTCGTAGTCCTCGTCGTCACGACTCAAACGTTCCTCAATATATCTACTCAAAGCCACACAATCTTCAATCCATACACCGTCAGCATGGTCTATCTCGACTACGATGCGATCGTCAGGACTGATTTCGATGTCCACCAAGAAATAATCCTTGTCTTGGAGCCATTCATCAACTAATTTTTTTACGACGTTTTTATCAATCATATATACCTATTTAAAATAAAATGAGGAACTCTTGCGAGCCCCTCATTCCACTGAACGTTTGCAAAATTACGAATATTTTTGAAATTCTCCAAAGATTTTTTCTATTTTTTCTCTTAACCTGCGCATTTTTAAGTGATTGTGCAGGATTTTGTACTTATTTCTTCACAGGATGAAGGATTTTTTGGTATTCCTCTGGCGACTGCAACAGCTTGACGGCAGCCTTCACTTGCTTGTCGTAGCGCAGGGAATTCTCGATGGCTCCAGCCTGGAAATAATAGGCTGCCACGATGTCGTTTTCCAAGAGTTGCTTGATGTAGTCTTTGTTGTAATCCAAGTCTTTCGCTACATTGTGGCTCAACTTTTTCTTCAACGCTTCGAACTCCGCCTTGGCATCATCATAGTAGCCCTCAAACTTGGCGAGCTTTTCCAAATCCTTGAGGTACTTCTCCGTCTCACGGTCGTATTTGAAATCAGCCTTCAGCACTCGCGCCTTGAACTCATCATAGTCGGCATCGGTCAGGGCGAAGTCTTTGGCCGGTGCAATGGTAGGATGCTTGGCTATGTAATCCACCTCGTAGTTAAGCATCACCTCGTTGCTGTCGCGAGCACCTGCCAGATAGAAAGCGATGTTAGGCAGCGAGTCGGGCTTCACCTCCACATCAGGCTTGACACCGCCGCCATCCCTCACTTCTCTGCCTCCGGCTGTATAGAACACCTTGGTCAAGGAATCGGGCACATGCTCCACGTAGCCGCCTTTGTCATGCTTGTAATTGAGCGCCTGCACGCATCTTCCACTAGGGATGTAATATTTGGCGGTGGTCAACTTCATCTGTCCGTTATACGGCAAGTCCATCGTGGTTTGCACCAATCCCTTACCATACGTGCGCGTACCTAATATTATAGCACGGTCGTAGTCTTGCAGGCTTCCGCTCATAATCTCGCTGGCGCTGGCTGTGTTGCCGCTCACCAAAACTACCATTGGCATTAAGGAGTCAACGGGTTCCACGGTGGTCTTATACTCATTGTTGGAACGTTGCAATCTGCCCTTCATCTTCAAGACCGTCTTTCCCTTCGGCAAGAACATATTGATGATGTTCACCGCCTCGCTCACCGAGCCTCCACCATTGCTACGAAGGTCGAAGACTAAGCTCTTGGCTCCCTGCTTCTTCAGGTCGATAAAGGCACGGCGCACATCCTTGGCGCAATTATCGGTGAAGGAATTGAAGTTGATGTAGCCGATGCCACCCTCCAACATGCCATAGTAAGGGATGAAAGGCATCTGGATGGTACGACGGGTAATCTTCACCTTGAAGGTCTTGCCCGTGCTAGGTCGCTTCACCTTCAACATAAATGAAGTACCTGGGTCGCCACGCAGATGGTCGCTCACATAGCTCACGTCCTTGTTGGTCATATCCTCGTCGTCGATGCTGAGGATGATGTCCCCCTTCTTCAACCCCACCTCGGCGGCAGGCATATTTGCGTATGGCTCGCTGATGCAGACACGCTGAATCTGGAAGTTGTATCTTACCACGGCACCCACGCCGGCATACTTGCCGGTAAGCATATTCTTCAGCTCTTTCACCTTATCCTCAGGATAATAAGTGGTGTAAGGATCCAGACTGCCCAACATAGCCTTCACGCCATTGCCCACCACGTCGTCGGCATCGAGCGTATCCACGTACATCAGGTCAAGATTCTTGTAGATGGCATTGAATATGTCCATGTTCTTCGCCATCTTGAAATCATGCTCCTTATCTATCTGCGCAAAGGAGGGTGCCGCAAGAAGCACCATCAGCATCGAAATCAGTACTTTTCTCATGTTTATCTTGTTTATTTTACCTATTCCCTAGTTATTTTACCTATTTCCTAGTCCACATTTCCCATTCCCCAAAAAGAATTACTTTCTTAATTTGGAAATGAGAAGTATTCGCCCACAAAAGTACATATTAATTCTCTAAAACCGCCATTTTTGATGCAAAAAGTGGTGAAAACTTAGAAAAAATACACTTTTTTAAGCAGAAAACGAAAAAAGTTAGCCAAAAATTTGGTGGTTTCGAGGAAAGTTAGTACCTTTGCAACCGCAAAAAGAAAACGTACTTGTACGAAATGCTTCAATAGCTCAGTTGGTTAGAGCACCTGACTGTTAATCAGGGGGTCGTTGGTTCAAGTCCATCTTGAAGCGCTCGAAGAAGCTCCGGAGACGCCTTCTGTTTCATGCAAGCCCGTTGAACGATATGCATGCTTCAATAGCTCAGTTGGTTAGAGCACCTGACTGTTAATCAGGGGGTCGTTGGTTCAAGTCCATCTTGAAGCGCTCCAAAAGCAAAAGCCTCGCAAGTCATTCGCTTGCGAGGCTTTTTGTTTTCCTTAACTCCGCAACTTGAATTAACGGGTACTATTAACGGATACTATACGACATCCGTCATTCTGATTCGTATAATATCCGCTAATTGAGTTTCGTATTAATGTGCTCTATACATTGTCACTTTAGAAGTTGGACCAATCAATGTCCCACCACAAGCGCTGCATCTGAGTGTTGGCAGCGGAGCGCGTGCCAGCATCCAGGCCGAGAGCAGGAATAGCCGTCTCCTCGAGTTCTGCCTTCGTTGTAGAATCGTCGTAAGTCCAAGGAATGCGACGCATGATATTGTCATGGCTCTGCACCTTGTGGTCACCTTCCAAGATAGTGCCGTCACCATCCTGTGGATTGAGAATGGGGAAGAGCTTCGGATAACCGGTGCGGCGGAGGTCAACCCACGGCTCGTAGCTGTAGGGGAAGGACGCGATGTACTTCTGGGTGATGATCTTCTGGAGCTTTGTCTCCTGATTGTCGCCCTCGTTCCACTTCACGCCGATGTTCGTGACGCTCGCCATGTCGGGAGTGATGCCCTGCGGGTCAACGTATTTCTCGCCTGTAGGCTTTTTTTCCGCGTCCATTCAAGCATTTCTTACGCTTAAATATCATATTAGCTTGTTAAAAGCATTGCGGCTTGCAATGACAATATTTGCATGATTTGGCGTCCAAAACTTGCGAGAAAATCAGCAAGTAGCACTTTGGGCGATTTTTCTCCAAGGATTTGCGTGCAGCAGAGAAAGCACTGTGTATCAGGCGCGTACGCAATCGGCAGCTGACAATGTGCAAAACGATATGGCACAAAGCGGCACTTTAGGCAAGCTAAAGCCACGCTTTAAGCAGGCTAAAGCGGCACTTCTGCTATTCGGAAACGGCGCTTTTAACATGGCAGAAGCAGAGATTTTAGAGCGGGAAGCGGAATAACCCCAGGCAGAAAGCATGGTTTGGGGCTTCGTAATGTAGCGCCATGCAAGAATAACGGATTGGATTTGCATAAAGAAGAGCGACGCTGCCTTTCTGACGAAGACGGAAATCTCCAGATTGGAAATTCTTTTTGTAATACTTTTTTACTCCGCATACGATATTTGCACATTTAACATTATTTGTATGCTACAAGCCTAAAAAACTCGCTCCGTTTGAGCCGCTACAAAACCAAAAATACGTAAATTTGCAAATGATAAAGACTAATTTATGAAAACAAAACATCTATTACGACTTACTGCAGTGGCTGCGCTCACGCTCTGCATGAGCGCAATAAGCGCTTTTGCAGCCACTCCGAATCTCACGCAATTCGTCAATCAATATGTAGGAACGGGCGGCCACGGCCACACGTTCATGGGAGCCAACGTGCCCTTCGGACTCGTACAGCTCGGCCCCACGGAGCCGACGCGCGGATGGGACTGGTGCTCGGGCTACTACTATGACGACGACGAGCTTATCGGCTTCGGCCACATGCACCTCTCCGGCACCGGCATCGGCTGCCTCGGCGACATCGCCTTCCTGCCCGTGAAGGACTTCAAGCAGACCTCTACACGCTTCACCCATGCCAACGAGAAAGTGCACCCGGGCTACTACTCCGTGCAGCTCACCGACCCCAACGTGCTCGTGGAGCTTACTGCCACGGAGCGCTGCGGCTTCCACCGCTACACTTTCCAGAACGGCGCAAAGCCTCAGCTCGCCCTCGACCTCTCGCAGTGCATAGGCTGGGACAAGCTCAACGACTGTCTCCTCACGCAGGAGACCCCGACACGCCTCACCGGCTTCCGCCGCTCGAACGGATGGGCAGCCGACCGTCGCATATATTTCGACATCGAGTTCTCACAGCCCGTAACCGTCAACCGCCTCGACTCCATGGAGCGCGTGGTGCTCACCGTGAGCGACGCCACGAAGCCGCTGCTCGTGAAGGTGGCGCTCTCGCCCGTCAACATCGACAAGGCAAAGCTCAACATGAAGGCTGAGCTTGCCGGATGGGACTTCGACGCTGCCGTGAAGGCTGCCGACGAGGCTTGGAACCGCCAGCTCTCGCGCATCGCCATAGAGACCTCCAACCTCACTCAGAAGCGCATCTTCTACACCGCCATGTACCATCTCATGACATCGTGCTCGAAGTTCAACGATGTCGACCTCGAATACCGCGGCGCCGACGGCAAGGTGCACAAGGGCGACTTCACCAACTACACCACACTCTCGCTCTGGGACACCTACCGTGCCTCACACCCGCTCATGTCGTTCCTCTTCCCCGAGATGCAGCGCGACTTCGCCGAGACCTTCCTCAACATCTACAAGCAGCAGGGACGCCTCCCCGTCTGGCATCTCATGGGCTCCGAGACCGACTGCATGGTGGGCAACCCGGGCGCCATCGTCCTCGCCGACCTCACCATGAAGGGACTCGTCGACAACAAGGAACTGGCTCTTGAGGCTCTCAAGAACACGCAGCTCAAGGACGACCGCGACCTCGGACTCCTCAAGAAATACGGCTACATTCCATGGGATCTCGAGCCAGAGAACGAAACCGTAGCCAAGGCCCTCGAATACTGCGAGGCCGACGACGGCGTGGCAAAGGTGGCGAAGCTCCTCGGCAAGACCGACGACTACAACTACTTCTACAACCGCTCACGCTCCTACAAGAAATACTGGGATCCGGAGACACGCTTCCTCCGCGCCATCAGCACCGAGGGCAAATACCACATGCCCTTCAACCCCTTCGGCGCCGAGCACCGCACCAACGACTACACCGAGGGCAACGCATGGCAGTACACCTTCCTCGTGCCCCACGACGTACACGGACTCATCTCGCTCTTCGGCTCCGACAAGGCATTCATGTCGAAACTCGACTCGCTCTTCTTCGTTGAGGGCTTCGCCGGCGAGAACGCCTCGCCCGACATGTCGGGCATGACCGGACAGTACGCCCACGGCAACGAGCCGAGCCATCACGTCATCTACATGTACAACTACGCCGGACGTCCCGACAAGGCTGCCCCGCTGCTGCGCAAGATGATGAACGAGATGTATCTCGACCAGCCCGACGGACTCTCAGGCAACGAGGACGTGGGACAGATGTCGGCATGGTACATCATCTCCACTCTCGGACTCTACCAGGTGGACCCCGTCGGCGGACGCTACGTCATCGGCTCGCCGCTCTTCTCTAAGGCGACCGTCAACGTGGGCGGAGGCAAGACCTTCACCGTCGTCGCCAAGAACAACTCCGACAAGAACATCTACGTGCAGAGCGCACGCCTCAACGGACGCACGCTCAACAACTCCTACATCGACTATCAGGACATCCGCCGAGGCGGAACGCTCGAGCTGACCATGGGACCGAAACCGTCGAAATGGGGCACAAAGAAGGCTTGCCGCCCGTAAAGGAATCTAAAGTTTCACATAAAAACCGTTACTATTATGAATCTTCACTTAAGTTCACAGATTGTGCTAAACAAAGTGCCGGAACAGTACTACCGCCCCCGCACGGCAGTGGAGCGTTCCGAGATAACACGTTGCGAGAAACTTTTCACTGACATATATCCCAATGTAGAGGAGGGCGCACGACTCATCGCCGACAGCGTGGAGAAAGAGATAAAGCGCGCCAAGGACGCCGGACGCAAGTGTGTCCTCGCCCTCGGCACGGGCCTCTCGCTCACGCCCGTCTACGAAGAGCTTGTACGCCGCCACAAGGAGGAAGGACTGAGCTTCGAAAACGTAGTGGTGTTCAACGCCTACGAGTACTTCCCGCTCAGCGCCGACAGTGAGCACAGCGCCATCAGCCAGCTGCGCCACCGCTTCCTCGACCATGTAGACATAAAGGCGGAGAACGTGCACACGCCCGACGGCAACATCCCGCAGGAGGACGTGTTCGACCACTGCCGCGCCTACGAACAGCTCATCGCAGCCGAGGGCGGACTCGACATCGCCCTGCTCGGCATCGGACGCATGGGCAACATCGCCACCAACGAGCCTGGCTCAAGCCTCGCATCCATGAGCCGCATCATTCTCATCGACCAGACATCGCGCGACGAGATGACCAACAGCTTCGGCACACAGGAGCAAGTGCCGCCGTGCTCCATCACGATGGGCGTGCACACGCTGCTCTCAGCACACAAACTCTTCCTCACGGCATGGGGCGAGGAGAAGTCGGAAATCGTGCAGAAGATAGTGGAAGGTCCCATCACCGACGCCATTCCCGCCTCGTTCGTGCAGACCCACAACGACGCCAAGCTCGTATGCGACCTCGCTGCCGCCGGCAAGCTGACGCGCATTGTCCACCCCTGGCTCGTAACCACTTGCGAATGGAACGAGAAGACCATACGCGCCGCCGTTGTCTGGCTCTGCCAACTGCTCGGCAAGCCGATTCTCAAGCTCACCAACAAGGACTACAACGAGAACGGACTCTCCGACCTGCTCGCACGCTTCGGCTCTGCCTACAACTGCAACATCAAGATATTCAACGACCTGCAGCACACCATCACCGGATGGCCCGGCGGCAAGCCCAACGCTGACGACACCTACCGTCCTGAGCGCGCGCTGCCCGCACAGAAGCGTGTCATCGTGTTCTCGCCGCATCCCGACGACGACGTGATTTCCATGGGTGGCACCATTCGCCGCCTCGTGCAGCAGCACCACGACGTGCACGTGGCTTACGAGACATCGGGCAACATCGCCGTGGGCGACGAGGAAGTGACGCGATTCATGCACTTCGTCAACGGCTTCAACCAGCTCTTCTGCGACAGCAAGGACGAGGTGATAAAGAAGATGTACGCCGACATAAAGGCTTTCCTCGCACAGAAGAAGCCGTCGGACATGGACACTCTTGAGGTGCGCCAGATAAAGGGTCTCATCCGTCGCGGCGAAGCCCGCACGGCATGTACCTACAACGGCATTCCGCTCGACCACGTGCATTTCCTCGACCTTCCGTTCTATGAGTCGGGCAAGATAGAGAAACTGCCGATGACGGAGAAGGACGTGGAGATTGTGCGTGCATTGCTGCAGGAGGTGAAGCCCCATCAGGTGTACGTAGCCGGCGACCTCGCCGACCCGCACGGCACCCACCGCAAGTGTACCGACGCCGTGCTCGCAGCCATCGAGCTCGAGAAAGAGGCAGGAGCCGAGTGGCTCAACGACTGCCGCATATGGATGTACCGCGGAGCATGGGCAGAATGGGAAATCGAGAACATCGAGATGTGTGTGCCGATGTCGCCGGAGGAACTGCGCGGCAAGCGCAACTGCATTCTCAAACACTCGTCGCAGATGGAGAGCGCACCGTTCCTCGGCAACGACGAACGCCTCTTCTGGCAGCGCGCCGAGGACCGCAACCATGCCACTGCCGAGCTCTACCACAACCTCGGACTCGCATGCTACGAGGCGATGGAGGCTTTCGTGCGCTACAATCCGTAATGCGCTGAGGGCACGCGCCATACATTATTCAATATGAGATTTACATTTTTTATAAGTAAGATATAATTTTTGGTTTTAGTCAATAAAATATCCGTGAGGATACACGACTAATTTATACAAGTTAATGTTCATCCGGGTGCGGATAAACCTTATCCCGAAAGGGCATAAGACTCACACATTAAATTTGTATCCACATAACTTTGGAAGGGGCGATTGGACGTGAGTCCGATCTCCCCTTTTCAATCTCATAGCATATTCATTCCCGACATCATAAGACGACAACAAAAAATTGACAACATATTGACAACATGAAGAAAAGTACAGGCAATCATCTCTTGCCACATTACTATAAGGACCGCATCGAGGCTGGCTGCGACGAGGCCGGCAGGGGTTGTCTTGCAGGCAGCGTTTACGCAGCCGCTGTCATCCTGCCGCCCAACTACGACAACCCACTGCTCAACGATTCGAAGAAGCTCTCCGAGAAGCGGCGGCGCGAGTTGCGCGACCAAATCGTGGCGGATGCCGTGGCGTGGGCTGTGGGCGTGGTGACGCCGGAGGAGATCGACAAGATCAACATTCTCAACGCCAGCTTCCTTGCCATGCACCGCGCCCTCGACCAACTCCAGGTGCGCCCGGAGGCTGTCATCGTCGACGGCAACCGCTTCAAGCCCTATCGCGACCTGCCCTTCACCACCATCGTGAAAGGCGACGGCAAGTATCAGTCGATTGCGGCTGCTAGCATACTCGCCAAGACGTTCCGCGACGAATACATGGACCGACTCGCCGAGGAATATCCCTACTACGACTGGCAGAAGAACAAGGGCTACCCTACACGTGCCCACCGCGAGGGCATACGGCTCCACGGCACGTCGCCCTACCATCGCATGAGCTATAATCTGCTCGGCGACGGACAACTGCAACTGGAGTTCAAATAAACACATATTCTTGCGTTGCTCGTCTACCCGTACACTATTGAGCAAACTTGCAAAAAGGGATTACCCGTTGCGGAGGTCTCCGGCCTCCGCAGCAACCATTATACGCAATCGATTAAATATCAATATATTAGCAGCATCCGCTTGCTGCGGAGGCCGGAGACCTCCGCTACGGGTAAAGTTGCAATTTTGTATTTTAACACGCCCTGGGAAAATGCAGAGCCGAGCGCAGCCAATCAGGTTAAATCAGAAACTTGGATTTCAGTTAAAAATAAAGACAACAATAAATAAAATGGAAGAAAAACAAAAGGAATTCATGCGTCGCGCCATAGCCCTCTCCGAGGAAAGCGTACGCAACGGCGGCGGCCCGTTTGGCGCCGTCATCGTGAAGAACGGCGAGATTATCGCCGAAGCGTCCAACAGTGTGACAATCAACAACGACCCGACGGCGCACGCCGAAGTGAACTGCATTCGCCGCGCCACGCGCAAGCTCGGCACGTTCGACCTCGCAGGCTGCGACATCTACACGTCGTGCGAACCGTGTCCGATGTGTCTCGGGGCGATCTATTGGGCACACCTCGACCGCATCTTCTACGCCAACGACCGCAAGGACGCTGCCAACATCGGCTTCGATGACGACTTCATCTATCAGGAAATAGCACTCGCTCCCGAGAAACGCCACAAGACAATGCAGCGGCTCCTCGGCATGGAAGCTCTGCAAGCATTCCGCATGTGGGAGAAGAACGCCGACAAAACGGAATACTAAAGAGTATCATCCCTCTTTTGTCATGTGGCTGATTTTCTCGACGATATAATCCCTGAACTCCTCGCATCCGAGCACTTCGATGTCATCATAAAGACCGAGGACGAAGCGGCCTATGCCGAGGAAGGAGACTACCTCTGCGGAGAAACGCCAGCGGGAGTCGCCGTCAGGGATGATGCACGACGCCGACTGCGGATATTCCTCCTCCATGAGGTTGCGCGAGAGTTGACCGAGAAGCAGTTGCACGCGGTAGCGCCTCTCGCCGGCAAACATGAACATGTCGGTGTAAAGCTCACGGTGGCGGTCGGCAAACGCCCACGGCACGTCGAGAATCTCCACCGACTCAATGCGCGAGATTTTGAACGTCTTGTTAAGATGAGAACGAATCTCGTGGCAGCGCACGTCGCGCGCATTGTTCATCATCTGGTAAGGCTCAACGATGCGGTCGGCGACAGTGTGGCTGTGGGGCGACGAATAGTTGTGGAGCGTCACCATTTTCCTCAGAGCCATCGCCTCCTTGAGCTTCGCCGTGCAAGTGTTGACGCGGCGCGCCAGCTCAGGATTGGTGGCGTCGGGCAGATTGAAGGAGCGCGCCAACTTCTGCCGGATGCTCTGCGCCGTATAGTCGCGCGTGTCGTCGGAGTCGAGGCGGCGGCAGATGTAGGCAGCCTCGTCTTCGGAGAGAGCAATGTTCTCATGAAGACGACGGAAGAAAGGCGACGAGCGCTCGATGCGATAGGTGGAGCCCGACTTCAGCAGTTGAAACCCGCAGTCGCGCAAGTATTCAAGATAGTAGTAGACATTGCGCCGCGTGATGCCGAGACGGTCGGCAAGCTGCTGCGCCGTATAGCTGGCGTTTTCGGTGAGCAGAAGTATGAGGTCGAGTTCCCGACCGTATTTGTCCATTCTCATTGTTCTGAAGTTTTTTTGTCTTCGGAGCTCATTCCATTATTTTCTTTCCTCTTTCCCTTCTCAGCACGTTCTGCAGGTCGAAGACAACCTGCGCGTTGTCGAGCGCCACGTTGTGCTCCTCCAGCAAGTCGTTCGTGATGTCGAAGAGCTGCGGCTCGGAATTGTTGCCCGTCTCTACTGGCGCACCGGAGAGCGTCGCGGGCCACGAGAGCGTGGGCGCGTCATCGTTAGGCTCTATGTATTTCCAGCGTTTGGTGCGCACGGAGAGCGTATGGTTGGTAGACATTTCAAGGAGATAAGGGCGGTCGGCACTGTCCTTGCCGAGCAAGGTGGGGAGGCGGTTCTCGCTGTCCATGGCTGAGCCTTGCGGCATACGCGCACCGATGAGCTCACCCAACGACCGCATGAAGTCGATCTGCGAGAAGAGAGCGCCCTGCTCCCCACCCGCTTCTATGCCTCCTGCTTTCCACCTTATTATTACGGGTACGGCTGTGCCGCCCTCGTAGGCGGAATATTTTCCGGCGCGCCACGGCCCCTGCGGCGAATGTCCGTGGAGCAGTTCGTCAGCGCGGTCAACGTAGCCGTCGTCCGTAATGGGGCCGTTGTCGCTCGTTAGGATAACAATGGTATTGTCGGCGATGCCAAGGCGATCGAGCGTGCGCAGCAGTTCGCCCACCGACCAATCGAACTGCACGATGGCGTCGCCGCGCAGTCCCATGCCGCTCTTGCCGCGGAAGCGCTCATGGGGGAAGCGCGGCACGTGGACGTCATTGGTGGCAAAGTACATGAAAAACGGTCTTTGGGCGTTCGCCTTGATGTAGCGGCAGGCGTAAGCCGTGATGGAGTCGGCGATGTTCTCGTCCTTCCATAGAGCCTTGCCTCCCCCTTTCATGTAGCCTATGCGCCCTATGCCGTTGACGATGCTCTGGTCGTGGCCATGAGAAGAGCGGAGATTGTAGCAGAGCTCAGGATGCTCACGCGCTGTAGGCTCACCCGGGAAATTTTGATAGTAGTTGACGCTAATGGGCGCCGAAGCGTCGTAGTTGGCAACCATACCGTCCTCTATGAGCACACAAGGCACGCGGTCGGCAGTGGCAGCCATGATGTAATGATGGTCGAAGCCGATGTCGGCAGGCGACGCGGGCAGCGGAGCGTTCCAGTCCTGACGGCCCGTGCGGTCGCCGAGTCCGAGATGCCATTTGCCGATGGCACACGTGGCATAGCCTTGCGAGCGGAACATGTCGGCGATGGTGAACTGCTCCGGCTTTATAATCATGGCAGCGTTGCCTGGCGCCACGTCGGTGCCGGGACGTCGCCAGGCATACTCGCCCGTCAGGAGAGAATAGCGCGACGGAGTGGAGGTGGACGCCGTGGCGTGGCAGTCGGTGAAGCGTGTGCCCTCAGCTGCAAGGCGGTTGACATTGGGCGTACTGACGTTCTTTGCACCATAGCACTCAAGGTCGCCGTAGCCGAGGTCGTCGGCAAGGATGACGATGACATTGGGACGCGACGTGTCGGCTTTTGCCTTTTGGCGCGTTGCCGCTATGATGTTGCCGGAAGCGCAAAGCGAAAGGAGAGAAAAAAGTATTTGCTTGTTTGGGTTCATAGTTGGACAGGTAGCAGAAATAAAATTAAGCGGTATTAATAAATAGCGGCAATGCTATTTCTATATGTATCTATGGTTGTTGGATGCGGCGGAGGCAGGAAACCTCCGCCACGAACTGCCGACATGAACTGCCGACATGGGAAGACTGCCATGGGAAACGACCATGGGAAATCACCACGGGGCAAGTCAGCCGGAAAGGGTCTTAGAACATCTGACTGACGCGCTTCACGCCATCCACGAGAGCGTCGATTTCCTCTTTGGTGTTGTAGAGGGCGAACGAGGCGCGCACGACGCCTTGCACGCCGAGGCGGTCCATGACGGGCTGGGCACAATGGTGGCCCGTGCGCACGGCAATGCCGAGGCGGTCGAGCAGTGTGCCCATGTCGAGATGATGGATGTTGCCCACGAGGAACGACACGACGGCGTCCTTGCCCTCGGTAGTGCCGAAGAGACGCATGTCGGGAATCTCGGCGAAGCGGCTCATGCAGTATTCAGTCAGTTCGTGCTCATGGCGGGCGATGTTGTCCATGCCGAGAGCCGACACATAGTCGAGCGCGATGGCGAGTCCGTGTGTGGCAACGTAGTCGGGAGTGCCCGCCTCAAACTTGAACGGGAGTTTCTCGAACGTTGTCTTCTCGAAGCTCACGCTCTCTATCATCTCGCCTCCACCCTGGTAGGGCGGCATGCGGTCGAGCCAGTCCTCCTTGCCGTAGAGCACGCCGATGCCCGTGGGGCCATAAATCTTGTGGCCGGAGAAGGCGAAGAAGTCGCAGTCGATGTCCTGCACGTCGACGGCGAAGTGGGGTGTCGACTGTGCGCCGTCGACCAATACCGGCACGCCGTGCTCATGGGCTATGCGCACGATGTCCTTCACGGGGTTGACCGTGCCGAGCGTGTTGCTCACGTGGGCAATGCTCACAATCTTAGTCTTGTCGGAGAACAACCGCTCGAAAGCCTCC
>ERZ808242.1093-NODE-1093-length-16666-cov-5.442598_pt1 | contig 16666 bp, 13 predicted proteins | sample MGYA00521244_ERZ808242 | MGnify/ENA primary metagenome ERZ808242 (study PRJEB31516, sample SAMN03275573) | gut metagenome | biome: mammalia-associated habitat; material: feces | host: Papio cynocephalus | place: Kenya | collected 2012-07-27 ... | reverse complement strand
CCGCCAGGACGGCGATTGCCGCCATGAGCTTCTTGGAGGCGTTTGCCCCCCCCCCCATGGCGTTGTTCGTTTTCGTTTTCATGTGTATTCCTCCCGGACCTCTTCCGATCCGGTGCTGCCGGTTGCATCCCGGGCCCTCTCCGGCCCCGGATCCCTTCGGCAAGGACGGTACAAACATGTACCGGATATAGCCGGAACCCCATCAAACTCGGAGTTCGTGTATGTATTCCGGTACATTTCCGAACCTTTCAAGGAACCATGGACAATACCATATACCGACGGTAGGATATCCCGCGCATGAAGATCTCGACGAGGGGGCGGTACGCCCTCCGCATCATGCTGGACATCGCGCTGAACGGAGGCGACTCGCCCGTCAGCTTCAAGGATGTCTCGCAGAGGCAGGACATCTCGTTCAAGTACATGGAGCAGATCGGGGCGCTCCTCACCCGCTCCGGCCTCCTCAGGAGCGTCCGCGGCGCCCAGGGAGGATACTTCCTGGTGAAGCCTCCTGCGGACACCACCATCGGATCCATACTCAGGGTGACCGAGGGGCAGCTGAGCCCCGTGGCGTGCCTCGAAGGGGGCGAGAACACCTGCCCCAGGTCCGCGGACTGCATGACCATCCCGCTCTGGGAGAAGCTCAACGACGCCATACTGGACGTCATAGACAACATGACCCTGCAGGACCTCATCGACATCAGCAGGGCCCGCCACATCATCACGATAGACGAGGACGAGAAGGAATGAGACCCCGGGGGATCCCCCGGGATCGGTTTCTCATGGGGCGGCGGAGCCGCCCCTGTGGTTTCACTGGTTGAACATCGGGGAGGACAGATACCTCTCGCCGGTGTCCGCGAGGAGCGCGACGATGGTCTTGCCCTCGTTCTCAGGCCTCTTGGCGAGCTGGATCGCAGCCCACACGGCGGCTCCGGAGGAGATCCCCACGAGGACCCCCTCCCTCCTGGCGATCTCGCGTCCGGTCTCGAAGGCGTCCTCGTCCTTGACGGTGATGACCTCGTCGTACACCTTCGTGTCGAGAACGTCGGGAACGAATCCGGCTCCGATGCCCTGGATCTTGTGCGGGCCCGCGTGACCCTCGGACAGCACCGGGGAGCCTGCGGGCTCGACGGCGACCACCTTCACGTTGGGGTTCATGGACTTCAGGAACTGCCCGGTTCCGGTGATGGTTCCTCCGGTCCCTACTCCGGCGACGAAGATGTCGACGTTCCCGTCGGTGTCCTCCCATATCTCCGGTCCCGTGGATCCCCTGTGCACGATCGGGTTGATCTTGTTGATGAACTGCCCGGGGACGAAGCTTCCCGGAGTGGACGCGGCGAGCTCGGCGGCCTTCTCGATGGCCCCCTTCATCCCCTTCGCGCCCTCGGTGAGCACCAGCTCCGCGCCGTACGCCTTGAGGATGTTCCTCCTCTCGACGCTCATGGTCTCGGGCATGGTCAGGATGATCCTGTAGCCCTTGGCGGCCGCGATGGACGCCAGTCCGATTCCGGTGTTCCCGGAGGTGGGCTCGATGATGACGGAGCCCTCCCTGAGGAGGCCCTGCTTCTCTGCGGCCTCGATCATGCCCTTGGCGATCCTGTCCTTGACGCTTCCCGCAGGGTTGAACAGCTCCAGCTTGACGACCACCCTGGCCTTCAGCCCGTTGTCCTTCTCCAGCCTGGTCAGCTCCAGGAGGGGCGTGTGCCCCACCAGCTGCGTAACGCTCGTGTGTATTGCCATATCGAATCACTCCTCGTCGTAGATGTCCTTCTTGGGCTTCTTCAGGCCCTCTATCTCCAAGCCGTTTTTCTGCGCGTAGTCCCACAGCGCAGCATGGACCGCCTCCTCCGCGAGGAGGGAGCAGTGGATCTTGACCTGAGGGAGGCCGTCGAGGGCCTCCATCACGGCCTTGTTCGTCAGCTTGAGCGCCTCCTGGACGCTCTTCCCCTTGACCATCTCGGTGGCCATGCTGCTCGTGGCCACCGCCGCTCCGCAGCCGAAGGTCTTGAACTTGCAGTCGCGGATGATGCCGTTCTCGTCGATGTCCAGGAATATCCTCATGATGTCCCCGCACTTCGCGTTCCCGACGGTCCCCACTCCGGACGGGTTCTCGATCTCCCCGACGTTCCTCGGATTGGTGAAATGGTCTATCACCTTGTCGCTGTACACTCCGTCGTACATGCTCACTCCCCCTTCTTCTGATTCTTGACGAAATCGTCGTAGAGCGGCGAGAGGCTCCTGAGCCTCGCGACGCTCGCCTTCAGGACATCGACCGCATGGTCGATGTCCTCCATGGTCGCATCCGGAGGTATGGAGAACCTCAGCGACCCGTGGGCGGTCTGGTGCTCCAGGCCGATGGCCAGCAGCACGTGGGACGGATCGAGAGATCCGGACGCGCAGGCCGATCCCGTGGATACGCATATGCCGTTCATGTTCATGGACATGAGCATCCCCTCGCCCTCGATGAAGTCGAAGCTGAAGTTCGCGTTGCTCGGAAGCCTCTGCGTGGGGTGCCCGTTCAGGCGCGAGTACGGGATCTCGGCCAGGACCCTGTGTATGAGGTGGTCCCTCAGCTCGGACTCATGCTCGGCCCTCTGGGCCATGTCGTTCTCCGCCATCTCGGCGGCGACTCCGAATCCGACGACTCCGGGGACGTTGGTCGTCCCTCCGCGTATGCCGCGCTCCTGCTCCCCGCCGTGGATCAGCGGGTCGAGCCTGATGCCGTTCCTGATGTACAGCATGCCGACCCCTTTCGGGCCGCCGAGCTTGTGCGCGCTCGCACTGAGTAGGTCTATGTTGTCCTTCTCGACGTCGATGGGTATCTGGCCGTAGGCCTGGACCGCATCGGTGTGGAACAGGACCTTGTGCTTCCTCGCGACCGCTCCGATCTCCCTGATCGGCTCGATCGTTCCGATCTCGTTGTTCGCCGTCATCACGGAGATGATGGCGGTGTCGGGGCGTATCGCGGCCTCGACGTCCTTCGGATCGACCAGTCCGTACTTGTCGACGGGCAGGTACGTGACGTCGATGCCCATCTTCTCCAGGTACTCGCAGGTGTTGATGATCGCGTGGTGCTCGATGCTCGAGACGATGACGTGCTTCCCCTTGGCATGGGGTCCGATGACGGCGGACTTGATCGCCCAGTTGTCGGATTCGGATCCTCCGGATGTGAAGTAGATCTCGTCGGGCTTGGCGCCGATGACGTGGGCGACCTGCGCCCTGGCGACCTTGACGGCCTCCCTTCCGGGCTTGCCCATCGCATGGATGCTGTCCGGGTTGCCGTACTCCTCGATGAAGTACGGGAGCATGGCGTCCAGGACCTCCTTGCGGACCTTGGACGTCGCCGCATTGTCCAGATATATGGTTTTCTCGGCCATGATGTCGATTCCCCTATATTCCTAGCAGATTAATAGGATATCGTCCGGGGAGTATATCAAACCTTGGACGCCGATCGGATCGACTTGAGACTCCCGGGATCCTTCATGAAATCTATGACGTTCATGATGACGATGCCCTTCTCGTTCACATGCACCGGCACATCGTCTCCGACGAGGACGATCTTCCTGAATCCGTCGTTCAGCTTCAGGAACGGCCTGAGCTCCTGCTCCCTCTTCTCCGGCTCGTCCATCCTGTATGCGGATTGGATGTAGATCCTCTCGCCCCCCTTGTTGGCGACGAAATCCACCTCCAGCTGCCTGTACTCCCTCTTCCCGGCCAGATAGTCCCTGATGCCTATCACGCCGACATCCACGCTGTAGCCTCTGCCTCTGAGCTCGTTGTAGATCGCGTTCTCCATGAGACGGCCGTACTCGTTCTGCCTGAACCCGAGCTTCGCATTCCTCAGTCCGAGGTCCACGGAGTAGTACTTCGAAGGGGTGTCGATGTACCCGTTCCCCTTGAGATCGAACCTCTTCGACCTCTCGAACAGGAACGAATCCTCGAGGTATGAGATGTATTGGGAGACGGTGTTCCCGTCGACCTCCATCCTGCGGCCCCTCATGATGTTGGTGATCCGATGCGGATTCGTCAGAGAGCCTATGCCCGACGAGAGCACGTCGTAGACGGCGTCCAGCGCATCCGGGTGCCGGATCCTCCTCCTCTCGACCACGTCCCTCTCGTAGACGGCCTCGATTAGATTCTCCAGATATCCCGCCTTGTCCTCGTCCTCCAGATCGACGGTTTCGGGGAGGCCTCCGTACGTCAGATAGTCGCGCCAGGCCTCGCGCTCGTCCTTGCCGGCGACCTGCATGTACTCCGAGAACGAGAGCGGGCGGACGTTGATCTCGATTCCGCGGCCCCTGAATTCGGTGACGACATCCGACGAGAGGAATCTGGAATTGCTTCCGGTTATGTACAGGTCCACGTTCTTCATGCCGGCGAGCCCGTTGACGAAATCGACGAAATCCTCCGCCAGTTGGATCTCGTCCACCATGACGTAGTATTCATCGGAATCGACGATGCGGGATGCGACATCCCTGTACAGGGCTTCGGCATCGCGGAGATGCCTGTTCTCGATGGAGTCGAGGGATACGGCGATTATATGATCGCTCGGAACGCCGGATTCCAGGAGACGATTCCGGAATATGTTGAACAGGAGGTAGGTCTTGCCTCCGCGCCTGACCCCCGTGATTATCTTCACGCCGCCTTTGAAGCGCAGCCTCATGAGACGTTCGAGATATGCGTCCCTCCTGATCTCCATGATATCATTCCGAATCTATTGGATTTATCCAATGAATTCTGAATATTTATAAGCGTTGAATGTCGAAGGGATGGCTCACCTGCCACCCCTTCTGCCCCTGCCGTACGAATTCCATCGATCGTTCCCCGTGTTAATCCCCGCTGGGATGAAAAAGGGCAGTTCTATTCAGAATCAATTGGATGTATCCATTAGATTCCGAATAGCCTAGCAGGCCATCTTCTTCAAAAGTCACTGATATGACCGGCACTTTCTGAACCGTTTAAATACGGATTAGAATACGACCGTGCATTACGCAAGCCAGACCTTCGCTGCTACGAAGTATCTCCGCGTCACCTCCTTCGTACCGCTGCGGCGTTCGACGCCGAGCCTCCGGCCGACGGGCCTCATTCCCCGCCTCCGGGCGGATACAGAGCGGAGAATACCGGCACGCCGCCGGAATGTCCGAGCCGGAACTATTCAGGACATACATCCGCTACGGGGGGATGCCCATCGTGGTTGCAGGGAGGTTCGATCCTCTGACCACGCGCTCCATCCTCGAAGCCATGTACGACTCGGTGGTCATCAACGATATAGCAGAAAGGAGAGGCATCCGCAACATCTCCGTCCTCAAGGAGGTCATGCTGTACGCCGTGTCGGAGACGGGACACGCGGTCAATTCATCCAATGTAGGCAACCATCTGAGAAGCCGGGGGAAGAAGGCCTCTGCGGACTCGGTGCTCGAATACCTCGATGCCGCCGAGGACGCCATGTTCCTGTCCAAGGCACTCAGGAAAGATGTCCGGGGAAAGGAGGTGATGAAGATGGATCACAAGTACTATCTCACCGACCATGGAATGAGAGAGGCATGCGGATTCAGCAACACCGCCTCCATAGATCGGATCCTGGAGAACATAGTCTACAACGAGCTGAAGCACAGAGGGTACGAAGTCTTCGTAGGAAAGGCCGGAAGCTGCGAGGTGGACTTCGTGGCGACATGCGACGGAAGGACGGAGTACTATCAGGTATCGTACCTGCTCGCATCCGAATCCGTCGCGGAGCGGAAATTCCGCCCCCTGATGTCCATCAGGGACAACCATCCGAAGTACGTGCTGTCCATGGATGCGATAGACTTCAGCAGGGACGGGATAATCCATCGGAACATAGTGGATTGGCTTATGCATGGAGTGCAGACGATTCCCCAACGTCCGACTCCGGAAGAGATTTCCGGTGCGGTGCATTTCTACATCCATGGTGGATGACAGAAGATTATGGGCAGAGGACGAGACCCTGTTTCTGTTCAGGGTGTTCCTGACCGAGAAGGCGGGTTCATTATCCTCCGATTCGCTCAGAGTCACCGAGATAGCAGAGCTTCTGAATCGCAGAACCGGCTCCATCCACAGGAAACTGGAGGACATCCGCAGTAACGAACCGTCGTACATCGCCAAAGGCAGAAGGCCTACGAACTGTGCGGATCTGGTGAAAGAAGTCTGGAAGGAGCTGTATTCGGACTACGATGGGATGCGGCGTAGGATAGAGGATGCATACGAATCTGTGAGCGGGAACGCCACGGTGCATAGGGAAATCAATCTTGATGTTCATCCTGGATCGGATATTCCTGCCGATGCTGCCGGATCGGATGGGCAGCAGCTGTTCAGATGCATTGTCGCGATGAACTTCGAGCAGAGGTGCTGCATCACAGGACTCGCTACCAAGGACCTGCTGGTAGCGAGCCACGTCAAATCATGGGCGAGATCCAGTCCGGATGAGAAGACCGATCCGTCGAACGGCCTCTACCTGAATCGTCTGCATGACGGCCTGTTCGAAGCGCATCTGATGACTCTAGACGAAGACATGCGCATAGAGTACGCGGATTTGATTCGTCGTGAGAACAGCGAAAAGACGTTCGAATCGTTCTTTGGAAGATACGAGGGAAAGAGGATGAGAGAACCGTCGCGCTACTCCGTGGATACGAGATTCATGGACGAACATAGAAGGATATCCCACAAGCTGTGGGCGGATTCGCAGCTTTGAACCCTCGAGAACCGAGACGATACGAGAGATTGCCTCGTTCGGGTTCTTTTTGAGTTCGCACTCCCAGACGACCACGACGGTCCATCCCTTCTCTTCCAGGGCGGCGGTCTTCTCGGCATCCCGTTCGACATTCCTGCGGAGCTTCGGGATCCAATAGTCGGAATTGTGTCTGGGGAGATGGGGATGGCAGACAGGGCACTGATGCCAGAAGCATCCGTTCACGAAAACAGCTACCTTCCTTCCAGGATAGCATATGTCGGGACGGCCAGGGGCCTTCCTCCAATTCAGCCGGTATCCCGGATACCCAGCTTCACGCAGCGCCTTGCGAACGACGAGTTCGGGCTTGGTGCCTTTGCCCTTATTGCCCTTCATGGACCTGACCACTCCATCGTTGAGAGGCGGCTCCACTGGATGGTTCAACATGATCTCTATGCCCCCGAAGGCATGCATGTCATCGGACGACCCTCACTATCCGTCGATTCCTGAGATGGGATCTGATGACCTCCATCATATACGCGTTGTTGAGCCAGAACCCCTTCTTGACGAACTTCGTGCCTCTGAATGTATCGAGATCCTTCGAATTCCTCCCGTGGGGTCTGACGTGGGCTATGCGGCGATCCGATATCTTCACGAAATCATCGAACCTCTCTTCGAGGATCTTCTGCTTGGTATCCTCCCATACGCCTTTGATGATCTCCATGTCATCATCGGGAACATACCAGAAGAACGCGCCTTTGAACACCAGGTCCTTGCGGCCCTCCTTCTCAGGGTGCTTCGTTCTGAACTGGAATACCGGGATGAAGAACTCGCGATCGATTTGATTGAAGAGATCGCTATCCTCCCAGGACTGCATCACGAGCTCCTCGCTCCTGAATGCCGGGAAGGAGGTGCTTTCCTTGGGCCTCCCGGTCAGCGTGGTGCGGACGGTCTTGATGGTTATGCCCGCCTCCACGAACTCCTTAATGCGCTTCTTCTTGGTCACTCCGAACATCGACAATACGAGCATGTAGTAGTACTGCTTGGATCTGGAGCTCAGATCCACTCCCAGTTCCTCCTCGATCTCCCTGCACGTCCTCCCTACGAATCTGTCCAGCCGGCGGACGATGTGCTCCTCGAAGGTCTCTTCGGGCGGCCATCCTCCTTGCAGGATAGATGCCGTATCATCGTTGGCGTCATCGACCAGGATCTCTCCTATGTCCGCATGGCTGCGATAGAGCTCCGTCATGAACGAAGCTTTGAAGGACAACGCGCGTTGCTTCGCGGGCTCCATCGAGAACGGTTGAGAACGCATGTCCCTGCCATGACCGATGCCTTTCGTGCAGGCCGCCAGATACCTGGTGTGCCTCTCAGAGAGGAGATGGGCCTCTCCGCGCATGATGTATCCCTCTATAACCTCCCAGTCCTCGCGGAAAATGCGGAGTTCATCCGGTGAGGGCCTCCAGTCGACCACCTTCAGGAATCTGTAGTCGCGGATGTCCTTGTTCTTCTGCCAGAGGTAGAAGACCATCAGGATGTGGGAATCCTTGTCAAGGAAGATTCCGAAATGCTTCTTCGGAACATCATCGTAGTTGATGAGTCCCAGGATGAGCCTCTCTTTGGAAACGAGCCCTTTCGAGGTCTTCTTCATGGGGGCGACCTTGAGCTCGATGCCGGCATCCTGGAAATCCGGCAACGGAGAGCTGTTGTTCTCGATGAGGAAGTATCCCTCCTCCACGATCTGGCCGAACAACCCCTTGTTGTTCGTTCCACCGATGACCATCTCTCCGCTTCCGATAAGACTGTTCAGGGTGTTGCCTGTGAGCTTGGAAGCGTGACGCAGGATCGATTCTGCATCTGTCTTGTCATAAGTCGTGGCCGGATCCAACCTCTTCTGAGTCATCCGCTATCGGAATCGCGGTTGCGGTACATAAACAGGATGAGACATGGAGCGGATCAAGGCTATAAACGCGGATACATTACGGTCGTCGCGATGGGAGAGATCAGGGTCGTGGAACTCTTCGCCGGAGTGGGCGGACTGAGGGTGGGTCTGGAAAAGGCCTCTTCGGAATTCAGGACTGTATGGGCCGATCAATGGGAGCCCGGCAGGAAGAACCAGTTCGCCTTCGATTGCTACGACCAGCACTTCAGAGATACGGGATCCGTCAATGTCAACGACGACATAGCCAAGGTCAAGGACCAGGTGCCCGATCACGACCTCCTCGTCGGAGGATTCCCCTGCCAGGATTATTCGGTGGCCGCCACCAAGGCGAGAGGCATAGAGGGGAAGAAGGGCGTGCTCTGGTGGAGCATCTACGACATCATCAAGAATCGGCACCCCAGATACATCATATTGGAGAATGTGGACCGCCTCGTGAGATCGCCTGTGAAGCAGAGAGGTCGCGATTTCGGGATAATCCTCAGATGTCTGGCGGATGAGGGGTACTATGTGGAATGGCGCATCATCAACGCTGCCGAATACGGTCTGCAGCAGAGGCGGCGCCGTACATTCATATTCGCATGCAGAAGGGACGTGCCTTTCGCAAGGACATACGAGGACAACTACTTCGAAGACATGATTCAGAAAGAAGGATTCTTCGCAAGGGCGTTCCCCGTCACCGGCAGGATCGATTCGAAGAAAGTCAACAAATTCTCAATAGGAACGAACGATTACGAGACTCTTGTCGACGTGTCCGACAGATTCACGGAAGACTTCTACCGCGGAGGCGTGATGGTCGGGCACGACGTATACACCAGAGAGGTCGAACCCAAGCCCCCCGGCATGCAAATCACGCTGAGGGATCTGCTTCAGAAGGATGTGGAAGAGAGATACTACAGGACCGATGTGGAGAAATGGCGGTACATGAAAGGTGCGAAGAAAGCCCTTCGCACCAGGAAGGATGGCAGCACATACCACTATTCCGAGGGGGCAATCCCTTTTCCCGATATCCTGGATAGACCCGGTCGCACGATGCTCACCAGCGAAGGAACGGTCAATCGCTCGAGCCATCTCATATTGGATCCGCAGACCGGAAGATACAGGGTCCTGACGCCGGTCGAATGCGAGAGGCTCAACGGATTCCCGGACGACTGGACAGCCACCGGCATGACCGAGCGTCAGAGGTATTTCACGATGGGCAACGCCCTCGTAGTCCCATTGATTGAGATCATGGGGAGATGCCTTGTCGCCATAGATGGCATGGAAACGGATACGGGACGATATTGCAGAAGCCTTGTTTCGATTTGCGTTGATGCTTCGAAGGCACTTAATAATACATATTAAGAGATTTAGAGTCGATGAGTGGATTCGGAACAGAATTGGAGACCGAGACGCTAGACGTCCTGAGACCGTTCATTGGCAAGAATCCAGAGCAGATCGAAAGCATATTGAAAGAGCACCTCAACCCCAATTCGAAGAGCTATTTCAGAACGCTGGCGGACCGGATGTTGAAAACCGCTCCGGAGATCAATTACGAATTGGTGAAGCAAGGCATTTCAGTGAGGGCTGTGAGAATCAAGAAGGATTCGATTCCCAAAGAGAGTATGTCCCTTCCTGTCTTCAGATTCGATGAGATAACTGAACAGAACTGGGAAGACAGCGATCTGAGAAGACAGCTGAGTGCGAGATTCCTCTTCCTCGTATTCCAAATGTCCGATGACGAATCCAGCATGGTTTTCGCGAATGCCTCCTTCTGGACTATGCCGGAAGAAGACCTGAGGAGGATCTCCATCGTCTGGGAGGATACGAAGGCCAAGGTGCTTGAGGGAAGGTACGATTCATTCATACCTAAAGCAGCGAATATGCTGGCGCATATCAGACCTCATGCCCAATCCGCTTCAGACACATATCTCTACAAAGGCGTGGAATGCAAAAAATACAGCTTCTGGCTGAACAACGATTACATCGGAAGCGTGATTGCAGGCTTCCACAAACTGTCCTCAGAAGCACAGAATGTGCAGAAACCCGGCAATCTGGAAGAAGCCATCGTTCAAGAATTGTCGAAAAGGGATGGCCCGATGATCCCATTCAGTCTGAAGAGATCGCTGGATCCGATACTGTTGGAAACCGAAAACTATGATGAAGTGGTCAATTCGCTGATACGGAGAAACATCCTGGAGAGGACCCCGGATGGCTTGAGACTGAGGAGATGCAAACTCGGAGATATGATCGAGGCGGCTCCCGACATGGTCAGAGACTACTTCTCACTGGACGAGAAATCATTCAGACAGAAATATCCAGATTACGAAAAGACCTTGTTGGCGGTTCAGTCCTATTTCGCGATCAGACCGGAAGAGGATTCCCTAGGCGCAGATTTCAGCAAATACAGGCTCAATGCAAGACTGTATCAGGATCTGTATGGAATCGACGAGACGACGTATCGCTATCTGGAGCTGATGCACCCGAAAGGATGGATGGATCCAGAACAGCTTCTGAACGATCCGACCAAGACGGACACGTTCAAAAGGAAACTGCGTTCGAATCTGTTCAATACTGTGGAAATAGGCGAGATGAGGATCGGCGTGGACGACGAATCCATCATAACGTATGTTGTTTCGAGATATACCGCGCCAAAGACCATAGCGGACATCAGTCGCCTCTGCAAGGAGTTCGTGGCAAAGAACGGCTTGAAAAACGCGCCGTTGTGCAGAATGAATGGCGGGGACATCAAGAATTATGCGGATAAAGAGGGCACCAGACTGCTCCGCATCGATTCGAAACGCGTCAGATACTACCCCTACGGTGAGAAAGAAGTTGTGCAATTCCTGAAAGAACTGGATCTGGAGAGGTACATGAACATGTATGTTTCCACCCAATTGCTGATAGACGATTCGAAGGGACTCTGCAAGAAGATGGATGTCGCCGATGAGCAGGAGCTCTTCATGCTGATGAGCAAGTACAAAACCAGTGCTCCGATGAAGGATTCGAAGGCAACACTGTCCACTTCGCCGTCGATATGCTTCGGCACCGCAACCGTCGGGAATCAGATCGAAAGGCTTCTACAGGAAACTGGTCGCATCGATAAGAACGCCTTCTTGAAGCTCTACTCCGAAAGATACGGGATGAAAGAGCAGTCGATACGTGCTATCATGAGCGGATACACCCAATATTCGAACGGAAGTTATTACGATATGAATCTGCCAGAATTCTCAGATGACGTCATCGAGTATCTGAGAGGTCAGTTCTCGACCCCTCTGGTTTCCACAGAAGCGGCCATCGAGAGATTCGAAAAGGCAGAGACGAGATTCAATCTGGGGGCCCTCACGAAGGATTCCAAAAGCAACAACGATCCCTACTTCAATGCCAGCAATCTGAAAAGACTCGGCTACAAAGGCGGACAGGGCTCCATCTTCATCGACAAGTACTCCGACATCAGAGAATGCATAGAGGACGAGTATCTGAAGAAGGACTTCATCCAGCTGGATGACGACTTGAAAGGCAATCCGTCATTCATGCGGATATTCGGCGACTGCTTGGAATCCGGAAGATTCTATCCGATTGGAGGAGACCAATACATCTCATACGAGAAATTGAAGAAGGCAGGCGTGACGAGGGATCTGATGATAGACTATGTCGAGCATGCGGCCATGAGATTCGAGGACAACGATTATTTCACATTGGAATACCTCCGCAACACCGGTTTCGAACATCCCCTGGAGGACAAGGGGTTCGACGATGAATTCTATGAAAACATTCTGATGAAATCGGGCATACTTCGCAATAGGGACATAGACAAGCACAAGGTGTTCACGAAATCTGAAAAATTCAACAGGAACGAAGCCGTGGTCAGCATCGTCGTGAAAACCCTTGGAAGCGAGGACAGCGACTATGCGGACCTGCTATCCGACAGGATACAGTCCCTCTACGGCCTCAACCTGCATTCAGAGCTAAAAAAAGAACACAAACCGCTTAGGTATTGCAAATACACGGAAAAAATATACCGTGATGATGAAACATACATCAACGAAATCAAAGGGATACAATGAGGCCGAAACTCGATCTGAACAATCCGAATGTCGTTCAAGAGACCGAACTCTCAAAAAAACTCACTATAGATGGAACCACGAAAGCGTATCCGGTGTACAGGATAAGGCTCGATCAGCTGTACTACAACAATCAAAACGATAGGATCGCAACATGGATCAGCAAATACAATGCCGAAAAAGGAAGCATAGAGGAGGACAGCCCGGACTACAACGACATCATCCATGAGATGATCAAGGAAAGCAACGAGGATGCCTTCAAAAAGACGAAGAACAACATACGCGACTTCGAACAGAGGGAGTCGGGTGTCGTCCTCAGGGATGGGAGGATCATAGATGGGAACAGACGTTTCACATGCCTACGGGAACTCAGTCGCGAGGATCCGAAATTCAACTGGTTCGAAGCGGTTATCCTCGACAACACATACGAGGATGAATACGGGAAAAAGGCAATCAAATCATTGGAACTGACCCTGCAGCACGGTGCGGAAAAACAAGTGGACTACGACCCCATCAACAGACTGGTCGGAGTCTACAGGGATCTGGTGGAGGATGGACACACATTCGAAATCAGCGAATACGCGAAATGCATCAATCAGAAAGAGTCCAAGGTGAAGACGGACATAGAGCTTGCCAAACTGATGGTCGAATTCCTAGATTTCCTCAATGCTCCGAAACAGTTCTACATCGCCATGAACATGGACATAAACGGACCGTTGACGGAGATGAATTCCGTCCTCAAGAAGCTTAATGACGACGACACCCGCGAGAGATTCAAGAGGCACATGTTCACCGCACTACTGTACGGTACCGGGGATGTGACCAGGGACATCAGGAGATTTAAGAAACTGGCAGAGAACGAGCTGTCCGAATCGTATCTTCGGGCTGCCGATGAGATCTCCGATGCCGTCATCGATAAAATCGAATCGATCGACGTTCCGATAACTCAGGACGTCATCTCCGAGCAGATCAAGAACGATACGGATCTGGCCAACAGGATAGAGGATGTCGTCTCCGGAGAATTCGACCGCGTTAGTGCACAGACCGCCAAGGAGGCCCCTCTGAACCTCATCTCCCAGGCTATCGCCAAAGTTCAAGCGATAGATAGAACATCGATTTCGATCGTGGATCAGAAGGACGAGCTGAGAGACAAGCTGAATACACTCAGGAAAGAGGTGGAAAAGCGGTTGGAGATGCTGAATGAACTTGAATGAATTGAGCGGATACTACGACTCCTATGAGAGGGACCTCGTTAAGGAATTCTATATCCCGATGTTCGAATCGGCGAAGGTAGTTGACCGTGTATCCTGCTATTTCTCATCCAAGGCTCTGGCTCTTTACGCTTCCGGATTGGAGCAATTCGCGAACAGGCCCGAATGCAAGTATCGTCTGATCGTATCCGAAGACATAAGCAGAGAAGACTTCGAAGCCATCAGGGAGGGGGAGAAGCGGCTGGAAGACTACGACCCCCTGTTCACGAGCAGACTCCATGAGGAGCTCTCGTTGAAACAGAGATCGTCCCTCGAGATACTGGCGGATCTGATAGGGACCGGCATAGTCGAGATCAAGATCGCATTAGTGGATAGAGGCATCTTCCATTACAAGTGGGCATACATCGAAGGCTTGGGTGGAGAACGGATGCTTATGCTCGGGTCGAACAACGAGACCTCTGCGGCAATAGAAGCGAACTACGAGGGATTCGACTTCAGACCATGCAACGAGAGAGACCGTTTCAAGGACAATTTCGAGGCGATGTGGTACGATCGGAAACCAGGAATGATCGTGAAAAGTCCTTCGGAGCTCGTATGGAAGGAATTGAAGAGCTTCTCCAGGAACAAACACATAGTGGTTGATGAGAAGAACAGAACGTACAACTGCATCTTTCTCGATCTCGTGGACGGCGTTCTGGATCTGGATAACAGATTGCACGATCCTCCATCGAACTACGGCATAGTTTACAAATCAGGAATAAAGAGATATGTCACGACATTCGATGGGAAGATAAAATTCAGGAACGACCTGGATTACGTGGACTTCAAGAAGGTCCTCGATAGCCTATCCGATTACTGCCATAGGTCCGGATTTATGCTGGTGGTCTCCAAAAGGATGATGGATTACATAGACGCCCACGACCTCATACTGAATAAGAGGGTGGCACTCGGCCTGGAGATCAAGAAACACGATCCGATCATCCTTCCGAATTATGAAAAATACAAGGAAGTGGTGGATCGGAACACCGTCCGTCAGCTCTTCGATCAACAGATGTGGGACTCGTTCTACATGTATTCCATGATGAAGGCCGGGAACTTCTCTGTTCCGGGATCGGGAAAAACAGCATCCACGCTTGGGGTGCTGGCATATCTCAAATCGAAGAACGAAGTCCTGAACATAACGGTCGTCTGTCCTCTGAATTCATTCGACTCCTGGATAAGCGAATACGAAAAGACCTTCGGAAGAAGGCCGAAGGTGTTCGATTCGAGATTGCATTCGGGTCAGGAATCCCTGACGGCGTTCTTCAACGAGTATGCGACATCGGACATCGTCCTGATCAATTACCAAAGCCTTGGAAAATATGCGGATGCGTTGAAGAGATACCTCGTATCGAAATGCTTGCTGGTATTCGATGAAGCCCATTATGTGAAAAGCTGGAACGCCAAGAGATCCGAATCGGCAAGAAGCGTAGCGAAGGACTCGACCCGTACATTGGTGCTGACCGGGACCCCGATGCCCAATTCATATACGGACCTCTACTGCATCCTGCATCTGTTGTTCCCGAACGAATACGATTCGTATTTCAGATACGACCTGGCTACCCTGAGAAATCCGACTGAGGACGTCATAGAGGATATGAATCGCAAGATACAGCCCTTCTATTGCAGAACCAGCAAAAAGAACCTGGGGGTACCGCCTGAAAATCCCGATCAAAGCATATTCATCGAATCGACAGAGGCTGAGAACAGGCTCTACAGGAAGATTCTCGATGCCTGCAGGGAGAACCCCCTATCGATGATCATCCGCATGCTGCAGGCGGAATCGGATCCCTCGATGCTCATGAAGGATGAGATTCCCGAAGAGATGTACGAACTTTTCGATGATGATTTCAGCGATGGGGACACTGGAAAGGTGAAAACGCTCATCCCATCCCTCAGGGGCCTGGATACGGACATCGAATCAATAGGCGTCACTTCGAAAACCTCCAGATGCTTGGAGATTGCAGAGGATCTCGTGTCCGAAGGAAAGACCGCGATCATATGGTGCATCTTCAAAAAATCGATTGACAACATCACCAAAAAACTGAATGAGAACGGAATCAAGGCTCGGAGCATAGACGGATCGGTCGCTCCGACGATGCGCGGTTCGATTCTCGACGCATTCAGAAACGGGGGTTTCAACATCCTCGTGACGAATCCCCATACGCTGGCGGAATCGGTCTCCCTGCAGATGGTATGCCACGACACGATATATTTCGAGTACAGCTACAACCTGGTACACCTGTTGCAATCCAAGGATCGCATACACAGACTAGGGCTCAAAGAAGGGCAATATACCCAGCATAGATTCCTGAAGGTCGACTACGGCGGACCCATGACCGATGGCGACGGTCAATCGAAATCCCTAGACGAGCAGATTTACGCCAGACTCAGAATCAAAGAGAAGATGATGAACGACGCGATTGAAGCCAACCGTTTGGAATCGTTCGCCTGCTCTTCCGATGAGGATATCCGTGAGATTTTCGAGAAGATGGGTTGGAATGCATGAGATGCATCGATCCGATTGTTCCGATAATTCAATTGTATATTCAGTGACCTCGACTGAATGACGTAGGTCACTGAAGATACAACTCATGGTAAAGGACTACGCGGTCCGCGAATACCATATCCGCCGCATAGGGAAATGGATCGGCGCCGTCGAAAAGGAGCAGACGGACATAGACGTCGCCGCGGAAGCCTGTGACGACCGGGACTCGACCGTCACGCTCGTCTTCGAATGCAAGTTCGCGAA
>ERZ808242.1092-NODE-1092-length-16666-cov-7.215219_pt1 | contig 16666 bp, 15 predicted proteins | sample MGYA00521244_ERZ808242 | MGnify/ENA primary metagenome ERZ808242 (study PRJEB31516, sample SAMN03275573) | gut metagenome | biome: mammalia-associated habitat; material: feces | host: Papio cynocephalus | place: Kenya | collected 2012-07-27 ... | reverse complement strand
TTTCCGATGTCTCGGAGTCGAGGACATCCTTCGGGCACGTCGAGGTCGCGTTTGTTCTCATAACTGCTTATTACATCGAATGAGAAAAGGTGCTGATGTAAAGATAATAAGGTTGCCCGCCTTACAGTATGATGGAGAATAAGGGATGGCATTCAAGCTGTTCAAGAACGGTGACGAGCTCTACGAGGAAAGCAAGGAGCTCATCAAAAGGGGTGACTTCGCCAAAGCGCGCAGCACCCTCGTCAAATCTATAGACAAGGACGGGGGCGTCGACGATGTCGCCGCCGTGCAGGTAGCTCTCATCGATCTCAGAGACCGCCTGACCAGCGTGTCGGCTTATCAGAATCTTCTCAACACCCTGAACAAGCTCGAATCGGCCAAAGAGGTGGATTTCGGACTGGACGTTCTGGACGTCGAGGAGCTGAAGACCGAGTGCTCCCTGACGATAAGGAAGATCAACATACTGTCCGCCGGAGGAACCGGTCAAGCGCTCGTCGACAAGGGCAAGGAGCTGCAGAAGCTCGCGCAGGACTACCAGGCCAAGATAGGGAACAGGAGCCTCCTGATCATCTCGCTCTTCAAGAAGGACACTTCCGTCACGGGGGAGACCGAGTTCTACAACCTCATGGCGGTCGCCTACGAGACCATGGCCGACGGCGTCGTCTACGACAACCCGGCCCAGGCCGCCGAATACCAGCAGATCGCTGCAGGATACAGGCAGCAGAACGGGCAGTCCACCGAGGAGAACATGCGCAAGGTAAGGGCATACGCCGCCACCTGCACATGCTGGATCTGCGGGAGGATCGCCACGGGGGAAGGCATCCACTTCTACTCGGCCCCTGCCGACGTATCGCCGTCTCTGGAGGACAGATCGACGACCGCGGGCAAGACCAGGGCGGATGCCAAGCACATCTACATCTGCCGCGCGTGCTACACCGCGATATCCAACCGCTCCGACGAGATCTCCAAGGCGTACTACGACCAGGCCATGCAGCAGATGGCCGCCATGGAGGCGAGGCTCCAGGCCCAGATAGCGGCCCTCCAGAGCCAGATCTCCTTCGCCAGGATGAGAGACTGATACGATGGACGACATCGTGGAGCTGCGCTGCAAGTACTGCGGCGCGCCATTGGACCGCAAGGACATCGAGTCCGACTCCCCGTACATCACATGCCCGAGCTGCGGCACGACCCAGCAGCGCATGGACGCCAAGAAGTACATGGAGCAGATGATGGGGCAGATCCAGAGCTGGATCGCCAGGACCATCCCGGGAGGATTCAGCCTCAGCCAGACCGAGAACGTGGATCCGATCGCGAGGCACAACATCTTCGTTAACAACATCAAGCCGTGCGTGGACGTGGAGATAAACGAGTACAGGTTCGCCCTGAACGATGTGATCTCGTCTCCACTGATTGTCCTCCCCTTCAGCAAGGGGAAGCCGGCGAAGGCGTCCCATTCGTCCACCCAGGCGTTCGAGTTCGATGCCAAGCTCAAGAGCGTGTCCCCCATGGCAGTGGACGACGAGAGCAAGGCCGCCCTGAAGACGGGCGAGGGCATCGCCAACGCCTACGCCATGATCGTGAACAACTCCAAGCTCCTCACCGATACCACGCCGGGGCGCTTCGCGCTGATGGCCAACAACTTCAAGGAATCTGCCGAGGCGATCAAGAAGAGCAAGGGCTACGAGGCCCTGGCATCGAGGCTGAACGCCCTGTCCGAGGTCTGCATGGCATCCGACATGGTCCTCAACGGAGACGCCCTCGGATGCTCGGCCAAGGCGGAGGCGGCCATGAACGCGCTGGAGAAGGCGAAGAGCGAGGTCCTCGCGAACCCGCGCCTCGCCATGACCCTCCGCGCCGTCGACCTCGAGATAGAGCAGTGCAAGACGCTGAAGAACGTGGCGGAAATGGTCAACACCGGAAGGACGAAGGACCCCCTCAAGGTCCTGACCCTGATCACCGGGATCGCGGCCATAGAATACCCGTCGAACCCCAAGTGGGACCGCCTCCTGATGAAGGAGGACAGGGACTACGAGCTCTTCGGATACGTCAAGGACGTCGTGGCCGCCAAGAACGGCGGGACCATCCCCATATGCACCGGCGGAGGGGACGTGCTGTATCCGTTCTGGGATGTGGATCTGAAGTACAGCTTCACCACGGGATCCCTGTTCTCGAAGAAATCGGTGGTCGTCACCGAGGACCTGATGGTCCCCGCGACGTTCCCGATAAGCGCGGATGCGCTGTCGGATCCCCGCAGAGGGCTGACGGACATCTTCGCCGCCGCCCCCGAGAGCTCCATAATCAGCAAGCTGAAGGGGGAGGAGAGCAGCATAAGCGGCGGCGCCGGGATCGGAAGGCTCGCGGACTCCGCGGCGGAGAACTCGCCGGGATCCAGGACCGTGATCCTCCCGCTGTGCACCAAGATGGAGGCGGCGAGGCTGGTGGAGATGTATCTCGACCAGTGCTCCCGCACCCACTCCAAGCTCAAGCTCAGCAAACCCTGCGTGAAGAGGCTCGTGTACGTGCCCTGCACGCTGTCCGGAGGCAGGATAGTGCTTCCGGATTCGTTCAGAAGGATGGAACCCGCTGTCGTCAACGACATCGGAATGGACAGGCTCATCAAGATTTGAGGGATGTAGATGACGGAAGAGAAGGGAATGAACCCCAGGACCTGGAGCGCCATCGCTCTGGGAGCGCTCCTGATATCGGTCGCGCTCGGACTGATACTCTACTGGCAGACTGACAGTCTGCTGAGCGCATTCGCAGCCATACTGCTGATTTTCGGCGCTTACATGGCGGTATCGAGCTTCTTCAGGAACGGCAGGAAGGACAGTTTCGGGCCCTCCGACGCGGACGCCTCCCTCGCAGGCGGGGTCATAGTCGCCGGAGTCGGTGCGACATGCCTCGTATGGGACGCCACCGGAGAGGTGACGATCACCGCAGCCGTGCTCATAATCATCGTGGCCGTCGTCGGAATAGTGATGGCCGTCAAGAACAGGAACGTGTGAAAGATGGCAGTGGATGAGAAAGTCAGGTCCGAGATGAAGAGCGAGATGTCCCTCACCGAGAGGATAGCCCTCTACATCCCGGGATACAGAGGATACAGGGAGAAGAACCTCCGCAGGGAGGAGGACAGGGCCGTCAGGAACGAGGTCGCCCGCGCGCTGCAGGGCACCAAATCCGAGCTCGGATCCGTCCAGAGGGAGCTGGCGAGCCAGCCCGACCTCATGCTCGACGTCGAGAGGATAAGGACGAAGGTCGACACCTACGACGTCATGGTCAGGAAGGCCGTGAACGGATACTCCGCGTTCCACGCGGCGGTGAAGATCAGCGAGGACGACCTCGACGCGCTCGTGAAATGGGACGCGAAGCTGGTCGACGACATAGCCCTCCTCAGGGAGGCGACCACCGACCTCATGGACCACGTCGACAAGGGCGCAGCCACCAGGGAGGAGATCCGCAACCTCGAGAGGGGAGTGGACGCCATGATAGAGGCTTACGATCAGAGGGAGTCGGTCATGAAGGGATTCGCCGACGACAAGGAGTGATGAGACATGGGAAAGAGCAATGTCGTGTTCTGGGAGAACCAGGGACCCGATGACATAATCTACGCGTACGAGCACGACGACCTGAGGACCCTGACGTCGGTCACCGTCCCCGAGCACGCCGTCGCCATATTCGCCAGGGACGGCCAGCTGACCGGGGTCCTCGAGCCCGGAAGGCACATGATCACCTCGTCCAACATCCCCTGGCTGACGAAGCTGTACAACCTCGCCCTCGGATACAAGGAGACCCCGTTCAAGGTGCAGATCATCTTCGTGTCGCTGAAGATATTCAACGGCAAGTGGGGCATCCGCGCCATGATCAAGGCCGCCCAGGGATACGACGTCCCGGTCACCCTCATGGCGAACGGCGACTACCAGTTCCGCATCGACAACGTCCCCGTGTTCTACACCCAGGTGCTCGGAGGACTCCAGTCCTACACCACCGGCGACGTGAACGCCTTCATGAAGAGCTTCATCAACGAGCAGGTCACCCAGCAGCTGGCGAAGCAGTACTACATGGAGGTCTACGGCGGGCTCGAGAAGGCCTCGACCACGACCAAGGTCATGATCGAGCAGTACTTCCAGCAGAGGGGCATCGAGCTGCTCTCGCTGAAGATCGCCGAGGTCCGCACTACCGAGGAGGACCAGAAGAAGATCTTCGAGTACCTCCAGTTCAGCAGCAGCAACGGAGAGGCGTTCAAGAGGTACGAGGTCATGGACAGGATGGCCGACGCCATAGGCAACTCCGAGGGAGGAGCGGCCATGGGAACCGGCATGCTCCTGTTCCCCCAGATGTATCAGCAGCTCCAGCAGCAGCCCCTGTACGGAGTGCAGGGACAGCAGCAGGCGGCCGCCCAGCAGGCCCACAAGGTGCTCTGCCCGTACTGCGGATCGCCCAACGACTACCCGTACAAGTTCTGCAACAACTGCGGAAAGCCCTCGCCCCAGGCGCAGGCGCAGCCCCAGAACCCCCAGCCCGCCCCTGCCGGCGGAGCTGCGAAGTTCAGGAACTGCCCGTACTGCGGCCAGGACATCAGCGGCCTCCCGAAGACCCCCAAGTTCTGCCCGTACTGCGCCGAGCAGCTGTTCTGAAACCCAAGCCGGGGCCTCCCCGGCACATTACCTTCTCTCATCCTCCTTCGATCGACCTGTATTCACCTTCATCGGGCCGTACTGTCATCCAATCATGCATCCATCATTTTCGATTATCGTATTAATTATACGATATCAGTAGAATTATTACGAAATTCAACGAAATATGATAAGTTATTACGAATAATACATCCAATTGTCAAAACTATTAAATACTGTGAATGACAATCATTATTACAGGAGGTAAGCAAACATCGGTAAACGTGAAGTAACCAGGATCTGCGGCGAGAATCGCTTCGACGGAACGAGCACGGAGAAAGACGGGTCGATAGACGCTTGTCTCCGGTGTGTTTGTCGAACGGTTCGCAAGACTCGACTGATGACCGCGACAAACGATTTACCCTTCCCAAGGGGTTCTGGATTCTGTTTGGAAAAAGCTTTTTTCCCATCATCCGATTCGATGGCTGTATGAAAGAGCTCAAAGACTTCGTCACTGAGATTCCCGACTTCCCGAAGGAGGGCATCATCTTCAGGGACGTCACCACCATCCTCAGCGATCCCGAAGGCCTCCACATGGCGATAGACGGCCTCGTCGATATGATGAAGGATGTCGATTTCGATCTGGTCCTGGGTTCCGAGTCCAGGGGATTCATCTTCGGGGCCCCCGTCGCCTATGCGATGAACAAGGGTTTCATCCTCGTCAGGAAGAAGGGCAAGCTCCCCAGGGAGACGATCTCCGAGAGCTACGCGCTGGAATACGGCACCGCGACCCTCGAGATGCACAAGGACGCCATCAAGCCCGGACAGAAGGTCGTCATCATCGACGACCTCGTTGCTACCGGCGGAACGACCGAAGCGGTCATCCGGATGGTCGAGCGCGAAGGCGGGAAGGTAGTCAAGATCGGATTCGTCATCGAGCTCGCCGGCCTCAAGGGAAGGGAGAAGCTCAAGGGATACGATGTGGACTCCCTGATCATCTACGAGGGGAACCGATGAAGGTAATCTGCGACGGGATAAGGGACGGCTGGTTCGACGACAGGTTCGGAGCCAAAGGCGACGTCTTCGTCAACGGCATGCCCGGCCTGTCCCCCGGATTCGAGATCGTCGATGCTCCGGAAGGAACGAAGAGCTTCGCGGTCGTCCTGGACGACTACGACGCTGTCAGCGCCAGCGGATTCGATTGGATCCACTGGCTGATCTCCGATCTGAAGGCCACGAAGGTCGAAGAAGGCGCGTCGCACCGCAACCCCCCGTTCACCGAGGGGGCCAACAGCTGGTTCAGCGCGCTCGGCAACCTCGACAGGGAGCATGCCACCGGATACGGCGGCCCCGCTCCTCCGAACGGCCCCCACAGGTACACCCTCAAGGTGTTCGCCCTCGATACCGTCCTGGACCTGCCCCGCGGATTCAGGATGAACGACCTGTACTTCGCGATGGACGGGCACGTCCTCGCTCATGCCAAGATAATCGGCAGATACGGACAGTGAAGCGTCCGAAACGATGGCGGCCCTGCCGGGAATCGAACCCGGATTGCTAGTTCCGAAGTCTAGCAGGATATCCGCTACCCCACAGGGCCCGTCCATCAATCATCCAAGGGCGATATATGGCTATTGGGTCCGGGAACGCCTGGACAAAAGTGTTTATCCCCCGTCGGGAATTCGCGTGGCATGCCTAAGGTGATCATGAACCACGGGGCCGGCGGGGAGCTCATGCAGCAGTTCCTCGGCGACCACATCACGAAGCATTTTCCGAAGATGAATGCCGAAGTCCCCCTCGATTCCATGGACGACTCGGCCGTCGTCGACGACGTGGTCTTCACCATAGACGGGCACACCGTCAAGCCCCTGTTCTTCCCAGGCGGGGACATCGGGAAGATATCCGTGGCCGGCACCGTCAACGACATCTCCGTCATGGGCGCGAACCCGATCGCCCTTGCCTGCTCCGTCATCATCGAGGAGGGCCTCGACATCGATGTTGTGGACAGGGTCATGGACTCCATGGGAAGGACCGCCGCAGGCGCTGGGGTTCCGATCGCGACCGGGGACACCAAGGTCGTAGAGGCCGGCGCCGTGGACCAGATGGTCATGTCCACCTCCGCCATCGGCAAGAGATCCCCCTTCCTCGACTCGGACCTCGCGAAGGCGGCCGAGTACAGGCCCGTCGAGCACCGCTGGTGCACCGATTCCAATGTCAGACCGGGAGACACGATCATCGTCTCCGGATACGTCGGAGACCATGGGGTCGCCCTCCTCTCCTTCCGCGAAGGATACGGGTTCGAGAGCGAGGTGCAGAGCGATGTCGCCCCCCTCAACAAGATGATCGCGGAAGGCCTGAAGGCCGGAGGCATCGTCGCCATGAAGGATCCGACCAGGGGAGGACTCGCCAACACCCTGAACGAATGGTGCGGGAAATCCCACATCGGAATGGACATCGACTATGCGTCCATCCCCCTCAGGGACGGCGTGGTCAACGCCTGCGAGCTCCTCGGAATCGATCCCCTCAGCATAGGCAACGAGGGGAAATGCGTCATGGGAGTCGTCCCCGAGATGGCGGACGAGGTCCTGAAGGCCATCAGATCCACTCCCGAGGGGAAGGACGCGGCGATCATCGGATACGCCGTGGACGGACCCGAAAGGGTGGTTCTCAGGACGGAGGTCGGAGGACGCCGCATCCTGGAGGCTCCCGCCGGAGACCCTGTGCCCAGGATATGCTGAGCCCCGCATCGCTCATATATCCCCGCGGCATCATATCTTCAGAGGATTAAGATGGTGGAATTCCTTCCGTTCGAGGGCTACAGACCCAACATCAAAGCCGGCGAGCACATTGGCGACCGCATCTCGCCGCCCTACGACGTCATAGGGCCGGAATACCTTAAGGAGCTGCAGTCCAAACCGTGCAACATAACCAGGCTCACCCTGAGCCCCGATGCCGACAAGAGGTACCACGGAGCCAGGAAGGAGCTGGAGCAGTGGATCGCCGACAACGAGCTGAAGCAGGACACACCCTCGTTCTACATCTACGAGCAGACCTTCGACGACCATGGGGCCAAGAAGGTCAGGAGAGGGATCGTCGGCATCCTCAGGACCGAGAAGTACGAGGACGGCAACATCATCCCCCACGAGGAGACGTTCTCCAAGGTCAAGGCGGACCGCCTGAACCTCCTGAGGGACATGGAGGCCCATCTCGAGTCCATATTCGGAATCTTCCAGGGACTGTCGCCGGAGCTGTCCAAGAAGATCAGGAACAACGAGAAGCTCGTCTTCCGCTACGTCGATTCCGACGGAGTCGAGCACAGATACTACAGGATCGCGGATCCGGAGATCAACAAGGCCATCACTGAGGAGCTGAAGGACCAGAAGATGCTCATCGCCGACGGCCATCACAGGTACGAGACCGCCCTGAACTATGCTCTCGAGAACCCCGACGACCCGAAGAAGCAGTACGTCCTGGCGACCCTGGTTCCCTCGGACGACGAGGGACTGGTCATATGGCCCACCCACAGGCTGATCAGATCCGGGAACATATCCGAGAAGAACGCCGTCAAGGGCATAGAATCCGCACTGGAGACCAAGGAGGTCTCCAGAGAGGAGATGCTCGCCCAGCTCCCCGAGCACATGATGGGCATCGTCATGAAGTCCGGGAAGTGCCTCCTTGCCGATTACGCGGGAGACCCCGCGAACATACTGTCCGCGCTCGACACCTACGTCGCCCAGCAGAAGATCCTCTACGGAGTCTACAAGGCCGACGAGGGCAAGGCGGAAATCTCCTACGATGCGGAGATCGACGACGTGCTGAAGAAGATGGACGCGAAGGAGTACGACGCGGCCATCGTCCTGAACGATCCGAGCCTGCAGACCATATGGGATCTCGCCATGAAGGGCAAGCGCATGCCCAAGAAGACCACGTTCTTCTTCCCCAAGATCTGGTCCGGGTTCGTGATATACCCGATGTTCTGAAAACCGAGGGGTTTCGACCCCTCCTTTCTCCTTCTCTTTCCCCTTCCTCCCTCAGCTTATGCTCAACCGCCAAAGCATAAGCATAAGCATAAGCAGATGGGAAATACATGCTTCCGACCAATTCCGGCAATCTTCACCGCGACGGACTCGAGCTTCCATCGGTGTCCAGATGCTATTCTTTCGACGACGCGATTAATGCCGAAGCCTCCGTATCCGACATAAGACTGCCCTTGATTGAGGATTTTCTGAACCGTATCGGAAGCGATATGGTGAACGAATCCTTGGATCTTGATACGGCAGTGACATCCATGAGGCTTGTATGCGGACCTCCTGGAGCGTCCAGACCGCTAAACATCGCTCTGATGATGTTCAACGATCATCCGGAGATGTTCTTCCCCTATGCGTGGATCGACGTGGTCCTGATGCCGGATCCGACGGGCGATGGCATGGAGGAGAGAACGTTCAAAGGCCCTGTCTATCTGCAGATCATCGAAGCTCTGAGATTCATCAGGAACAGCGTCATAGCGGAGAGAATCTACAAAACATCCGATCGGCTCGAGTCCATACGCGTATTCAACTATCCATTCGAAGCCGTCAGAGAAGCCGTAGTGAACGCAGTGTATCACCGCGACTACAGAATCAATGAGCAGATCACCATCACTGTCACTCCCGAACACATGGAGATCAAGAGTTTTCCGGGACCAGACGGAGAGAACACGGATGAGGATCTGAAGAACCTAGAGATGCATTCGGCGTCCTATCGCAACAATCGTTTGGGAGATTATCTCAAGGAACTCGGACTCGCGGAAGGCGGGAATACCAGCATACCGAAGATGCTCCGTTCCCTCCGGAACAACGGTTCGAATCCTCCCGAATTCCTTACGGACCCGTCTCGCACGTATTTCCGTGTGATTATCCCAGTCCATGAAAGATTCCTGGTGGCGAATCCGTTAATCGACCATCAATGCGGGAATCCCAAAAGACGCAACAGGGAGGAGATCAAAGAACGCATCGTCCGCATCCTCGAGACGCGCGGATGCCTTCCGACCAGGGAGATCATGTCGATGCTCGGCTACAAGAGTACGAGCAGAGGCGCCTATGAGGCGATAAAGGATCTGCTCTCGAACGGAGATGTCGTGTATCTGTATCCGGACAAACCGCAGGACAGCCGTCAGCGCCTATGCATAAACCCGAAGAAACGGCAGGAATGACAATCAGATACCAAGGGTGTGAGAAGATGGAGCCGCCGATGGGAATCGAACCCACGACCTACGCCTTACCAAGGCGTCGCTATACCCCTTAGCCACGGCGGCAGTTGTAGGACTGCGTATTGGCCCATCATTGATAAAGCTTACTACCGAACCGATCCCAGACGCCCTCGGAATCGGGACGCCCGGGACCGAACTCGGCTCGGAGAAGTGTTTTCGAGGTTTAGGAAGGCCGCCGGAGGACGGCGACCCTCCTTGGGATTCACTCCTGCTTCGATTCGGAAACAGGGGCGGACTCCACAGGGTTCCTGCGTCCCGCGAGGAACCTGGGGCCCTTCCAGCTCCAGTCGCCCATGAGATGCATGAGAGCGGGAACCACGTACGGAACCACGAAGAGGGCATCCACGAGGATGGCGAATCCTAGAGCGAATCCGATCTCCTGCAGCATGCTAGATCCGGAGGACAGCATCGTGAGGAACGTTCCTCCCATGATCAGTCCGCAGAGGGTTATGATGGATCCCGACCAGGACAGCGCGTTCTGGATGGCCTCGTCGTTGGACAGTCCCTTCAGCTTGCCCTCCCTTATACGGGTGGTCAGGAGGATATCGTAATCCATTCCGAGACCGAGGCATATGACGAACAGGACTATCGGCACGATCCATATGACATCGACCCCCATCAGGGTTCCGAACACGATGTTCAGCGTTCCGAGGGTCCACAGCACGCTCATCATGATGGTCGCGAGGGACCTTATCGGCGTGAAGTACACTCCGAGGACGAAGAACAGCAGTATGTAGATCAGGACTATGACTCCGATCTCGATCAGATGGAACTCACTGTTGACGATGTCCGATATGTCGTAGAGGACAGCGGCGGTACCGACGACCCAGGTTCCGACGACCCACGAGTTGTCGGCCTGATACTGGGACAGAACGTCCCTGGCGGTTCCGATGGTATCCATGGACGTCTGCGACATGGGCTCGTCCTTCACGATGACCATGATCTGAGCGTACATTCCAGTGGAATCGGGGTTCTCGGCGCTGTAGGAGACGAGTCCCGCACCGACATTGACCTGATAGTCGATCAGGCTGGCAAGAGGAACCTGGACTCCGGGAGCCAGAGTCATAGGGCTGGAGGGTTCCAGATCCCAAGCCTTGTAGGACTCGAAGAACTGCTGGAGAGGCAGTGTGACCATCTCGGGCAGCCCGGCCTTCTCGACTATAGCGTGATTGATGACGGACGGCGTCACATACGACGAGAGATTCTTCTCGGCGTAATCTGTTGCGAACTGCTTCGCGTATGTGTCTGCTGCTGCCTTGGCGGCATCGTCCGTCATTCCGGCGGCGACCGCCTGGTTGTATGCGCCCTCATAGGCCTGCTGGTAGGCGCCTTCGTAGAGCTCCTTCTGGGCCTGGGCGGAGACGACCTTCTCGACCTCCTCGTAGAGGAAGGACCAGGGCGTCGGACCGAGGACCACGCCTATGTTGGAATCCGCCTTCTGCAGATCCCCGGCCTCGCCGCCGAGCATCGATGCTCCTATGAGCCTGCTCTGCAGGGACGAGACGTACGCCAGACCTTCGTCGGTCCAGGTCAGCGCACCCATCCCGTTTCCGAGATCGGTGACTTTTGCGATAGGCTGATCGAATTCGATGAGCGCATAGGTGGGCATCATGTACCCGCCGTCGGTGTTGGAGGTGATCTCCGTCACACCCTGCTTTCCTTCGGAATCGGGCATGACGCTGATCATATCGAAAGAGGTCTCGGAGGTCAGCGCGACGTATCCGAGAGGAACGGTGAGCAGTATGGCGACGGCCACGATGGGCACAGCGTGCTTGGTCGAGAACTTCCCCGCCCAGCCGAAGTACCTTCTGGAGAGCATGACCAGGCGGCCGTAGACGCCGTGGCGCATCTTGCTCTGTCCGGAATAGTCCTCGACCTTTCTGGGCCAGAAGACCTTGTCCCCGACGAGGGATATGACCGCGGGGATGAGAGTCAGAGCGGCGAGCATCGCCAGAACGATGCCTAGCGCGAGGGTGACTGCCATCGTGGACACGAGGCTGTAGGTGCACAGGGACATGACCGCGAATCCGATGATGACCGCGAGACCGGAAGTGAAGACGGACTCTCCGGCCCACTTGACGGCCTCTGTGAGAGCATCGTCCTTGGACCTCTTGTTGTAGATGCGCTCCTCTCTGTACCTCGCGATGATGAACACGGAGTAGTCGCATCCCGCTCCGAGCATGGAGACCAGCGCGATGGTCTTGGTGATGTAGAATATGTCCAGCATCTGTCCGAGGCCGAACATGAGGGCCAGGACCACACCGTAGGCCGTTCCGACCACGAGGGGAGGAACGAGAGCCGTGACGATGGTCCAGAAGAACAGACCGAGGAGAAGCAGGATTATCAGGATGGACAGCGGGTCGATCCTCTCGACATCCGCGTTCGCACCCTCCAGTGTGTCGTATGTGATCGCGGTGTTTCCGGTGACGTACGTCTTTATGTCCAGGCCGGACGCAGCCACAGCATCCGCCACCGCGGACCTGAGGTCGCCGATGGAATCCATCGCGGATATGCCGTCGCCGAACTGGATGGTGACCATGTACACTCCGGAGGAGGCGCCCTCCTGGCCGAAGGATCCCATGATCGTCTTGGACACGCCGTCGCCGAACTGGTTCTTCAGAGCGTCGTCCAGACATCCGTTCATTATGAATTTAGATTGGATAGAAGCGAGCTGCGTCGAATCCTCGTACGGTATGACGAGAACGACATCCGTGCTCAATGAGGAATCGAAGTACTTGTCGACGAGCGCCTGCCCGTCGGCGGATTCGGAATCGAGACCTCCCATCGCAGTCATATCGTAGTCCAGGACGTCCTCTGCCTGCGCCGCGAACGGCAGCGCGATGAGCAGGGCGACGACCCAGGCCGCGATTATGGCCTTGGGGTGCCTCCTGACATGCTGAGCGTATTTCTCAAACATGAGTTCACCTTTGAACACGCTCAAATTTACAGACGTATTTAAATATTTTGAACACGCTCAAAACAACATACGAAATAATCCCGTCGGATAGAGAAGGCCGGGAAATGACTGAAGTAGGGCATCAGGGAATGTGCACCAAACCGCATGAGACCAAGACCAAGGCGGAATCGATGAGAATGCTTCCTAAATCCCGTAGCGAAGGCCGCGTCAAACGCAGCGAGAAGACCGAGGAAATGCGCCGCAGGATCCTGGAGGAATCCATAAGGCTGTTCATGGAGCAGGGGTATGAGAAGACCACCACTCGCCAGATCATCCAAGGCGTGGGCATTCTCAACGGAAGCCTCTACAACATCTACAAGAGCAAAGAGGCCATCTTCACAGATATCATCCTCATGTCCCTGGATGTCGTCATGTCGCGCGCCTACAGGCACATCCCAGAGGATTCCGACAAGATAGACCTCCTGACGTACCTCATGTGCATGGAGATCTACCTCTCCAAACGCTCCAAGCGCATCGCCGAGCTCCTATGCATCGTCAACGAGAACTGGAGCATCCGCAAGAAGGTCGATGAGACCGTCATCAACTGGGCCAGGGCCAACAGCGCCATGGGGAACCTGTACCTCGGCCTCGATGAACCTCTGATGAGGCTCGATGCATGCTCCGGAGCGACGTTCATCTTCATCGAGAGGCTCGCCAACGAGCCCGAGGATGTGAACGAGGCCGCCGCGATGGCTATAGCCGTGGAGACGGTGGACGCTCTGTTCCACAGGCCCTCGAGCGACGTGGCCGCCCGCGTATCCTCCCTGATATCCAGCTTCTCGAGCGAGGAGATAGTCATCTGCGGTCTCCGCATCCTCTGAAGCACCGTTTTATTATCCGTCCGCGATGGGGTGGACATGAAGAAAGAGATGAGCTCCTTCGACGTCCGCTCCGTCGTCACGGAGCTGGCCGCGCTGGAAGGCGCCCATATGGACAAGATCCATCACTGGGGCTCCGGCAACGTCCTTTTCAGACTCAACATCCAGGGCCAAGGGAAGAAGGAGCTCTTCTTCGAGGACCGCAAGTGGCTCTACTGCCCCTCGAAGAAGCCCGAAACGCCCACCATGCCGTCGACGTTCGCATCCTACCTCAGGAAATACATAGACAACGCCCGCGTCGGCAAGACCAGACAGGTGGGGTTCGACAGGATAGTCGAGATGGAGCTGACGAAGTCCGACGGGGACTACAAGCTCATCTTCGAGATGTTCGGAGGAGGGAACGTTCTCCTCCTGAAGGACGGGATCATCCAGAACTGCCTCGTCCAGAAGACCTTCAGGGACAGGAAGACGCGCCCGGGCGAGCAGTACGTCATGCCGAAGTCCAGGTTCGACCCCACCCTGTCCACGGAGGAGGATTTCCTCGTGTCGTTCAGATCCTCGGACGCCGACGCCGTCAGGACCCTCGCCACCGCGGTCAACCTCGGAGGGCAGTACGCCGAGGAAGTGTGCACCCGCGTGGGTATCGCCAAGGGAACTCCGGCCAAGGACGTAGACGATGCCACGGTATCGAGGATGTACGAAGCCATGGAGGACATCGTGAGGCACGTCCTGCAGGAGCCCGAGCCTACGGCATACCTCAAGGACGGCGAGATAGAGGATTTCGCACCTGTTGTCCTGATGTCTCATTCGGATCTGGAAGCAAAGCGCTACGGAACGCTGTCGGAGGTCATCGAAGCATACCTGGAGCAGACCGGCAAGGCTGAAGAGGAAGCCTACGTGAGTCCCACCGTCGAGAAGCTCATGAAGAGGATCTCCAAGCAGGAGGAGACCCTCGTCGAGTACAGATCGCAGGAGGAGGAGTACCGCAGGAAGGCCGAGGCCCTCTATGCGGACTACCAGAAGGCCTCCCAGCTGCTCCAGGTGCTGGACGAGCAGTCCAAGATCATCACCTGGGAGAAGCTGAAGGAGGGCGCGGCGAAGATCCCCTATGTCGAATCGATCGATCCGGCCAAGCACAAGGTACGCGCCAAGCTGGGCGAAGAGACCATGGACCTCGACTGGACCAAGGGCATCGACGCCAACGCCTCGGACCTATACCAGAAGGGGAAGGACGTCGGAGAGAAGGCGAAGCGCGCGGAGGAGGCTCTGAAGGAGAGCCGCGACGAGCTCGCCAAGGTGCAGAAGGGCATCGATAAGGAAAGGGCCCTCGCCGCCGAGCGCGCTCAGCCCACAAAGCAGTTCTGGTTCGAGAGATACAAATGGTTCATAACCACCGGCGGACGCCTCGTCATAGCCGGAAGGGACGCCCACAGCAACGACAACATCGTCAAGAAGCATCTGAAGGACGGGGACCTCTACGCGCATGCGGACGTCCACGGTGCGCCTTCGGTGATAGTCAAAGACGGCGCCAAGGCCGAACCGGAAGAGCTCCGCCAGGCCTGCCTGTTCGCGCTCGCGCAGTCCAAGGCCTGGATCGCGGCCCTCTCCGAAGGAGGGGCGTTCTGGGTGTACCCCGACCAGGTGAGCAAGACCCCCAACCCCGGAGAATTCGTCCCCAGAGGAGCGTTCATAGTCCGCGGGAAGAGGAACTACGAGTACCATCTCCCTATGGAGCTCGCAATCGGAGAGATCGAATACGAAGGGAACAGGAAGATCATGTGCGGTCCGACCGACTGCTTCCGTAACTGCGAGAAATACATGGTGGTGCGTCCCGGGAAGCCGAAATCCGGACGCAAGACCAACGACATCGCGAAGAGATTCGATGTTCCCGAAGAAGAGGTCTCCAGGATAGTGCCTCCGGGCGACCTGGAGGTTGTCCGCGAGGTCTGGCCCAAGGACGAGGAGGAGCCCGACGACGAGTGACACTCTGTACGAAAAGGTGCACGAATACGATTAAGTACGGAGTTCGACGATGCTTGAGCACGGTCAAAGACCGATAGGTGTTTGAAATGGCAAATGTGAGCAAAGGAAACATCCTCGGGATACTCGCTCTCATCGGGGCCATCCTGATGATCGTCGGAGTGTTCGTCACATGGGTGAGCTTCGAGGCGTCGACGCTCCTCGGATCCACGGCGTACGACTATACCGGATGGCAGGTCTATTCCGATGACATGTTCTCGGATGCGGAGTACAACTACGCTCCCCTCGTGACCCTCGTCGCAGGAATCGTCGCATTCTTCACGGCAGTGCTGCCGATCGTACTCAAGAAGCCTGCCGTCAACAGGATGCTCGGAGTCGTCTCTCTGATCCTCGGCATCGTCGCCCTCGTCCTCATGGTCCTGTTCTACGGACAGATGGACAGCATCAGCTTCGGAAGCCTCGCCTCGTTGAGCGCCAATGCGGGCATGGGACTCTGGATCTCCCTTGTTGGAGCAGTCCTCCTCGTGCTCGGCGCGATCGTCGACATCGCCGGCAAATACGTCTGCGAGTGATGCAAAACGGCCCGCAAGGGCCATCTTCCTTTCTCAATCCGATTCGATAGATGGGCAACGACAGCTTCGTCGACGCGAAAACGAGCCTGCGTGCACTTCATGACACACAGGTGGCTGAAATGGTGCCCGCGCCGGGATTCGAACCCGGGTCAAGAGATCCGCAATCTCACAGGATATCCAAGCTACCCCACGCGGGCAAAATATGCCTAAATGGTTGAGTTAAGACGTTTGTCTCATGCCTCAGGGTGGGACAGGTAGCGGGTGATGTATCCGGCAATCCTGTTCCTCATCTTGACGGACGAGACGTCTGTCAGAGAGCTGACCATCTCTTTGTTAGCATCGAAGTCCTTGCTGAAGGCCTGGGGATACTTGTTGACGAGATCGATAGCGACTCTCTTGATGTAGGTGGGTCTTATTCTTCCCATATCATTCACCGAGTTGGTCCGGACTAAGTGGATGCTGTATTTATATCTAACCTAGAA